>Ga0126342_10003956_pt1 | contig 24912 bp, 16 predicted proteins | sample Cyp1metagenome_FD_92528 | JGI IMG/M metagenome (GOLD analysis project Ga0126342, IMG submission 92528) | Coral microbial communities from Lord Howe Island, Old Settlement Bay, Australia - Cyphastrea 1 metagenome | ecosystem: Host-associated > Invertebrates > Cnidaria > Coral ...
TCAAGCACCTTTCAATCCAGCAGTGGCTTCGCTCTGCCATCCCTGATTCACAACAACCAACCTCTCCTATAGGTTTCTTATTTTTGAAACTTCCGCCACCGCCTTGTGCGGTACTACTGGTACTTACTTATTGCACAATGGATGCCCGTTTCCACCAGATGGCTTAATATGCTTAACGATCTTTAAGACTGTCAGTTTCTTGCGTCATACTCAGCGGTATGCATGTAGATACTTTCTGTATGTGCATACGTACATGACATCATATTGATACATATGCCGATTGAAGCCTGAGAAAGACAATGATAATGCGAAATATAAAATCCAACACGATCAATTTACAATTACCTCTGGTAAACAAACAAAAAGCTATTGAACATGGCCATTGAAAAAGTTGATTTACCCTATAAAATGGTGGATCTTTCCATTGTAGACGTTTACCAGAGGGTAACAACAGGGTTTCTTATATTCCCTCTGTAAACATCACCTTTGGGATCTGGATCAATAACTATTTCACGACCACATGGACGTGTTCTCTCGAGACAGCAGTAACGATATCCTCTATTTTCGGACACGCCCATAGGAAGGGTATATGTGGATGTAGATAAGTTACATTAAATGCTGTAATAACCTTGATACTACTGATTCTGATGGTTTCTAGTATTTAGCAAACGGTTTCTACCAGTGCAAGAAATTGTTTCTGGATTTCCAGAAATGGCAAACAAAGAAGCCGACGCACTTCACAAGTTCTATCTTTTTGACATGAAAGATTTATCTATATGAGGGGATTTTCTAAAATGGTGGTACCCAAAAATGGATGGTTTATAGTGGAAACACCTATTAGAATGGATGATTGGTGGTACCCCATTTTAGGAAACCGCCATGTATATTCATAGTTATCTATCTATTGCACATAGCAACACCCAAAAAGTTGGAAAAGTATTCTAACTCGCAATAAATGGAATGGTGAATTTTCTTTTGAAAGAATGGGAACCCTAGAATCATGCAAGTTATTTCATTGTTTTATAGGAAAAAAATAATTAACTGAGTGTGCAACCATCATCAACCATCGAAAATCAATGGTTTTTTCATAATTGTCAGACACAAAACAAAACCCTCCTATCAAATCAAAGATAACGATCTAAATAGATTTAGAGTGCCTTCGAATCAGTGGTATTACTACATGACTACATAGTCTGTAGTAACCCCAAAAAAGCTACAGAAATTCGTAGAATTTTCCTAAAATAGTGACAGCAATTGGCTGATAAAGTGAAGACGGTTCCATCTTTTTGGGGGCTACGTAATTAATACTCTCAATTTGATGTGGTAAACCCAATCATAAACCATCCCAAAAATCACCATTTTTATAGGTTGTATCAACTCCCCAAATGGTAGGTGTATGGCATTGGGTTTACCACACTACCCTTTGGTTATTTAACGTAGCGAACTGGAAAATCACCGTTATTAAGTTCAGGAAATCATCATGTTGATATGTCTATGGGCCATCTATATCCATCTACACCATAGCAAACCATTGACCAGAGGGTAAACCATCCATGTTTTTATAAAGCCATAGAAGTTGGGTATCCCCTTACATAGCTACAGGATCCTACAGGATGGTGCCCAGTTATAAGTTGTTGTATAAACCCCATGTTCACATCCATGAAAACTAGTTCCTTCTACCATACACCATAGTTTTTTTGTAGCCACTTCTTTCAGGCGTTTCTGAACGCTATCGGCGCTATCGCTCGACTGGGGTCCCCATGGGTCCCCCCCTTTTTTCTCTGGAAAATGGCCCATTGAGAACCCTCCAAATGGGTTTGTCTGAAAATAGGGTATATTCCCAATGAAATAGCAATTTCATAGGGATAATGATCAGCAAAACCAGTGGGTTTAGGGGTACACTATTTTCAGACACACCCAAATGTTGAGACCCCACAGCCCTGGCCCAGGCCCAGGTACCCTCCAGAGGCGCCACGTCCACGGCCTTTGCCCTTGCCTCGCCCACGGCCTGGAGACCAAGACTTGATGACTTGGTGATTACGGCGGAGTTCACCAAGAAATCAACGGAATTTCACGAGCAAAAATTGGGAGACAAAGATTCTGGAATTTCTCCGGAAGGAGTTCAACCACCAAAAAAAGGTGGGGGATACGGACTTAACCCAGAAACACTGTCAAAAATGTTGGACTTCAGCAACAGAATTCTGGATTTGATCCAAAGAAACGGTGGATTGAAGAGGAGTTCACCTACAAAATTGGGCGGTCAAACATGTTCGAAACAGGAAAGCATCGATTTGGGGCTGTCGCTGTGGCATTTTTATCAGTTCTTCGGGGCACGCAGCAGCTTGACCCAAGTCTTTCTGTGTCGAGTGTGGATACGTGGCGCATCAAACTACATCCGATTGAGGTTGATTGCTGCCCGGCATTTCCCTTGTGGGTATGCAATAAAAACTATATAAATCTGCTCTTGTGCCATTCATTTGGATGTTTCTTGATACTTCTTGTGCACTATGAATTCATTCTTGGCATTTATCCTCCAGCTTGAGGAGTCCCTTCTGATTGAACTTGTCTGCTGGTCCAATGGGATCATTTCCTCTGTAAGGCTTTGAAATAAACAATCAAGGAAATTAGACTCATTAGACTTACACTTCATACGGGGAAATTTTCAGTTTGTTTTTTTATTATGTCCATGTTGCAATGTTTCTTGATTTCAAAACATCTGATGTTTGCCTTAAAAACCCAAGAGCCGCCAGCGAAGATCCGGCCTTTGCCCGTGCCACCGCCACGTCCTCTTCCACGCACCATGTCCTGATGGCGTGCCGAGGGCAGCTCCAGCTCAGATAGGAAATATGCAGGCATACCCTCTGGTAATTTAACAGTTGGCTATGAAAATAACCATGTTTAATAGGAAAATCATCTATAAATGGGCCATGGCTTCCATAGCTATATTATATATATATAAATTACCAGAGGATATCATGGCATATCAAGTAATTACTATCGATCCAAGAATCAGGGTATACGAGCAACTCAAACTGGTACATTGGGCTTTCGCTGGATGTTGTGGAATTGCCGCAATGACTGTAATGCACGCACAAGTCTAATCCAGTTCAAACTCAAATATGCAAAACCACGTAACATATTTTAGTATTTTAGTCCAATGGACCAATACGAATACTGGTTGGTGGTTTCAACCCCTCTGAAAAATATTAGTCAGTTGGAATGATTATTCCCAATATATGGAAAAATAAACATGTTCCAAACCACCAACCAGAATAGCATTTGACAATGCCAAATGTTGAGAAATGTACCAAACACATGCGCAGGCTGAACATGGCTGAACGTGGCGCTGAACGTGCCTGCACTTGTGACAGCCACACATCCCGCCATGACTAAAAGCCTCTTGGAAAAGCCTCATTCTGCTTGTTGAGATTTTATGATGTTCATCAGCCATACGTAGTCAATATATTGATGAAGCCTTTCAAAAATCCAAGACCTCAAAGTCCTTCAATGCGAGTCTGCGAGTAGAAACTTGAACAAAAAAAACACCTTTGGGGGATTTGGCAACTGCTGTACTCATCTGGAACTGTCCTGGTCTGAAGTTCAGATTCAGAAAAAATGTAAAGAAAAAGTATTTTGCAACTTGTTGCATGAAAGTCACTGAACAATCACATATAAAACCCACTAAATCCCATATAAATCCCCATGAAAATCCAGGAAGACCCATAAACTGAGACTCCATCTAAATTTGATCCCACTGACATGCTCCCAACACAACTGCGCTAAAATCTCTAAAAATGATGACGTTGAGACTTCCATCCGCTGGTGGCGCATGGAATCGTAAGTGGATTTCTTCACCCCAACAATTTTTCGTTCACTGGACATTGCCAGGACTTTCCCTACTGAAGTGAACTGCCTTAACATTGAAAATTTAATCCCCCATGTAGTTCGATGATTTACCCATTAAAACATATTTTGCACTACTGAAGTGACTGTGGCTGAACTAACATTGAAAATTTGGTGAGTCTCCTATTTACTTCAATGATTTCGCCATTATACATAAATATATATATATATATATGCATGAAATACGTCCCCCCCTTCATATTAAACACCACCCCGGAAACCATGGTTTAGTAGGGCATGTGCACATATTTGTGAACATACAATGTAGGTGTTTAATTCATATCTTTCAACTGATATAATATTATTTGCTAAATCTAATGTTAAATATATATATATATACACAGTATATATTGAAATATGTGGATCAATAATAATCCATTATCTTGATAAGTTGGATACTTTTTTGTAACATACTTATATAGATTATTTAGCACTAGCGGGATGGGATTTTTCACAAATCATTTTCATCGGGTCTTCGCGGCGAAGACCGGCTCTTTGCGGCTCTTCGCGCGGCTCGCGGCCTCGGGGTCAAATTCCTTCACCATGGACTCGTCTAGGGGCGGCTGGTAGCCCTTGTCACTGGTGTCCAGGGGCTCCTCGCAAGATCCCCGATGGTACCCTCTGATAATGTAACAGTGTCATATGGAAAATGGACATCTACATGGATTATCATGGATTTACCTATTAAAAAAAATAAAATAAACAGTTTGCTATTGAAAATTGAGAGTTGCCATATATTTACCTATCAAAATAGATCATTTAGAGCAGCTATGACATATATTTTTAGTAATAAACCATTTACAACAGCCCATGTCTAGACGATTTATCATGCCTATCAAAAAACATAGGCATGTTCCACAAAATGTTAAATTACCAATGTGTACAAAATGGTGCTGGAACACTGCAGAGAGACCCTCCATGGTTCGGTTCACCATTGGGTGTTTTTAATCTGTGATCATCCGATTGATGGCGTCAAACTCCCTGGGAAATTTGGACAATGTATCATATAATATGATATAATACAAATAAAAATCATGATGCTACTAATCATATATACGGCTAATAATAATGATTATATATGTTCAAACGAATAAATATAATCATAGTAACAACAATAACAATAATATTAATCATCAGCAGCAGCAGCATCATCCTCATCATTGTCTCAGGATGATCAAAAACAAAAAGACATGCACATTTTGAAACTGCCAACGGACCCAAAACAAGCTTGATCTCTAGCTACCTGTGTATGACATTGTATGAATTAACCACTAAGGTACACCTTTGATACCTTTGATTGTAGTCACACCTTACTTGAACTACATCTTTTGTTCAAAAAAAGTCCTCGTTTAACTTTAATCTATCTTAATCTCTGGAGAACTGTTGCATTGACATCCAAGGCCTTGGAAAGTTTGATCTCCACCACCGAGACGTTTCGAACGTCCGTCACCTCCACGGAAATTGCATGGCTGGGCGATGATGGGTTTGTCTCAGAATAGGGGAGATCAAAATGGATCTGGATAACATTAAAAAAGGAAAGTCATGTGATATCTAACCAGAACCTATCATTTTTTTTCAGTAAGCTGAAAAGTTCGGCTATTTGGGGATAGTTGCCCTTCCCCTCAACCAATTCCAGGAAGAATTCCCATATATTGCAATCTATATGATGAATATGATATGAGCAGATTATCTCAGGTGAAGATTCCATCAAAACGAATCCAAGAGTGTGGCAAGGGGAAGGAAACTCCCATGTTTGGGTGACAACCAGCATCAAAGGTGGTAATGGCAGTTGACAGCCGACCAGAGTGTGCTGTAGTGGTGTGTTGGGGGAACACCAGTTCAGAAGCAACGTCTCTATAACCGAATAGGGCGAGTTTAAAGAGTCCTCTCCTTCGCAGATGTCCAAATCAGAGCTGCTCCCAGCACACCAGATACAAGGAGGAAAACTGGGAAAATAAAGAAATATATAAAGAAATAGTAACTTAACATAACATAGCTATTGAACATGGCTCATTTATAGATGATTGCTGATGTTTTACCTCTTCAAAATGGGTGGGAAATCGCCAGTTCGCAGTTCGCGTTAAATCGCCAGAGTCATCATGGCTGGAAAATCGAGTTCGTTGATGGTCCCGACAAGCCTCCATTTATAGGGACTTGTCAATTACCATCTGGTTATGACTAACATAGCCATGGAAAATCCCTTATAAATGGAGGTTTATAGCTGGGAAAATCATCTATTTCTATGGGCCATGTTCCATGGCTATGTTAGTCATAACCAGAGGGTACCAGGTTTGATTACTAAAGGGTAGCCCGCAATCTTGACCAAGGTGTTTTTATTGACAGAAGAACATTGTCCTAAAAGGTATGGATAGGATAGATATGGTTATTCTTTGGTGTAACTGATCCCTATGATTCAATCCCATGCCCCTTTTCTATTAAACATCCCCTGAAAAAAGCCCTTGTTCAGGAATACTATCGGATCTGTTCCTTCTGGGGGGGCCATATGGTGGCAATTAGTTCACATTAGGAGGACCGGATTGTAATGTTTACCGAGAACAGGGAGGCTTGCATCATCCGTCAGCCTTGAGGGATCAAAACCAAAACCACAACGCTGCTCCGACTTTTCCCTGCTGTAAAACTAAGATAACTTCAATGTTGTAAAAAATGTGGAAACCTGGTGTTCATAGATTACTCCTATGGAAAATCCATGGGAAAATCACCATGTTTTCCATGGGAACCATGGAATTGTTTAATGACCCGGAAGGCTTCCAGTTAACTGCTGGATGTCACCTGGATGTCTCCGTTGGAGACAAGGACGCCAAGGAATCTATCAGGTCTATGGATATTTATAGATCAATTTCATCCATATTTGGGAAAAATCATTTATAAATAATATTTATATATGTATATAGATGATTTTTGCCAGTATTATCCCGGGATTTAAAAAAATAATCCAGATTTATAGATATCGAATATATGAATTTTCCCCACTATTATCCATAAGAACCCATCAGTTTTCCTGCTTCAAGCTATCCCATGCCCCATCTGAACCTTGTCAAGTCCTTCTTCCATTGGTTCGTACTCATCCGTGATCTCAACCTTGGGCTAGGCTGCTTGGCCGATAGCGATAGTAAAGGGACCGAAGAGTCCGAAGAGGGCTGCGTGTATAAACATTGTGCAAGGATATATAACACATATGTACTAACCTTACAATGTGCAAGGTAGAGACTCTACAAGATCCTCACTTTTTTCAAGTCAGGTCTTTACGTGCAAAGTAGAAATGTTGAGAAATATACCTTGCATTGAAAGTTTCTGTATCCATAAGTGGCATAGGATGCTGATGTCTCTCACCTAAATGTGATTAAATAACAACAGCATTGCATAAGGTACCGGGAAATCTTCCTGCGTATGAATTGAAAATGTCATCCAAACTTGCATCAACCAGTGATAAAAACATATAAAAACAATACATGTCTTCCAGGCCATTGATGTTTCGATGGAGATGTGCACTTCATTCTTCAAATTGCAGAGTGAAGCGCCTGGCATGGTGACTGCCAGTTGAAGGCAGGAAACATCTGTTCGCGACTCTGGATCACAGGTAATGGAAAATCAGCCATAGAATTCTTTCACCACTTAAAGCCAGTTAACCATTGCTGACTCAGTTATGCCCCTTTTTTTGGTGTTTTTAAGCCCCGGTTGGATCAGAAAACACCCAACTGGAACTGGATCAGTTCGCCAAAGCACAGTCTTTAGCTCTGTGATTTGGTGCAGGCCCTTGAAACGCCTCTTGATGACCTAGCGGCGCGTTCGGTTGTTCGTTCAGCGGGGGGAATCTCGTGGTGGTTGAAAATGGTTGAAACAGTGGGGTGAGATATGCCATGATCAACATAAAACATGGGGAAAAAACATGCAAAAGTCCTTCTCACCATGAGATGGGAGTCCTGAAATGCTGGGTCTGACAAGTAGTACGATGCAGGGAGTACTATCCCTTTTGATGGCAAAATGAGCTAACTTGACCCTGACACATAGAGCCGTTGCCACGTTCATTGCCAGGGTCCCAGATCACTAACTAACGAAGCCTCTAGGAGCCTGAATTTCCATCAATAGCTGTTGAACTGGCCTCAGAAATGCTGTTGTGCTTCCTATTTCGTAGGGACTTTAATATGGAGGTTTCCTAAGTCATTATTCCAAATCCACTCAGACCATAAAAATCATAAAATCGTAGTGAAAACCATGGTAACTTAGCGATCCCATAGGATCTCCCCAGGACACCAACAACAGCCCTTGCCCAGCTGGGCAGTACCTCGGCCGCAGTCACCGCCTTGGTCAGAGCGTTGCCAGTGGCTTGCACGATCACCTCAGGAGTTGTGGCCGCGGGATGCGTCCTTTAAGCGAAGTTCATTGAATTGGTTTCATCAATGGATTGGTTTAAGGGAAAATCGAAACCGGAAACCTTCTGGTTTTTACCATCAAATATAGGGGTTTCCTGTAAATTTTCCCATCATCCAATTCTATGATTTCAGGGAAATTTTACAGGAAAACCCGGAAAACCCTACCGTTGATGGTTTTTAAACCATGGTTTCAATGGTTTCCGGTTTCGATGTTCCCACCAATCCAATGATAAGTGGGGTTTGTTTACTAACTATGGTTAACTATGATTTATGTTAGATGTATTTGTACTTGATGTCGCCTCAGCGAAGTGGGTCAGCGAAGTGGGTTTCCTGGACCCTCTGGTAATTCAAGATAGCTATGGAACAAGTTCCAGGTACAGATGTTTTGCCTATTAAAAATGATGATTTTCAAAAAAAAACTATGGTTATGTTAAATTGCCAGAGGGTAAAACACACATAAAATCATACATACCTGTGCAAAGTTGCAATATGTTGCAAACACTTGAAGTTGCAAACCAAGTGGATGGGTTCCAGGCTTTTATTCCGGGTTTCACCTATAAAATCTCCAGCCTATCAGATCGAATTCTGGCACTGCCCATGATCTTGCCATGTTTCAATAAGTTCAACATGGACGCAGCACTGGTACGGAGAGTGACATTTTAAACTGGAAAATGGGTTCAGAATCGCTTCCGCATTAGGAATTTTCGTGGTACTTAGATCCTGCAATATCCATTTTTTCAAGACCAGAAACAACACCGGTTTCAACATCGCGAGCTTTCAATTGTTTGGACATACTCGCATGAGTCTGTGCCATGCTAGAGCTAGGTCCAAAGACAGGCGCAACTCTTCCGCCGGATCTGCCACAAAGTCTGGGGTTCCGAGCATAGGGCTTCTTGAGCTCATTGAACACAGTGGCCGCACGAGAAACGTACGCCTCAGCGCTCATTTTGCTCATTCCAAAGCTTTTGAAGGCAGGCAGAACGGGGCTAGGATAATGGCAATCCCTGAAATTGCACAGGTACATTTTTGTTTCCAAATCTATGATGCTATTGGCACCCCATGTTCAACCCCTGATGTTTTGCCCATCCCTTCAGGTAGATTGGAGCTCAGCCTGATCTTCCTAACCCAACACCGACCCACCAACAAGTCGCAGTCGCAAGTCTCAATGGATTGGTTTAGGGGGAAAAAAAAATACAGGAAAACCCCATATATTTAATGGTAATTTTACCAGAAGGTTTCACAGTTTCCTTTTTTATTTTTCCCTGAAACCAATCCATATGGCCAGTCATGACATATGGTGATGTCTTAAAAAATAGGGAAGCCAAAAACCCCCAGTGCTTCCCCTTCACTCACCGAGCCCTGGCCAGTCCGACTGTGGCTGAGCTGATCAGCTACTTGAACGACTGATAGTCCCCTTCAAGGGACTGACCCACCATCAGATAAACCAACATCATTCCAGTAAATACATATCTATTCAAATATATCACATATGTGTATAGATATAGACAGGTAATAGTGCATCCAGGGATATTTAGACCATCTATTTGTATAGTTAGATAAAATGTTGGTTCATATTATTATAGTGATTAGACATTGGATAATAATATGTCCACGTATAACTATGTCATATGTCCACATCTTATGATATCTATGAAGTATGTCCACATGAGTTTGTCTGAAAATAAGTTACTTCCAATTGCAATTGCAATGGATTAGAAAATGAATTTCCCTGTAAAACAATGGAACTATTTGTGGGTATTCCCGAATTTTCAGACACAGCCCAATATCTATTCCTGTCAGTTAAGAGTTAATAGCCCCAATAGTATACCCATTAGTGTTTGACACAACCCAGTATAATGTAGTATAACCCTCCACAATCATCAACCATCATCAAACAGGGGTTTAGCAGCCATTGTGTCCACATCTGATATCGAAGTATTTCCACATGGAGGTTTCCTAAAATGATGGTACCCCCAAATCATCCCATTTTAGTAGGATTTTCCATTAGAAACCATCCATTTTGGATACCCTCTGGCAATAGCATGGAATGTGACCCATTTAGTTCGTTGATGTACCTATTATTTTAATGGTGATTGTCCAGGTCGTGATCAAATTTACCCAGATATCCAGATATGCTTATAATATATTACTAACCACTATTAACCATTACTAACCACTATTAATATATATATATAATCATATATATATAATATGATCCTGGAGTAGATAGCATTTCAGTATCAGATTATGACTATTTGAGGAGTACCCCCCTAATTATTCCAGCGGCATCCCAGGCATCCCGGACCGACACGCTGCCCGCCGCCGTCACGCGGATCTCTTCGTCTGCCTTCTGGACGTCCTCCTGCGCGTTTCGTGGCAAAAAAAAGCAGGCATGTCATGGCCAGGATAGGGATTTGAGCTACAAAATATGGAAAATTGGGAACACTTGGTAGTTTAAGAGCTAGAAAAATGGGGATAACACTAGCTTAACTAACTTGATGGGTCGATTTCACCTTAAACAAATGGAATTTGAGATGATTTAGTCAACATGGGGATCTAATCAACAACACAAGTGATTTATGATAAATTCAAGATAGCTTTATTTTGCTTTCTAACTCGACCAACGATTGGATTTATCATAGAAAATGCTAAATTTGGGGATGGTGGATCCTATTGCTTTGGCTAACATGACAGACTATTCTTGCCTGGAAAAAGCAGACCACTGATCCCAAAAAAAAAAACTATCTTTGGGGTTACCCTCTGGTAAACGTTTACTATGGAAAGATCCACCATGTTTAATGTTAATGGGTAAATCCATGGTAAATCCATGGTAAATCCACTATTTCTATGGCCGGGTATCCTGGATTTCCGGAAAAATCACCATTTTTAATGGGAAAATCCACTATTTCTGGCCATTTTCAATAGCTTTTTCTATGTTTACCAGGCCGGGTATCCTGGAAGCCGAGCATCGGAGCAGGATGCTGGAGATCAACAGACATGGAACCATGACCAATGGGCATGGGCTACAAATATCTATATATGGCTATTGTATCAATGGGAATTCCAGGATCCTAAAATGGAGGTACGTTAGTACCATATGTTTGGCCATATTTTGTGGGGATATTCCCTTACATAAGCCTGAACAATAGGCCTTATATATGGTAGGTACCTCCAATTTAGGTTCCTGAAATGGCCATTGATTGTATGGTATTGTTGGATGGGTAATTACTGGTTGGTGGTTGACCTACCCCTCTGAAAAATATGAGTTCGTCAGTTGGGAGTATTATGTCCAATATATGGAAAAATAAAAAATGTTCCAAACCACCAACCAGATGGCTATTGTATGGTATTGTTGGATGGGTAATTAGTAATAACCATAACCATGAATCATAGGTATTGATATTGACCTTAATACCCAAGCTGGTTGGTGGTGCAATAACCATCTTGAAAAATGATGGAGTTCGTCAATGGGAAGGATGACATCCCATATATGAAATGGAAAATAAAATTCATGTTTGAAACCACCAACCAGATATCCATATAAGTCCAAAACTGGGAAACCTCTGAAGCGGGTCAACACCAAACAAAAATGGTTGGAAGCAAATGTGCGAAAAAACAACGTTGAGTTTGTTTCATTTGGGGGCCATTCTCAGGAGCATCTGTGACTTTTTGAGGGGCTACCCCTTACGTAATTCATCAATCGTGGAATATGAATGCTGACACTACTCAGACAATGCTCTCTCAATGATCCGCTTGGTTTCACGTTACCCTCTGGTAATTTAACATAACTATGGAACATCACCATTTTTAATGGGAAAACTCGCTATAAATCACCATTTTCAATAGCTATGTTAAATTATCAGAGGGTATGTCGCACAGGTTGTACGTGGGTAATGAGTCAAAATGGCAGAAAGAACGATTCGACCCATTTTTGGATGCAAGCACTTGACGCACCATGACACATTTATCTCGTACTGTGGACGGACAAGCCATCCTGCACCAGTTGGTATGCTAATTATGAAAAACTGTACCCTCTGGTAATTTAACATAGCTATTGAAAATTGCCATGTATAGTGGATTTACCCATAAAAAATGGTGATTTTCCATGGTTATGTAAACGTTTACCGGAGGGTAAATCATGGAAATGGTATTCTAACGGGATGTTTATCATCTAAGAGCTCGGTGCCGGATTTCACGACCATTCACTTGGTATGTTGTCAAATATGGACTGATGCTACTTTCCATCTTCCCACCGCCTAGAACCCAAATGACTCCTAGAAATATCCCCTGTATTTTCAACGATTCACCCTCCACTTGATTGGTCAAATATTCCAACACTGGTTGGTGGTGCACTAACCATCGTGAGAAATATGAAAGTCAATGGGAAGGATGACATCCCATATATGAAATGGAAAATTAAAAATTCATGATTGAAACCACCAACCAGCCTCCACTTGATTGGTCTTTTTTTCAAACATGTTGGGTTCAAAACTGCTCCAACCCAGGGTACCCAGGGTAGCCAGGGCAGGTTTCGCCCCCAGACCCAGGGCTGTCTCCTTAGGTTTCATCACCTTGCGATACTTGTCCATTGCGCTCGCCTCAGCAAACGTTTCATCTGGGTTTTTCGCTCAACTTTTTTGAACTTTGGGATGAATAAAATGTATTATAATATGTTAAACATTGTTATGGGAAAATCATCTATTTCTATGGGCCATGGCTTCCATGGCTATGTTAAATAACCAGAGGGCATATATGGCAGTGTGTCAAAACCTTGTACCCCTGTAGTTCACATCAAAATAGCTGGGATTTATGGATGTGAATAACCCCCTAAAAATGGTATTAATAGGTATTGATCCATACCCATATGTTAAACTATAACATGTTTCGGGGCTGGATATGACATTAAGTACTGAAAGTGGCCAATTTTAGGTAATTTCATGTGTCAATTGGTACCAAAAATGTTTGAGCCACCTGCGCTGCTGAAGAACATGCACAGAACGTGTTGGGTCCCATGGAATACATCGAGAAACAAGAAATCAAAGCTGATTCCCAAATGTTTAGACTTCATGTGTAGTTTATGACTACTTATTCTGGTTGGTGGTGCAATAACCATCTTGAAAAATACTAGTCAGTTGGGACTATTCTTCCCAATATATGGAAAGTCATAAAAGCCATGTTCCAAACCACCAACCAGTCAGACGTGTAGTTTATTACTACTTATTTGCTTGCTTCAGTTTCTTCAAACATATTCAAACTATGCTCTCCCCAAAGGTCCCGTATTAGGTCCCGTGTGACCCACACCCAAAACGTGCCACAGACAGTGCCACAGGAGCCGTCAAGATACCTCCGATCACCTGTGGGGCAGGCGAGTTCAGAGTGTCTCCACCGATTTTTCGTGGCTCAGATCGCGCCCTTTGAGCCAAGGTGGCCAAGGTGAACGTGAACGTTGCGGCGACCAACAGCTCGGTGCAGAAGTATTAAGTTATACTTTCATGAAAATATTTACCACTATTTACCACTATTTACCACGTGTTTTGTAAAGGATTCTTGGGCTAAGTGGTAAAAAAATACCCGCACCTTGGAGGATCTGAGATCAATCTGCAGAAACGCTGACCATTTTTGGGGGTTTTCACTGGTGAATTCTAAGGGGAGGAGCTTCGGTAAAGATACCATGTGGCCCCCCCAAGATAGCTAAGTTGGTTAACAAAAGCCCCAGTAACTATAGTTATAAGTACCATAAACCATAGTTATTGGAGTTATAAACCAACTTAGTTATCTTGGGGGCCTCACATTGTAACTCACAACTCGATGGGAAGACAATAGAATTGGGCTTGAGACTGAAGAAATCCAACAAATAGATGCAAATAGTTCCCATGCTGTGCTACTCTTTGCCGGGTTAACCTTCGCAATGGTGCAATGCGGCATCGCCATGACGCTACACAGCGGTGAAGATCAGCCACCAGAAATCCCAAGGGAAATTGCGGCATCGCACCTCAACCATTTTCTCAGGCTTGGTCAGCATTTTCGGTTACTCCAAAATTCTCCTAATGATCAGAGTTTCCCTTGTTTCCATCTGTATATTACAATTTACATATATTTATGTCGTAATTTTATGTACAAAAAAAGCGCAGGAACAGTGAGCGTTTTAGGTTGCGAGATATCAACTCTCCTGCAGATCCCCAGGAAGCTCTAGGGAGGCAGGCACCTGAGGAGTCTGACCTGCCGCGTTGCCGAAGAGGAGTCTGACCTTCAAAATAACTGAGGTTATAACATTGTTATTTTATAACCCTCAAACAGATAGATAGATAGGAAAGGGATTTCATATCACTGTTATTGTTCTGTCTTTCTTCGGCTTGCTGTAGTTGTGACAAGACGTAGCAGCCAAATGAGCCCCTCGTGGTGTTTTTGTGGTCTTTGAGCCTTTGAGCCTTTAGCCCCCCCAAAAAAACGGAGGTTGATTCTCAACAGCGAATCGGGGAGAAACCTCGATGAATCCCTTTGACCAACTCGAGTCCTCCACGTCCACTGAGATCCCGCTGAGATCCCGCTGAGGTCCCCGGCCCCAAGCAGTGCTCCGTGCGCCAATTGAGGAAACCACTAGAGGCACCTAGAGGCACGAGAGGAGGCCATATCCATGACAAAAGGGAGCATTTCATGGGTGATTTAAGCCAAAAAAATGTGATTTCATAGGGGAGATCATGGGACTTCATGGTGCTTTGACCAACCAGAAGGAGTGATTTTTCATGGTGATGGATGGTGATTTGGTGGGATTTAATGGTGATTTAATGGTAATATAGAGCTGATGACCGGAGGGTATCCAATGCTTCTCAGCTATGTGTTTTTTCCATGAAAATTGGGTCACGCTTCCGGGGTGTGTCATTGGTTTCCATATTGAAAATGGCTAGTTTGGGGTATCCTGTACCCTCTGGTAAACTAACATAGCGAACTGGAAAATCACCATCATTTAATGGGTAAATCAACGAGCTAAATGTGCTATGTTCTATAGCAACCTCTTAAATTACCAGACCCATATGCTCCATGTATGGAATATTTACCAAGATTTACCCCATTTCTATGAGCCAGTTTTGTAGGTAAATATTCCAGCACCATGGAGCATATGGGAGAGGCTATTTCTGGTCAAACCCGCGATCGTTTCGATCGCTTCAACGGTGACCTGGCTGGAAATACCTGTGGTTTTTTCCATCCTACTTGGATCATCCTTGGTGGAAAAAAAAATAACCATAGGAAGTCCCCTTTCTCAAGGTGGGGTCATCCATGGTTATCCCATACCCATAGGATCCATGGTGCTGGTATATGTGCTAACATTTGGTGTATATTGATGGTAAATGTTACCATATATAGCATACATGGATCCTATGGGATATATAATTGGGTTTGAAATACGCATATGAACCATTTATGATTCGTGGGATGATCCTCTATCAATTGTTCCACTTGTGATCCTCCAAACCTTCCCCAGCAGTGCATTGACGAAAGGTCAACAAGGGCCACAAACCCGTGTGGGCTTGTCGTCCAACCACCATCACAGAGATTCGCAACTATTAGGTATGTATGTATGTGTGTATTTAATTTTATATCATTATATTATATATTAAACAAACAAATGAAGGTATAAATAAATAGATATAAAACTGCAAAATGAATATCTATTGAATGAGTATTGTGTCTTCCGTGTACATATCCATAAGCCCGCCAGGTTACCAGGTCTCCACACGTCCTTTGGAGCAAATGAAGACCTTTTTGGCTTCGAGGCACAGGAAACAACGTTGTTACATTTCAACCCAAGATAGAGAAAGCGCTGTGAATGTTCAGGGGGTACCATTTCATAGTAGTTTATTGATGTTGTTGGAAATTTATCACTTTGTGGGTAGGCTTGCTGACTGTTTAGTGATAAATTAGTATAGACTATAGATACCTCAATTCTAGTGAATTTCCCATTGGGAACATTTAACATCATCTTAAACAAACCCAGGCAAATATTTGGGGAGTACCATGTCATAGTAGTTTATTCTCATTTATCAGTGGGTAGGCCAACTAAAAGAAACCAACCAAGGTTTTTTTTGGACGGTTAGAGGTGAGTGCACCGCCAAAGGATCCACACATCATCGCTTTGCTGGGAAACTTCAATGGATTCATCAAAAAATTGAGGCACAACTTACCAATTATAACTCAATATTCTCAATTTACCCTCTGGTTATTTAACATAGCCATGGAAAATCACCATTTTTAATAGGTAAACCATCTATAAATGGGCCATTTTCCATGGCTATGTTAAATAACCAGAGGGTAACTCCAATAAAAATGGATTCATTAATATTGGATTCATTAATATTGGAAACCAATGGCGTTTTAACTCCAAATACATGGAGGTTTCAACGATTCAAGGGATGATCCCCCAAGCCACGGCTTTGGTACCCCCAAAATCGTCCAGTTTGGATGATTTGGGGCTACCAAAAAAAGCCACACCTTGCTATGCAAGGAGATCGCTCCCCAAAAAAAAAGAAGCCACTTTGGAGACCAACTTGGCATGATTTTTTTTCCCGACTTATATCCATGTGTCAACCATGTATCAACCAAGTAGACCAAGTTACTGTTACCAATAATGACTGCTGAGTATAGACTCTTGCTGTCAAAAGTGGCAATGTTACCTATTTGTCCAACCAAACCAACGTTTACAGTACTCGGTTGCTGGGTAGTGGTCATGTTCACCATGGATTTTTCGACGCGCCACTGGATATGGCAGCTCCGTGTTGGCTTTCCGGCGGTTTGGGAGCACCTGCCAGGATTTGCGAATTTTCCCAGTGGCAAACTGCAATAAATGATGGTCTTGGAGAATTTTACCATAAAAAATTGGCTTTCCATGGCTTTCATTGATTTTGCTGAGTCTGAAAATGGAGTATACCCCAATGTATGGCTATCTGAGAGGGGTACATCATAATCAACCAGTAGATTTTGGGGTACCATATTTTCAGGCAAACCCATAAACATACCCACCACAATTGGAGATTAGGTTGTTCAGGTGGTGTGCCATAGCAAAAAAATAATGAAACTGCCTGCTTGCATCAAAAGAAATATGTTTTATCATGTTCTTTGCATCTGGAATCCAACTGCATTTGTTTCCCTTTTCCAACAGCTCAGTACTGAATTCCAAGTGTTAAACAGTATGAACCAAGGAAACTATCATGTGGGTCTGTCCAAACATGTCCAAACATTCGGTACACCCAAATCGGATTAACTGCCTCATTGCCTCATTGTCCACATTAAGAATCATTAAAATTAGCTAAAATTGGTATATTCATTGGAGGTTAATCCCTCATTGCCAGGTACCAAACCCACATCGCAACGTTCCGTGCCTCGAAAAAACTCTGGTGAATGGCTACGGCCTGCAACGTGACCCGGTCACCCGGATTCCGGGTGACCAGGGATCTCAGGATGGTCGACAACAAAACATAGACTCAACATAGACATGGGTCGAACCATGGATCCACTAAGACGGCTTAGTGGATCTGGGGATAGACGCAAACAAAACCTAGCAGCACTGAGAAACACGCTGCCAATCCAATCATGCCAATACCCTGCAGAAAATGACAAATTCTAGCCGGTCACACCACATATTCCATGGCAAAAGAAGTAAAGTATCAAAGTACTCATCCAAGGTTTCCCAGTATCCAAACCAAGAGTGAAACCAAATCGAATGGTTATACCCAAATAATTGTATTGTTGGTTATACAAGCTTGGTCATATCAGCTTTATCACCATATTGTCTTATAAAGCTCATAGTTCCATAACAATGTCATATATGCTAACCTTCCATCCATGTTAATCTATCCTGTGGTTGGGAAACTCTAAGTAGATCCTGAGCTCCCCATTTAGTGGGGAACATGGATAGCCCTAGCTCCTAAACGCTCCCGCCACTCACCACTGGATAGATCATCTGCGCCTTCCAAAAGTCTTCCAATTGCTCTGGTGATCCGCAGAGTGTCGCCTCAACGCCTGCAACGAGGAAAATCTGGAAATTCATGAGAATTCATAAGTTTTGTATGGAAAAGTCATAGAAATCGTAGAGTCTTACGTGGGAAAGGCATTGGATAATCTCTATCTTAAGATATTATCTTGAGTCTCAAAAAAAGAAAATATTCATGTCATGTGTTACCATCTTTTGATGGCAAAATCAGCTACAGTATAAATGAACATATAAAATGGAGGATGCTCAAATGCCATGTTTGTTTACTGGGTGTCTGCCAACTGTTGCTTATCAGTTCTGTGGAAATGTCAGATGTTCTAAGTTTGCGATATTTTCTATGAGTTTGTCTGAAAATGGGGTATATACCGCAAAACCACAAGTACGATATAAGGGATAATGGATTATCAAAATAGCCACTAGAAATTAGCTTAATTCTAGCCCAACTTCGGACACGCCCTCAGAATTTTAGCCCAAAGATGCCTCCCCAGATGTCGCCAAGCCATCCACCCACCTGTTCCGTCATCGGCACGCAGAAGCAGGCGAGAGTCCTCAACCAGCAGAGGGGCGTCAAAATCTTGAGAGAATCGATAGAGAGAATCGATGGGAATCACGGGCAGTACATTCCAAACGTGTTTGGTGTTTTTGGCCGAAATATTCTTGCAAAGCGGTTCCCACAGATGATGGTTCCGAATAATTCCTGGAATCCCAAACGGAAGTCTGTTGGGGATGGCCCAATGGTGTCCATCATGCACGGGAGCACCTTGAAAATGTCCCTCCCCGCCACAGTGATCTTAGGTCGGATGGAGATACTCCCAGCGATTGCTATTGTTCTGGATGATACGCCTCTCCCATATGGGTCTGATAGCCCAACATTGGTACAACACATCTTCTGGAAAGTGACTATGGTCCACCACAGCTTGAAATGCCCACTTTGTTGCTGCTCAGCAGTTATCAAATTGGCCAATATTTAGCATCCCCATCAAGAATCAACTTAACTTTGGCATCCACCCAGAAAACAAAAATAAACATTTCAAGTTCGTATGCCAAACAAATGAAAAACACATGATCCGACACTCCCAATCTCCTTGGTATGACCGAAAGCCTCCATGAAACGACCGCCCATACGATCATCCCACGAATCGAAGTGGCTAATAACCATATTTAGAACCCAGTTACCTTCATAGGAACCCCTCTGGGGACTCACCAGGGTTAAACCCAAAACCACTTCCGATTCGTGGGGGATTTTCCTGAAGGTCATATCAGTCCTGAGACAGGCGCAGTACCTGCAGCCACGATCTTGACAGTGGTGGGTCAACAGCATGTAGCCCTGCTGTTTACATCTTTTTGAGTATTTTACCTGATTTTCAAAAGCAAGAGCAAAACCCAAAAGTGTTTCAAGGATTTGGGTTCACTCTTCCAGAAAATATCTGGCAAGATGATGCAAGAAGAGTCTCGTTCGGGATATGAATAGCTACCATTAGCTACCTATGTTCGTGTTTTTTCCGGATGTATATCTGATTCACCTTCCATCACCTTCCTAGTTGGTGGTTGACCTACCCCTCTGAAAAATGATGGAGTTAAAGTCAGTTGGGATGATGAAATTCCCAACGGAATGGAAAGTCATAATCCATTCATGTGCCAGTCACCACCAACCAGCTTCAGATCATTCCAAAACTCCCAAAACGTGGCACCGCAGGCGGCTTCGCCATGGCATCTCGAAAGCTGGCTTCGAGGCTGTGCTGGAGCTGTGCCTTCGCTGGCGCAACGGTCCGCAAGGAGTTTCCCAACCTCGTCGTCCTTCGGTGGGAATCATCGGTTCAACGAGATCCAAATAGGAATGGAAGACCAGACATGGCATCTGGTATTTGACCATAACTCTGGAAGCCATGGCCCAGTTCGTTCGAGGATTTACATGGATTTACTATATGATTTGCCTATATTAAAAGGCTATCTTTTCCATAGTTACGTAACAAACTCCCAGATAGCTGAAGCCGCTCCCAGGCATCCCCACTCTCACACGGCGAACTTTCTGTCGCCTTCAGGGGAGAAGACTGGGTACAACTCTACAACTCTACACTCATGGTTTGCCTGTTCTATCCCAACTACCTGCATGAACATGCATGAACTGCCAACAATAGACTATCTGATTAGTTGCTAATGGACATTTGTCCCGCAGGATTTACCTGCAACTCTTTTATTGCATGACTGTCATGACTCAAGAGTCATCCCTACGTGGCGCAATGGATGGAAATTCCGCCCGAAAACGATTTTATCATCTCACGGAACAAATGGAGGTGTTCACCATTGGAATTTTGGACCAAACATAGGAAAACCATGGAAAACCCCTGAAAAAACGTGCTTGGCCGTGTCCCAAAAGTTACAGTGTCATCATCCCCAGCAATGGCGCAATGGCAACTACGGTTGCGATGCCTCGCCTGGCTCCTCCGTAGCGGCTGCTTGGAATGATGCGACGTAAGAGCTCCGAGGCAACCTGGTGCAGGACAAATGCACCGCGAATGCTCCGCGATAACATCAATAATGAGCTTGCGATACCATGATGTATTTACCCTCTGGCAAACTGTCACATAACTATGGAAAATCACCATTTTTAATGGGAAAACTCACTATAAATGGCCATTTTCAATAGCTATGTTAAATTACCAGAGGGTATCTATATTACGTATAGATTGTATTACATTGTTAAATAATACTACATCAAAAAAACATAGTATATACTATATACATTGTCTAGATCTTAGTATCAACATGTATCAACTACCCAATAGTATCCCATCATCCATCGGACAAGGTGGTTTTTAGGCAAACATCAGGCGAATTCCATGTTCTCTGACTATATGCTATGAACTCACTACTTTTGGATGTTAATAAACCAACTTCAACGTGGCTATATGGGCCACCTCGTAGGGCAAGTATTTCATCAGTATCGGTGAATGACAGCTTTTTTTTCATGACATGGGCCCCATATGATCCATCTCTGTAGCCACTTATCTATTCTTCATCTATTGTATGTAGAGATTCTTCATAGCAGGTGCCAGGTGGTGCCAGGTCGAGTTAATTAAAGTTTGTAAAAATACCTCCCATAAAACTGCGATGAATCCCAATCCCCCATCTCCGATCTCCTTCCTTAAAAGGAGGATATTTATCTCAACATATACCCAATCCATATGGATCAAAAGTCAACCAGATCAACTACTGAGAAAGATGGTGATAAAACATGTTGAAAAACTAGCATCTGGTTATGACTAACAGTTCGCCATGGAAAATCCCAACCATAAATGGAGGTTGATGTCGCTGGGAAAATCATTTATTTCTATGGGCCATGGCTTACAATGGCTATGTTAGTCATAACCAGAGGGTTTCGGAGTTTTGTCTCATGGAAAATGGCCCATTTATAGATGATGAACTAGAAAAATGGCCCATTGACAGAGGGAAAATCATCTATTTCTATGGCATTAAATGGCCCATGTTCATCCATTTTCATCCATTTTCCATGTTTTGACTCATGGAAAGTCATCGTTTCCCCCATGTCCTACGGTGTTTTACCACTGCCTTCTGATCAAGGAAGACGATGCGCGACGGCGATCCAGCGAGTTCCACGGCGTTGACCATCGAAACGTCGCTGCCCACCTTGGGATCCTAAAAATCCATGGCACTTTTGTGAAATTATCGGGAATTGATGGATTTTAAGGTTTCTTATGAACTATAAATAAGTTTTGAATGGAATTTGAGGTTTCTTATGAACTATAAATAAGTTTTGAATGGAATTTGAGGTTTCTTATGAACTATAAATAAGTTTTGAATGGAATTTAAGGTTTCTTATGAACTATAAATAAGTTTTGAATGGAATTTAAGGTTTCTATCAAATAAATTCCATATGGAATTTCATGGAATTGAAGGTTTCTAAAATGTTTCTTTTGGCCATCAAATAACTATAGAATAACTAAGCAATAACCCCGATAAGTTGGGATGTAGCCCCTGTACCTGTAGCCGTATACTTATCTATTACCGTCATGGTAAATACATGGGTTCTTCTTACCATCAATGAATGCCAAAACTGATGTCAATAATGATCAAATAATGTCAAATATCACAAAATTGAGCAAAAATAGAGTAATATTCAAAAATGATATCAACTATCTTGGTTCCTTTAAACCTTTACAATATATGAGCTAGTTCCTTTCCGTCTTGGATTTTAATGGTACCTCGCGGTGCCAGAGTTGGATCAACGGGAAAATCTGCTTCGGAAACCAATGGTGGTTTTTCTGCACAAAATTCACAAAATGTCCATGAACAACCAATCCGATGCGATCTTGATAGGATTCAGCTACTTCGTTGACAAATGTTGACAATGTATTTCATTCCAGAAGTATAATTATAGTATAATTATAGTATAATATATCACCCAAAATGCCCTCAGGCCAAGAACATGGTGTACTGAGAAACTGTGGATTGATCTCCTCATCACCCTTTGTGGCTCGTCGCTTGTTTCAACTACCATTGCTACCATCCCCTTCTGCTGGCGTCAGGCAGAACTCCCCATGAAACCTTGGGTGCTTCTCAGCTGTCTCCCGTTGTTGCGGCTTCAATCCCCAAGTTCGCTGGGTTTTGAATCGCAAGTTACGGTTACAGTAAATCCCCATGTCTTTTTCATTGAAATGCTGAATTCAAACCTTTTTTTTTTTTTGAAACTAAAGTACCCCATAATTTCTTGTTGAAATGCCCATTCTCGCCCTTGAAACCTCCGCCTTACCAGTGAACTCCGAGGTTTTGTCGTTGGAATCCCTGGCCCAGGTGCCTCTTGCGCAAGGCGTCGCGTCGCCTTCAAGAGGCCTTGCAGCCGTCCGGGGGGGCGACCCTCACTCATTTGAAGCCCAGTTAGGAGAGTTCAAACATGTAAACTAAACCCTGCTGTTCAACCCATTCTTATCACATTCAACTGATACCCCAATCGATTCTTGATCCAATTACAGCAGTATCTTCTTTCATAGCTGTCTAAGGATTGAGGTGCAGGTTTGGTGAGTTGGAGCCAGCGTTCCTGGGATGCACGTACTTGGAGGATCACCCTCCCCACTCGCCAGTCAAAAATTCATCGGGCGTTTGCTCCCCTCTGAAAGTACCTCCAAGGTCCTCTGTTTGCTCCAAGTATCCAAATCTCCATTAGATATTGTTGGTTACATATACCAATGGTATCCCTGCTATATCCCCATTGATAATGGGTAAACCCGCATTGTACCGAGCCCAAACTCTCTCGGCCCCCGCGCTCATCAAACGGGACCCGCCCGTGAGATGCAGCTCTTTCCGAAGCCGCTGATGCGTCTGATGCGAGGAATGGTCGGAAGGCAGCTGAGCAATGCACAACCCCCAGGTGTTTGATGATCAAATAACCAGCAAAACGTTGTGCTTCAACCAATTCAACCATCAACAATTCTGATCTAATAACCAAGCATATGTCGGTATACCATTGCCAATCTTAGATACCGTACAAAAAAATAAATTCTTAGCTGGTGAACGTAGATAATCCCAGCAAGATACCCAGCAAGACTAAGTTAGATTAGTTTGTAGCCATCCAATTCTAACCATGGTTAAGCTAGATACACACGGTACCGGTACCTGATACGTTGGTTCACCTAGGCCCATCCCGTCCGACCATCTCGACCCACGTTGAATACCTCGGTGAGTTGCAAGATCTTCTCCTGCGGAAGCGGTGTCTGCAACATCTGCTCCAGCTGGACCTCGGCTGGGGACAAAGTGCTAATTGATATGTTTAGCCCGTTTAGACATGCTGCTTTCCAATCCTAACTAATATCTCAAGATTCAATATGCATATATATATAATGCATCTTATTATTATTACATATCATATATTATAATATATATATATATGATACGATATGTATATATATATATACGGTATTATAATGTATTATATAATATGATATGATACATATATATATTCAAGGTGCTCAAAATGCCAAGACAAAGAATCTCCCCCAGACCAAGAGTCAGGTGTGCACAATCTTACTCTCCGAGGAAAAAAAAAAGCCAAAAACAACCTAGAGCCTGGAGCCAGAAGTGTTGTGAAAACAGATCTTGACATACAGCAATTTCCGCTAGGACTGAATTCCATGTCCTTACAGTACCGGGTACATGTGTATGTATATATATATTATGTCTACCCCCGCAAATTCACATAGACCCTGAAAATGTCGTCAACTTTTAGTGGAAAGTAATGTATCAACCCCTACTTGGCAGATGTTAGTTGGAGGATGACCGTTGAATTTTCGATCACCACTATCTCTGAGACGCCCTACATCATGCTCGGCGATTTGGTGACACCACACCTGCAACGGGGCAAGATATGTCAATTCAAACAACGTGGAATCATGTTTCAAAGTAGGGATGAAAAACTCACAGCAGCAACAACAACAACAACAAGGACAACAGGAACAACCACAACAACCACAACCACAAAAAAAAACGCCAAAAACAAACAAAGAACATTGAGAGCATTAAGAACACACACACAAAAAAAAAAAAAAAAAAACAACCCCCAAAAAAAAAACAAAAATTATAAATTTTAATATAAAAAAAAAAACCAACTATAAACAAAAA
>Ga0126342_10003957_pt1 | contig 24909 bp, 20 predicted proteins | sample Cyp1metagenome_FD_92528 | JGI IMG/M metagenome (GOLD analysis project Ga0126342, IMG submission 92528) | Coral microbial communities from Lord Howe Island, Old Settlement Bay, Australia - Cyphastrea 1 metagenome | ecosystem: Host-associated > Invertebrates > Cnidaria > Coral ...
TATCGCTTTTTGGGAGGGGCCCTATCGCTTTACATGGTTTGGTGCATTTTCTCAACACGATTGGACCCTCCCTTACTAAAGTAATCTACGCTTATTTTGACCGTATCTCATATATATATATATATTGTACAATTTATGATCTTATATACAGAATAATTACATGATAATATACAGAATATACAGTACACTTCACCCAGAAGCAGGTTTGACATGGCTTACGAAGGCAGCACCCCACCGTCTTCTCGGCAGCAACATGAGCCACCAGGCCCAAGATCCAGACCTCAAAGGTGACTCAAAGATTCAAATAGCATCAAATAGCATCTGATTGATTTGATTTATGTTGCTGAGATTCGCATGTGTACTTTTCTCATGCAAGACCTATAGCAGCTATAGCATGCATCGAAAGCTCGAAGGTCACAGAAGTCTTTTTGGTCCATCTCTAAACAGCGAGTGAATCATGGAGGCCGCCGGACCGCCGAATCCACTTCGAGCTCCGGAGCAACTCCAGGGCTCCGGGGAGCTCAACTTCGCCTGCGCATCCTTCGGCATCTGGGAGAACTGGTTGGCCCAAAAGCACACTGATGTTCATGCAAGCTCAGCTGTACTCAGCTGTCACAACGCTTAGAATGCTTAGAGTGCAGGCATTTGCTTGATGAGTGTGAATGCAGCGCCTCAGGTTAGGGTGTTGACAGTCTTTAAATTGTTGGTGGAGTGGTACAAGGCGAAGAAAGATAGCGGAAGCGTCTCTTGGGATTTTTCATGGGTTTGTCAGTCTGACAAATCTGAAAACAGGTACCCCATGGTTAATATATGGTTCCCCCAAACATCCAGTCTTTTATCATAATTGTCCCATTGAAATTGCTATGGGGGACCCAAAGGTTGAATTCGCATCGGTTTGGAACGACCCAAAGCTGGCGTTCAGAAAAGGCAACATGGAAGGAAAAAGAAGCATCATGGTTTTGGGATGTTTTGGGTATGGAGCATATGGATATGTTCTCAGGAAGAAAAAACAAATTAGGAAATAAAGGGAATCATCAACACTGGCAGGAAAGAAAGGGAATCAGGAACAAGAGGGAATCTGGAAAGAGGTGAATGTGGTATGTGGTCAGCAGGAGAGGACGCAATAAGGAGATGAAGAGGTTTCAAGTGAAGCCAACCTGAGAGGCAATCAAAAGAAACATGAAGCCTTCTCAATTAATTAAATATAATCAAATAGTGATGATCTGCTTCCAAAATAGTATCCCCAAAAAAGGAAAAACATGTTTATTAATCCAGGGTTGATATTAAAGAAACTGCATCCAAGTTCTTTCCAAGTTTCTGTGGAGTCTTGGCTGCACTGCATGAAAGGGACCAACAGGATGTTTCATGCGTGGAGCTGCTGGAAGGGTTCCAGATGCGGAGGCCAACACGCGGGACTCACGTGACAATGGTGTCCTGAAAGCGAGCTTGCCTGAGGCCTGCGACAAATTTTAAACCTATGGAAATACTGCCCCTTTACTTATAAATCTATATATTATATATATATATATAGGTAATCTATATATAATATAGTTCACAATTCATGGGGTTTACAGGCCTCCCTTTTTTAACACGACGACGGCCTCCCAGTGAGTGCTGGCCCCATCGATCAAGCATCTTACTTAGATCGGGGGCTAATCCCTAAACTACAAATGTTCGGGGATAAAACTGTCCCGGAGCGTCCGGGAGAGAATTCTGGGAGGGGGGGGCAGGGAAACAGAATTCCTCTGCCTACGGGGGAGCCTGAACCTAAACACCCATGTTGAAGTAAACACTAACATGACAAGTCATGAGCGCGTTCACAATTCATGGGGTTTACAGGCCTCCCTTTTTTAACACGACGACGGCCTCCCAGTGAGTGCTGGCCCCATCGATCAAGCATCTTACTTAGATCGGGGGCTAATCCCTCTACCTGTCACTCACCATTTGGGGAGGACTTTACCGGCCGCCCTGTTGGTTTTGACAGGGGCCTTCCTAGCCTTCCCTAAAGAGCGCTGCTCTTTGAGGGACTGGATCTCACTGTAGAGATCATCACTCCTCACTTGGAGCTGGTCTAAAACTTTCCAGCCTATCTCCTCAGGTCTCCTCACTTCTCGCAGGCTCTCATCAAACTCGGACCAATCCTCATTGCTGAGGGCATCCGCCAGCGTGTTCTCATCCCTCTTGATCCACTCCAAATCCAGCCTCATGTCCCTCGACCTCAGCTCCTCAGTGAGCTCCATCAGGAGCAGGGTCAACGGGTACTTTGTACTCATACCCTTGACCACAGCAAACGCATTACCTCTGTTGTCCGTGAAGGCCTTTGCCCTCGCCTTCATGCCCCCGGTACCTCTACCGCCCCATAGCTTCAGAGCCACCAGGGTCGCTAGCAATTCAAGCGCCGCGATCATCCTCTTTGGGTTGTTGCCCCTCTTCCTCAACCACGGCGCCATCCTCTCATCCACCCTGAAGCTGAACCACGGGCACTCCTTCATGTTAGTAGAGGAGGCTAAATACCCCCCTATGCATGCGTCCACCTCTGATGCTCTGGCATCTGTATAGAACGCCAAACCACTCGCGTCCTCTCCATGGTCGTCTTTCACCACTTCCATGCGGCCACCACTGCTCAGCCTCCCAGCTATCCAGTCAAGTATCGTGAGCACGGCCCAGGGAACGTAAACTTCGCCCTTCTGCTCCCTGATCGCCGCTCCCCAGGTGTAGAGAGGGCCAAGAAAAGGACGCTCCCACGGCAGCACTGTCGCTGCGAATCCTAATCTGCCTAGCCCAGCTGAAAACTCCCTGGGCAACACCATCTTCTTGCTGCAGAGGCCACCAATCCACTGCACCAGCCATGCAGCCCTCCTCTCAGATAGGCCCATAGAGTACCTCCCAAAGTCTGAGGTGAGCCCTATCCATTCCGTGGTCATACCGCCACGCTGCTTCTTCCACTTAAAAGGCGCTCCTAGGGCCGCCAGCAGCACAAACATCAGCACCTGGCACCTCCTTCCTTCTTTGCCAATTCCCATGGTCTCCAGGTCATCCGCATAGAGGAGCGCCTCTAACGGGGCTGGGCCAACAAGACAGTGCCCTAGCCTCAACAACGCACCACTCAGCCTCCCCCACCAATACGGCGTGGAGGCTACCCCGAAGGTGCCAACCCGGTTCACGTAGATCCATGGGTCCTCCTCTGACACCTTGCACGCCAGGTACCCATGCTCTTCCTCCACATATTTGAATCTCCTGTGGGCCTTACCAAAGTCCCCTATCAGGGAGAAAACCACGTCTCTGGCTCTCCTGAACCTGTTTAACAGGAAGCGCTTCTCTCTTCCCCCAGGCATCCGTAGCTTGTCTTGGCACCTTATCCTGTGGTTTACCCTGACTCCATGCGAGCCATCATGGATCACCCTTCTCTTTCCAGTGATCTCGTCCTCAACCAGGACTGCCAAGGCCGCGACCGCCCTCTCCTCACCAAACCTTTGCTCAAATTCCGGCCTCGACATCCGGCCTTCCTTGACCTCCTCTTCAAGGTGGCTCCTCAAATGGGCCTCATGCTCCTTGGCAGATGGGTAGTTCGGCCTCTCTGTCAGACAGGCAACCAGGGGGTCGTATTTCAGAGCCCACTCCACCTGCCTCTCGAAGGCGGAGGGTGTACGGGGGAGGGGATTCTTTACCCCCAGGGGGAGGCCCTCCTCTGCCGCCGCCAAGAACTCACAGTCCTTGTCACCGGCGTACTCCAAAAGCTGCCTCATCAGCTCTAGTCTGAATGGCTGGCCCTCCGCGACTCTCAGGACGTCTCCTCTCGCTCCCTTGCTCCTGCAGAACTCCTCCAGCACATTCAGCAGCCGCTGCCTCACCTCTTCGTCCTGGACAAGCCTGCACCCCTTCTCTCCCGTGGCCATCGCAAAACATTCCTTTTCCAGGCCTGTCTCTCCGCCTGCTGCCTCTTCAATAATACTCCTCAGCCTCAGCCTCAGCCTCTTCCACTCCTTGTCCTGTGGGAAGACCCGCTTATCTACATCCCACCTTCCAGGGGACATCAGGCAGCCTCCATCGTGGAACGGCACGGCATTGCCCTTCCAAGTGCAACATCTGGGAAGCCCCTGCCCTCCTTTCACCGGCGGGTCAAACGGGTTTGTCTCCAGGGGTTCCTCCTCCACTGTGCTCCTCCGGGGCCTCTTCGCAGGGGGGCTCCTTCCACTTCTGCTGCAGCTCCCCTCTTCTTCTCCTCACCTACCTGGCCACCCCTTGACTCACTGTTCATTTGGAACGCGGCCAGGATTTGTTCTGCCACCCAGCTACAAAGGCCTGCTGGCCACGCTGCTGCTCCAGCTGTGCGGAAGGCTCCGCCCTGCTTGCCTATTAAAGGCTTGCCAGCTTTCTTGGGGAGTGGCCCCAGGTACCAACCATCTCCATCCAATTGCGGAAGGCCCTCATACATCTCAGGGTGTAGTTGCCCAGAGGTGCGCATAAGGAGACGTGTCGGCTTGACACTCTCCGCGCCAAAGTCGAGCTGTGCTAGGGCGACCGATCTAACCCCCGGGAGCTGGAGGATCTCCTCATGTTGTGGGAACTGCCACATGGAGCCCGGCCGATGCCCCGGAATCCGCTGGCCGTTCGTCCGCCCAAGATCCTCGGGCTGTTCCATGAAGGCCAGTTTGCCCTCAATGCGTAGCTGCCGCTTCATCGCCTCAAAGGAGAAGTCTGCTAAAACGTTGCCCAGCGTGGTTTTTCTCCTCCTTTGGGGAGAATTCCAGGTGAAACCCCTGAGGCACTCTGAGGATCTCAGAGGGAAAGGACCCTCTTCGTTGGCCCAGGTTGCCCGGCTAAATGTCGAGCATGGCGGTGTGATTACCAGCGCGTCCACAGCTCCTGAGTCTATAAACTGCAGCCATTTCTTCTGTACCTCAGGCTGTGTGCAGTCTGCCTTGCGACTATGCCGCAAGTCCACCTCCACCACCTCAACAATGTAGTGAAACTTCTTTGCAAGCCGCCTGATAAACCAGGCAAGCGAATTCCTCCTCTTCCTCCCTGAGAAGAGGTACAGCACTGTGAACCTTCAGGCGTTCCCGCCAGTGTCGGGCGGTTGGCGCTTCCCCGCCGAACACTGGAACATAGCATGCTTGTCCGAGAAGCATATGCCGCACTGGTGGGCAAACTTGCACTTCTTGGGCTTGCATTTCTCTCCTGCCGTGTTGAACCTGTAGCAGATCGGCGTGCCCTCCTTGTTGTGTGAAGCACACCCTGCCAACTGCTTGCCTTTGCCCTTGCCTTTCTCCCGGGTGCCCTTCGCCTCGAACTTCTGCTTCTTGGGTGCTGTCGCCTCCCACTGCTGCGCCTGCTGGGGCCCGCCCGGGCGTTTTGCCACGAGTGCTAGCGGCGTCGTGAAATGCCTTTCTTTGGTAGTTGGGTCCCTCCACGCCATCTTCAGGGCCACTGGGAAGGCGACACCTTCTTGGTTCATCTTCTTGGCTGCCTCTTTCCTGACTGCCCTCTCATAGGCCAGGACCAGCCGGAATGGTGGCGCGGCCACCGTCATCCCGTCGGCATCCCGGGCATTGAGACCGTAGACGTGCTCCCCCAGGAGGTAGTCCTTGTAGTCTTCAAACACCTTCATGTAGTCACCCTGCAATTCAGGCCGGTTCGTATGCCTGAGGGCCACCATCTGGCAGGCGTTCCTCATCACTGTTAGCCTGTGCCTCAACGCCTCTGGGTTCTCCGGGTCTTTGACACGTGTTGACCCTTTTCTCACGGTTATGTTGCCCTTAGCATCCCACTGTGGGACAAGGCTGTCCGGGTCAACCTCCTCTCGGCTCACCACTTCTGCCATCTCCTCAGCTCTGTAGTCTCCGGCCTCTACCTCCTGTAACTTCTTCTCTACATATTCCTTCGCCGGTGTGAGGCGCTCATCCAAGGTACCCACTACCTTCTCCAGCCCAGTTCTCATAGCTAACCACTCCGTAGTGGCGATGGGCTTCCTCCATTCCTTAGTGTCAAGCTCGGCCTCGACCTCTGCCGCCCTCAGCACCCTGGTTCGTGCGTTCGTCCACGCACAAGTGACAGCGGCCACCTGCACACGTGCCTCCAGGGATGCATCCTGGTCCACTCCCAGGTGTTCCTTTAGAACCGAGGCAAGGTCGATGACATCCTTTGCTATGTTAGCAAACTTCTCCAAGGTAGTGACTCCAGCGTGGAACCACTGAGCTGCCACTTCTGGCGGCACCTCATTCCGCTCAAGTAAAAACTTGAGGTCAGCATTGCCTTTCCTCAAGGCCTCCGCCCGCTGCTCTTCTGTGAGCACGATCGGCGGCATGCCGGGCGCCACCTTGAGCCACCGTCTGCGGATTAACAGCCTTCCGCACAACCCTTACATGCAGAGAACACTTCACTGCTGCCAACCCTCCCCCCAGGTGCTACCTGGGGGGCCCGCCCGGGGTGCGACCCCAGGCCCGGCCTGTGGGCTCCACAGGACTTCACTACCACCCTGCGCAATCTGCAGGAAAAATTTTCCGTCTGGGGGAAACTCTGGCTCACTCCGGCCAGTTGTCAAAGGCCTCAGCCTCCTTTCTGTACAAATGCTCCCACTGGCCGCTCATTGGCTCAGCCGCAGGATCCTTGCCTACCAACTCATCTTCTGAGTCGCTCGACGACGAGCCTACTTTGAGGTCCGGCCAGCAAAGCCTACAACGCGTAGTATACGCCCCCTCATCAGGCCGCTCGTTGAACAGCTCTGCCCGCTTGAACTTCCTTTGGCGTGCCATCCAGCACCCATACTTGCCAGCCACATGCAACTTGCCTCGGTTGATCCTATTGTAGACCACTATGTAGCCTTCTTCCCTTTCTGCCTCCAGCTTCTCCACCTTCCGCTTCTTCTGTTCTGTCTCGCCCTCGCCTTCTGACGAGCTACTGCTGGAAGAGCTCGAGGACAGTTGCTCCTTCGGCTGTGGGTCACCTTCCTGCACCATGCTCACGAACCCTTTCCAGGGCTTCAACCTCTCCTTCCAGGCTTCTACTGCAGCGCCTGCCTCCTTCTCATCCACAGACCACTTCTCACTCAGCCACACCTTGAGGTCTTCCAAAATGGCTCCCTCATCAAAGGCTGCATAGCCGTAGCAGTCCCTCACTGGCTCCGCAAACTTCTCCTGCATACGGCTGATGGCCGCGTTGTATGTGCGGACATACTGGTCTGAACCCTCAGGCGTCCACCTCCCTAAGAGGTCACGTTCTGGCTTTGGTGTGCCCAGCGCTGCTAGGCCACTGGAGAGGGTTGCACGCTCACTGTGCTCCGTCCAGTAACGCTCCCACCCATGTGGTATGAGCTGCTCTCCCTTCCAATCTTTCATAGCCTGCATCACCTCTGTACTCCATGCCACTGCCTCTTGGTACGTCATCACTAGGCCATCCTCCGGTTCGCCGCAGCTTGTTCCTGCAGGTACCAGCAACTCACGGCCCCCTTCCACAATGACGCCCTTTTACCCTCTTCCCGCCACCGGGCGTTTTCGTCCTCTTCATGAGGCCAGAGAGCTTCTTGTCATACACCCTCAGCATCTCTGGCTTCATGTGAGCCACATCATCAAACCTCAATGAGGCCCACACCTTCAGCAACTTCACCCATGCTCCTGCACGGATGCTCGGCTCCAGGTCCTTGTTGACAACCAGCCTCTCTAGTGCCGGCAAGAATGCCGACAACATCCTTGGGGCCCTCTTCCTGGGCGGTGCCTTCTCCTCCAACTTCTTCAGGAGGTCTCTTGTGACCGTGTCCACCAAGGGTGCTGCGCTGATCATCTGTTCCTGGTCGAAGCCAGCCAGCTTCTCAAACCAGGCAACACCCTTCCCGACAGAGAGTGGGACGGACGGTCCCATCCCTTCCTCTTCCCTTGCAAGGAGATAGTCCACCAGCTGCTCACCTTGGCAAGGTAGTTTGCCGTAGCCCTTGCCCACCCATCTTCTGAAGCCTTGCCAATAGGCCAGGTACCTCTTGACCGTGGAGGCACGGTATTTGCCCAGCAGCGCGGCCTTCGCCCGGTCAGGGTTCGCCGTCGCCAGGACCTGGGCCACCACTGGGGCCCCCATCATTTCCAACTCCTCAAACAAGACCCGTAGAATGGCCTCATCCTCAGGCTCCCCGGCCTTCCCCTGCAGCGGCTTCCCCTTCGGGATCCTCAACATCTTTCCCCTCTGGGGTACCTCAACTGACGTCCTCTTCTGCGGGACCACCTCTGAGCTTGCCGCTGAGGCTTGGGGCTTGGTCATGCAGTGGACTGCATCGTCTACTGCCTGCTGCCCTGGTGTCTTTGCGCTACCTGCCAACCTTATGTCAAGGTCCAGGTCGTCATACGCGCCCTTCACCTGAGCGCGAACCAGGTCTAGCACCCACCCCTCATAAGGGATGCCTGCCCTCTCTGCCAGTTGCTTGGCAAGGACCGGCTCCTCCCCGAGCTGGAGAGCCAGTTTTGGCCCCACCAAGCCAACGCTGCGCAGCACACCCAGGATCGCCCCGACGTCGGCTGGGCTCCCCTGGGCTGCACCATCTTGCAGCGCATCCCCCATCCGAAACAGAATTCCTCTGCCTACGGGGGAGCCTGAACCTAAACACCCATGTTGAAGTAAACACTAACATGACAAGTCATGAGCGCTAGATCGAATTAATGTATGTATGTAATGTATAGTATAGTATAGTATAGTATAGTATAGTATAGTGTAGTGTAGTGTAGTGTAGTGTAGTGTAGTGTAGTGTAGTATAGTATAGTATAGTATAGTCTAGTATATATTATTATTATTACATCTATCTGATAATACTCTACAGCATGCGGTCCTCCCCGACTAAAAAACTTGGATAGAGTCCAGCAGATCCCATGGAGTGAAACTGTGCAGGCAAAATGTGCTATGTCTGGAAATGGTGTATTCGAAAATCATCATAAACGATGATAAACCATGATAAACCATGGGATTTTGGTGTACCCTATTTTTCAGACAAACCCATTTACACTGACTGCAAACAAATTTCAAATACATCGGAGAGTCCTTGGCTCGGGAAGTCTCACATCCTCCACGTACTTCCGCGCGCATGAAGTCCAAAAGATGCAATCACCTGATGGGAAGTATCACCTCCTGGACCTCCCAAATCCTAGCAATTTGACGGAATTCTAGGAAGTGACATGAAGTGACCATTTTTTGCGCAAAAGGATGTCAAATTGATCAAAACTCCCTTCGACTGAAATTCATCCAAAACCAATGAGTTGTGGTACTGCCATTCTCTGTGTAATTTGTATGGGCTCAAAAGATCCATAGAGATCCGTCCAGAACATCCAACAAGGTCATTGTGGGGTCCGGCTTGGGCAGCCACTTGGTCTTGTAGTCTTGTACTTCGGGGCTGCTGGCACGTTGATTCTTCGCTATGACTTAATATTGTTCAACAGCCAAACAAATATCAAACAAATTATATAACTTGCTGCTAAATATCTCTACAGACTCGACGCTTCCCTTCCTTCATTACTTCATGAGGCTGGGAAGTTCAGACGTCTTGCCGCCTTGCCTCTTCGCAAAAGAACTGGAGTCCAAAGGTTGTAGTAAAACGGTACCTCCGCGCTGTTTGTGTCTGCGCTCTCTTGGCTTTCCTTCTGAGCATGTTCCGCTTTGACCTTGGACCATCTTGGACCAACACAAACCCATCCGTTCTGGGTTGCCTGGTGCCTGGAGTCTCAATCCTCAAATAAAGCAGCAAAACAGGACATGCCTCATCATGCTTCTTATGCTTCTTGCAAGGCACCTCTGGAAACCAAACTTTAAACCAGAACTGGCTTGCGTTTCGAAGAAATCTGGAGTTTCGTCCCCCGAGGTCTCTGATATTCCGAGGATAGGTGCGCCAAATACCAAAGTTGATGTCTTCCATCTTGCGCAAGGCGGATTTGTTAATAGCAAATCGCAAATGCATCCTCTGCGGCTCTGCGGGGCCAAAAATAGATGAAGGCCAGAGGCTCCAAATGGTGCAGAACATAAAAACCAGTGAATCTTTCAAAACTCACGAGCCGCCTATCTAGAGTACGCCACATTAATGTCACTATATGCCTAAAGTATGCCATAATATGCCATATCACTGAATCAATCTATATCATGCTATCCCACACTCTTACGAAACATGACACACACACACACACTACGACCCTAAAAGAGGCAAGACATGGCAAGACTCAAGTACGCATTGCAAGGCATGCAGAATTGACTGTCTGCCAGAGTTTTGCATCCCTCTTCCGGTTCAAGGCCTGCTGGAATGGCTTCGGTATCATTCGACCATTTCCTTCCGCTTTCTGTTTTGATTACCTGATCTTCGTTCCCGAGAAGGTAAATTGAATCTGGAAACAGCTGCTGTGCAAACTTGATGTGCTGAAACCACTGATCGTGGTAATCAAAGAAGCCGTCTTTGATGTTGGGTAGGCGCTGAATGGTGGCACTCAACCTTGCAAGCTTTGAGATTCAGATCAATGTTTACCTCCGTATTGACATTCATTGATCTAGAATCTAGAGAGCAGTCAGTCACGAGCTAAAAAGGGAAAGGAACGTAATATATTCGTATCCAAACAAAGTGGCACGAAACTAAGACAGCACAATTTATACAGGTCATCGGCAAGAAACTTGAGAAGAGAAATTGGAACGCCTTCAGACTCACAAAAGCGCTCTATCCAACGATCACAGTTCCAAACTTCTCCGTATATATCTCGCCGCAGCAGGCACTTGTCCAGTATTCTCTCGTAGAAAACTTCCGCAAGACTTCGCGGGACGATCTGCACTGGATCTTTGCATATGGAATCTTGCACATTTTCCTTTGTGATTGGAAAATATATGCGCTGGCTTGATAGCTGGTGCAATGGTGGAAGTTGCGATTCAACGTCCCATCTAAGATCAGGTCTGCTTCGCAGAATCCAGTCATATCTTTGTCCAGTTTCCGTCTCATGCTCTTTCACCAAGTCCAAACAGAGTCGAACCTTGTCGAACATCTGAACGCATTGGAACAAACAGTCCGGCTGATGATAGGACAAATGTCTGGGACCTGAAGGTTTTGGCGGATCCAGCAGATATTTGGTGGGTGGCAGCCATCTCCATGCTGTGTTCCAAAGCAAGGTCTCATTGTACTCATAGACACCTCCTTTGGCGGTATCCAAACCAGAGGACATACTCAGCACGTAGAAGAAATCTGCACAATGTCGCGGTGAAGCTTGGGGGACCAGTACGTCAGCAATCGATTGGTAAACCGCTTCCTGCCAAAATGTCCTCACGTGACCAACAATGCAGTGGGCCACTCTCACACTGCATGGCTCCTCTGCTGCTACTGGCAGGGAGATAAGCCAGAATAACTTGGCCAACATAGCAGGAAATCATCTTGCAAAACAAAGGTCTGCACACGGCAGCATTGCAGGGACGGATGGAAGGAGAAAATGGAAGAGTCAATGCTGTGAGCTGCTGTGAGTTGATGGATGTCGTATGTGTCTGGCTGTTGCTGCTTCCTCAATAGCATCACGCTGTCTCATGTTGATGTGTAGCTTGAATGTCCATACCAGTTCAGTTCACAAGGGCTTAGTATTCACAAAAGAACTGAAGATGTGCAGCCGCAGTGCCCTCTGAACAAAGGGAGGGGTGAGAACCCTTCATGCAGGAGTCAGGCGGCAGTATGAAGAGTCATACAAAACACATCCGAACCCCCAATCGAGCTGTGGAGTGTAAAAGTCATCGTGGTTACTTCTTCTAGATACTTAAAATCGAAAATGTCCTCCTTTCATCTCTTTCGGCATGACTTGAAGAAGGGTGCGACAACTGCTTTCATTCAGAAACAAGACAAGATTGCTTCCATGGCCAAATTGGGACTAGTACGTACTAGTCATATGTGAACATGTTCTTGGACTAAACTATGAAAATGTGTGTGTGTGTGGGTTGTCTTGCGTTCATGCACACATACATTAAGCATCATTTTGCAAAGTCTTGCAGTGCCATGTTATGGGTAAACTGCATCGGTCTGGCAACCAGCTCTGTCCCTTTGATCGGTCTTTTGGTACCGTCTCTGGGGCGTTGACAAGCTTCATTGGTATGGCAGCGGTCACCCGGAGCCACTGATGGCCACGGCAAATTGTGTGAATCGTTCAATGCTTGCGTCAACACGACAAGACAACCACATGAAAAAAAGAGCAGTCCAATATAGTTGGTAGACCAATTGTCAATCCAGCATCAACTCAATCAAATTCTGAAAGCACGCACTTGATGAACCCGGCTGTGACGTTCTTGATTCGACATTGCAAATACATATGTGTAGGAGTCCAGAGAGTCTGCACTCAAAGGCAGATCGGAAAGTCGATTTTGGAAGGTTTTGGAAGCATGTTCTGATATAGGAGATGAAGACGGATGAGTCACATAACCTCTCAATGCTTTAATGTCTCTGGGACTTGCATTGGACTTGTAGCTTTTGCATGATTTTGTAGCTGTGGTCAAAGTAGAGGGGGAAGTTGACTTGCACGATATCCGCCGGCACCATCTTCGTTCAAGCGCTCGATTCCCAAGCCTGAACGACACTTTTTGCTGGCATCTGCAGCAGTCACGTTTTGCCATCAGGCCAAACCCTGCGAGCTGGCAAGCAAAGGCCATGGTCTTGAGTGATGCAGTGTAAATAAGTTTAATGTAGTTTGTCCTTTGGGTTGCCCACAACATTCATTAACAAGCTAAATACCGATTAGAAAGACACTATGGCCAAGCTCAACACAACCTTAGCAAGATCCAGCCTGATCATAAGAACTATGAGAGCCATTCAGAGACTGGCTCTCCGCAATAGATGACTCTGGGAGGTCTAGCAGCAACAGGCTCAGCCGTCCAGTTCTGGGAAGGGCCACTTTAAATGACCAGAGTCTGATCTACTGGCACGGATATTGGTTACCCCATCATGTGCCTTTGCAAGACAACAACTATCAGGAACTGTCAGAAACTCTTGTGGTTAGGTGGTACTGATCAATGTACTGCTGCAAAGGCGCATGCAGTGCATTATCTGCGCGGCGTGAAGCAGCCACGGCCCATCGGAAATTCTCCACTGAAAAGTGTCGAATTCTTCTCAGGCACCAAATTGAGCTGACCTCAGCTGTCTGCTGAACACACAAATTTTTTAATGCACTGCAAGATGCAAACGAATGCGTGTTTTTTTTGGATTCCTCACCTACTAGATCTAGGAGATCTTGGTTTCAGACAGGTGGTTTGGGAAAGCTTGTGTCAGTTGGAAGGTTTATTGAAATTAATTGAAATGCATACCTGATAGAGCACCTGATATGTCATCTATGTCGAGCTCAAATTGTTCCTCCTCGCTTGACCATGGCCAAGCTGGACATCAACTCTGATGAGCGGCTCAAGTGCTGATAGAGCAGTTGTCAAAGCAGCGCTGCGCATCGGAACCTGTGCAAATCGTAGCACACCTCCCTCATGAAGGTGCCTATCCCAATAATACGCTGATTGCTAACTTTCGCAACAGAACTCTGTTCAAGATGGGTGAAAGACTTTTAAAGAAATCTAAGTGAATTGGCTGTGTTTTTGTGACACCTACATCGCGCAGGCCTTGGAACTGCCGTTGTGGCCATTGACCTTCACAAAGTCGAGATGGTTCAGTATGTACAAGTACTAGAAAATCTAGACAATACATGACAATACACTGCAAAGTGGGCCTGGGGAGCATGGATGAAACAAACGTGTTGCGCTTGGATGCAACCCATAGCTCTTACACAATGACCTGCTGACAAAGTGTGGCACCAGTCTGACCAGGATCTTTCTGGTGCAGGCACTGATGGCTTCTCTATGGACCTTTTCTTGGCTTATGAAGACATGGTTCTACAGACCCTTCACAGAAGTTCTCCGCCTCCGCTTCTGCTGCAGCTTGCCAAGCCTTTTTGGGTGCTTTCGCCAGCCATGGCTACTCATCGAATGTGACGAATACGGTACCCCTAATTTTGATGGTGTATCACCATTTTCCATAAGCCATTTTGGGGGGGGCATGCCATGGCATACCCCATTCTCAGACATATCCGGGGATGAATGAATGGATCGGAAGATTCGGAAGTGGGTCAAAGATCTGATGTGTGGTTGCTCCTGCAGTGTCAAAGGAATGACTCTTTGGTCATGAAAGCCACCATCCTGCACCAAAAGGAATGTAATTCTCGGGTTCCAGGCAGCGTCATCGCAAATGAAACGGTACCTCAGCAGAAGCAATATGACTCTCACTCTCCCCTTGTTAAAAACATAAAACGAGCTTACAGTTCTCTGATGTTTTGGCTTTCACTGTGAGGCGAATGTGATCTGCACACCATCTTCTGTCTGTCTTATTGCTCTGGAATTCAATGGGCTGTTGCAAGTTGCTCAGCACGCACAAAGAACACTGCTGTCTGATCTGATTGCATTGGCAAACATATTGCAGAAGAATAGTCTTGTGGCTTCATTTCCTGGTCTTTGGGATTAGCAAGGCTTCCACGCGGTGTGACTCAAGACTCAAGTAGTGTCACAGCCGAAAAGTGCGAACTGTCAGTGGGGACTCATCCATTGCACTTGCTCCAGTTCTGCGTTTAAGCTGCGCACGCAAGAAACCGCTGCGCTGCTGGGGGCAGGCCCAATTTGGGCGCCTCCAAGAGCAAAGTTGCCACAAAGCCTGGGTCCAGCGACAAGGAAGTTTATGACAATATCACCACCAAAGATTGGGGGATTAGGATGGAAAACTATATGGATAACTATAATCAAATGAAAAAATACCCAACAAACACCAACATATACCAACTCATATCCACCATACAGCAACAATAGAATTGAAAAGGCCGAAGGACAGAGATGGATGCCCTGCCTGACTCCGATTGGAGCAAGCCATCTGCAGCCCAAGCCTGGGGATGTGGGATCTGACGGCCAAGGCAATCGAAGAGTCGATGTGTCACATGTGTCACATGTGTCACCAAGACATCCAGATATGCAAAATGCATCAAAAATGTCAACTGAATGTATCTGAATGTATCTGAATGTATCTGAATGTCTCAGGCTTAGTTCTCCTTTGGGAATCGGGCACAAAGCGAAGAAGGCAGGTCCTCACTTCGACAGAATTGAAGCAGCTCCAGCAACCTGCCACGGGAAAAGCACAAGCGAACTCAGCTTGGCGGGTCCCAAGTATGAAGCGATGTCCACTTTCAGTGCGCCGCATTCCAACACGTCAAACCCGTGGTTTCTGCAAACTGGAAGCCAGCTGTGCTTGGTAGAGTCCTTCTGGAAAGTACCTCAGATATGTGGATGCAGGATATCACCATTGTGAGTGCCATTGTGTGCCGATTCTGTCAAAGGAAAACTGCAAGGGCACAATTGCTAGTCATGATATAATCATGAAATATGACATGGATTTGTTTGATTTTTTGGCAGGCAGTTCAGGTCCCACCAGTCACGCAATTTTTTATGCATTTCCCCAAGATGGGAATTCTGGATTGACCATCCCCAAGATCAATGGCCATTTCAGGAACCTAAATTGGAGGTACCTACCATATATGTAAGGGGATATCCCCACAAAATGTGACCTTATATGGTACAGTACCTTCATTTTAGGATCCTGAAATTCCCATTGACAAGATGGGCACCAGTTCCCCAATGTGCCATGCCGGGCAACTCTCAACATCGCCTGTGTAGAGGTATCTCAGCGCGAAGCCCACCACCTGAAAAACGACATTCGGAACAGTTTTTCATAAGGAAATTTCCCATGCCATAGACCCGGGAAAAAAAACCAGTCATGTAGTTAAGTATACCCAATAGCAAACCCCAATAATTGATTTCTTTAAAAAAAATACAAAAACATGGTTTATAATTGGGTTCCCTCATAATTCACCATGGCTGGCCCGCCTCGATACTCTTGCAAGAGGTGATCTTGAGCACCTGGAAGCTCAGGCTATGGGATCCTGTTTGTCAACAGCTTGTCAGGTTATGGGACTGGATTACTATAGTTAAATATAATATCCATATGATATGATGTATTATTGTCAGTATATGTCATGTGTATAATAACACTGAAGAATATAATGATCTATTCTCATACAATCCTCCAGTCTTGGGTTCAGAACTTCAAGGATTGTTCCTGAGAAGCGTTGGCGGAAGACACGTTCAACATCTGACACAATACCTGAGACCTCTTCTGCGCATCCCGCTTCTCGCCTGTAAGTCACCACCATTGGTAGCCCTGCACGAATCAAGGGGTCGGAAAAATGGAGCCTAACATGGAGCCAAAGAGTGCCAGTCTCTCCTGCCTGAGTTGCTGGTGCCACTTCTGTGATGCAGCTGAAATAATGACTCGGTGCCTCAAAACGCAGATCTACATGCAACGGTGAAGAGTTGCCTTGTTGTTGAAACACAGATCGAGACCTTCATTTTTTTTCTGGCACAAGTGAAAAGCTTAGAAAAAACACTTTGCCCAAAACTTGGGAACAGGAAGGGACAGGCCATGGTCTTGATATGAATGGACCGAGGTCTTGATAAATCCCATTCCCCTAATACTAAACACACCATTACACACCCGTAAATGGGTCTCCATAGGTGTGAATCCCTACTAAACACCCGTTTCTCGCGGGTGTTTAGGGGAAGGGATTTTGATGGATTTTGCTGCAATCCTGCACTGGCTGCAGTTGTCACAAGGCATCCACTTCGCGCATCAGGCACGGACGCATAGATTCGCTCTTCCCCTTCAATCTCGACCGCCACATCAGCGAAGGGTGGCTTTGCACCGGCTGTGGCTGGCTGCAAGGCACCTCTGACAACCAGCAAAAGTATGGTGTTATGGTAAGGGCATATCGTAGCATATTGCATAGTCACCCCAAACAAGAAGAAATTACCGTTATTTTAGTTGGATTTATCTGTTCTATCCTTTTGGGAGTTGCTACCTGCTTGCATTCGGTTCCTGCTCTAGCGCAAACAAATGATAAACAGACTCGCAAAACCTTGCGGATACTTGATGCTTGACTTGATCTTCGGGGGAGTATAATGATATTATATATAATATGTACAGTATCCAAATGAGTAGCGGACAAAATGATTTGCTAAATTTAATGCCATGCACAAATTAGGGTCGTCCCCTATCTGTTGTCAGGATTGAAGTACTCCCGGAGGTATCACAAATGGGGTATCGGTGTAGGGTCCTCCCCTATCGATTATGAAGGTTTTGTGCAACCTCAGAAAGGCCAAGGCGAAGCAAGACTAAACTAGTATTAAAATAATTTTGTCGGTTACTGTACTGATATATGTATTCAAAGGTACCTGTCCTAAGTACTATAGTCAAAAAAACTGAAATTCATTGAAATTCTGCAATTTGTTTGGCGTTTTGATGTTGCAAATGAAATCGGGCCGGCAGTTGTCACAGACATGGTTATCAATCACGTCTACACAGTTTGGGTGCACACAGCTTCCCAAGCAAATTTTTGTATCTTGGTAGGCGCACTGAAAGAGCACCAGGTTGGCATTTTTGTACCACCTCGCACAGGGTGACCATCAGCTTGGGTATCAGAAAGAAGTCACATGCCTGCTACAAAGAGCAACAAGCTCCCATGCAGTGTGCGTGTGCTTGAGGCTCTTTGCCCAGTCTCTGTCTTCCCGAAAGTCTATCATTCCTGTGGCACCCTGCCGGTTGACAGCACAGGACGATGGAGCCGCATCAGTTCTAGATGCCTCCAGCCAGTGTAAGTCACAGTCGCTCGGATAAGTCATTGCCTGAACGCAATCTTACAGACTCAAGGCCCCTAGGAATCGTAAATGAGTTGCTGTACATATAATTGTGCAACTATGTCCACAATATCAGCTTTGATCATCTTGTATAGCTGCAACCGTTCTGGGCAAGCCAGTTCCAGGCAAGCGGTCAAATCAGAGTATTTGAAGGGTTTTTGCGATTCTTGGAAGTTGGAACAGCAAGCGGCAATGGAATCATGGCCCTCAGTTTCTTCATAGACACCAAAAGAACTCAATGAAAAGTCATCAGTCTCCCAGTCTGCTAGGCAATTGTGCCAGGGGACTGCCCGAGCAGCTTTTGCGGCGACAAACCACCACTGTCAGCAACCTTGGAGCATTTGGAGCATCACTGTTGTTTGCTCTCGTCTCCATCTGCCAGCGAATGGCGCTGAGTTGTGGGCTGAGAATTGTGCTGCCAAACCACGTGAAGCAGCGTAGCTCAGTATCCAAAGATTCCTTGCATGATGTTACAACACAGACAAGACTGGCAAGATAAGAAAACACTGCAAACGAAAACAATTAAAAAACTAACATTTCAATAAGCGCAATTTGTCAAAGTGTATCGTCCAAAGCCTTCCCCTTGTTTCTCTTTCCTTGTGGTCCACCTGATGCACCTTGTCCTGTCTCCTCTCGTTTTGCTAACCACCCGCCATCTCCATGGTCTATCATGGTCTACCCACCTCCTCCCAGCAGCGATGTGAAGAAACGACTGGCCACGCCTTGGGCACAGCTCAGATGCAGACTGAAACGACTGAAACGACTAAAACGAGAGTTTAGTGAGTTGGATGATCTTGGGCGCTGAAGTGAGGCTAACATCTCCATTGCTTCATGTTACACCACAAAATAGCTGTGCTGCCCTACAGATTTCGATGAATGCGCAGTGCCTGCGGTCCAACCAAGACAACTGGCAAGCATGTTGAAACTCCAGACCCTTTGCAACAATGTCATGAGGAAAAGGATCTGAGAAAACTGGCAAGGCTCAGCAGAGTTTCTAAGGCATGTTACACACTGGAAGCGGGAAATGGGGCCGTATGTGCCATAGTCAAAAGATTATATATGGGTTATGATCATCCATCCCAGAATGCAAAACCAAACATAATGGGTATGTAACGTATGTATGTAAATCCATGTAAATCCCTTTAATTTGGCGAACCTCAGGCATGCGTTCGAAGAGCATGGCAAAAAGACCCTCACACTGGGCGTTGAAATGCCTTGGATGGGCTACCGACAGTCTGAAGGCAATCACGACAGGCTTACATTCGCTTACAACCAGGACAGTACCTACCAGGGACCTACCAGTTTCGACCCTCAAAAATAAGACCATCCTGCGCATAGACACAATAGACACAAGATTGAGAAAAATAGGCGGCATGACTGTGTAACCAAGCCTCAATTTAGACAGTATCGATTCCACAGTCAGAATCCTTACTCTGAGTCCGTGACTGGAAGCTACTGACTAAATGCAGCAACGAATTGCCTCAACCGCCAGAAGTTGATCGCTCGCAGTCTGCAAACTGCCAGCATGTGACTGCCGTCGCAAGGCGTGGCAAAACTGGGCCCAAAAACCGTTGCGCTGATGCAGCTCACCAAGGGCTACTCCATGGAGCCTCGGAGCATGAGCCAGGGAAAGGAGTCCATTGTCAAACTGTAGACGTCTAAGTTACCGTCTAAGAGTCTAAGGCTTTTACATGTCTGGCGGAAAGGAACGCAAGAGCAACAGCGCCACCTGAAAGATCTGAAAGCAGGTCGCAAAACTCCATGGCAACATGCTATCCCAACGGGGCTAAGCCTTAAGCGGCTAGGTGTGTACGATGTGTGTTTCTGTGTCTACAAAATACCTCAAGCCGGAGACCTTTGCCATGGAGTTTTCTGAAAATGCAACACTCACAAAGTCCATATTTGAGAGATTTTGAGAGCACATGCTGTGGATTTTCAAAAATGGAGTGTGCAACAAAATGACAGTTTTGGCAGGGGAAATGTTATAGAAAAAACGTTGGATTTTAAATGATTTTAAGGTGCCATTCTTCCACAAACCCACGAGGTAGCAAGAGAAACTAGCATTGCTAGTGAGCCAAACCGTTGCACCATTTGAACCACCGCATGATTTTTAAGTTTCCACCCATCGAACGCGATGTTCGATGCCTCCGGCCGCTCAAATGCAATCGCATTCCACAGCACCGAGTGACCACTGGGATCCTGGTGGCCGTCATTTCGAAAAAACGATGCCGTTAATCATCCCATCCAACACCCTCATCCCTCATCCCATGGTCCCCATTTTTTTTGGATTTCACCATAGTGAGTTCATTCATGTTCATTCCCTATTAAGCCATGGTTTCTGGGCCAGTTCTGGGTGGTTCTGGGTGGTGTATTCTAATCTTAGGGGGAAGGGATTAAGATAAAATCCATCTCTCATTCAATGAGAATTCAAACCAGCTCTGCGTCCTGCGTCCGACCAGAGACTAAACCGCCGTGACGGATGATGGACTCTACCTCAGTGACGTGCAGTGTATTCCCAGCCACGCGGCTCCCTGTTGTTTGCACGTGATGGCTTCGTCTAAAAATAGGGGGACCCCCAAATTCATCAAAATCCAATGGTTTATCGTTTAGCATGGTTTATTATCATCTCCCCCTAATTCTACCAAAGGTTTAGTCCCCATTTTGTCAGTGACATTCAGTTGAGCGGATCTGAAAACCTTGAGTATATAACTCCCTATGTCGTATCATGTTTCTTGCTCAACTGCTTACGCAAGGCTTACGCGCGTGTGGTTTTACCTTACGCAGGGCACAGTGTGTTAATAGAGCTTACGCGGACTTTACGCTTAAGGGTTTCTTGTTCTCACCATAGTATCTGCTTACGCAGCAGCACCTTTTCTGCATGAGCGATAGGCGTTGAAACAACTGTTGTAGAAACCGCCAACTGCAGAGGGTCACAACGTCCTATTGTGTCTGAGCTCCATGCTGACGCGAGGTCTCCGTGAACAATGGCACGCCATAGCACCTGCAACGAGAAACAAGAAAACGATTGGTCCATATTGGTCCAATGTTGAGTGATGAGTTCTATTTGCATTATGGTAAGTTTAATGTATCCAGGTCTGAAGTTTCCCAGCGCCTCTGGGGTCGAAAGAAGGGTACTATTGCCTCTCAAAAAATGCAACTTGCACGGAGTTTAGTGTTTGCAAACTGCCCAGAGGCAAACTGCCCGGAGCAGGTCAGGGCTCTCTAAGCACAACTAAGCATCTCCACCTGGCATTTGAAAGCTGCTTTGGAGTCGAGTCGTGCCTGCGCTGACACTTCAGCTGGGCCGACACCCATGATCACCCATGGTTCATCGAGCCAACCAAGAATTCCCACAGCTCCCCATTTCTCTGCTTTGACGCTCTGGCCTTGCAGGCACTCGGATAGCCTCAGCAAATTGCGTCAGATCTGAAAGGCCCGCGATTGCCACAGTCAAAGCCGGTGTCGTTGAGTTACTCTATGGGTTTGCCAATATTTAAATGGACCCTACATCCCTCAATAACTTTCCGAACATGGCACAAAGAGTTTTTCCAACGCCGCTCCCACCCGCTCCCAAGTGTCCCTTCTTCCTGGTACCAAAACCGCTAAATGTCTGGGTCTTCTGAAAGCTGGTGAGACGTGAATGATTTTCCCCATGTGTTTGATTCAAGCCGCGATTTATGGCGGTTTTGATCGGGAAAATGATGATCAACCAAATGTTGAGGTACCCACGTTTCTGGGCAAATCCATATTCCTGACTTGATTTTGGATTGAAGAGCTGTCACCTCCAGAAAATTTTTGGCCCCATGTAACCAGCGATCCATCGCGGCAAATTGCAGCAAATGCGGATCGCGTGGCCTGAACACGTTTCACATTTCTAAGCTGATCTTGGACTAAAGAGCTGTCACCACCAAAATAGCCACAGCCCCACGAAACAACAGATCCATCTCTGAGGATAGCAGCGAACGCACCATCTGTAGCTACAATCTGATCCACATTCCGAAGCTGATCTCGAACTTTCGAGCTATCACCACCATCACGTTGATTGCCCCATGTAATCACAGATCCATCTTCCAGGATCGCAGCAAATGCAGTTTGCGTGGACTGAACATTCCGTACATCCTGTAGCTGATGTTGGACTGCAGAATTGCCGCCACCACACTCTTCATTGCCCCAAGCAACAAGTGATCCATTTGCCAGGATGGCAGCAAATGCACTGAATGTGGCCTGAACCTGCTGTACATTGACGAGCTGATCTTGAACTGCAGAAATGTCACCTCCATTCTTTGGATGGCCCCACGCAACAACTGATCCATTTTCTAGGATCGCCGCAAATGCATAACAGTTGGCCTGAATTTGCTGCACGTTTCTGAGCTGGACTTTCGAGCTATCACCACCATCATGTTGATTGCCCCATGTAATCACAGATCCATCTTCCAGGATCGCAGCAAATGCAGTTTTTGTGGCCTGGACCTTGTGCACTCTCCTGATCTTATTTTGGATGGCAAAGTTATCACCACCAAACTGTTTATTGCCCCATGTGAGGATCTGGTCACCTCCACAGCAGGAAAGGGCAAAGGCTGCGTGTGTTGCTGCTAGCTGCTTCGCTTCGAGCAAGATGGCTGTGAGGACATCTCCATCGCGAAGACCTGCAGCTTCCAGTGACTTGTCTGCATCCAACAGATTTCCATCTGCAGTGACAAGCCGTACAAGCCGACCTTGAAAAGCCTTCTGAACCTCTGTCCTCAAGTCCTTAATTCTGGAGGACTGCGGAAGCAAAAGGCTTTCAGATCTTTCAGGCTCGCCACTCAACAGAACTACTTTTATTCGGAGCATCCAGGGCAGCGAAGACTTCCCGCAGTGGATTTCCACCAATCACGAGCCAAATTCTACGCAAGTAAACGATGTTCGGGTCTTTGTCCAGATTATCGCTGTAAACAGAGGATGCTCAGTGCAAAATGATATCAACCAATTGGTATGAAATGTTCCTGTATCTTTGTAGAGCTTTTCTTGGAAGTAGACATCTACACTCCACGTCTTATGTATAGTGTATGACTGTATGAAGTTTGGGATCCAGTGTCCAATTTGAGGTCTAGGAACTTTGAACCATGGTATGGCCATAGCTTTGTCATTTTTACAGTGTCAAAGTATGTCAAAGTCATAGTATGTCATGGCTATTGTAGGCTGGGTTTCCAGTGTCCACAGCATGTTTTACCAAGGTGCTCTTTCAACATTTGCTCCAGGAAAGGTAGCACACCCAGCTCGCAGGCGGCAGACTTGGAGCCAAGTTCCACCTCCGACACGCAAGATCTGTGACACGGTAACCCCTGGAACTGCCAAAGCAACAACAGTGTTCTAGTTTCTCTTTGTAGCTGTTTCTGATGTTTCTGGTCAATTCATCGAATCTATGTCCAAGCTACATCAAATCTTTATCAAATCATCTCGAATCCGGAACAACATCAACTTCGATATGTTCGATTTGGAAAAACATCAGCGACCCACCTGCCATCGACCCATATGGCTGACCCACGGCTCGACCCATGGCGTGGCGCCGCTCCGCCTGCCAGTTCAGTAGGGCTTCGAGGCGCCGCACTGCCACAAGGTCGGGCTCATGGCGCACACGAGCAATCGCCTGAGGTGAGTCGCTGCACAGGAAATTTTCTTGGGATTTGATGGGACTTTCAGAAAGGGATTTTAATATATTTTAATGGGGATTGGGAGATTTGTCCAACCAGACCTACAAGTATTTGGGTGTGATATCTCTTGTATAGTGATTTTCATAGGTAAATGATGATACACATTCATACACATACATTTTAGGGGTACCCGCAAGAAACCCTCTCCCCCACCTTGTCTAACAATGCGGAGACAAGAGGAGTGCTCGCAGATGCTCGCGACCTCATGCCTCAGCTGGATGAAACTTGATGCACGGCTTTCAATCTCCATCGGAGTCATTTGGATGCTTAGATTCTACAGTAACAGATTCTAACCTTTACTGGTAGCATGACTTTACCATCTTCTTACCCTTCCTACTCTTTCTATCGTGTGTTCATCCACTAGATTCCAAGCGTGAGCCAGCAGAAAATCTGCCACTGAGCCACCAAAATCGGCCCTGATCCGTATCCTCTCTGGATCACCTAGCCACGACCAATGACTTTGCAGAGGCTCAAGGACATACATGTCAACACCAAAGACCAGGTGTCCTTTAACACATTACATTAGAGTATATAACACATATTATTGTAACGATCATTATTCTTATCACTAGTAGTATCATTAATTAGTTTTGATACATCTTGAAACTATCACATATATTCATTATATATATATATATATCATTATATATATATATATATATATATATCATTATATATATATATATCATTATATATATATCATTATATATATATATATCATTATATATATATATCATTATATATATATCATTATATATATCATCATATACCTGTATGCTAAATTTTATATTAGCAAACGTGTATAGTATACTGTATCTATGTATATATTTATATCATATCATGCAAAAGACGTCTCCCCCAGGGCCTTGCTGCGTCAAGGTGGAGAGGTTCCGCCAGGCAGTGAACATCTGCTCGAGCACAGTGACCACCTGAAGCTTTGAGTCTGCTGGTGTATCGGTGCCTTAAAAATATGCTGAAACCAACCTTTTGATGGGCATCATGGGGATATTATATACAATCATATGATATACATATATACATATATATTATATATATATGAGCCCGGTCCCTGGACTCCCACCCCCACTGTTTATAATGCCCCCAAAAAAATGTAAAAAAAGTTGATTCAGTGAAGTTTTCTAAACTAATATCATAGCAGTATAGCAAATCAAAATTTATTCATAAAAAACAAAAAAAACATAACAGTCCAAAAAGTCAGTTTAAATATTGTTGATTACTTCATTTTTCTCAACAATATCAAAACACAATTACCTCATTCAATTTTTCAAAATCATAGCAGTCAAAGCATACTTACCTCATTCATTTTTCAAAATCATAGCAGTCAAAACAGAATTACCTCATTCAATTTTTCAAAATCATAGCAGTCAAAGCATACTTACCTCATTCATTTTTCAAAATCATAGCAGTCAAAACACAATTACCTCATTCAATTTTTCGAAATCATAGCTGTCAA
>Ga0126342_10003958_pt1 | contig 24907 bp, 19 predicted proteins | sample Cyp1metagenome_FD_92528 | JGI IMG/M metagenome (GOLD analysis project Ga0126342, IMG submission 92528) | Coral microbial communities from Lord Howe Island, Old Settlement Bay, Australia - Cyphastrea 1 metagenome | ecosystem: Host-associated > Invertebrates > Cnidaria > Coral ...
CCCCACCCCACCCCACCCCACAATCGCGATATTCAAAAACGTGCGTTTTACGGGAACGGTTTTCGGTCCGCAGGCAAAAACATGTATAGTATATTTTGGGTGTCAGTTATCTTTCTGTAAAATAATGGTGAATAGTATAGTTCTCTTTGTAACTTTTCACCATGTTATCCAGGCTGATCCAGGCTGACTAAAGTCATGTAACTCTTCGTTTTGTGTTCAACATCCAGAGGGGCAGATCAAAAAAAAGACCAAAAGCCATCGATGGAGTCCAGATACACCGAGGATATGGTCATCAGGAGATGCGAAAAAGAAAAATGGGTTTTGTTTGCTGAATCACTAGAAGGCAGAAACCTCAGCGCTTTGTTGATAACTTGCTGAAACTTTAGCTTGTGTGGAACTTGTGGTGTTTGCCTATGGAAATACCAAAAAGCAGGCATCCAAGCCTATGGCTACTATTCATCCAGCTGAAATACCCAACGAACAAGCAATCAAAACACTGACTTTCATGCAACAAGCAGACTGAATTGTTGAATTGTTGAGATTCAGCCAGAATTTTTCTGGAAATTTCCTGTTTTTCACTGGAAAAGTCAATCAAAAGTTCTGGCTTTCCAGTGAATAAAGAAAACCCATCAGGAAAAACACCGGGATTCCTGACTCATCCAACACAGTAGTTCTGGCTATCATGGGGCTGAACATGGTACGATGATGAGAGGTGATCATCCCCAACTTATCAACATACCCTCTGGTAATTTAACATAGCTATGGAAAATCACCAGTTTTAATGGGAAAATCCACTATAAATGGCCATTTTCAATAGCTATGTTAAATTACCAGAGGGTATATTTCAGGTTTGTGATTACCCCTCGTGGCATCAAACATGGCCTGCTAGATAATTCGATAATTTTTCAACCATAATCCTCGATGACACCGCTTTGGGTAATGATTTAAAACCAATGTGTGATTCTTGCTCAGCCACACATACATGTGATTCTTGCTCGTACGCGTACAGCCTGATTGCCATCGTGCATAGCTCTTTGATGCAAGCTTGCAAAGATCAAGCACTTACCGTGCAGTATCAACAAAGTATCAAAATAAAAAAAAGTACATCCCATATTATCCCATATTATTCCATTATATTATCATAGTATTCCATATTATTCCATATTATTCCATATTATTCCATATTATTCCATATTATCCAATTATATGCTCATGACATCCCCATGACCTGGGATCACTCTGAGGTGTGCTGCACCGTCTTCACGACTTGGAGGGTCAGCTGGCAGCTGCCGAGGTGCGGCGCACCCGCAGCAACACTTTAGAAGATGTTGCGCCCCATTTTACCAAGATTATCATAGATTATCAAGAAGGACTGGTGGATTTTGGTGATAATCTTGGAAATAGAACTTTTGGTTATTTTTACAGAAGATTATCCGTGAACATTTGGTGGTTTCTTCCAAGAACAACTGGATTTCTTCGCGGAAGATGGGCTTCTTCGCGGTCGCTTTGGTCCAGGCCAAGATTGCAGCGCAAAGCTACGAGTTGCAAGAGGCAGCGGCAACGTGTGGGAGTTGGCTGTTGTTTCCTGGATTTATCACTTTTGGATCCCTTTTTGTTGAAGTTTCAGCAAATTACACTAATCAACATTAATCAACAATGCCCTGCAACTACGATGTGATCTATCTATAATCAATTATATATATAAGTATATAACATTATAAATACAGTATGTATGTATATATGTATATACATATATTCATATATTTGATATTTTCCTAATCCCGCAAATCTCGACCCAGCTATCTAATTCCACGGACAATATTTCGATCTCGGCAACAGGCCCGACAGGAACTGGAGTTGACACAGAGAAGGCTGGTGCACTGGTGCTGGATAGTCCAGGTTTTAAGAAGAGATTGTTGCATCTGCCCCCAAAAATGGGGCGCAAGAATGAAGCCACCATTTTTTTTGGTTCAGTTTTACGCTTGTTTAATCTTTGAACCATCCATCATTTGGCTTTGCCCATCAGATCTATGGATTCCTACCAGTGATGACATGCCATAAAATGTTGTGGGTATTTAGGTGTGTTTTCGATGATGTTTTCCATATGTGCCAGGGTCAAAAGTTGGATTATAAATTGGGGTATGGTCATCAATCGATTGATAGAGTTTTACATACCATTACATACCCATTAGAAGGAATCCCATACCATCATGGTTTTACCATGGCACATACAGCTTTGTCGTAAAAATTAGGGGTCAACTCCCAAATTTTATGATAAAGCACCATTTATAACACCACTGTTCCCCTATTTTTGAGTGGTTCAAGTTTGGGTTGTATTTTTCCAAGTATCATATAATATCATATAATCAAAGTTGGTGATAGTTAGTTATATCTCACTATCAATCAATCTATCATTACATCTGTTTATCAATCGGTCATTCAATCATTCGATCAATTTATCTATCTATCTATCCCATACTATCCTATCCTATCCTATCCTATCCTATCCTATCCTATCTAATCTATCTAATCTAATCTAATCTATCCTATCCTGTCCTATCCTATCCTATCTAATTTATCCAATCTATCTAATCTAACTAATCTATCTAATCTAATATATCTAATCTGTCTAATCTATCTAATCTATCTAATCTATCTAATCTATCTAATCTATCTAATCCATCTAATCTATCTAATCTAATCTATCCAATCTATCTATCTATCTATCTATCTATTCCTATAACAAGGGTTGGTTTCGCCCGTGAATCACCTATGATTCATCCCCAGATGTTTCTGAGGCGCCCGCCGGGACCCGGTGCTGAGGAGCTGGCGGTGGGGAACCCAGAGGATTTTTTCCAGAAAAATGGGTGGATTTCACATGATTTCACTATGAGAAATGGGGTTTCAAAGAAATGGGTTTGAAGGTGATCAATGAAGATTTCTTAAACCAATGAAAAATATGGATTTTGCTCTGAAAATGGGGAATACCATGGGATACCTCCCAAATGGCCATAACCACTGGATTCGGGGTCACCCAGTTTACCCCAGAAACTGGAAACTCAGAAACTGGAAACTCCGCATTCTGTGGTGCATCCTAATGAAATGTATATGCATCGCCAAAATCTCTGGTCCAGCCTTGAACTTTCACAAGTATACAAATATTGGGCCAGGTAAGCCAACCAAATCCGTGGATTTCACATGATTTCACCAAACAAATTGTACAACCAGGAGGATATGATGGCCTCCCTTGAATTGTTCACTTTGGATGGAGAGAAATCCAAGATCGGCCGTGAGTTTGGCAGGAACTTGTATGGTGTGTTGTGGGAAAGCTATTCGCATTTGTGAATGGATATGAATAGGCAATGTTCTAATATGTTCTAATGCAAGGGTAGATTTCTGGGAGGTGGAACAAAACCTTGGTAGCTAGTGGATTTTTTGTAGGTAATCCAAGTGGGCTGGCTGGAAAGTTCTCGTGTTTAGAAAGGCAAATCATCTACAACCGACATATTTTCCGTTGTCACATGTTAGATGACCAGAGGGCAAACTATCAAAGTCCTTAATGGAGGAATATCATATCATATAATGTCATATAATGTATTTGTATCTCATATAAGTATATACACACACCACTTAGAACGTGATTTGTTCAGAGCAATTTTCAATGCCATATGACGGGACCAAACACATGCACAGAATGGGTTCAAGCCAACAGAAATGGGATTGGAACGGCAAAGATTACTGTTAACCGTGAAAAAACAAATGTGGGGGTAATCTTATGTAGCCATCATTATTATTATTATCATTATTATTATTATTTTAAACACGAGATTTGAATAGCACAGATGGATTTTAGCCATTACTATATAGATATATATACATTAACAAATTCTTTTGGAGTTGTACCAGCCATGGGGAATGGCCGGAAATATCCAGTGACGTTCCTGAGGCTCTGCAGGAAAAGAACGAGTTCCTGAACGCTTTGATGTCACGCTTTGAGCCGCTGGGAGCCTGAATTAGATAGTGTAAGTACCCATTTTATGAGCATTTTCATAAAATGGGTATTGTTGATGGGTACCATAATCACCATTAAGTACCATAAATCATATAAATGGTGATTCAATGATGGTGACTTAATGATTGTTTTTTTATTTAATGGGATGTTACCCTCTGGTAATTTCTTAGCTATTGAAGCCATGGCCCATAGAAATCGTTGATTTACCCCCTAAATCCATTGGATGATCATCATGTTGCCGTAGAGCTCCAAAAGGATTACTCATACTTGGCCTGGTGATCATAGCTGAAAAAAATGGGTGTACATGGGCAAATCCCACTTTTTTTGGCAGACCTATATAGGAATGTATATATATATACACATTATATATCCAAATAAATTCTTTTATCTATATATATGTATATATATATGTATATATATATATATATGTATATATATATATATGTATATATGAATGGTTGGCACCTACCCAGGTTATCCACCGTCGCTAAGACAGCCATGACAGCCGCTACGCTGAGAAGTGACTGTATTTTCCCATCACATCCACATGGTTGTTGGCAATTTCCCGTTAGCTGGCGAAAGTCCATGAAAATTCTCTGGTAATCAAACATGGCAATGAAGAATTTTACTTCGTTGATGGGAAATTCAACCACAATCGATCAATGTATATCTACATGGTTGATTTTCCACTGGCACTTTAGATTTCCAGAGGGTAAGTCACCACGTCCAAGGCGCAAGGTGATGCTTTTGGAGGAGGAAAATGCTAAGCTGACCATTGCGGTGGCTTGGTTTTTGAATTCAGCACCTGCTGGAAGATGGGCAGTTATCCTCCTGTAAGCAGTTAGACCCAGCTAACAATAGACTTATGATATATGGTAGTTAATTTAGTTAACCTACAACTTACAACTAATAAACCACAGTAGTCAAATTTATTTAGGGTAACTGAAGATGTGGAGTTTACCCACCATGAACGGTTTGATCATTTTCCAGACGGGTTTCAGCATGGGTTTTCTGCATCTATGTAAACGTTTACTCTAGGGTACCTAATCTTCCCACCATTCTGGATCCATTGAACTGGGAGACAATATCTTATATATCACATTTAATAGGAACTATAAAGATTTAAATCCTGTCTTTAGGGATGAACATGAACGCATGTTTACATTTGTTTGGGCAATTTTGAGCGGGGAATATGATGATGAACAGCTAGACTTCTTGAGCTTAACCTTCAAACATCTGGGTTTGGAAGGTGATTTTGGATGGTGGAAACAGGCATCTCATCTATGCTGGAAAACCTGCATGTTGAACTTGGCAAAATAAAGAAGTACCCCCCAGTAAACTAACATTTATATACATTTATAGATAATTGACCTACTCAACATGGTGATTTTCAAATTTTCCATAGCTATGTAACAAATGACCAGAGGTTACGGATGTTTTTCAACGACTGTAACGACACCAAGAGGGTATGCTTGACTCCTTCCCCTCAGTAAACACGCCCCTGAAATCCCGAAAGTACAAGAGTTGTTTATCGGTGTCGACAAAGGGTTTATTACCAGGATGGGATCATATCTAACTCTGTGTATATGTGAAACCATGTTCAACCCCATTTTTTTTCGTATTATGATATCACTATTCCCATGAAAACCTATAGGTTAAACCACCAAAAATAGCTGATTATACCATGCAAAAACCCCTTCGGCTTAACCATGGCTTTATCATCCAGCCTTTGGCCTGTAACCAACCAATTCCAATTGTTTGCGGGTTAAAATCATATTGAAACTACATTTTTCTGCTTGCTATATAATCAGCTAAATCAACAATGCTTTTCTAGTTCGATGACAGTTTTTGATGTCTACTCAGTATCAATCATTTAAAAAAAGGTGACCTCCATCACTTTTTTCGGGCAAAATCACTTTTATTCATGGTGAAATCCTGATTTTTGATGGTTAAATCATGTTTTCTGATGGTGAAATCCCATTTTTTGATGGTTAAACCATGTTAAATCCCGTTTTTGATGGTGAAATCCCTAGTGCTGATGCTAAAAACCCATGTCGACACCAGGCGGCCCATCGCTGTGCCGTGGTTCATGCGGCCACCCAGGTGGAGGTGCGTTGAAGGGGACAATGATAGGGAAATAGCAGTTAGAGTATGTTATATATATATATATATATACCAATAGCTATGTTATCAACTATTTCGATGTGGTATTTTCAATAGCAAACTGTTAAATTACCAGAGGGTAGCATTTATGTGTATCAATCAGTGATATTCTGGTTGGTGGTTTGGAACAGCGGTGGGCTCAACTCCTACCAGCAGGTGCGGCCGTTCCCTGCTGAGCGTTGAGGGTATGTTCCCCGTTGTCAGAAAGACCTTACCGTGGAGAACATCCAGGTTGACTCTAGTGGAGGGATCTCGATGGTCGTGAAGGTTGGGGCCTTGTTGCTGGCGCTGTCTCTGCTGTTGCACGGCCAGACTGGGACGCTTACTTCGGGCGTCCAGGCGATGTTGAAGACTCAGTTCCCACATGTTCCCACACATACAGGGCCTACTGGCCAAAAGACCTCGAGAAGACGGCGAAGCATGGGGTGGGCAGAAGCCCTCTGCTACCAGTGGTGTTGCGTGTGCTTTGCCTGGCAGTGCCAGAGTAGTCAGGAGGGCTCTGATGTCCATTATGACGTTTTGGGTTATGGGGTTTGCATCGGCACTGAAGCAGGTTCGGGCCCATCTTTCTGCACAGCCTCGGATGGTGGCGCTCTTGCTATTGGTCAGTGTCTTTCGGATTGGGGTAGCTTCGCGCCCAGGTCCTGATGCCGAGTTTTCCAGTTTTGTGTTGGGTATCACTAACCCAACTGGGGTACATTGCCAAGCAACATATGTGACTGAACACACTGCCTATGCTGACGTTTGGGCCCTTGGTGAGACTCATCTTGGTTACCATGATTTACAGTATGCCTACTCTGTTGAGGTTGCAGACCCTTCTATGTGTCGGGTAGAAAACGTTGAACAGATGCCAGCTGATCCTCCTCCGGTGCCTGAGTGGCACGGACTGCTTCCTCTGCGGCCCACGCCCTTAGGTGCTATACGATGGTACGGTGACTCCGTAGTTTCCAAGTTGATACAATGGTTGTGGACTGCAATGGCTGTAGGGCAAGGTCCTTATATGGTCTGGAATTCCAATGTGCAAGTGTATGTTGATTATGCTCTTCAGACTGGGGATGTTGACCCTATTCGTGTCAGGGGCTGGCCAGACAGGGCCGTGTACTCACTACATGCCTTGCAGCACCTCAGCTTTAAGGAACGTGCAAGATGGTTTGGAAAGGTTTTACGGAAGATCCTCCGCCATGCAGGGATGTCGGTGTCGTCTACGTATACTGCCGTCCGGCCAGTCACATGGTCCGCGTTTTCGCCTGGAGTTTGGCTATGCCCTGGTGTGCCCAGTGGCTTGATGATGTGGATCGGTGGCTGATGAAGTTCTCCAGGATGGCCTTCAGTTGGCAGACTAGGGTGTTGGATAGTTTGCCTGTGCAGGTGACTGTTCTGTCACATGCAGCGTAAAGTAAGCACTACAGTCAATGCACTGTCTTCGTTACCTAAGACAGTGCGGAGCGCAAAGCGGCACAAAGTGGTGGTTTGGAACATGAATTTCATTTTTCCATATATTGGGAAGAATCATCCCAACTGACTAATATTTTTCAGAGAGGTTGAAACCACCAACCAGTTATATATAGTTATGTCATTTCCCAAATATGGTAATAACTATATTTTCCTGGGGAAATCATATGTTATGCCATAGAAATGATGTTAGTTATAGTATGTTATCTGAATCTGGGTGAATTATAATAACATGGTTAGATTGCGGGGAATCATCCCCAAGCTAGCCGAACTTTTCAGGTTCGTGAATTATTATAATTTACCCAGATGTTATAGTTATGTTATAGTTTTATGTTATATTTAATTATATATAGTTATTAGCAATATGTTCTATGTTAAATTCGGGAAAAATGATTCCAAATTTGCGTACGGCACAAACACATGAACTTCAATGTGATTTCCCAGGCTTGGAGTTCTTAGGACCTCAAAAGGTAGCCGGATGTACGTCGCCAAGAGTGGTTGCAGTCCAGCCTCGAAATGATGGATGTCCATTACCCATCGATCCACTATGAATATTATTTTGTGAGTTATCCAGGTTTTCAGACAAACCCAAAGATCACATTGTTCATGATATATCCATATGTAATTATACGTACCATATATATATATATATCTGTGAAACACCCCATGATATTCCTTGATATTTCATACTAGCAACCCCCAAAATCCCCCAAACAGATGCCGACGAGTTGGACAAGTTGGACGGGTTTCCGACTGAACTCATTTTTTTGGGGGAAAAATGGACTGTGGAACTGTGGTTTTGAAGCAGGTAACAGTATATACTGAGAAAAATATGGAGTAACCTATTTGATTGCTAGATATACCCAAATATCAAATTGGGTATCCAGAAATTTGATGCTTAAGACACAGCTGGCTGGTCTCAATCCTCCCATCTTGGATGGTTAAATCATGTGAAAAATCCCTATTGATGTTGAATCATATATAATATTATATAATCACCATTAATCACCATTAATATATGATTAAATAGCCATGTAATGATTAATATATGATGGTGATTAATGATTATATATGCCATCATTAACCATGTTTCACCCAAACAAATCCTCCAATTCTCCAGCCTTTGGGTAGCTACAGCATGCTGGCCCCCTTCCCACGGTGCCAGGACCAGGCCCTGCATGAAGTCGAGGGTCAGCTCGCCATGGTGGAAGGCCATCTTCGGCGCAAGGTGCGTGGGAAACCGTTGTTGTTGTTGTTGTTGTTGCTGTTGTTGTTGTTGTTGTTTGTGGCTCAAGACCATTAGCCTCTGTTCATTGTTACTCATGATTATTTCAGGTGGATATATAGTGGTTATATAATGGTTATATAATGTTTATATAATGGTTAATAATGGTTATATAATGGTTATGTACGGGTATATAATGGTTATATAATGGGTATATAATGGTTATACAATGGTTATAGAATGGTTATATAATGGTTATATAATGGTTATAATGATTAATAATGCTTATATAATGGTTATACAATCGTTAATACTGGTTAATCATGGTTAATAACCAATCATTCGGATATAATTAGGATATAGCCTCTGGTAAATGAACTAATATAGACCCTGAAAATCATCAATTTTGTCTGGAAACTAATCTTACAACCCCTATCTGGCAGGGTCTATGGTAAATTACTGGAGGGTAATAATATGTGTGTGTATATATATACATATATATGTCATTCTGGAGGAGATAGAATATGGAATGTTCAATAAAATCTTCACAAAATTGAGAATATGTTTTGCAGGCTGTACAAAGGATATTGCAGTATCAAATTATATACTTAATGCTATCATATGCTATCAAAGTTGTTTTTTGATCGAAGCATCGAACTAAGGTAACTAGTATGTTCATCCTTCCCTTGGTTGCTATATACAATCCTAGATGTCAATTCCGCAGGTTTTAGACTCTAAATTCCCAGCAAACAGATAAACAACCAGCTAAGACAACCAACCGTCAGATCATGTCAGATCCGTTTTGTGCTGGGATACCAGTGGGGTTCAAACTTGGGATACTAATTGGGAAGTGGTCATTCTTAGTACTCCCATCCCCAAAACCATTGGTTCAGTATTGGATGATAGTGTTCATTTCGCGGGCCACATGATTGGGGGTGAATGTCATATGGGGAAATCCATGGAAATCCCAGTAATTCCAATTCAATCGCCATGAATTTGGAGGGGATGTTAGTACTGTACCATATTTTGGGCCATATTGTGGGGATATTCCCTGAAATTTAGGCCTTTTTTCTAGGCCTTTTTTCTAGGCCAAAAATATATGGAATCGGTACCTCCGTCCTCAATCGGTTCCTGAGTCATGTCGATGGGATGATCCAAGTATCCCAATAGGGGCAGATCAATCTGGAGCCCTGGGATGTGCAGGAGCACGAACTTCAGGAAGTGAAGGACCGATGCAACGGGGGCGAAGGGCAGGGTAGGTGAAACACTTCGGTGTGCAGTGGGGGTTATTACCCTCTGGTAAAATAACATAACTATGGAAAATCACCTTTTTTAGTGGGTAAATCCATTGTAAATGACCATTTTCAATAGTTATGTTAAATTACCAGAGGGTAATGGTTATATAACCATGGTAGTAACTCCCAAAAGTTGGGATATGGGGGCCCCTACAAGGATAATATATCCAATTGTAACATCTAACTGGAACTGCATCCCCAAGTAGTAAGAAACTGAGTGAGAAGCTTTGCGTTCCATGTTCCAACTACTCGGTTCACGGAGAAGCGTTTCCAAGCCATGCGGCGGCAGGATTCGTTGAAGAAGGAGAAACGCAACTGGAACTCCTTTCTTTCTGTGGCCAAGGGCAGGACTCACAGCGCTGTAAAAAGTGAACCACTGAACTGTTCAATTTGACATTGTTCGGGGATTTCGCAATATTTTTCAGTCATATTGAAGCTATATGTATGTTCCAGGCTTCGAAAACGTGAAATTGCCTGGTTCAAACCGAAATTCCCAGGACGCCTGCACAGCTGGTGTCAGAGGTGGAGACCCTGCAGTCTCGTAACGGTGGGGCCGCCATGGGGCCGCCATGGGTAGCTCGGGCTACTCTTGGGATCACCAAGAAGCCCCTGTCAGTGGCTGATAACATTTCCATTGTGGACTCATTTTTCTAGATTTTGGTATGTCCACTTTTTGTTATTTTCAGACACACAAAAAGTGGACACACCATTCTTGAAAAATGGTGTATACCCCAACAATTGTTATTTTGATACATGACACGATGGTATCGCATGGGATTTGGGGAATGTTGTCATGATCACACCTTTGTCTTGTTCTATAAGTCCTCAGGCCGATTCTCCATAATCATTTTAGGGGCTTTCGTGGAATAGTAGCCCCAAATAATCCATTTTACTAGGATATCTCACGAAATCAACTTATAAAGCATTCAGCTGCGATAGCACCAGCCTTTCTTGGACACCACCAGATTACAGCAGCGCCACAAATCTTATGGCTGCCAGCCGAGAATGGTGAACCCTCCATCCGTGATGGTGAAACCGCATTCTTTTCACACTTTCGAAGTTGAAACGGGTGATTTCATTTGATTTCATCTATAATTTTCACATTGTTTCCTGGTGAGTCACTATATGAAAAGTTTTTTTGTCCTATTTTGTTCACAAAAAATCATGTTACCCTCTGGTGAACTAACATAGCAATAGAAAATCACCATTTTTAATGGGAAAATCCACTATAAATGGCCATTTTCAATAGCTTTTTGTATGTTCACCAGAGGGTATTTCATGTTTGATGGTGAGTCACCAGCCTACATGGAACTCCCAGCATTGGACCAGTGGACCACTGGCCGTCGCCAGGTTTCTTGTCTGACCTGGTGAGGCGATTTGAGGTGAGAAGTCGATGCCATTTGAGCTCTGAACTTCTCGAAAGGTCCCCCCCAGTGATAGCCATTTTTGATAGAACTATGAAGACATGATGATATATATCATTAATATATATATATATATATTGATATGAAGTTATGGTCATATAAATTCTGGTTGGTGGTTTGGAACATGAATTTCATGACTTTCCACATATTGGGAATGTCATCATCCCAACTGACTTTCACTCCATCATTTTTCAGAGGGGTAGGGCTCAACCACCAACCAGAATTAGATGGCCATTGATGATAAAACACTGGTTGGTGGTTTGGAACATTTTTTATTTTCCACAATACATGGGATAATCCTTCCCATTGACTTTCATATTTTTCAAGATGGCTAAAACCACCAACCAGAACATGAAGTGTTTTTTGTTGGCCGTGTCAAACTGGTCAGTCATCACCATTGGGAGAACCGAGAACTCCAAATCCCAGGGTCCAAGAATCGGGACATCGGTGGTTGATGGTAAGTTGTTGTGGGTGAGACTATTTTTTTGGTTGGAGAGCGGTACCAAATGGGGGGGGGTCCATTCTTCTGTGAGTACACATATAAAGATAAGATGATAAAACATTAATGTAAAACTAAGAGCATTTCTCAAAACATGGTTACATGAGGCGCCCATTTGGTACTTGTCTGTTTTTTCTTGAGTCATGGACTACAAATGATCGTAATGATACTGGTAATGATAACAACAAACACAACAATAATAACAAAACAAAATTAACAAAACAAACATGAGAAACAATAATAAGACAACAATAATAACAAAACAAACATAAGGAAACAATAATAACAAAACAATAATAACCAAACAACAGTAACCAAACACTAACAACAACAACAACAGCAACAGCAGCAACAGCAACAGCAACAACAACAACAACAACAACAACAACAACAACAACAACAACAACGTCAACAACGTCAACAACGACGACAACGACGACGACGACGACGACGACGACTACGACGACAACGACAACGACAACGACAACGACAACGACAACGACGACAACAACAACAACAACAACAACAACAAGTCAACAACAAGTCAACAACAACAAAAATAATCTAGTATGGACACCACCCAGGACCAACCAGTAGGTTTGGGGGTTAAGGGTTTGGGTCACTGTTCATTTGTTGGGGATGAAGAGAAGCCGGTAACATCTGGAAACTTTGGATGTTTCAGAAAACAGCGCGGTTTAAACAGCAGAAACGGAGAGTCAAACCAGAAAACAGGGATATTCTTTGACAGCATGAACTTTAATCTCATGATGTTCGGATCTTCCGACCCCACAAAGCGGCAGGACAAGACCATGGTCCTAGAAAGGCAAAGCAAGGACCTGGGCCGCCCTGTCAGATGACGCTAGAAGATAGTCTCAGTGTTCTCCCAGAAAGGCCGCCACCCAAGAAGATCTTTGATCATATCTCTAAAAATTTGTGCTTTTCTTGCAAATCAATCTAAAGTTTGCCCTTGTTTCATGCAAGATGATGCAAAGATGCATAATTTTTTTTGGTGGTTGCTGATGGTGGGCACATCCGGACATCTCGGATGCATGAAATACGGTACGGATCTGTACGTCTCACATGATGTGTGACGGGTTTTCCAATAAACTCCTGAAATCCCCAGCTGACTTTTTTGGGTTATTTTTGTCGAATTTTGGGCATTTTTGGATACTCACATAGGATGGATGGGTGATGCTCCAAATAACCAAACTGATATGTAGATCCTCACATCTTGATCCTACCCAAATCTTAAGAAATCTTACTGCAATCATGTTTGGTTGTGAATTCCAACTGATTCTGATGTCCCTTTCTTTTTTTGTTGGCGACACGCATCCGGTGTTTAAAAAAAGAAGTGCCGTTGTGAAATCCTCCAGTTGTGCTGTGAAGTGAGTCATTGTTTGTTGAGATGAGGATCCCCATATTTTTGTCCAACCCCAATTCACCTAGCAGACCTAGCACTAGGAATGCCCCATTCAACGACTCCAGTTGTGGCAGGAGCTTTCTGAAGAAATGAGCGTTTGCAAGAAGGAAAAGGAGGAGGCCCAGGTGCGACGAAAAACGGTGGAAATCCTGGGGGAAAACCAGTTAAACCTGGCGTTTGTAAAATTGGGGTTACTATATGGGATACATAGAGGATACTATATGGGTAAATCTTAGCATCGAAAGGGGGAAACTGGTAAAATAATACCTCCTTCCCTTGTACCTGGGGTGGAGCAGCCCTATAGATGGGTTGAAATATCCAGTGGTTAGGAGGGAGCTGTTAGGAGTCCATATTTCCAACATGTCCCAACAAACATGGGGAGCTAAGGAAATGCGAATTGAGCTTCCCAACGACATTATAGAAGTCAGTTGCAAAACGAGGTACCCCCAAATCCACTGGGTCACTGGTCGATCATCAAATTGGGTTAGCCCGTTTCTTGCAAACCCAACATAGGCCCCAAAGGGTAGAATTGGGGATAGTTTATGATCGGGGTTGTCACAGTATTGACTACCAGCAGGACATGTTGAAGCAACAAACATGGCCTGGGGGGTTGGTCAACGGAAATGTGTGGAGATTCAACAACAAACATAGAAATTGCATGGAATTGCACCAGCAAACCTCCGGATACATATGGGATTTCACCACAAGAGCAGTTGATTTTGCTGGAGTTCACCAAACCCGAACACAGCATGCGGGCCCGATCAGCTTTGACAGTCATAGACTCGCACCCAGCAGCCCCAAAAAAGATAGAAACGTGTGAAACCAGGATGTTCTGGATGATGTTTCCCGGATATCCAGATGTCCAACTCTTCTATGACTGGGGGTTGCTACAAACCTATAGTTCTGTGACATGTCCAGCAGTGGGTATCACTCGTCCCCAGTCCCCTGCCAGTCAACGGCAGCGGAAGAGCTGAGACTCAGCGCTTTGCGGCAGCAGCAGCTTATGGAAGAGGCACGACACCGAAGATTTGGGCAGCAGTTTTATAAAGTTAAGTTATATACGGCTTACATTGTTTTATAATCATATGGATTATATATACATATAGATGGAATATGATATATATATATATTATATATATACATAATTTAATATTATATATATGTGTATACAGGCTATAATTACATAATATCCACTTCATAGCTCGGATGTCCAAGCTCTGGTGATGGCGCTCAAAAATGGATGATGTCTATCCCATACGTTCCAATTTGGTAAACTCAATGCTGAACAAAGAAGGCAAATCATGTGACAGCCTGCGATCTCACCATGATTGTGAGGTCTGGGAGAATCATGACAGACTTGCCTATTTCCAGGTTGGGCATTTCTGTAATTTTCCAATATATATACATATATATATATATGTATATATAATATAATATAATATAATATAGTATAATATAATATAATATAGTATAATATCATATAATATAGTATAGTATAATATCATAATATATATATATACAGTATATAATAGACGCAATGAGATTCTGCAACAAAAAAAACGGATCATTTTGGCCGGGTCAACTTGGAACTTCAACTGGTGACTTGGACCGAGGCAAAGGGTGCGGCTCTGCTGCTCAGAGACATCAAGAGAGAGCACAACAAGAAAGTTCAGGAGATTTAACGGGAAATCTTGGGTTTAACTTTCCCAATGATTTTGAATGATTTTGATATACTTAGGGAACATGATTCACCACCATTTTGGTAGGCTTTGACTGTACGTTACTATAATCCTCGGGGTTGGCATAAACGATGCGATGTTCACCAACAAAACCATCATGAATTGTGGTCTTTAAGCAACAGAAATATGGGAACTTTATGCCCTCTGGTAAGCAATCACTACTAGTTGGTGGAGCCCAAGTCTGCAGTTGTTGTAAGTATGGTTTATGTATTGTTGATAGTGTGTATAGTCTATATGTCTATAGTATGGTTTTTCAATTGCCTACATTTATGGCTATGAGCTATAGCCATATCTGCCATGAACCATACTTAACCTACTCGCAAACCAACTTAGCAAAGATAGGGTGCCCGACATTTCTATGGGTCACACCCACTGAGGAGCTGATTGCTGGGTTATCCCATTGTTTTCGGCGAGGAAACTAACCCCACAATCTATCATCCAAAGGTTGGAAAGGAGCTATGGCTAGGGTTGGCTAGCCATATTCCCTATGAAATTGGTACGAATTGAGTTTTCCAACCACATCATAAACAAATGCCACATTTTCCCTATGAAATTGGAAGGTTTAGACAAAAACTAAGAAGTTACTACCCCCCTGGTAATCAAACGTGGTTCGCTGGAATATCTCCCATTTATCGTGTATTTTCCCAGCAAGAAACCTCCATTTAGAGCGGTGATTTCCCAGCTGGCCATCTTTGATTACATCCCATTTAGTTGCTCAAGTTGGATGCGTTTCCCATGATATTCCACGATGAAGTCCCCTATTTTCCCCTATTTTTGCATTACCCTCTGGTAATTTAACATAGCTATTGAAAATGGCCATAGAAATAGTGAATTTTCCCATTAAAAATGGTGATTTTCCACAGCTATGTTAGTTTACCAAAGGGTATATTCCATGTTCCCATTGCATTCCATGATGAAACACATTGAAATCATCGAAGTCAATGGGCCGTTCATCGTCCAGTCGCCTCAGGAGCTGTTGCGACAGCTGGCGGAGGCCCGAAGCAAAGCACGGAAGGCGCGAAGTTTTTGGGGAACTCGCGGGGAAAGCATTGGAATCTAGTGATTAATGATGATTAATAGTGATTAATAGTGATTAATAGTGATTAATAGTGATTAATAGTGATTACTAGTGTTGAATAGTGGTTATATTCATAGTGATTGACGGTATTTAATGGTGATAAAATGAATAAAACTGGATGGTGATAGTGTTTATGGCTCAGTGATTACTATTAATGGAATCACTTTCCGGTGTCCTCAAACATGGTAATGGAACATATATGGAACCAGGGTAAAAATCATCGAATTGATGAGGATTTTCCAGCCCCGGCAATGATGACACCAGAGGGTAATATACATTAGGGATTCGACATGATTCAACCCAGAAAGTCATGGATGGAAGTCCATTTTGGATAACAATCACATATACAGTAACAACATGTAACAACCGCGATATATGATATGGGGATATGGGATGATATGGGGATATAAGAAGGAGACAATCTCCTTTATAATAGGAATTAATTCAACGCATTAGATATAGCCTAGCCAATCGCCCATTTAGACCTCAACTGCCTTCTGGGTAGCCAGCATAAAAACATACCCAAAACTTTGACAAATCGACCATAGGGGTTGAAACGAGCAAAAGTTAGGATATAATATTACGAAGCCATCATAATGGGATACTTGCAAACATGAGGAGATACTGTACCTAAGTGGGGGCGTATAAGATACTATGTAAAGTTATATGAAGCATTAGGGATTGACTCTGCTTGAAAGGGGATATTACCATCTGGTTATTTAACATAGCCATGGAAAATGGCCCATTTATAGATGGTTTACCTGGGTTTACCTATTAAAAATTGTGATTTGCCATGGCTATGTTAAATAACCAGATGGTAAATGATGCGGGGAACACTGCCATTTACAGCATCATCAACAGATGTGACACATGTGATTCGAAGGAAGAAGGGGATCAACCCCTGATGGCAGCGAAAGGTGGCTTCCGGTTGTTCATGGCCCACGACGTTTGTGTATCAGTAGGATCATTCTACTTACCCGCACGGAAGATGCACATATATATATATACACATCATCATGTGCATTATAATGCATTATACATATAGATATATCAGATACAATATATAGACATAACCACACACAAAGATAGATATGACAGGCATACCTTCATGTCGCCGGACATTTTTTCGCCATCGCCGGCTTCGCGACGCGTTTAGGCTTCTCCAGAGGAGTGTTGTCCCTGTCCCGTCAAAGACTTGACCGAACTCAAGGAGTTGAAGGACTGTTGTGCAGATTACCCAACTATTGGTGATCTACGATCAATAATTAGCCAATTGTTGCTAATTACTCAATTGATCCCGGTATTTCATGGTATTTCAAGATTGATAGTATAGATACCTAACAAGAGTTGTTGGTAACTTCTACAATTATCAACAGATCTTTAATAAATTCATTGATAGCCATTGAATTCTTATGGGCTAAGACTTGGAGAATTAGGGGAGCGCAGATTCGCGGAAAAAACTCCAGTAGCAACCATCAAAGTTCTTTTTTGTACCTGTTTGTGACACTTCATCATATACTGAGAATGTATAGTTTGCCTTCTTGGGGATCAGGGGTTCGATTCGTCAACTTTCAGGAGGGGATTGAACATACCGCCAAGCGAAAAAAAAGGTCCTTATTGGTGAGATCAAAATGGCTAGAGAAAACATTGGAAAAGAATAAGTACATCCATTTGAATCTATTTCAAAGCGCCAAATATACATGATTATGTAAGTACATATGAGTCAAGGACAACATCTTGGATTTGCGGTTTGAGCGTTCTCCGCTCTCTTCATTTCAAAGTTTCATGCTTTGAGAGGCCGACAGTTTGACAGTGCGGGATCTGCCAAGTTTTTTCCCAGTTTTGGTTTGTCACAAAAAATGTGTACCCAAATGGCTATTTTTAAAGCAAAACATATGATTTTCTTAAAACCATGAGATGTTTTTGGTACGTTATTTTCAGACAAAGCCATGAATCATCTCAATGTTCAATGGTTCTGTTTACCCTCTGGTAAACAAACATAGCTATTGAAAATGGCCATAGAAATAGTTGATTCACCCATTAACAATGGTGGATCTTTCCATAGTTATGTTTGTTTACCAGAGGGCAAATCCACATCACCATGCCAGCAGCCACCCAGCGTCTCGCCCAGGAACTCAATAGCCAGTTGGTGGAGCGCTTGGGAAAGGAGAGGAGTGACCATGTCCGGGGCCCAAAAAAGGCGTGAAACCAAGCAGCAGAAATGGGGCGGTGGTTTCACCTGCAAAGATTGGGATTTCACACTCAAAGATTAAGGTTAACAATGGTTTACATACCTATGGATAATCACCCTGTTTATAGATGGTTTATGATAATAGACCGACCAAGAAAAACATGATGATTTTCGATATATACCAACCTGTATATGGTGTAGAGCGTAAGTCCCCCAAAAAGATAGAACAGTTAAAAAATCCCAGTAAGATTTGTTTTCTATCTTTTTTGGGAGGTGCCTGTAAATTTGTTTATACACACATGTACTGTGTATATATATATATATAGATTATAGATATAATATGATGTTTGAGATACTGGCAGTTGGGTTAGTCCATAGCTCGAATCCAAGTCAGGATGACCTTTTCTCTTCAAGTCTATGGGGAATTCGGCTTGAATATTTACTGAGGATATAACAGGGATGTATAAGCAAAATGATATTTGGGTGTGTCTGGACTTGGATTCACAAAACTACTGCGAATGAGGAAGTGTTTTTTGGAATTAGTGGGAGATACAATCAGATTGTATCTATACAAACAAGATAGGTCATTGGGTGTGTATGAAGAAAGATATGCCCACCAAAATGGCCAAGTCAATAGGGAAAATGGGTCAAATGCCTTGACCCACCCAAAGTGGATGGTCGAAAGGTCCTAAAAATGACATTGATCGATACCCATCTGAGCCAGAACTTCTTGGTTGTTATAGTGGTTAATAATACCTGGTTTAATGGACCTAGATTAACCACATTCATGATAGTTATAGTGGTTAATACCTGTTAATACCTGCTTTAATGGACCTAAAATTCACCACATTATAGTGATTATAGTGGGTAGTAAATGTTAATAATACCTGGTTATAGTGGTAGTTATAGTGGTTAATCCCTGGTTCAATGGACCTAACTTCACCGCACTTCACCCAGGTTGGTGACCCAACCAGGTCGGATGCCACGACTTAGGCGGAGACCAAAGCACGCCTGGACCTGGCCCAGAGGGAAGAGGAGCTGGACACGGTCTCCGTTGGACCTCACCGTGGCAATGGGAATTCCCCAGTGGAGTGTGGAGGTTTTAATGGTGCTTTTTGGTGGGAAATCCCCCTATAAATCCCCTATAAATGGAGGTTTATAGCTGGGGAAACCAATGAAAATCATCTATGAATGTCTATGAATGGTTGATTTTCCTATAAATGGAGGTTTTTAAACTGGGAAACGCATCTATAAATTGGGATGTTGTTCATTGCCACAGTGCCACATTACAACAGGATATCTTGACGACATTTTCAGGAGCCAAACTCATCTCGAAGCATTTGCATAATTTTGAGATATCCTGGATGATGAAAAAAAACCTGGGAAAACCAGAGCCGCTCGTGTAAAAACACCCCTTTTCAGCTCTGTAAGTATCTCCGTGCGGGTGACCCCCATCCGTGCCGATTTTAGTGTGTTCTGGTGCTGTAGGGATGATGCTTAACCAATGATACTGTGGCTTTTAAAGATGTTAAACTGGGATCAGAATATCGTAGCAAAACAATAGCTCTTGAATTTCTTGGATTAGTAAATCTGGAAACCAAGAAATCAATAAAATCAATATGAACATTGATTCTTAAGATTACCAATAAGATAAGAGACCAATAAGATGACAGATATGTAAATTTTGGTCATGAAGATGTTTCCCACTTTTTTGTCCAATTACAGTTACCAATCATATCTGCTTGGTGGTTTGAACATTTGGATCATTTCTCCATATATTGGGAATAATAATCCCAACTGACTGACTCATATTTTTCAGAGGGGTAGGTATACCACCAACCAGAATATTGTAGCAAAACAATAACTTCTGAATTTCTTGGATCAGATTACCAAGAAACCAAGAAATGAATAGAAACAATATGAACATTGATTCTTAAGATGATTGGTTCAAGTGTACAACATCTTTATTTCTTCAACATAGGTCATCTGAGCGATGATTCCCATGACGCCAGGAGACCCTACAGCTGCGAATCAAGAGCTTGTCCTCGCAGGTGGAGATGGGAGTAGATGGCTTGCCTGTGATGTTTATTTTTTGGGGGAAATAGTATGGAAACAGATGGACATACCCTCTGGTAAACTAACATAGCTATGGAAAATCACCATGTTTAATGGGAACATCCACTATAAATGACCATTTTCAATAGCTATGTTAAATTACCAGAGGATAGGACTATTGTTGGGAATATGATATTGGGAAATCTTGGGAATATGATTGCGAGATTAGTATTAAATATATGTTTTTATGCATAGGGCCATTGGGTCATCTTACCATCATTGGCATAATAGTACTATATGTTATGATTCAGTGTGTTGGAAATAGGACTTTTATTGGGAATGTTATTCCTAATTGTTATTGTTGATGGGTGGTAAAATGGACTATTATTATTATCATTATTGGACATAGAACTAAAATATAGTTATTGGGGATTCCTTCTAGTGTGCTGAAAATAGAACTGTTATTGGGAAAAATGATGGGTCTAGTATGGATATCATGTGGCTATGATTGGGAAGATCATTATTATCCTTGGGCAATCAAACATGTCTGGCTGGGAAATCGCCGAACGAAATGGATGTTTTAATGGAAGAATCATCGAAGGAAATGCTGAAGGAATTTCCAGCAAGCCATTTTTGATTACTGGACTGGTTGGGGCAATGCTGCGATTATTCTTATCACATATCATTCCCAGAATTGATTGAAAGGGAAAGTTTGCAGGAAAACACCATACATTTTGGGGTAAAAACAAAGGTTTCATGCAACAAATCACACTCATTAAACACATCCGTTGAAGATTGTCTTCATGAAATGTTTGGATCCGGGCAAATGGTTATCACAAACTCAAAGGATCAGTTGTTACCATGGTTTATACTAGTTGTGAAATAGATACATTCGTTGAAACAAGGTGGTGCCCCCTAGTTAGCACGTACAGTAGTCTATTTCTGTGTAAAGCATTAATAATTAGAACGATCCAACTCTAGACAAAAAATATTCCCCATAAACCCAATCTGTTCCAATTTGCTTCTTTCGATTGGAGACTCCAAAAACTGCCCAAACATTGTAATTTCTAGGGCTCACATGCTTTGGGGAGACACCCACATGTGCTCAATCAGGTTTTTCGGGTTCTTACTCCAGATGTATCAGATGAGTGTATTAGATAATGTATCCCCTCTATTTGACATGGGGTGTATCCCAATACATCCCAGTTATATGGCAGTGGGTCAAAACCTTGTACCCCTGGTGAACATAAAAATAGCTGGTAAATGGATGTTCATCCCTCTAAAAATTGTATTAATAAGTATTGATTCATAGCCATATATATATAGATATAGAAGCTGCTGCAATTCACTTTCTGATCACACATCCCTAATTGTGACAACGTCTACTAGGTAGTTGAACGTCGTTTTATCAAATCATCTATTTATGGTCATGCACAGATTGTTATTACTGTTATCATTATTAATATCATTATGAGATATTATGAGTATATTGTTATTATTGTTATGATTTTATTATATGCAAATACACACCTGGCCGGTTCGAACTCCGATCCCCTCCCATCCCACATGGAATCCATCCCTACCAACGGCCCAGTTGATTCAACTGGCCGAGCTGAACGATGACATGGAAGAACAGCTTGAACGCCTCGTTGCCTGACGTGACCTTCATGTCGATCTCCGGGCGTTCAGAGTTTTCGGTGGACAAAAGCGATGGGAAAGTCATGGGGACATATTCTAAATATTGGAAAACTATGGTAAACTATGGAGGATCCCCTATAAATGGGGTAAATGGGGGGAACTGTAGAAGATGGTATAGCTCGCTATAAAGGTTTTAACATGTATCATCTCTCCCTTTGTGAGTGCCATTTGCAGTTGCTTTGTTTGTATTGTCTTCTTGGGGTTCGAATCGAGGTGAATCACCAGCACTTGCAGCACCAGATGCCAAATCCTTAGGAATTTGGGGGGCGAACCCAGCCTCCTAAGTGGCTATGGCTAGGTTGAGTATTTGGTAGGTGCTAGGGTGTGCAGTTCCAGTTATAATTGGGCAGGTAACCATCGTTATGATGCTGGCCCCCATAACTTTTAGGGGCAGTTCCCATGATTATCTTCATTCACAACCCGAACTTCACGCGGAAGTATAGCACCTGGGGGGTTTGAACCTTGAAACCTTGAATTGGGCATGATTCTGTAAGGGGCTAAGTGATTATCTAGCATCACTTTAATTGGATCACAACAGTAGATCCCACGGAGATCTGACTGGCACAAGGCAGCTGGGGTGTTTGCCCCAGAGGCTTCTGGTCCTGTTTTGGGTGAATGAAATTGTTCACCTGCTGCCAGAGTTGAGCCTCAAAATGTCCAGAGGTCCCCTGAAGTGTCCCTTGTCCAAACGGTTCCGAGAAAGATCCTTTTGTTGGACGCCCAAAAAAAATGTGTGACGGTCATTTTTTTTTAGCCCTAAGATAGAAGAGTAAAATCCTACTAACATAGAATAAAATATAGTGATACATGGCTTTGCCATTTTTATGGGGATTTCTATAATTTTTTGTCATCTTAGTTGGATTTAGCTGGGAGATGTTGGGAGTATTTAAACCAATCACTAGGGTGTCTTGGGCAACTTGGACTTTTTGAGGCCTGCCCGGCAGTTGAGTTTCACTGCAGAGAAAGCTGCTGCACCCAATGTACAAAATCGAATGACCTGGTCGCGTTGCATGGGATCCTGTGGACTTTTTTTCCCACCCAGATGCGTATCCAAAATGCTTCAAGATCCCAGTCACTGAGGTTTTTGGGGACTTGCTGACCAGGGTTGTTAGTTGCAAATGTGCTAACCCAGAGGACACCAGGCAACAGGCTGCCCCGACGCAGTCGGCAAAAGGTGGGTCAGCGGTCAGACGCGGCGTGGACCTGCCAGGTATTTCCACTTTGAATGGCGACCCCCACAGGTTGAAAGAATGATCATGAAGCCTAAAGATGCCTCTGTACTTATATATCATTAATATATCATTAACATGTAAAATGTTACTCATATATGGTCATTAATATGTGAAATTTATTCGATCCGTCAGTAGGAACGAAGCAGGCTGGGACTTGCACAAGATCCATCCCGGATGAAAATTCGAAACAGGTAAAGCGTTGGGATGGTTTTTGTTGTGCCGATTGTCTGCTGACACCACTTCCGGCTTCTCTGCAGCTTAAATTTTTTAGGATTTGGGTGTCGCTTGACGGTCAGTTTTTGCAAAGAAGCTGGCTTGGAAATTCAAGACGTCGTACCCTGTATCACCCATTTGCAAGGATAGATTTAGTGGCATCCTCTCTTTTAGGAAGATGACTGGAAGGTGGTAACCTCAATATTGGTCACACTTAACTCTTGATGATCCGAAAAAAATGTCCTGATCCCTTAGTAGCATTGTCAATGGGTTAACCAAATGAACCTTTAAGCTAATGATGCTATTGAAAGACAACTTGGTAGAAGAAATCTCTTGATGGCGTTGTCAATGGTATTTTTCTTTCAAGTGTGGAAATAATTATGATATATTCTACGCGAGTGGAAGTTTTGGTTGTGAGTATGGTACTACTATGATCTATTATGTACTACTGATACCCATCAAGTTAGGATTTTGAAGCCATGGCCGGGCCGCGACGACTGCGGGCATGGCAGGCGAAGGGTTGAGTTTATAAATTCAATCAATTGAGATCCCTGACAGTTCCTAATACATGCCTCGGTATTTCAATCACATCATATCAGATGCAATGCTGTCCATATGTTGTCACTACTTGAATCCACTGAGTCATGGCCAGATTTTTAAGTTTCAGGCATGTTCCGCGAGGGGCTAGAGATTCTGATGCAGTTGTCTTTTGGAGCGTCGCTGTGAGTTTTTTCTTGCAATTTGTGTTAGAACGGACCATCATGTTGCATTGATGTTCTGATGCTTTTGGAGCAATACTGGTACTCCCCTATCTACCAGGGATTCAACTAGCCCTGAGGTGGGTTTGCTTGGAGCGGTAATTCTGCTGCTCTTCAGGCTGGGAGACTTCTTGGCAAGTGCATTCTGAACATGCTGAGACAATGGTTGCAGTAAATAATGGGTAAGTAATGTTGGAACCAACCACTTTTTTATCGGGATGTTGGGATATAACATGATATATGTAATTAGGGCTGCTGCAAGCACGGACAAATCATAATTTTACCTCAGTAGACTCTGTTGAGTGGGAACAAGATTGATTACTATCAGCACTATCTATCATTATCTATCATTATCTATCATTATCTATCATTATCTATCATTATCTATCATTATCTATCATTATCTATCATTATCTATCATTATCTATCATTATCTATCATTATCTATCATTA
>Ga0126342_10003959_pt1 | contig 24905 bp, 23 predicted proteins | sample Cyp1metagenome_FD_92528 | JGI IMG/M metagenome (GOLD analysis project Ga0126342, IMG submission 92528) | Coral microbial communities from Lord Howe Island, Old Settlement Bay, Australia - Cyphastrea 1 metagenome | ecosystem: Host-associated > Invertebrates > Cnidaria > Coral ...
GTACTACAAGTACTACAAGTACTACAAGTACTACGAGTACTACAAGTACTACAAGTACTACATGTACTACAAGTACTACAAGTCTACAAGTACTACAAATACCACAACTTCATCGGCAAAAAACACAATCTTAATTAGATTTCAATTGTAGCCAATTGAAATCCTTACTTAATCGAGGATATGTTTTTCTTTTGGGAAGAATTTTTTTGCTTTTCTACTTTAAAGAGAGTCCAGATATAGTTTAGGGGAGGGGGGGGGGCCACACACTAATCAGGAACCAACATTAATGTGGACCTTAAAAGCCACACACAAATCGCATCAAGACTAAACCACCATCAACATGATCAATGAACCCAACTCAAGTGACTATCACGCTCCGCCTCGAAGCACTGAGCGCTAGCATACCGAAGCGTCAAAATGAAACCAATGAGGCCTCTGCCACGGCGTTCGGGTCATCTGGTGAGCCCCAAAAATCTTCTGCAAGTGGAGAGCATTATCCAAGGTATGGATTGAAAAGAAGGCATTTGAAGCTGTTTTCATCTCTGATCGCACACACACTCACATATGTATTATATATATATAAACTATATCTATTGATGTCTCATGTTTTCTCTGTTTGTTTCCCGGTCTGAAAACACTAGAAAGTCATCCTTGGAAATACTCAGACCTACTCGTTCTTCACAGATGGCAATTGAATTTGGCCTCCTAGTCGTCTGCATGGACGCACCATGCCAAGAAAAGCCTGTCGACGCCGATCATCGTGTGAAAGGGACCAGTTTGGACATGTTTGGACAAAAAAAAACATCAAACTACCTGAAATTCCAGCAACATGGAAGAAACATCTCGAATTCAGATGGAAAGCCCTGCATTAGGCCTGAAATGCCTCTAGCAAAGCGAAAAACGGATGTGTTTGGATTCCATATTGGTTCAGTGCATCTGAGACATGAAATGCTGCGGCGGAGTGCTGGTCGTTGGCAGCTGGGCAACAAAATGCGACGCCGTTTAGCAGGCGGGCTCTTGCATGTGACGGCCATAAACCATCACCCATAGGATCCATGTATGGTATATATACTAACATTTGGGGTATATTGATGGTAAATGTTACCATATATAGCATACATGGATCCTATGGGTCATAAACCCATGGAATCCAAACCGCCTGATTGGCGATTTGCATATGTTTTCACTCTTTGTGAACAATTAAACAATTGTTTGAGGGGCAAGGTCGATCATCCTCCATCATCATCCCAAGGTCATATTTTGAAAACAACCAACAATTGAAGTGAAGTGCAAGCTCCACAGCATCGGAGTTGCCCTTACCATTTCTGGTTGCCGTGACACGGGCTACCCAACTCGAAGTCCATGATCTCCTGCACTTCATGAGCTGAACAAGTGTTCAAACATGTTCAAACCCATGCAAAAAATCGATATATATATATATATATACAGAGAGAGAGATATATATATATAGAATTATATAGATATAGATAAATATCGATAAATATGGAACTTGAGATATGGAAAATCCATGGTGTCCCGAGGAAATGATCTGTTGAATGCGGGATTTGTCATATCTATGTTGATTAACTGGGGGATGTCTTCAAAAATTGAGCAGCCCCCAAATCCGATGGGTTTATCATCATGTTTCCCATTGCTGAAATTGCAATGTTGGTGACCTGGTACATTTTGGGGGGTACACCGTATACCCATGTATACCCGATATCCCGTTTCTGATGTTTCTGGACATACCAATGTGACACACATAGATGTCCTGAAACTTATCATACTTATCAGTTCGGAACAAGTTGATCCTTCAGGGAAATTTCACCAATTCATGTCCATGTTGGCCAGCTCAGGCAAACGTGGGAAGTGTCAAAGGTCACATTTAAACCCACCATTTCCCACCACAAAAAGTGTATAATACGAAAATATATCGAAATATAAACTCGGGCATTCGCCTTCCATTTTGAGACCTTGTTTCATCTGCTTCCTTCCCTGAATGATGAAAATGAATGAACATGATGCTGATCTCTCTCACATGTCTTACATTTGTCCCTGATGCTTAGCTGATCCAAATGCACACGGCATCAAAACGTGTCCTTGAATTTGCTCATCGCTGGCTTCAGCACAAAAATATGTGAATGCCAGCCGAAACCTGCAGATGGATCATCGCTGCGACCACTTCCTCCAACTGTGCGTGTCATGTGCTGCAAAATGACGTAACATTGCTTCTATCATCCAGATACCAGAAGAAATGGAATTCCTGGTTGAAAACTTGCAGGGCAACTGAGAATAAGAAGTCGGAACAATTCATTGGTATTCATTGTGTCCAGGCTAACCCACAGCCCACGCTACTTCGGCTGCCTGAAGGAGACTCGTCGCTCAGGAAAGTGACATTCAGCTTCTGTACATCCTGCCAAATCCATCCAAATCCATCCAAATCCACCATTGGATGATTTATGATTTTTTGGGGGCCAAATTCAGGGGGCACATCGAACCACAGCAACTGGTTCCACTCTCCAAGGCCCCAAACCCAACCTTCAAAGCATTGGCCGGCGATCGGCCAGCAAAGCAGGCGTCCATATCGACGTGCAGCACCAAGTCCTCAAAGGATGTCAGGGGCCATGGGGGCCATGACATCGATATGTCAGCATCAAAACTAACAGTCTAAGTATATCCACCTGCACTTGTGATATTTGTTCACACGCAAATTTGTGGAATTTGTGGTTTGATATATATATATAGGGCTTATAGTTCAATAATTGTTGCGATCCGTTGCATCATGTTGCATCACCGGTCCGGGATGCTCATCCCCCTGGCCACGTGAGGAAAGTAATGTCATCTCAGGGCCGGGCATAGGCGACCGCCCTCCAAGCAAACAGCTTGAAGGCTGTGGCCCAGCCATCTCGCCGCTCCTGTGGACACAGCCCGCAGCATTTGCTCTTGATGAAATCCACCTGCGGCAAGGCTATGCAAGGCTATGCAAGGCTCAATGTTTGCTGGGACCTCAAGAAACCGCGACCCCAACATCCCCAACATCCCCAACATCCCCAACCATCTTTTTCTTTCTTTTTGAGAGACATTGAGAGACTTTAGCTACTTTAGTTCGAGGAGTCGAACATCTGTGGCACAATTGCTGGGTTTGGGGTTGGCCGTCACCTCTTTGGAGTAATCCTCGATGATGAATCCGAATCCTTGGCAAGAGTTCTCAGGGAGAACAAATGAGATCAGGTTCCAGATGGTTCCAGGGATGTGGTAACATCGCGAAAATCAATCTTGCGGTCGCAGCATATGGCAGCTAAGTAGCTCATCAGCAGGGTCAACTCAGACTCCTTAGCTCTTTTTCATCCAGTGACAGACAGCCTGATCCCGTCACGAGCATGAGCACCCAGGCAGTGTCTGGACATGTCTGGACGAGGCTCCATCAGTCCACCGCCGTAAATGATGCGGAATGGCAATTCCACTCCCAAGCGATCTGCAGAACATTTCAACCGCATCGCATCCAGAACAAAATTCTGCTCCTTGTAGTGGTCCTCCAAATCCAACACGATCCAACACGGGCATTCAGGAACGTCTCTGATGCTAGCAGCATTGCATGCAAGACGGCAATTCCAGGCACTTAGAAATCAGCAGGAGATATCAAGAGACTTGCGGCTGCGCGACTATTCAAGATCCATTCATTTCATATAAGGAAACAATCTATAGTAAAAAGCACCAAAGGCACTGGAGTCCTCAGTCTGCACCAGCGTCGCGAACCTTGCAAAGATGTGGGGATGAAATGCATTGAAATATATTGACTGAATCTCACTGATTTTCGTCTTCAACAGGTCACGGTTGGTGACGTTCACATGTATCCCCCAATCCTTTCTCAAATCTATCCCAGTGCCCGTCACAGCTCATGCTTTCTGCCCTTGCCCCGAAGTGTCAAGGGTTTGACTGCAACTCTGCTGTCAAGGCTATTCAGTGGTCCTTCATGATTCAATTTAACTGACACTTGCGCCATCTCGCGCCAGTGTGGGACATAGAATTCCTGCAAAATATGCTATATGATAAAATAACATCAATCAGCATCACATACTATCTAATCTATCTATCAGTTTATCAGGCTATATCTCAGGTTCAAGGCATGTTGGCCCATCATTTTCGCCAAGGAACAGGGCAAAGCGCTGACGGCCTTCGCTGCCGTCGTTCATTGGAGCTTCAAAGTGGTGCGTCGCCTGAGACCCGCCAGGGCTTTCCAAAAAAAGATCCACCGGCCACTGGCCTGGAACACAACATGTGTTTACTCAATTTACACATGCTATTCATATGTCCCTTTGTTCAATTTATATGAAATGATATGGGTATGGATCAATACCTATTAATACCTTTTTTAGGGGGATGAACATCCATTTACCAGCTATTTTGATGTTCACCAGGGGTACAAGGTTTTGACACACTGCCATATGAAATGATATTGAATTTGCTGGGTTTTGATTCCTTTTGATCTAAAAACCAAGCCATCCACCTGAGATGCACACCACACGGGGTTGCACCATAAAGCGTGCGGGCATTGGCCTGACGCCACCCAGTGACCGGACTTCGGCTGTGGCATTTCACGAAACTCAGTGAAAGGCTTGAAACATCTTAAAACAATGGAAGGAAATGAAAAGGATAGAAAATAGAAAAGGCTTAAACAGAGGCATTGAATTTCTTCGCCTCTGAAATCTGTAACACAGAATTCGTTTCTGTGGCCTCCAAACCAACGCCCGGTGAAGAAAAGCAGAAGTCAACTTTGCATTGGCCTGGCCGGCGCCCCTCCGTGGACCAAACAAAAGTCAAAACAAAACTATAATATAGTTATTGTACGTCATTGTTATTAATATAATTAACTATAACGTACTATAACTATCTATAACTGTATATTTATAAACATATGGTTAAATAATAAATATACGTTTTAGAAAAAGCTGGGAAGTCTGAATTTAATGGTCTCCATCCCTTGTGTACTACACGATTCTCTGCGCCTCAGTGATTCCCAAAGCTGCATTGTACACCTCAGCGTCAGGCTCCGGAAGAAAAATGACTGGCATGAAGTATTTACCTAATTGGTGGTATACCTACCCCCCTGAAAAATATGAGTTCGTCAGATTGGATCAGCATCCCAACTAATGGGGAAAATCATCCAGCCATGTTCCAAACCACCAACCAGTTACTGATCACTGGCTCCAACTCTGCAATGTACTCGTCAGGACATGTCAGGATAGTGATGTAAACCTGTAAAACGTGATTATTTCTTCGCGTAGGCTCAGCAAGTAGATGCAAGTCTAAAAATGTGTCCATGATGACCAGTGCTCATGATACAGGTATGAAGACCCTGTAACCCTTCTGTTCACCCCCAAAATACACCTTTTTGATGAATGATCATCCAGTTCATCCCCACAACATCCCACAACATCTATGCATTTGATCCATCCCCGTATCTGCCCAAGCACAACATCTTCGATAGATCCAATCGCCCGAAGAGCATCGTGGCAAAAGGGTGCGAACATCGCGACCTCCGCAGCCCTGGCGCAACGCTTGCACCATCCCGGAGCGACTCTGAGGAAAAGGACAACTTGTAATATGTATAATGTGAAGCTTATATTAACGGATGCGGTGTATATATATTATATATTATATAGATACATATTATATAATGTGTACAAAATGATATAGTAGTCCTCTCCGGCAATCATTGAATCGGATCTGTGAATTTTGAGATGCCAGGGGAGTCCATTCTCGGGATAGGGTTCGGGATATCATGGGGTATGCATAGAAAAATTCTGCCCCATCTCTTGAAGTAGCGCCTGCCACGTTTATGTAGGGACCTGGCAGCATTTCCCGCGAGCAAGAAGTGCTCAGCCTCAGTGCTGGATCCCGTGGTTGGGGGCTACCCGAATTCTAAAAAACTCACATGGCGATGTAAAAAAAAAACGATCAACCCCTAGGTGTTTTGTTTTCTTATGTTTTCTCACATCGCCGTTGTTTGTGTTGTGGATGTAGTATCAATCTGGTACAGTATCATAGGTGTCGACACAGTGTCGACCCAGGAATCTCGGCGCTGTTTTCCCAAGTCCAGTGTTGTATTCTTCAAAAGAGTGCTTCCCTTTATCCTGCCGTGCCCAACGAGAAGATGTCCTGTCATGGCTGTCATGGTGCATGATTTTGGCTATGCAACAGCCCAGCTGCACACAGCAAATGGGCGATGACTTGCACGTCGGAACAGCTAGTCTCGTAGGTGCAACTCTTCCTGTGCCGAAAGTTATGTCGAAGCGTTTCGCGGTTTCGCACGGAGAAGCCGTGTTTTTTTCGAAATGGAATAGACATGGATGAAATATGATGAAACTCAAATTCTTGAAACAAGAGCTACTAGTTGATCAAGTTCATTAGCATTACTCAATGCACCAAGTCTTCGCTCCAATTATATGATATATTATAATATTATATATAATTCTACACACTTCCGGGCCTGGTTCCCCCAGCAGAACCGTTTGGCAAATGGCTTCATCCAAGCATCTCCATCAATTGCCGCAACCTGGGGTCCTCAAAGTCTAAGAAACTGGTCCAGTCAGCCACTGCCCAGTTTGATGGCTGCATATTTCGTAGAAGGTGCAACGCCTTGGCTCTGTCACTGCTACGTTGACCCGGCTTCTACCATTGGTTGACAAGGCATACAGTAGATAATGTGAGAAGCAAATGGGATTGTGTAGATTAATGTGGTATAAATGCGGTTAAGTCAATCCCCAAATCTACCGGAATTCAGTGTTGCAAACCATTCTTAAGTGGGAGTTTATTGTTGCATGGATTTGTTATATTATGCAGGAAAGGAGATATGGAAAAAAAATATGCCAATTATCATGCAATTTCACCCCATGGCCTTCAACATGCAGGGCAAGCCACGGGCGTAAGGAAACTGTCTGGCTCCTGGCCACGTATCTTATTGTACAGCCACATCTTTGAAAAGGGTCAACATGTGTACTGCATCAGTCTATGTCAGTCTCCCCCAGGTGTTCAATCTCAATTTCACGTCCAATTCCTCCATTAAAGGGGGTGCCCACCAATTTGACGGTCAATCGTTAGCATCCCCCTTAAAATAGCCACAATTTGGCGGCCCCCTTATTTTCAAATAAACCCACATCATATTGTAACTGTTGGTTGTGTATCCCATTATATTCTCCCATCAACCTATCAACACTATGATACCCCCATAAGCTTACATCCCAAATGCCTGTATAATTGTATATATATATATATATGTGTGTCCGGATATTGTTGATGCTTTATCCCATTCTCCAGTCCCATATGGTTGGAATTATATCCATTTATGTCCCAATTTTGAGTTGGTTATGGTTGGTTTCACTATGATTGACTATTTTGGGTTGGATAAACTACGTATGTTTAACTATATTCTTATCCCAATTAATTAACCCCGATTGACTATGATTAACTACCATTCACCTCAGCCAGGCGCGGCTCCTGGCAGCCGCAGCGGCCACGGTCACCATGCCGTGCTGCGCCAAAGGCACGGAACGTTTGGAGCGTGCGGCGCCAAGCGGCGCGCAGCGGCCAAGCTGACACCACCGGGGCAGCCGCAGTCCTGGGGCGGGGTGTTGCGTTGAGGAAACCAAAGACATATAATATATATATATATATTAACTATTTATATGTATTTATTTATCTATAACCAAAAATAGGGGTCATATGTCCTTTATTGATTGGCACATGTATCAGATATATTCAGATGTTACATACCTGTGATTGGTCCTTTCAACCACCATCAACCACCTTGAAGAAAATGAAAATCCTTGGGAATTATATGGAATTATCATGCCAGGTAAGGATGGAAACAAACCATAGAATCATTTGCTGCATCGCGCCATCTAAAGAATGGGAGTCAAGAATTTGAGCATATTTGAGCCATCAATTCAGAATCTGAAGGTAATCTTGAGCCTTACTGACTGGGCCTGGTCGTTTTCTTCCGATCTCTTAAGGATTCTCAAGGTCTGGTGCAGATCCTTCCAGCCTCGCAATCATGTGGGAGAAGTATGCCATGAGGTCAGCTGCTGCCGCATGCTCAATATCGTAGAACCTCGGGACATGGCTCTTAGAAAGCTTAAATGAAGGTGACTAATTTGAATCCTGCTGAGCAAAGTTAACCTTTGGTTCACCATGGGCAGCACTTGGCTTCTGTCAAGCAGCGACCCAAAGCTATTGCCAACATAGCTGATGTCGGCACTTGCTCTAATGAGCACCGCCAGCAGAAAAATGCAAGAGCAGCCGCTGTCACCTGCCAACTCGTATCTGCAAAGTCTGATAGTTCCTTTTTTGTGCATGTTCATCGAAGAAGCAAAGACCCAAAACAACTCCGTCCGAAGGGGAATCAAATGGAAACTGACACAGCCCCATGAGTTGTCTACAGAGCGATGGCATCCCAAATCTTTCCAACGGTCAATGATTCCTACATGTTACACCCCATTATATTACGTATCGTTTTTAGCGCCTTTGTATTTTTTCCGCCTTGCATTTTTCGATTCCCCGTTTTGGACTATTTATATGATCCTATCGGCCTATCGGTAGCTTCTTCGAACCCCATCCCAGGCTACCCCTGCCTTCGATGTGGCCCCGACCACGCATTAGGGCGTTGCGTAGCAAGAGGGCCATATCTCGCGTGGTGCGGTGGACGTTGCCGCCGTACCTGTGCCAAGCGAAACAATGATATCGATGTCGTGCACTCTTCTCCTTAGGATTTCCCGCTTCCAAGGCACTTCCAAGCACTTCGCGGCACTTCCAGTATTCGTTTGCAGCCCGACAACAAGTGTTTTCAGGTGAGTTTTTTTTTTTTCTGTGACAAATCCGAATATGTCTTGCATGATGCCACTATAATCCACTATATGCAACTGGAATTGCAAAGTGCTACCCAATGACAGGTAGGTGACAACAACAGGGACCATCTTTCTAGGTAAACCCGTGGCACTGGCTTCGCCTGCTCCAGTGGTTGAATGGTTCGTAGATCAGTTCTCGCCATTCGCCTCCCGTCATCTACAAGGAGCATCAAGGAGCTGTCAAAAGCAAGCCATTGGGCACCCACAATATCATCCAGAAGTGGTCATTGGGCTAACTGATGGTCCTGTAATCTTTTCATTACCCACCTGGTGGAAGAAAACATGTTAAAGACATGACGCATTGAATCTCAATGCCTTGAAAACTGATGGCAAAAATGATGGAAATCATGGACATGTTGAGCCCAGACACCCTGGGGCAATCGGTTCTGGTCGAAAGTCAGTGTTCCACATCGCTCGGGTACAAATTCTGGAGCATCCTGACCTCGACCGATCGATAGGTGCACACCTGGGAGGCAGGATATCTTTCAAAGGGATACCCATGGACCTGCACAAATGGCTGTGTTTATCATTGAAAGGTTGCAGGCAACCATGGTTCTTTCCAAGGATTTTCATGTGGTTCCATGGGGTTCCTGACAATTGTACCTTCATCCAGTTCTGGGAATATTCGAATTGAACAATCCAATTCATCACGCCCAAATTTAGCTCCCTGCTGGCTAAGGCTAGGCCACGCCATACCACCATGGCAAAACATCGCCCGGCGCTGTCACCGAATTTATATATATATATAATACTATAATATTATATATGCACCTGCGTGCGCATATATGAACAAGTCACACTTTTCAACTTTTGCCAGTGCAATTACTATCAATTGCTGCTTGTGTGACTTCAAGATATTAGACAAATCATCATGTGTTCTGTATACTGTATACTATACATTACTATTATACTATAGATTACTATAGATCATATTCAAAGCCGCGTATGCCTAGCCAGTTCACCATGACATCCATACAGTGCCATACAGTAAGCTGCAGCCGTGGCTTCAGGCGGCGCAGCGGCATAGCATATGGAGCCACTGATGGCATCAAGGCCGACCGTGCCGATGTCAGGACCACGTCCCGGCCTTGGCCTTTTCCCCCCCCTTTCCAGTTCCGGCGGTTCTGGGACCAATAGCCTGGCCACGTGGGAAATAGTGGGAAACCACGGTAGTCATAGTCAGTATATGTTGCAATATGTGGCAATATGTTGCAATATGTTGCAATATGTTGCAAGAGTGACTAAATACATGTTGATATGCATGAAAGACAGAAAAACTGAAAGATCCTGACCGATCCTGAAAGTCTCCAAATCATCTACCAGCGACATGTTTCCAGGCTTCGGGAAAGATAAGAAAGTGGGTCAACTTGTCGACCGACGTTGCCTTTTCCTTGGCTTCTTTGGCCTCCTCTATCCTGGGGCAGTGGAGACACATGGAGACGCTGGACTGGGTACTGGCTGGCTGCTTTTACATCTTTTACTATCTCAGCTATCACAAAATGACTGCCATTTGTCTGCATCTCATCCGCGTCCTGCCAATGGTCCCATTCGTCCTCTTTCGTCTCTTCCTCCCAGAAATCCTCGCCCCAGTCATCATCATCATCGCCTGAACTCGCAGCTTTTGGGAAATGGACAGGATCAGCAGGAGACTTTCACAGCCAGCCTTCCACCCACTCCTCCTCATGGGCTTCTTCCGCCCATTCCTCGTCGTGGCCGCCTGGCTGCCACTGCCAGTGACCATTGCCTGCATCTGGCACTGTGAGATATCATAAGCAATGGACCATCTGAAGGCGCATTTTGACACATCTCGGCATCTTGGCAAAAAAAAAAATACATTGCCGTCTGGATGAATGTGTCCCAGGATGTCCCAGGGTCCTAGCTGCTAGGTGAGGGTCTCTAGTTTTTATGTCAACTTGCTCCTGCTCCTCTCTTCCTCCACTATCGCGAGTTCGCAGACTCTCTGGGGCTCACAGGACCCCAACACTGAAGGTCAGAATGTCAGTTGAGTCAGTTGGTGATCACTAAGCATCTCTCTCCATCGCTTTTTTCGATGCCTGCAGTTGACTCCTCTGACAAAAGTAGCTTAGTGACTTAGTGCCCCCGTGTCTCCACTGCCTTCATTGCGATCCTGGCGATCTTGCCGCCATGAATTGCCTTGGCCTTGCCGAGATGGGCCGAGCCACTTGGATCCACTGGGTTGGCCTAGCATGGCCTAGCGCCGTCACTGAGGAGCCCCGCTCCAACTTTTGGTCCAATTCATCTGGACCTGCCGGCCTGCCAGGAAACACCAAGGGTGTACACTAAACGGTAACCGTCTCTGATCAACTACAGTTAAAGGCCGAATATCTGCCTGAGCGTTGCTGGTAGGGCGGCATCTTGTTAAGATTGTCCAGTTTTTCCAAGATTTGGATGAAATATGATGAAATTGGATGGTCCAAAGGCTGCTGGATCTATTTGTGGGCCAGGGACAGGTGCAATGGGAAGTTGTAACAGTAAAGCACTCTAGAAACAGCTCAGGGTAAACTATATTAACTATATAATTAGGACATTAATAAGTCTATCTATCTTTTGGAGACAGAAGGGGCAGAAGGTGCTGCAAATCACCAGGACTCGTATGGCCCAATTTGAGCCGAAAGTCCTGATCCATGGAAACTTCCAGCAGGTGTTTGGGTCGAATGCCAAAATCTAATTCGGGTCAAAAGTCAGCCTCTGCCAAGTGCTGCAGGATTCCATACAAACACCGATTCTCGATAATTTATGGCTGTCCAACAAAAAATCTATGATTGTCTGTGCGAACATGAAACAGCAAATAGATAATTACACGTAGTTTGTCCCGCCTTCTGCATGATATGCTGATCATAATCGTTCTTTACTATCCTGTTCTTGGCATCATGCTGCGATGCAGCTGTAGTGGCACATGGCAACAAGTCCTTCGGTCTGAGTCCTTCAGCCTGAGCATTGATGAAAGGGAGAGTTAATGAGAGTTAAGGAAACGCTGAATGTTTGCAAAGTTTTGCAATGGAATATTTGCCATTGTTTAATATACCCGGTAAACACCCGGCTTTGCTTAATATACCCATTGATACCCATTGATTCAACCCTACTTTGAAGGCACATAAGGCACTGTCCTTCCATTTCCTCCACCATCTCTTGGGCAACGCTGCGGGACTTAGTCTGCAGCAATTTGCTGGGACCACGGTTGCACCTACAGCCTGCGATGGTCATCGGATCTGCCATGGTAGCATCCATGTCCAGAATGGTGTCCGGAAACTGTGCCATACTGCGCATGCCAAGCCTTGCCGCCCAAGTTAATAACTTGAAAGAGAAGTGGCCGAACACGCGAGAACACATCTGTTAAACATAGTTAGGAAATATTTAAGAAAAAATCTGTCACTGAGACCATCTCAGTCCTTGGCGACAGGTGTTCTGCCCAAGGGGTGAAACGTGTCACGGAGCAACCAGGAAATGTGACTAGAATCCAGGGATGTGAAGGGATGTGAAGGGATGTGAAGGGATGTGAAGGGATGCAAGCCATGACTTTGCAGTATTTTGCCACTTTGTGACAACAACATCAAGCAGAATCAGCAGCATCTACACCATGAAATCAGTCACCGTCTCCCTTCACATCCATGGCACCCGATCACTCGCCAGGAAATTTCGATGGGGCAAATTTCAATCACAAACCAAACGACAAAGTTTGTTTGGGGATCTGCTTATAAACTACCTCTTAATACTTCTTATAGTCTTATACATATGCCACTTATCATCATATCATATCATCATTTTCGGTGAGGTCCATGTGAGGTCGGTACAGTTACTGCTCAAATGGCAGCTCACAGGCTGCCAATGTCAACGCTGCGCTTGCTGGCTGGGAAGAACTCTGTGAGGCTCAGAGGATGCGCAGGAAGACCTGCTGAGCTAGCGATGTCAACGAAAAGGTGCCATTGTCACCCCATCAGGATCCATCAGGATATAGGTTCTCAAAGATGGCAGATAAAGATGTCACATCTCCAGATGATCTGCCCATTTGATATACCATCTGGTTATTTAACATAGCTATTGAAAATGACCATTTATAGTGGATTTTCCCATTGAAAATGGTGAAATTCCATAGTTATGTTAGTTTACCAGAGGGTAGGTTTTTTGGTTGCCATGATTTGCCATGTTTTCATTGCCAGAGGTTCAACGGTATCTCTGTGTCGACGTAGGTCATTAAGTATCATTCACGAAGGAATGGCAAAGGAGGTTCTTGGATCTTGAAAACTTGCACAATATGCACAATAGGTTCAGAAGTTCTGAACCCAAATCTCTTTCTGCCACTGGCCTACACATCCCAAACTGTCTTGGAACAAAAGAATGCCATGGAATGCCTAGCTAGGCTCGCAGTATTGCCACCAACGCATGTGTTTGTTGTAGCTTATCATTGTTTCAATGTAACATTCTGGAGCGCCCTTTTCAAAAAAAATCCTGACATTTCCTGCTTTCTAGTAAAGCTCAAGACCTTGCATTTGTATGCATTTGTCATATGTTTTGCAGTCAGCAATGTGATTAGGAAATTTGATTCCATGGACGTTCAGGATTTGCGGGAGTTGATACTTTTTTGAAAAAGTTTTGTGGGTAATTCTTGCCGTTATCGAACAACACATTTGAACATGACATATTTCATGCAAAAGCCTCGTAGCCTGCAACAGCCTCAATGTGATGGGTTTTGGATTCATTTCTCCATAGGATTTTTCAGACCAATTGACATTGCTGTGCGGAGAAAAAGGTGACTTCTTATAGAATCCTGTGAGTTTCCTAGGATTCTATGGAGAAATGGTCCAGGATATGTGTAGCATTTTGTGCCGATGCATCGTCGTATCTCAAGGCCTTGGAGCTTGTCTTGCCAGCGCGTGAGGCCTGGTGCATTTTTCCGATGATCTGATGGTGGGCCATGTTTGGGTCATCCGATGTGCTAATGCTAGAGCTGCTAGAGCATACCCCATTCACTCCGAGTTTAATCCCATTCTGATCCATGTACGGGTAATTAAAGCCATAGCAACACAATCCAAAACAGGGTTGTTTTACGAACGAGTAGCAAACGTCTTGCTGAGACTATGGCATTCTATGGCATTCTCATGCACAGTCATTCTCAGCACTCACAGTCTTGGTGGATGCCAAGAGACGTGGCTTGTCACGGGCGGAAACCTCAAACAACATGCAACGGAAAGCTGGCAGCAAGACATCTTTCAAGCCCCACTAGCTCATTGAGTGAAGAAATACCTGGCAATCCTATATAGACTTATTGCTAGTTTGCACATGGAACCAACATGATCACCCCGATGCATAATTCATCATAATTCCACCTACAAACGGAAACAGCAGGCTTCAAATGGCTTCAAGATGTGGCCTGAAGAATAGAGACAACGTTTAATTAAAAAGCCGCCACAGACAAAGGATAGTCAATACAGAGGGAATGGTGTCATCGGAAGGAATTTTCACCATCAAAAGATACCACAAGGCCGCGCCACTTCACTAGAAACTGGATGCCAGATATAGAGTTATACAATGTTATAGAGTTGTACAGGACTAGTTAAGGCCGGTGGGAGAAACTGTTCAAGCTGTGGGGGATAGTGCAGTTGTCATGCTTCCCAGATCTTCGAAGCCCAGGTACCGGTTGCAAAGGCGGCAGACGTGGAGTGTGCGGAGTATGCTCACGCGCCGAGGAGGGTGCCTCTCGCTCAGGGTTTGGGACAAGGGAAAGGACATTGTTTAGCAATTGATACTGGAATAACATGGAATAGCCCCAGCTACATAGATTTGGGTAGCTTTTAGAACCCCAGCAATATATACTAATATGTATGTATATATATATATATATGTGTGTGTGTATATCATGCATAATTTGGGGTAACTCCAATAACTCCAATTATAGTTATAATATCATTTGTGTCATGTTATATCCATTAGGATCCCAGATATTCTTTGGTAAACGCACTCCTTCATATTGCAGGATATTGCAATATATTGCAATCCTAAATCCTAATATCTTCATGCTGATGAGACGTTATAGCCCAAAATGTCACAGAATTCAACCGGAAGCAATGTTGCTCATGTACCGATCTGACATCAAATCTGGTTGATGTTGGTGGAGCCAATTGGGACCATCATCTCTGAATTCCGACAGATATGGAAAGCAGAAAATACAACCGTCGATCAGAAAGCCAATGACTTCATCTGACATCATCTAAGCTGGGTCTACGTTCAACCCCTAGGATTTGAATCTGTAGTTGTCTCAATCGATCTAAGATTTTCTCAGACATTGGTAACATCAACCTGGGAGCAATAACCCCCTGGGCTGTTGAATTAGGGGTGTCTCATTTTAATTAATAGCAGGTTGTCCCTCTAGTTAATACACCGGGGGTTTACACACTTAGATTCCAGATGTTGGGGAATTATAGCAATACTAATGTGGAATCATGTGGCGTATTAAACCTGCATACATGTTTGGATTTGTTTCGGAATTCCAGTAACACATAGTAACACATAATAACACATAGTAACACATAATAACACATAATACACCGGGGTGCAATATGACCGACTGGTACAATGTCATCCAACTGGACCCTGTCCTCGTCTGTGCTGTGCTTCCGCAGCCAGCGACGAGGGAATTTCCCAGCCTTGGCCAATAAACACAACATCGTTTGCGAAGCTTCTTCGGTGGCCTCACATGATAAAGTCTAGAATAGACCACTCACATTAAAATATTAAATACCTTCAATTCAATGCGAACAAACAAAAACTGAAACATCCGGATACCGTTGACATCCGTTGACTTTTCAGCCCGGGACCTCTGCAATCCTGCAGCTTAAGATCACAGCTAACAAAACTCACCATTCGAGGAACTAAGACGCACCAACCGAGAGATATGGTCCAATTAAGCTAAGAACATAATGCCCAACAAAGGACCATAGTTCTTTTGGAGTATGAAACGTTCTTTCCTTCCATGTGCAAATGTGGCAGCGTGCAATTACAACAGCACAGCATGTATAACAGCTCGAAGGTACAACATCTTTAACCAAAGCCAACACAATTTCGCACATGTGCGCATGGTTTTTGGGGATGCATAGGGCATGGCCAGCCCACATCATCGCCATCGGCTGTGCAGCGTCCTTTCCAAGAGCTGGCTGGTTGGCACCCGCTCCAAGTGAGCTTGCTCCTGGTCAGCACCGGATTGTGAAATGCCTGGACTGCTCACAAGATTCACAAGTCATCTCAATGTAACTCCCAGGTAGAGTATAGGTAGAGTCCCTCTTTTCAGTTCACAGTCGGCAATCTCTCGAGCTTGAACTGGTTTAGATTGTTCAGTTCCAGATGATGGGATTTCCATATAGATATCATAGATTTCCACGTCTGTTGCCTCCCAGATCTCCTGGGCGGAGCTACTAAAAGCCACACAGTTGTGGTAAGGAGGTGCTGCCACCTCAGCGCGCACTCTCAGCTACCCGCAGCTACCCGGCTACCGGGCGTGGAAGTGCTTTGTTGAGGGAAAATTTGCTTTAAACACTGGGAATCACTGGGGCCTGGACACACAACAACTTCTTTCGGAAAGTTGGAAGCTTTCCTGGCAGCATTCTGGCATTCTGGAACATCTCATGCGTGAGACGCGGTCGTCAAAATTTATGGCTGTCAACTCCCCTCCTTCCTCGCCGGGTCCCCCCCAACAAAAACAGTATTACATCATAATTTTGAAACACACACACACATATATATATATATATACACCCTCTGGTTATTTAACATAGCGATGGGAAATGGCCCATCTATAGATGGTTTACCTATTAAAAATGGTGATTTTCCATGGCTATGTTAAATAACCAGAGGGTATATATATACAGTATATATATATCATCCTTCTCAATGGTCACCACCGGTGCCCAGCCTGGGACGGGATCAGTTGGCAAGGCCACCAGGGCGGCCAAACCGGCACTTTGGAGCACTCGCGGTCTCAACTGTTCCTGGCTGGGTCCATTTTTCCCAAGTTATGGAAATACAAATGAATCAATAAACTATGGATCTAAAATACCAACCATAATACCAGAATATCATAGAATATCAGAATTATGTTGGAATATTGTGTGTGAGATATCATGTGCTACAGGCCATAAGATCTGCAATGCTTTGGTGTTGTTGTCATATTCTATGGGAAACCCTGGCGTTCAGCACCAAAATTGATTGGCGCAAACCTGGGTAAAGTCTGCAATTGTTCCATGAAACCAATACCAGTTATGAGTCTGCTAGTGTTCAGTTGGTATGTTCATTGGGCACAAGCCTGGTCAGGTGGTGTCAAATAGCTAGATGAGGTGCCCCAAAGCCCAAAACCCACTAAGATCGGGGGGGCCTAGGCGGCCTAGCCATACCCAATCTTCGCACATCTACCACTGGGATAGACAACTAGCTATAGCTGGGTATATAGATGTATATAGATAGACAGCCAGATAGAAGATAGATCCTAATATACAGACATAGAGACAAACTTCCACACACACACATAATATATACAGTATGTATGTGTATATATATATATGTGTGTGTACATATGTATATAACACTATATAACATGATTATGATCATTGCTATTGTCATGACATGTCATGAATCGTCAATTGATATCATAATTTATCATTGCAGTTCTAGAAACACCCGTAACTTCTGACTTTTTTCCTCGGCCTCTTCCTCCTCGATCTCAGGGAGGGCCGCATGGCTCGAAGCTGCCATTTGACTTCCCGCCAGGTGGCTCCCAGGCTGCCTTGGGAAGCCAGGGAAATTCATGGGAACTCCCCAAATCCAATGGATTGGTTTTGTTGGGAAAATCTACAAAAAACCATAGATTTTCCCATTAAATATGGGGTTTTCCTGTAAAAAAAACCCTTAAACCAATCTGACAAAATCATAGAGCTATCTCTATCCCTGAAAGTCAAATGATAGTAGTGATAACCCCGAATTAACTGAAGGGTAAAATGAATTGTTGATATTTTCTGGGTACACATATTATGGCCCGGACCTACATACTGTACTCATTGAATTTGAAAATGTTACCCCCTTTCAACTCACTTTCAATACATACAATCGTCACTTCAGGCGACTAATACTTTCAGCAAAAGAGTATAATGTTAGCACAGCAATAAACTACCCAACTTTTGATGGTTTATACAACCCCTTTATGGTAAAATTTGTAAAATTGGGGATGGTTTACTATTGCTTTACTAACATTAGTTTAAGATAGTTTAAGGATGCCTGTGAAGCAGATCGCTGCCACAGAATTCAAACCCACATTCCGAGGAGGTGACAGACTTCCAGCAGTAGCAGCAGTTCCAGTGGTCATCATCGAAATTTCGTGCGCACTCACCTCCTGTGAGTTTGGTCAAATGGTTTGGTCAAGAAAGATGCGCATTCCGAAATTCCAGTGATTAATCATCATTATCCTTCATTATCCCTCATTATCCCATCCCTCATAAAATTTCATTTTCGGGGTGTGATCCCATTTTCAATCACAGAAAAAACATGGCTGTGGCTCGAGACCCCGTGCCTGGAGGCTCATTGACAGCATCTCCTGCGACACATCCTCGCAGGAGAACTCCTGTGGCACGTAGCAATAATTGTATAACTGCGCATGTACGCAGGAGCACATACAGTACATATATCTATTCTATCTAGTCTATCTAGTTCTATCTCTTCTATTCTCTTCTGTGCTGTTCTGTTCTATCTGCATAGCCGTCTATATATATATAATCGAATCGAATCGAATCTTATCTGATCTATCTGTCTATCTGTTCGATTTGTCCTATCTATCTATCTATCTATCTATCTTTCTATCTTTCTTATCCTATCTATCTATCTTATCCTATCTATCCATCTATCCATCCATCCATCCATCCATCTATCTATCTATCTATTATAAACTCTATTCCATTCCATTCCATTCCATTCTATTCTATTTATCTATCTAATCTACCTCTCTCTCTCTCTCTATTTATCAATCTATCTGTCTGTCTAATCTAATCTATATAAACTATATAATCCAATCCAATGTATGAATTTATCTGAATTTGACAATTGATGCCTGCATACAGTGTTTGAACTCATACCAGCCGGAGGTCCACTGTATATCACTATACATTAAAAATGGTCCCACAAGCACCACGAAAGACTTGCGACAGTCCCTCGACTCAGCTGGTCCTGTGACATGTCTGGCCCGATGGAAGTATCCACCACGGAGATCTCCGGCCAATGACCGGCCTGTGAAGTAATTGGCTGGTTCTGCTGGTTGGAATCTATCCAGGGTATTCATCAGTTATCCAGGATATCCAAATTAGCTGGGTACCTATCCCCATTTATGGCAAATGATTGAAACTAAAATACTAAATTCCCATCCAAGGTTTACCAGGGGGTTTGAGAAAAAATGTGCAAGTTTGCACGCCATATCTGAGGCTTGAGACCCTAGGAGATCCTTCTCTCTAGCATGTGCAAGAGAAACCTCCTACTCAGCACATACATCATGTTGTAAGTTTGAAGTCAAAGGCATCAACATGTCAGCGCTGTACAAGTCGGCTAGGCCAGCTGCTGAAACCGGCAACACTTATGTTTACACTTATATATACCATATATATATATATATACATATATATATATATCATATTTATATATCCCATATATATATATACCATATAAATATATATATATATCTACCATATATATATATATATATATATATACACCATATATATATACCACATATATATATACCACATATATATATATACCACATATATATATATACCACATATATATACCACATATATATATAATACCATATATATATATATACGTTCTTCCTTACTGAGTGACGGTTTAGACCCATTCCAAAAAATCAGCCATGGAGGATCCAAACAACCAAAGCTAAGCTTGCAATGGAAAGGGGGCAATCATAACGGTTAGTGTTTATATGTGTTTATATCCCGATATGTTTGCTGATATTCCATGATATTCCCATTCATGGTTGGTCCTATCCCTGCTGGTTCACCCACCAGCTGGTAGCCTTTCGAGGCTGCTTCACGCTGGCGCTTGAGACTCGCCTCATAAAAGGGAGTCCGGTAGCGACCTATCGACCTGTCACTTGGATGGGACCTACTTGGTAAAACGTTGACATGGCCTACTTAAATGGGCGATATGCATGCGATAATCCATTCCATGGATCTGGGTCAGTCATAAAGGCCATTTTGGCATAGTTACCCCAATCCGAACCAAAATTCCGATGACGTCGCACTGAGGTCATGGATGCTCATGGTAATTCATCTAGAATGGATAGGATAAATCGGATAATGTCAACCCCGGATTAATAAACCATGGTTTATCAATTAGAGGGGTACTCCCCAAATAATCATAAACTGATACTTAAATGGTATCCCCCCAATTAAACAACCTACTAGTAGGGATTTATTAATCCAGGGTTGACATTAAATCCTGTTTATAATGGTTTATCACAGAAGTCCCACCACTCTCATGGAGTCAGACACTCTAGATGCTAGGCTCCCACACTCCCAGCCAACACTTTGAGCAGAGCGTGCCATTGCAGCAGTATCGTGCGCCTGCAGGGTGTGGAAGTTAAGCTTTTGCCGTCTTTTGCTCCATCATAGCTGATGCAGCTGCTTGTAGATTTTTTTTCATAGATCCATATAGATCCATTGATCCATCATAAGCCAAACAATTTGCCAAACATCTTTTTCGAGTTCTGAATTTCATCCCCCGACCCTGGATGGATCCGGATGGCCTCTGCCACACAGACCAGGCTGGTGGCCTCCGAATCCGCTTCCGAAGCTGGTGTCTCATCCCCACTCCGAAACCTCAATCCCTGGCGAGTTGTGAAACGACAGCCCAACGACAGAAACGGCAAGGGTCCGTCAAAACAAACATAGCATGGCTGCTGCCAAGTTTGATCGGTTTGATGGTTTTTAAAAGCCAATTTTTTTGGATATGAAAAAAGGCAATATAGAAAGTACATGAAAGTACGGCATTCTAACCTTTATCCGGCTTTATCCTTTCCAAACCATTGTTAAGCCACCAGCCGCTTTATAAATCCGTCTTTGCTGCAGCCTCCCCCGCCTTTGACGCTTCCCCCATCGGCCGCCGCCGCACTGCACGACGCATGATCAGGGCGCGGCGATGCTGCACTGATCGCTCTTCCACCTGTCGGATCAATGGGTAACTGGAGGAAACTCATATAGTCTTAGACCAATGGGCTGCTGATTTGATAACTGTAGGAGGGGTGTACGATTAGGCGATAAATGGTGATAATTTGGTAATATTTAATTTTATATAATATAAATAATATAATAATTTCATAACCAAACGATTATATTGATACTCCAAGTTGGGTATGTGTTGCTCACCTGAGATCTTGGGTTCAGCCATTGGGGCACCAAAGGACCATATCGACCCACAAAAGGCTGATTTTGGGTGACAAGTTTGACCCATGCCAGGAGAGTAATGAGACCAATGGGCTGCCAGTTGTCACTCCAGGATTCGATCACCCTCAAGTGAATTAACATAGATGGAAAAGTCGCTATTTGTAGAATCAAAAACATCAAATTTGGATAAAAATTGGCATAACATTGCTCCCCCGTAAAGCCTACTACTTGGTGAAACAAAAACATGGCCGATCATGGTGGATCTCTCCATATGCGCTGCCACTTCGGCTTGGACCTTCAGCAGGGAAGGGTGTTCGTGACGCTGCGCTGGAACTTGTGGCTGCACCGGCGGCCGCCTGAACCCAACGACAACGAGCCCTGTCCGAAGCCTCACCCCTGAAGGGGCCAAACATGGAAAACGAAGACGGCATAACCAATCTGAACAAAATATAGAACAAAAGCTTGGATAAACGAGCACCGTTCATTGCACCATTGTGGAAGTTCATCTTTGGGATGGTCACCAGGTACACCAGGTTTCCAAAATGACTCCATGAACTCCATCAACCAATAGAATGTGTAATTATGTGCAATTATCAAGGTTTTAACCGCAACTTCCGCATTCTCAGATTAGGCATCAAGGATCCACGTCGGATCGTTCTCCCACCTGGCGCTGAGGCACAACTGCTTCACCTCTGTCAACAAAGAGCTTTGCTCCGCTGACTCTCGGGTGAGGGGCTCGCTCAACACATTGCGAAGCGCCTGCAGAATGCATGGCGCTAGGAGTGTCGGGGACCTCGTGCGTCTTTTTATATTGGATCTTGGAACTAAATGATATAATACATTATAATACCCTTAATGATACCCATTCTGTGGGGTTCTGTTTGGACATGTTCTGGGGATTCAATGTGGCTGTGGGACTGGGATATAATCTGAGGTTGAAGGGTTCTGTCATGTTCTGTCTGTCCCCTCTGTAATGCCCACCGTCAACACCGTAGGCTCCGTGGTTGGTTCCTCTCTGATATCATGTTCGAGCTCATACCTTGGCGACGCTGAAGGCCCGGGAATATCCCGCAAGGAACTGAACACAAAAAATGTGCACGAAATATGGACCATGGATGACCATGGTACCCCTAAGGTATATTTCATGTTTGGAGATCCCGATCCCGATATGGCATTGATTTGGTTGTTTATCGATCAAAAGCGCAATTACCGTCTGGTTATTTAACATAGCCATGGAAAATCACAATTGTTAATAGGTAAACCATCTATAAATGGGCCATTTTACATGGCTATGTTAAATAACCAGAGGGTATCACAAATATCTCACAATTCTTCACATCATGTGATGCTATTAGGAGCTACAGCACCTTGCCAGTGCCTGTTGCCGCGACGAGCTACCCACGAGCAAAGGCGCCCTGGTCAGTGCCACGAGACACGGGGCCACTGGAGGAGCTACCAACCTCGAGGCCAAATAAGATTCAATATGATGCACCACAACGCCAAATCCACACGAATAAGCATCATTACATAACATGATAGAACATGTATAATAGCACACTACAAGTACATGACATTATGAAATTACAATAAATTATATTATATACCATAAGAAAATAACAAAACATAACCAGCCATATATATATATAGCCATATGCAGGACGTGTTGCAACATAGGACCTTGTCCAAGTCGCCTCGAAATCGGGACTAATTACATAGGTGAAAACTGGCTTCCATGGCAGCCAATTTGGGCCACCCTGCTGGTACCCGGCTTACAGGGTAGCAGCCACTACCTCCACGTGGCACTTGTGCCTCCCATGCTGCAGTGCGCGAGTCTTGTGGCTTGGGCGACATCTGCATAGCCCTGCTTCTTTGTTCAACAAGGCATAGAGTCAATCAAGCTTCAAACCACAGAACACCTGCTGATTGAGATGGAATATCAAAAACAGAAAAGTCATGACATAGAACAGAACCATAGAACATCTCTGTCCAAACTGCTACCCAATCATCAAATGGGTTTGTCAATGTGAGTTTCGGTCATTTATGTTGGAGTAATGCCGCAATTATATTTGAATATACTTTCGGTAATTTCCCGTTTGGGTCTATCTGAAGAATTCCACCTCATTGCCATTTTAATGAGGAAAACGATGATTTACTTTACCATGTTCAAAGGAGCTAAATGGGGTACCCCATTTTCACCTCCCATTTTGCTCCATTTCCTCGGCGCCTCGTCCTTTTCGGCCTCCACTTCGGTGTCATCCAGTGGCTCCGTCAGGAAGGCGTTGCTGCTGGGGCCTTTGATGCCCAGGCTATCTGCCATCTGCTGATCCAGGATTCGCCTCAAAGCCGGAGAAAGGGGGGAAGTGTGAAGAACTTGGAGAACTGGGATTCTCCCACTTTTGACCCGCTGTCTCATAGATATTCAGAGAAAGAGAGGAGAGAGCGAAGAAATGTAATTACAAGGCCAGGATAAGTGCAATTATATTGCACAGGTGCTTTTGGAGGACTGTAGTCAAGTCATAAGTCATCACAAACTAATATAAATCATCCAATTTCGACTGGTTGCCAGCAGACATGTCTAACAAAATTGGAGATGGTGTACCAGCGGTTTTATCCTATTGACATATATAATCATACGTGTACTATATAATTTTATCTTATTTTGTAGCCCAATTACTCAATGGAACCTGAGTGGGGTGATCAAATGATAACACGCCGACCAGAATTGCCGCTGAAGACACTGTTGGAGCTCGTGTTCATCCGCAGAGTGCTGCACTTTCAAAGTGTTGAATGCAGCACCTGGCAGCATGGCATCCCAGAAGTTGGGACAGTAATTGTACGGCGGCGAACACCCGACATTTCACAAGCGTTAACCCCTATGATTATGATTATGGCTACTAGGAAACCATATATGATCTATATAAATATATATATATAAATCTATATAATGTATACAGTAGAATGGTGTAGTAATAATATGAGGATCTGTGGCGTTTCTTCCCGCCATACCCAGGTTTTTTCCGGTCAAAACCTGGCCTCGATTGCGCTGCATGGCCCGCAGCCTCCGCCGTGCTTTGGCCAAGTCCTCGCCGCTGGCGGTCGCCATGAGCTGCTCCGCCGTGAGGGCGCGCAACATCTCGCCTCGGTGCCCGGTAAAAGCCTGGTGGAAACAGCGAAAAATATGGTGATTTCATGCGGTTGAACCAGTAAAGACAATAAAGATGGAGATGGACTGGGATATGTATTGGAATAATGTCTAATATATACACAGTTAAAATTAAAAAATACACTGACAATGGGATTTAAATGAGAGTTAAAAATGGTGTTAACTCACCAAACATTGGGAAGTAACGCGATTTTTTTCAGAAATAGGGGGGGTTGGCAGAATATGTCCTATATCCAACTGTCAATGGTTGTTGAAGGTGCTGGAAAGATGTATGTTCCAAACAGGGGGGGAGGGTCTTGCTCGCTATTCTATAGACATAAAATGGTGTCATTGACCCCTAGGGTGCATATAATTTGCTGAGCACCAACGTCGGACCCCCAAGTCTATAAA
>Ga0126342_10003960_pt1 | contig 24904 bp, 19 predicted proteins | sample Cyp1metagenome_FD_92528 | JGI IMG/M metagenome (GOLD analysis project Ga0126342, IMG submission 92528) | Coral microbial communities from Lord Howe Island, Old Settlement Bay, Australia - Cyphastrea 1 metagenome | ecosystem: Host-associated > Invertebrates > Cnidaria > Coral ...
ACCACTTCCCTTCGTCACCACTTCCCTTCGTCACCACCCGTCATTATCACCACCCTTCATCAAAGTCAATTCCACTGCTTCTTATTCTTTTGTTATGTATTGTTATGTTATGTATTGTTATGTTATGTATTGTTATGTGATCTACCACCCTGCATCATTTCACGTCGCAGAATTCTATTTGTCCGTAACACGGAAGTATTGCTTCCCAACTTCCTTTGATGATATCCGAAACGAGTTTCATATATTATGATCATGATTGTGATATTAGAATTAGTTATATATATTTTGTTTAATAATATGATCATATTATATACTAGATTATAATATAAGAGTATGATCATAGTTTCGGCAGTGGTGTCCCCCAACACCATCTGGGTGCTTCACTTCTGATCCTCCCGCCAAAGGGCCTACCACCGAGAGCTTGCAGTTGAGGACTGGTACCCATCGTAGCGAAAAATCCACCCATATTTAAGAGGTAAATCATCATTCTTAGCAGTCTTAGCATCTCTAAATAGACAATTTTCTATAGCTGTTTTAAATTTATTAAATGACCAGAGGGAAAAAATGTGTCAACCCTGGATGAATCAAGCCCAAAGTCTTGGGGGGTACCATTTTTTAAGTATCAAATTCTATGACTAATTAATGGGAGAACAATTTTCTAATTACAAGAAAACATGGTTGGTTTATGAATCTGCGGTTTTTCCATGACCTATTTTTTCTGGATGTACCATGATGAAATAATGACTCTTAAACTGGCCAATCCAGGCGCCCCCAACCGCCCCAACCTTGGAACGCTTCGCAGCCTGGAAGCTGAGATGAAGGAATACGACCCACCAGGAAACCATGGGTTTTTTTTTACCACCAACTGGTTACGGTTGGTGGTTGACCTACCCCTCTGAAAAATATGATTTGGTCAGTGATAGTCAGTTATTGTTCCCAATATGATGGGAAAAATAAAAATGTGCCAAACCACCAACCAGCCAAATATCGGGGGTTCCTGAGAATTTTCCTATAGCCTGGTAATCAAACATGCCTTGCTGGACAACTCCCCCATTTATAGATGATTTTCCCAGCTGAAAACCTATATAATTTTTTAGGGGATTTCCCAGCTAGCCCTGTTGATTGCCGGAGGGTATTAAATTATATTCCATTTCTACCCAAGATTCAAATTGTATCCCGTTCTGCCATGATCAGGAATACAAATTGCCAGGTAAATCCTATATAAATCCCATGTGAATCACCATTGTATCCAGCTTGCTGATTATCCCATTATTATCACATTCTATTCCCATTGTAATCCCATTGTTGGAGTACCAGAGGTACAAAAAAAATATGGGCAAAAAATATCCCATCAAATCGCCAGTAAATCACCATTACTGGTTGGTGGTATGCCTACCCCTCTGAAAAATATTAGTCAGTTGGGAAGGATTATCCCATACATTATGGAAAATAAAACATGTTCCAAACCACCAATCAGCCATTATAATCACCATAAAATCACCATTTCTGATGGGATCATAATTACCATTGCACTTGCCATTCACAAAATCCCACCTTGATCTTGGTCTTGTTGGCCACCGTGGCTACAGCCTGAGGCGCAGCAATAAACCCATCTAATTATCATGCTTCCAAGGTTAACCCAGTTAAGTGAACTGATGATATCATCGTAAGTTGATAATCCCATCTATGTATCAATATTTATATATACGTGTATATATATATATATGCGTGTGTGTGCGTGTGTCATTATATATCCAGTATCTATCATAAGCCCTAGTTGACCTACTTCCAATCCAGCTTAGCTACGTAGGAATCACCCCCTAGGAATATACGCTATTTGGTTCCCACCGCAGCTTCTGACCATTTGGCCTTGTTGGCCGCTGCGTCGGCGGCTTCCTTGACCTGGGGTCTTTGCGGCTACCATCGTAATCGCGTCATTGGTTTTCACGGGGAAAACTTCACCAGAAACCATGGTTTTTACACCCACATGTAGAGGTTTCCTGTAGGTTTTCCTAAAAACTCATTCTGGAGCATATCGTTTTTAGTTGACAGACCTAAGTGACAAATAAACTATCCCCAACTGCAGGAAAATTCCAGTGGCGTGGTTTTTTCGTTAAGGCTGTGGGTTGCGAAGGTTGATCTCATATTCAATGGATTCGTTGAAGGGAAATCTTAACCAGAAACCATGGTTTTTACCATCAAATATTGCTGGTTGGTGGTTGAGCCCTACCCCTCTGAAAAATATGAGTTCGTCGGTTGGGATGATGAAATTCCCAATTGAATGGACAATAAAAAATGTCTAAAAATGTTCCAGTCACCACCAGCCGGATTGGGTTTTCCTGTAAATTTTCCCATCATTCAATTCTTTGACATCTCCGGGCGGGTTTCAGTTGCCGTTGCGGACATTCTCCGTTGCGGTCACCGTTGCGGTCACCAAGGTCACCCAGCATCTTTGGGCTGCGCAGACTTCAAGACGCCAAGCAGAGCCTGGCAGCGCCAAGCGCGACCGGGGATAGAATAAACAGTGATGGCAAATTTGATGTGATACATATGGTAAAATATTGTAGTATATTTGAAGAAAAGTCATATTTACTATATTTACTAGTATCTTAATATCTGGATAACAGTAGATAGATATACTGTGATATACTGTGATATATTCTCCAAAATCAACTAGTTAGCATATGTTACTAAGTGTTAGTATGTGTCCCATATTCTCCATTTATGGCCAAAGAAATAGAATGCCAAAGTATCCACTCAAGGTTGTCCCCACGGGTGAATAATTTCAGCCCGACACTTCAAGAATATGTTAGATACCAATGGTTTGTAGGTTGTATACGGTTAAATCCCCATGTTCCAAAGATTTGGGTTTCATCATGATGGTTAGTCAATCTTCATCAGTCAAATACCCCCAGAAAAACAAGGAACCATCATGGTGAAACACGAGTGAAACATGGTGATGCAACCTGCAACCTGCTTGCTCTGAGATATGCGTTTTTGGAATGGTCGAATATATCATCCTTTTTCGGCGACAAATGTGACAAATATGGATGACTGGTTGGTGGTTGAGCCACCCTACCCCTCTGAAAAATGATGGAGTGAGTTCGTCAGTTGGGATGGTTATTCCATTCCATTCCCAAGATATGGAAAGTCATTCAAAATTCCACGGTTCCAGTCAGCACCAACCAGATATGATTACCATCTGGTTATTTAACAGTTCGCCATGGAAAATCACCATTTATAATAGGTAAACCATCTATTTCTATGGGCCATCTATACCATTAAACCAGATGATAATCAGCCATTATCAGATATATTAATCATTGATTATCATTATTAACCACTATTAACCATTATTAACCATAGATTAACCATAGATTAACCATAGATTAACCATAGATTAACCATAGATTAACCATTATTAACCATTATAACCACCATTAAATCACCATTTCTCATGGGATCATAGCCTCAATGGCTTCCAGTCTCTGCTCCAAGGCCTGGCTTCCAGGTGTGCTGCTGGGGAGTGCTGGGGATTTCATATGACACCAGTGGTTTTTCTTGGGATATGGGGATGGGTTAACACCTATTAATTATATTTAATTATTATCATATTTAGGTGAATAACCATCCATAGATGTAAAAGATAATCCTCAGGTCACTCGAGGTCACTCACTTGGAAGATCATCCCACTCAGGAACTGGTGAAAATTACCGTGATCATAGCCCATTTTTTTTCCGATGGAAGATATAACTTTACCCACTGAATAACCATACTGTACAATAATTTATCATGTCAACCCCGGATGAGACTAAACCCATGGTTTATGACAATTAGGGGGGTACTCCTCCAATAGTCATTTCATCTAATACTTAAATGGTACCTGTCCAATTAAACAGCCGTTTGGGGTTTATTAATCCAGGGTTGACATGCATTATTGATAATATGATTTAACATGTTAAATAATGGGAATTGCCCGAAATGGTCAACTGACTCAGTTTGCGGCATGGCAAATCACCCTTAAAATAATTGGCAAATCAACGAACAAAGTGGCCGTTTTCCACGACTATTTTGGCTTGCGAGAGGGTGAGCAAAATATTAGCCCCAACTCAAAATGGGAATTTACTTACTGGTCAGTTGGAAGTTATGATGCATCATGCCATTTCTACTTTCATGTCAATTTGTCCAACACTTTTGCCGTGCTTAGCTGCCAAACCATCTTCCAATCCCATCTCTGGGTTTACCCTCTGCATGGCGCACACGGTTAGGTTACCAAACAGCCGTTCTTTCGTGAGGATCTCCCACATTTTGTTGAATCCCTGGTGCGATCACCATAAAATCCCTGGCGCATTCCCATTAATCACCATCTTCCAACCCCATCTTTTACAATGTGGTGAACCCATGCAGTTTTCGAGCCAGCCATTGCCGATTTTTGGAGGGTTTATACATGTTTATACAATCCATTTCTGGTGATTATTGGGTATTACTGGTGGAAAACCAACTGAAAAATCCAGAAAATCACGAATTATGGCAATGGTGGTAACTTTTTCATCCCCAAATGGTCGATGAAGAAAGGCAGCCAGGGTCCCGCGTTCCCATTGTTGCTGGAGGGTATGCATTCCTATTCCTATATTCCCATGATATTCCGCCATCATTATCCCCATTAATTCCCATGAATTTCACATTCAATCTCCATCTTTTTAAGGGGTTATAGTTCCATCCTCGTTCGGAATTCGGGGTCCCTGGGTCCGCGAACCGCGTTTTCGGTGTCCTCTTGGCTCTTCAACACCTGCGCTTTCCGTGACGGTCAACCGCTCCAAAACACCGGTGATGGAAGCAGCAATGGATGCTGTGATTTTTGACCTGATTTAACGTGGGTTCATTAATGGCTTGATCATGGGATTTATCATGGGATTTATTTACCCAACATGATGTCAATGGGAATTTCAGGATCCTAAAATGGAGCTACGTTAGTACCATATTTAGGACCATATTTTGTGGGGATATTTCCTGAAATTTAGGCCTAAAAAATAGGCCTTATGTATGGAATCGGTACCTCCAATCTATGAAAATCCATTTGGCGCCATGGTGTTCTTCCCCATGAAATATCCCTCAAACCAATCCATTGCAACCAGTATAGACTGGAGGACACGATGGAAGCTATACATTACATTGTGCCTATCATCATTTGTAAAGTACACTTGTCAGTGGCTTGTACATCTTCAATAATGTCAAGCCCGGAGTAGTAGCCCGTTGAACTGTTTAATTGGGTGGGCACCACTCTAGTAACAGATTGTAGCAAATTGTCACTAACTGCGGTAACCAGCGCAAGTAATCGACCAGGGTTTATTAATCCAGGGCTGGCATCATTGTTCAATCATGTTGGTTAATTATGGTTAATTACCCCAAACCAGCGATCCTGTACAAACGTCAGGAGTCAGGAGTCATCCCAACTTTCCCAGCGCGTCACACATTTTTGCAGGTCTGTGTGCCTGCTACTTGCGCTACTTGCCTTGTTGACGAAGTCTTGGACTAGTCGAAAAAGACAAAGCTAATTGCGAATCGCGACTAAAAGCATTTCCGAACCATCTCCGATACGGCAAATGCATGAAAATCCGGTGCCCGGAGGGGGAGGTCCTATGCTGCAATGGCAAAAAAGACACCAGTTTGGGATCGGACATGGAACCATGTCGGTGCAAAATCTTGACCTTCACAGGCCCCCCGATTCTTTCAGACACACCAGCGGTCAAATGAACCAAGCGACCCTTTGGGTCGATACTGCGGCTCTTTCACCCCAATCATAGCCCCACTTTGTGGGTTCAGGGCATGAACCAAGGGCAGCGATTTCATCCTATAAAGTCGTCTCAGTCTGTGTGTCGTCATGTGGCAATCTGCCAAACAGAGAGGTGAAGTCCGTGTTCACCTTGGATGGCACAGCTGAAACCCCTAGAGACAGCACCGGAAAAACTGTACCCTCGACACTTTAGAATCTCAAGCGTGTTAAAAAGAATTGCGCAGGATTCAAAAACACTGCTAATTATGTACAATATTGTCCAATTTGGCGACCCACCGCACTGGAAGCCCGTGGATCGCATCATATGGCATCGCAAAAAACCAACCGTCAACAGCTGGTGGATTTTGGGGACTCGCTGAAAGATCAAGGAACCTGTTGATGACATGCCTTTAAAGCGTCCCGGATGTGAACTCTCAAGGTTGTGTCAATCTCATCAAAGCTACCTGCCGAGGGCAGCTCACGATGAAACGGATTATTTCTGCACAAAGCTCCCCTTCACGCGTCACTTGGCGTCATGACATCTTGACAAGAGCCATGAAATCCAGATTGTTTCTAGTATATTCATATAGATATATAGATATTGCACATCCGCACAGTTCTTGTGACTTTCAGCGGCTAAATGAAAAATAGATATATAGATAGATACATATGTATACTGTATACATATCCGTACATATGTAATATTATTTATTATATATATAAAATATACACATCTATGACATCTATATATATATAATCTTATAATATCTTATATACCGGCAACAGAAGGCAGTAATATAGGGGCAATCTGAATCTAAACCCTGCAGCATCTCTCTCGCCTCGACTGCTCTGAACCAGGTCGGCGATCATCTGCTTATCCTCGCTGGTGAAACTCATGTTTACCAGGAAATTTGGGGCGAACACATCATGACATCATGTCATGACATTTTGTGGAATCTCAAGAGTTCCCCAAGGTGCACAACCCAATCATCCCTCCATCCCCTTACATCCCTTACTATGCCTGACTATGCTCCCCCCGAGCTCACCGTCCTTGTCGGTGGTGGCCTGCGCGTCACGGAGGCTCAGAGTCAGCAGCCGCTCGCCGATCTTCATGGACATCTCGACTGTGCTGCTGCCGTAGTTCAGAACCCCCACTGAGGTGCAGAAGAGGAGACCGCCAAAGGGACCTCAAACAGCACGGCCACAGCGCCACAGCCAGGTTTGCCAAGGCGATTTGTTGGCGATTTTTTGCCAAGGCGATTTGTTGGGTATTTCCATGTATTTCCATTTTTGTTGCTGGTTAAATGGGAAGAAGAGGGAGGGAGCTATGGCTATACATGAAATGGCAAGATGGGAAAGCACCTTTCATTTAGAAGGCTGGTGCCCCTGGGAAGACCATTTTTGAAGATTATTTATGGGAGAATATCTGGCCGTTTTGGCTGTTGATGGATGGTCTTGTTTGAGAGTGGGCAATGGCAGTTATGACCCCCCTTTGCGTTTTTCCCTGTGCTTTGTTTTGACCGTGGTCGGACAGAACCCGAGGTTTCTGCGCTATGTCAGTCAAACCCATGTTTTCCGTAAAGCTCCTGAACGGCTTGAAACCCAGTTGCTTCATTTTCTTTCCAGGTTTTAAGCACTTAAAACAGGTGAAAACCATGTTACAATGTTAAAGCCTCCGTTTTGAACTATCAAATCCATAACACATGGCTGAAAAACTCCTGGTTCCTTGGCCCCCAGGGCTGGATGCCCATAGCTCAGCCCCGCTCCACGTGGGATAGCTCAAAACGAGCAACGCATCTCCTTCTGCGACTTCTCTTCAAGCTCGATGGTCTGAAGCAGCTCAAAGAGGCACCATGACCTGGTTGCCGGAAGGAAAAACCCGTGGAACCAGTGGAAATCGTGGGAAAATCGCGGAATCTAAGATTTCTTGTGTTGAAGATGGAATTGTGGAAGTGGGAAGTGGAATTGGCTGTGGGTTGTTTTGTTTTCTATAATTCTAGAGGTGCTTCTAGTAATGCATCCAAGGTTGCCAGCCTTGGTCGAGTAAAAGCGTGGAAGCCACTTTTTTGGAGATGGGATGCGGATCAAACTTGGGATGAGACAAAAAAAAACTCTGCAGCCTGGTGCAATTTCAATGGGTTCAGTTTCTGCAGGGTGGGTCCAAACTGATCCAGACCGCTTGCTACGACCGCTCAGCTTGGTTCACCAAAAAAAGTCACTGGTCCCGAGGTCTCAGAGCACTGCCATGCTGCAAGGTCACCGCATCAAGGGCATAGTCATCTCATCCAGAATCATACAAGTTCCCTTCCTTAGCGGGAGGCTCTTCGGCCCCGATCTTAATGTTCTTTCTGCTGCGTGTTGAATCGAGTTGATCCAATCAGAGGGGAAATATTCCAAGATTTAACAGTTTAGATAAATAGTATAAAACCAAATGGGTGGATTTCCTCTTATGGAAAGTTATAGTGTACGTCCCTTTACCATCTTTACGCGCAAACCCCCCAGTTCGCCCACACAACTTCTTAAGGATTTTGAATTCCCACCCTTAAATTCCCACCCCCCTTAAATTTTACATTCAATTGGGAAGATCAACAAGGGTATTAGGAATGTAAATTCCCACCCCCGTTAAATTTTACATTCAATTGGGAAGATCAACAAGGGTATTAGGAATGTAAATTCCCGCCCCTGTTAAACTTTACATTCAATTGGGAAGATCAACAAAGGGATTAGGAAGATAAATTTCCACCCCCGTTAAAGTTTACATTCAATTGGCAAGATCAACAAGGGGATTAGGAATATAATTTCCCACCCCCGTTAAACTTTACATTCAAATGGGAAGATCAACAGACGGGATTAGGAATATAATGATGAAAGTGCAGATGAAAATGATGATGATAATGATGATGATGATGATGATGATTGTGATGATGGTGATGATGATGGTGATGATGCTGATGATGTTGTTGATGATGTTGATGATGTTGTTGTTGCAACATTCAACGCACAGGTAGCTAAGCTGTGCGGTGCAAGATGAAAGCCATGATCATGGACATGTGCATTTTGTCCCACAAAACACAGTTTTTTTTGATGTTCGGACATGTCGTCGGCGTCTATCTTTACTTTGTGGCCCATCCCCCCATATCAACCGTGGTCAGCCCAGCTACAAGCCATCGCTGTGCAGGGCTTTGTAGAAGGACGACTCCGTGTGTTCGCCGCCACCCAACTCTTCGGCAATCTTGTACCTCAGCCACGTAAGCCACCTACCTACTCAGGGGCTATAAAAACTGGCAGAAAGACATGGAAAATGCGCTATAAGCGGATACCCTGTTCTTCTTCGATGGTCGAATTTATGTCCCTCCAGGTACAGACATTAATTAATTTGCACTTAGCGACGTTGATCAGGGCTTGAACGTAGTCGGAAAAAAACCGTATACAAACCGTAGAACGATTATTAATTTCGTAGAACGACTATTACTTTCCGTAGAACCCAGGTAGCCAAAAACGCTTAAAAATTTGGCTTACAACCTGCAGACTAGATCTTGAATCAATCGCAGTTCATAGCCTTTGTCAAATTAATAGCCTTTGGCACCAGATACGTTAATTTGACGTGCTCTGGAAGATTAGGGGATACATATCGATACATATCCACAGTGGGGGTTATAACCCCAACTGCACCCCCGTTGGCATGGCGACGTGGCGACGAGGCACTGATTGTTGGAGAAAGTGCAGATCCAATAGGTCGTATTGGACCAGGACTGATCCCCTGAAACCGCTTCACTTCACTGGGTGGTGCATCTTAAGATATCTTAAGCATCATCAACAGCCATGGCACAAGAATTCCTACATGCATACAAGTGGCCACCTCTGTGTAACACACATTATACCGTTATACCTTTGATATACGGCAGTGTATTGCATGTTGATGCATGTTGTATATAATTTCCCATCATACGAATAAGGGTTACTGTGCTACATGCATCTACACACACTCACACGCGTGTATATATATATATATATTATTATATAATATTATATATGTGCGTGTGTGAACAAATGTATCATACAAGTATACATATATATATACACATGTTTATGTGTTTTTGATTTTATCTGTATAATTACAATAATACACGTTTAATGAAATGCTAATGTTCGGACATCACATAGAGGTATTGCGTGGATATCTCTTTGACTAAGGACAAGCCTCCGTCATCACCCCACCGTTGTTCCCCGAGTTTCCTTTGGCCATGGCTGATGTGAAGGTGTCCCGTGAGGTGCCACCAGACTCCTTCACCTGCAGAAAAGCCCTTGAGTCGCAATGGAAATCATGGGGATATGATGGGTACAGGAAGGCCGGGGCGGCCCCTCTTCTTACGTTTGTTGTTTTACAAACCCATCTATAAGAATCTATTGTATTATATTTAAGTAGAACTATAGATACATCATGATACATCATGACATCGACCATCTTTGCTAAAAGTATCCCCCAATTCTCCTTTACCTTGCCCTACCCGGCTGCCTTCACTTCATAGGCGTGTCGCTTCAGGGCGCTACAATACGTAGCAACTGAAGTGCCCCACCAATGACTGACGAACCACTCCACCTGCAGGTGGACAGCCTATGATGGTCGTTCTTTGACCTGTTCCTTGAATTTGGCTGCCGGATATCTGAAAGTAGCGGCTAGAAAATGTTAGAAAATCTCACTATCCTTCACCAATTTTGCATCATTGGTTCCAAGATTCCTAAGATAGTGACTGACAGTGGTAGTTGGAATATCTTGTAAGCTTGGCATCCAAGTTGAAACTGATGGCACACCAGGTCTTGGCCCTCACCTGGTCCGGACCAATCAGCTCAGAAAACGAGAGCTTCACCCCGGCAGTTAGAGGTCGAACGATGTTTGGTTCCAGGTAGTACATGTTTCCTGGGCCGAAAGGATCCAACGAGCCATGGGAAATGATGAGCTGCTAGGGACATGGCCATCCCGGATATCCCATGGGGGAAAGCGCGTCTCAGCCAAGCCATCCCCAGACCTCTCCAAGTTTCGGTTCCGAATATGCGCATTGAAATGCTCATAGAGGTCCAAGATCTTCCACACTCGGATGCCTCGGTCTTTCCCGCGTGCGGCTTCCTGGCGCAGAATGGTGAACCCTGGCTCTGGTGACTGGGAGCCCCAGGAGGTGCGCTTGAAAAACACCTAGTGGGAAACCACCTTCAACCACACATGCCCACCTCTTCGCTGAGGTAGGATCATGTAAGATCAACATCAGGTTCCGTCGGGTTAGAACATGTTAGAATTCATATTTACTCCAAAATACAGTCCCATAAAACTTCCACTTCAAGATACTTCAAGCCCTCCAGGCCTTGGTTTTCCTCTTATCATCCTTGGCGCGATAGGCGGCATAGGCCTTTAGCCGCCGACTCAAAGAGGTGCTGTTGCGGATCAACTGCTTCCAAATCAACAGGCCCAGCAGTGCCAGCACGATGGCCAGCAGGACATAGATGGCTAGTTCTTGGGGCGACGGGAGCCTCAACAACTAGCCGCATCTAGCCGCCGTGAAAGGGAAGGGGGAGTACCAACATGGAACAAATCAGGGGTCGAACCGACCAAAAATGAAGAGGTCAACCACTGAATGAAGTGCTTCTCTCAATCCCTTGAGCTAAACCATGGTAAACCATGGTAAAGCCTAGCAGATTTGCCGCCCAGGCCCCGGCGTTCACCAAGCAGCAAGTAGATGCCTAAGGCCACGGAGCCGCCCAGCAGCAGGATGAGTTGCAGCAGCAGCGGCAGACTGCAATCGGGCAACGCGGAATGGATCAAGGTCCGGAAAAATGGCACCTCTACCTGCCCCATGGAGGAGTCAGCTTGAAAGCTCACAGGCTTGCCATCTTTGTCCACAACCTCCAGGATCAGCTCGTTCACCTGAGCGCTCGCATGGCGAAGCATAGCGAAGAGCGAAGCCACCAAACAGGTTTCAACATACTTTCAAACAGTTCGTTGCGGGAGGATCCCTAGATGGGAAATGACTTTCGTTGAGTGATTTCCTCCCAACTGACATTCCATCTGACATAATGTTCTGACATTCTATTGGACATGTTTAATGCTGGCCTTCTGGTACGATGAATATTCTGAAATTTCACCTGCCGACATTCTGCTTGTGATTCGTTCTGACCATCTCTTACATGGCATTCAAACATTTTAGTGGACATTCTATCTGACATATATTCTGACATATTATCTGACATTTAATTCCAACCTTCTATCTGGCATATACTCTGACATTCGATCTCGCATGAACTGTGACATTTCATCTGCCGTATGTTCTGACATATGTATGTATATACATGTATACACATGTGTATATATTCCAACAAATATGTGGGCATTTTAGCTGACATTGTGACATGACATTCTATCGGGCAGGGCCAAGAGCTGCGAGCTGGCACTGGTGCAAGGCGGTAGCAGGAGACCATGGAAGGTTTACCAAGGAAACATCACAAACGAACTTTGGAACAGCACTTTCAAAAAGGGATGTGAATATTAGTGATAGGCACCGCAGTCAAGGGCACAGTGCTTCATTTTGGGTGCAACGAAATCACAACTGGCTGAAAACGACCATTTCTATCCATTTCTCAGATCATCTCAGATCCAAGCAACTGGCATGACGTAGAGCTGAATTGGCTTCTCAGGCTTCGAATCCAACAAGAAATGGCCGGTGCCCTGCAGGAAGACGGGAATGGGATGCCGTTTCAACTTGATCAGGTTGTGGAAACCGCAGGTGGTGATCAAGAGATGATCCTTGGAGCTGCAGAGGCTGAGGCTGGGCGAATTGCTAAAATTCTATGGATTAGTGCAAAAACTGGCAGTAAACCCCATACGTAGAATATAAGTTTAATAATTTCTTAATACGTCTATCCATATCCATCTTTATTGGCACTTCGAGGGTCCAGGGTAAAGACCCACATGTTGATACATTTTGACTTAGCCAAGGATCCCTCTCATTGCAAATGTCCTCAACCTTCCGTGGCATGCCATGTAGCTTCATCACGCCATGCCTGGAGCACCGGAAGCTGCTGAAAATCGCCAGGAAGAACAAAGTCATCAACGTGAGCCACGAAAAGGCCATCACGAACAAATCCACGGCGATGACGCACTCCTGCCATGAGAGATGATGATGGAGGTCAGACAAGATCTACAGAGAAAGATGAGAAAGATGTGTGCGCAAAAGAATGCGGATGCAAACACAATGTGTATCTTCTGACCATGTTCCATATTTATCTATACTACGAATACTTTTCTTCGTTGTATGAGTTGTGTGTGTGTGCATTTGCATTCTTTAGATATCTAAAGGTGTTGGCTGTAGATCGGATTTTCGCATCTGCAAATTCAGGGGCTCCTTGGGGTATCACACCCACGACTCTCTGCTTCTAAATGGGTTGGTTGACCCCACTTCTATGCCCCACGGGAAAATATGACAGATGTAAGCCCTATCCCCTAATAAAGACCCTTAAAAGCAAATCCAATACAAAAACCAATCTTTTTGGTCAGTTCCTTCTGAACATAAGAAACCTACAGTATGAATGTCCTTCAAGACTAGTAAATAAAAAATATACAATACAAATAGATATAATATGCATATATATATATATATTTGTTTATTTATTTACATATATTCGAAGGAAGTTTAGAAGTCAAACTTCACTCACCTTTCCATGTTTGAAGGAAGTCTCGCAGAATTGCTTCGTTTTTGATGTTGTCAAGTTCAAAAATTGAGGAAGTCTCGCAGAATTGCTTTGTTTTGGATGGTGTCAAGTTCAAAAATTGAAGAAATCTCGCAGAATTGCTTCGTTTTGGATGGTGTCAAGTTCAAAAATTGAAGAAATCTCGCAGAATAGCTTCGTTTTCAATCTTGCGGATAAATAGATAGATAAATAGATAGATCGATAGATCTTAGATAGATAGATACGTAAGTAGATGGATAGACAGATAGACGACTACAACTACAACTACAACTACCACTACACTACACCACTACTACAACTACAAATGCAAATATATTAATTACGATACATTACATTACACTAATTACACTGCACCACACTAAATTACACTAATTACATCTAATTACATCTAACTACATCTAACTACATCTAGTTACACCTAATTACATCCTATTACATCTAATTACACTACACTTCACTACACTACATTACACGACGCTACACTACACGACACTACACTACACTAATTACACTACACTACACCTACAACTACACTACTTTACAGTGCACCACACTAGACTACACTTCACTATACCACACTAGAGTACGCAACACTACAGTGCACTACACTAATTACAAACACCACAACTACAACTGCAACTACACTACACAATTACAACTGCACTACACCACACTACATCCAGCAGTTGTGGTGGGGTGAGCACTGCAACCATTGCAACCACTCCAAAAATCACAAGTCCAACCACCTTTCGGTCCATCAGTGGATTCGCTCTGCCATCCGTGGTTCACAACAACCAACCTCTCCTATAGGTTTCCTATTTTGAAACTTTCGCCACCGCCTTGCGCGGTACTACTGGAAATAAGCATGAATCATGAATATATGTATCAGTACATAAATATATACACACACATATATATATATGCATTTATCTATATATACATATTTACATTTATATACATATATATATACACAAACACACAAACACACAAACACACATATATATATATATACATATGTGCGTGGTATAAATATATATATATATATAGATATATGATATAACATGATATAACTATATCTATAACTATTACTTGACAATTTCAGCCCTTGGTCTGTCGCCTCGCCACGAGGCCCACCAGCAGTTTGGATCATCAGGGGGCACTGGCGGCAATGGCCGTGGCCGTCCAAATCCACGTAGCGAAAGGAGCAGATCAGTCGCACCTGAGAAACAGCACCGTTTTAAGCGCCAAAGAATGGCCCAAGATGGCCCAAGATGGCCCGTTTTAAGTCCCCAGACGTCCCGATTTTTTTCTGGAGAAAACATGAAACACTTGGAGATATGGCAATGATTCAATGATCAATAGGAACATCATCTTGCAAACCATTTCTGGAGGTCCATGTAAAATGAAGGGGGGTAATGGGGACTGACAGGATTTGATGCGGCTCATGGAATTCAATCGGCGCATTGTGCAAATCTGGGATTTAACAACTTCAAAAAGAGTGCTTATGGATGTACACCATTGTCACCTAAATCGCCCAACAAACTCGGAGGAGGTGAGTAATAAAATGTTATAACATCTGCTAAAATAGCATCTTTTAGCCATGTTTTAACCATGATCCCATGGCCCCTCCACTTCACCCATCCTTCACGCCCAGCGACCGTCCCAATGTGTGCTAGAAAGTGTTGAGGCTCGTCGCAGGCTATGACTGGACCTCCAAATCGACCGTCTGCGGGCTGACACCAACAGAGCTGGTAGTCCATCGCAAGGAAGCCATCCTCTTCCCTGAGATTCTGGTGGAGACCGAGATGAAATCTGGTCGAGAAGTTAGATGAGTTTCCCAGCTATAAACCACCATTCCCATTGCCATGTTTGATTACTGGAGGGTGCAAACGGTGCTGCCGATGCTGGGTTGGTTGCATAGGTCAATATTCTCTTCAAAATTCACATTGCTTCGCTTCAATAGCTTGATTGATTGGTTGGCTGTTTGGCACCGAGAGGGCTGGTGAAACAGAGATACCCTCAGCAAACGGCTACTAACTACGTAATGTTAGTACGGCAACCCCCCCCCAATAAAAAAAAAATACTTGGTGGTCACGTTGAGCCACCCATGGTCACGTAAAGTCACCACTAAGTCACCCAACCGCAAGGACCCAGTATGCTGATGGTTTCTACCACCCATTTGTGGTATAAAAAAAAGGGGCTGGTCGGGATGGATATCTGGTGGAGAATTCCCCCGCCTGAGAATGCCGAAATTGAACCTGGAGTTGTTGAAATCAAACGTCGCCTCGGTGGAAATCAGAAGTTAGTGGAACTTCAGAGCCTTCATCCGGTGTGGGAGTGGTAAAGACATCTAAAAACATCTAAAACCCTGATGCGGCAAAGCTATGCAAACCTTTCATCAACCATCACCATGCGATGTTCAAGAACAATTCAGCGCCCAGGAGCATTCAGTGAATCTAGAAAGGGTTGACCGTGGGGTACCCCGCATTGCGGCAGTAGCATCACCTTGTCTTCATCAGTGAGTCTGGTACCAAAGACATTGCTCACCTGCCAAGCCGACCGAGGGTAACATCTGGTGATGCCAGCATGGGAGACTTCACACGACAGTGAGTCGCAATAGCGCCAGTAATATGATGGAGATTCCAAAGACTGGGGTGTTTCACATATCATTTTAGCGATTTGAGTACACTCTTAGCAACAACCCAAGCACCGTCCTGTTTTTTCTTTGGTCCCTGGTTAGTCAAAATCAAGATGGGCATGTAGCGACATCAGAAAACGGCACCGAAAGGACTATGAAGCACCTAAATGGAAACAGAATAACAAGCACCCAGGAACCAACGTCGTTTTGCCATGTTTTCCCGTTTTTTTTGGCTAACCAAGGTTTTTTAAGGCAGCTATTTGCCGGCTCGAACACATCCCAGTCAGTCTTGTGTTGTGTGTTCACAATGGCCGGCCTATCAACTCAAGAGTTTTTAAATTGCACACATTCACCTTTAGAAATTGTCAAAGCTGATCCCCAAATCAAGGCCGATCCAGGTTCCCGTGTCTTCTGTTTTTTGTCTTGTCACAATTCTTCTGGCAAAATATCAAATCAGGTGCCAGGTTAGTTTTCGGGATCGTGTAGTGCATGAGAAACCATGATGGAAAAATACCCGCAGTCCAGACCAGCCGAATGAATGTCCACATACGTGTTTATTGTAAGAATTTATACATGTGCAAGTGGTGTCATGTGCTGACACTTGCAAGCAGGCTGCTATGTTAGTTTCTTGGGGTCCTGTGGTGCGTGAGACTCCATGGTATATAAAGGGTCTCACCGCCCAGACTCAACCCAAAATTCTGCAAATGGCACAGTTTACCTTTCGAAGCTGTAAAAGTGCTATGTTAGTTTCTTGGGTCTTGTGGTGCAGGAGACTCCATGGTAAACAAAAGGGCCCAGCCGAGACACAATCCATGTATGTCCAAATTACAGCACATTCTTACCTGTCTTACCTTTGGAAGTTGTGAAGGAAAAGTAGATCCCAAATCCATTCCCATCCACGTTTTATTCTTGTATGTCATGTCCTGTTTGCCTTGGCAAATTATCGAATCAGTTGCCAGGTTAGTTTTGGCGGATTCCCTGGTACAAAAGGCCCACAGTCCAGTCTCCACTTTTTTTCATCGCTTTTTTTACCTTGGGAATCTAGAAGTTGTCAAGGGAAAAAAAGATATGCAAATCGATTACCAAAAATAAAAGTTTCTGCTATTTGCTCATTATTTGGTCAGTTCTTGTTCCCTCGCGCAAAAACACTACTCAGGTGCTATGTTAGTTTTCAGGGTCCTGTGCAGCACGAGACTCCATGCCAAACAACAGGGCCCACAGTCCAGACTCAAACCACAAAATGTTCAAACGCCACATGTTTTCCTCTTTTGGAAGTTATAGAAGAAACAAGGAGGCTTTGCAAGCAGGTGCCAGATGTTTTCGGGGTCTTGTTCGAAAACTGAACCATGTCTGAGACAAAAACAATTTTGCCATGCTTTGTGAGAGGGCTCGTATTGTGGGGCTCAATGGTGGGGCTCAATACGGGCAGATGCCTGGTTAGCAAGATTTTGAGGGTAAAGAAACAAACCTAGCACCGCACCCTGCTCATGCCTAAAATTGGATGAATTACATCATGTATTCCCCGGGGAAAACATCTTCGAAAGTACGATGGTTTCTGTGCTAAGAAGAAGCGGTCATGGATTCCCCACAAATGCTCCCGTCTATTCTAGGCCTGGTGTGTTCTAAAATCCTTTGATTTCGGAGCCTCGGTTGTTCATGTTGAATGTAATGCTTGACCCATTAAAAACCCATCAAAATCTCGTTGGTGGTATACCTACCCCCTCTGAAAAATATGAAAGTCAGTTGGGATGATGACATTCCCAACTGAATGGAAAGTCATAAAATTCCACGGTTCCAAACCACCAATCAGAAATCACAACGCATCAATTTCCCTAAACGGTAAGCCATGGCACCTGAAAGCTTTGCCCCAACATCGAGGTCATAGGCGGCAAGCGGTTGGGGCCAATGTAGATGAAAGTTCCTGCCTGGGACCGGTTTTCACAAAAATGGAGGGGAAAAAAACATGGGAAAAGCTGAGAAAATCCAGGGTGATTGGCCCAATGCTGGAAACCATTGGAAACCTATGGTCAACTGCAAGTTTGGAACCCGTGGTTTTGCAGAATCCCCGAGAAAACTTATATATGAAGGCCCTCATACAGTGGATCTACCTGGATCTATTGCAACAATTCACAAACCTGAAATGTTGATAAATGTTGATAAATGATGATAAATGTTGGGTCTTACTACCAATCAATACCAATCATAGATGGTTATGTCATATACGTCATGCTGCGATCAGAATATTCATCGATCCATGTAGGTTGAGCCTTTGGGAGGCCCAGGGGAAAAATGGTCGTGAGAAACAGCAGCGTCCCATCGTGTTCCTACTGATCTACTGTCTGTTTCTGTTGATTTTTTTCACAATTTTCCATGTGGCTTGACACCACCATGGCGGATTTTTTCTCCATGCCAACAAGCGCGTGTTTTTGGTAGCCAGATATAGCCAGATGAGTTTGTCTGAAAATAGTGTATACACCAATGATAGCCATTTAATAGGGATAATGATCATGAACCATTGGCTTTAGGGTCCACTATTTTCAAACAATCCCAGATCATGTTCTCAGGGAAGCCAACTAGAGAGGGACCGAGCCACACCGGCTTTGAACTGCTCCAGCTGATCGCATTTCTGAGTCGCTGTCTCGTAGCAGTAGCACAGGACGTAGATTCCATTCTCGGCCGTGCCTGGGTCCCAGGCACGAAGCCCAGCAATCCCTACCTGAGTCCCGTTATGTCCCGTTTCACCTTGGTGATGTTGCCCGACATCTGCGAAAAGGGTCATTCTTCACATCTTTCAACCTCGATTCTATGATTCTTTTCTTGACCTTTCTTTTAGGGCGAGCAAACGCCACAATTCACACAAAAAATCATGTCATGTGGTTGGGAAACTCTGTGCGAAGCTTCAAACGGCGTTTCGAAACGGAGCTATGGATACCCCAAGCTGAATCTCTCGAGATTCCTTCGTGACTTCACCGGCTGAATGCGAAAAAAGCCACGCATTTCGCTGGTATTGCGCATGGCGAAGCCAGTCAGTGCCAACACAGTGTTCCCACCGAGACGGAAGCCCTCGGGTGTCAAATCGGGCCGATCACCTCAATGTGGTTTGCCCGGGATGAAACTGGCAAATTGGCCCCCCAATCTTGGACCAATTTCATTTCGGAAGGTGTCGGTTCCTGAAAATGTCGATGTTCAAAAGCAAACACAGATTTTTGGAAAACGGTGATGAATACTTGAAGAATGCGAAGGAAACAAATTGCAACTGCTCGAATGTCCATGAAAGGTATGAATTACTCTAAGAAATCATCGTTTGTATTTTAAAAACATCTTCAAACCGCCAACAAGTAACAAGTAATTGTGTTCTTGGCCAATGTCACTTACAGATTCCTAGCATTACCTATCATCACAGCGCTGGACAGAACCCCCACCTGAACCCAGTCACAGTCTGTCATGATTTGCAAATGATCGTGCCCGATGGCTGGATTTACTGCGTCCCAATACTCTAAAGCGCAATGCGGCCTGGAAACTGTCGAGCTGTCGATGTCGAAAGAGAGTTTTTTGGGGGGAGTAAATTGAGTACATGTTATCATATCAAGAAGAAGTTGACCAACAAACCCTTGGATTCATTTGGAATTAGTTAGAGGTTATCAAACTTGCGCAAGTCCATGCCATTCCTGGCAGTCAAACCAAAACTGGAATGTCATCTGACCGCGGAACCAGGTAACACCGTTGAATCGTTAGCACTTCAGTGCCGAAAGTTTGGAAGCTCACCAACCATCATTAGGACACAAACAACGGAACCAATGATTCCCTCACAGCAAATGGGTACAGGATCACAGAAGGGTATGCTCAAAACACCTGATTGATCCTGATTGGTAGCTGTTTAGCCACATGACTGGTAGTTGGGCCACCCATAGTACACTTAGTTGTTGATCACCTTCCAAGGCAATTCTTTGGGAAAACAAGCAACGAACAGGTAACGAACCACCAACTGGCTACGTCTTTCTCGGAAAACTGGTCGGTTGATGTTGAAGAAAAGAGCTCCTGAACAGAACTTGAAATTTGGAAAAACTGAAGAAGTCCGCCTGTCCCCATCATTTGTGCGTTGAAAAGAACCTTTCGGATTCTTGTGGGTTGCCAGCAGCTTCGACACTTTGACTTCCAGTCGCAGCGGGAAAATCTGCAGGAATTTCGGGAACACCCAGGAATTTTTAGGGGTGGGAAAATTGAAACCGCCATTTTCCGATGTTCCCTTTGACCAACCCACTGGTCACCAACATCAATAGAATCCCTTCAGATCGCTCATCACACACACAGCTGCCATGGAACATTCCATCATGCCCCACCACCAACAAAAAACAGTGAATTCCATGAGCTATGGTCCAACATTATATATAAATATATGGTCCAACACTAAGACTACATATAATCATTCCCACCAAAACTAAATATATGGTCCAACATTATACTGTAACTATCATGTGGTTGGGAAACTCTAAACTCTTCTACCTCCAAACGGCTCCCCATTTCATATGGAATATTAGATACCCCCTGGTAAACGTTAACGAAAAACTATGGAAAATCACAATTTTCAATGGGTAAATCCACTATAAAATGGTCATGTTCAATAGCTATGTAACAAATTGCCAGAGGGTAATCCCATTGATAAATGAACAATGTTCAAACACCCTCCTTGTACTGGTTGGTTCAAAGGGATTCCCAACTCATGGATGTTGATAATCCCCAAATATGTTGGGTAAAATAAAAACACCCTTTTTGGCCTCTGGCTCAGCGGCCATCATGGTCATCAGCTATCCACTTATATCCCCACATTCATGGTTATCACCACCATTAAAGAACTAGTGCTTTGAATCATCAACCAACTAGTCAATGGCCAGGAACCTAAGTTGGAGGTACCTACCATATGTAAGGCCTATATAAGGCCTATGTAAGGGAATATCCCTAGAAAATATGCCCTTATATGGTACAGTACCTCCATTTTAGGATCCTTAAATTCCCATTAAACTAGCAGCACTTGTTTATAATCATCAACCGGCTATAACTGGTTGGTGGTTTGAACCCCTCTGAAAAATATTAGTCAGTTGGGATTAGTATTCCCAATATATGGAGAAAAAAAAATGTTCCAAACCACGAACCAAAATAATCATCAACCACCCTTCAAAATCAGCCACAACTCGCCGTGTCTCGCAGCCCAGCTGCCAACTCATCGCACAAAATCCCGTGTTGCGCAAGCGCGGCCCCGACAAAGTCATGGTGGCCACCTGCCCGTTGATGCCGATGCCGCAAAGGCACACGGAGTAGGTGCCTGGGGTGAACTCCTGACGGGAAGAGATACGGAAAAATGTTATCATGGATAATAGGGGTAATACAATATATATATATATATATACATTATCATAATACATGTATCATGATATTATATATATATATTACAAAGTGGTAATAAGGTAGAATCATATAGTAGTGTTGGATAATCAGCGTTATAATTGGAATATATCCATGGATGATAGGGTACAATACATTATCCAATAGGGTACAATAGCTACAGTAGCTGTGTTTTAAAAATAATGAATTTCATGGGGGAGTCACCCAATGCCATTTTTAGCTCCCATTTTTCGGGATGAGATGAATCTCCATGGCCCAGGGCAATTAATTGGACATAGGCCTTGTTATTGGGTTTGCCACATGGGAGAATACGCATTTTTTTAGTGAATAAACATATATATATATGTGATTGCATGTGCATGTATACGTACGCGCATGTGTGAGATATACAATTAGTCTACATATTACAAAGGATAAAGAACAAGTAAATAAACAAGTACATATTTGCATATTTATATATATATATATTCCGATTTTTACTTATACATTGCATTGCATGACATGACATTACAACACATTATTGCCATACCACGCCGTAACCATAACATAACATACACATACATCTATAATCATTTGTTAGATATCTATAGATATACAACGATATACATATACATATATCATCATTCAAATAAGATGTACATGGGATAATCGTGCTATCCGGAAAAATCTGATGCAGTCATCCTGGGATCATATTTATCCATGTTCTTCGGAGAAAACCGAAGAAGATTCGCCAAGGTTTTCCCTGGTACCTCGCCCATGTTTCATCTATTCCAATCTATTGGAGGCCGTGAGGCCTTCTTGGTAATTTAACATAGCTATGGAAAATCACCATGTTTCATGGGATTTAACAGCTAAATCATCGACAGCTGGCCATTTTCCATCTATGCTACGTCATTTACCGCTGAAACTCAGTGTTTCATTGGGGTCATGACATGTTCGCGAAGCGATTCCCGGTCCTTGAGGCTCATTCCCAGATTTGCCAGGAGATTGGTAGCGGAACCCGTCAAGTTGAAGCTCGAAATCATGTCGCTGCTGAGGTTGGCACTGCTGTCGCCCTTGGAGCGATTTTGGGGGGACCAGGGGGCCCAGGGGTCATGAATGGTCATGAAAAATGACCTTTATGTTCCCAGTAAAGTCCGAAAATCAACGATTCACCTATGGGCAAAAACCATGGTAAAAACGAAAAATCACAGTCTCAGCAAATCGGGGTGTCATAGCCATATGCCTCGTCGCAGGGGAGGCAGTTTGCACCCTCCACTGATGGCTGAACGAAACCATACTGGTACATCAAAGCACTGGAGTTTGACATGTCCATGACGCAGTCCAAACCTCTGACACATCGGATTCGTCCACCACCATCCAAGCCAGAGTCATAGAGCAGCACAGCGAAGTTCTGCTCCTGCACCTGCGCGGGGCGGGAAGTGAGGTTTTCCGAGGACCTTACTAAATCATGGTGAAAAGCCAGCAAAAAAATATATTAAAATGGTTTATCATCATGTGGTCATCTTCCCATTGAAATGGCAATGAATTGCTATAAATCTTTTGCCATCTATCAGGGATCGAGATATGATCAAAAACCTCTTGGACAAGTCCACTCCAACTTCGTTTCTGAAACGGTTGAAGAAACGAAAAAATGCCCAAAGCCGAATGCTTCATGAATTGCGGTTTCCAGCTCACAGCATATGACAATCCTCAATGAAATCAGGGTTAGTTCTTGTGCGTAACCCCGAACTCATCATCCAACTGCGGTTGTTGAAACTGCTCAAATGGGATTAAAATATCTGTCATACCCTCTGGTATTCAAACATGGCATTGGAAAGTCCACCGTTTATAGATGATTTCCATTGATTTCCCAGCTATCAACCTCCATTTACTAATCATTTCCTGCGGTTTTCCAGCCACGTTTAAGATCACGCTCGTCCCGGGCACTGCCGCACTGCCATTGGTCACGGTAAGGCCGAAGCAAAGCCCCTCGTCTCGTTCGAGTTTCCCATCCTGGCTCAGTGATTTTTGGAATGTCAGCTAAATCTCCAACGGCAGATATCACAAGGATCAAGTTTACCTTTCTTGGTATATTGATGGCAAATATCATGAGATGTGCATCCCGTTGCAGCTTTCGCAGCTAGACGTCCGACCAATCAAGACCACCTCTGCCCAGTCAACCGTGTCAACGGCGCCAACGTCGCGGTGTCGCCAAGCATCGGCATTGATCCATATCCAGATGCGATCAGTGGGTGGGATAAAGCCCTGAAAGATGATTGCTTCAACCGCCTGTCAGGTTGTTGAATTTCCACTACCTCGATCTTAATTAAAATCTTGCCCGGCAAATATGAACAAACTGGGCCTCTAAATCACACACACCCAAATGCATCAAATTTGGCTAACCTTTTTGAGATCCTTTTCATTACTTTTTCTGATCCCCGAGATCCCCCTAGTGTCCGACTGAGGCTGGGAGGTGTGTTTTAAAGTGACCAAATTTCCCCAGAGGTTTGAGAAGTTTATGTGACCCAAAAAATGAACCAATGGGTCCAAGTTGGATTACACCTCGGAGACACTGCAACGAAGCCTTGCCCTCAATGACCAGCGTTTTTTCCTTTCTTTGCAGATTGTTGAAGCGGCGCTTTGCGTGCTAAATCAATAGCACACACATGAATAGAATACCAGTAGTACCGCACAAGGCGGTGGCGGAAGTTTCAAAAATGGAAAACCTATAGGAGAGGTGAGTTGGTGTGGCGCAAAAATGGCAGAGCGAACCCATTGATGGACCGAAAGGTGCTTGAAGTCTCCCACTCTTGCTCTCTCTTTCTCTGAATATCTACCTGCCTACCTATCTATCGGCTATGGTCCACCGTGTGCCCGGGCCCGCGGAGGGCCCGCGGGCCCGCGGAGGAGCCCGCGTGAGTCCGCGGCGGGCCCGCAGAGGCCCGCGGGCCCGCGTGGGCCCGCGCGGGCCCGCGCTAGTCTTGGGCTATCAGAGGAGTGTAGTGTGGTGTAGTCTAGTGTGTAGTGTGTAGTGAGTAGTGGGTAGTGAGTAGTGAGTAGTGAGCAGTGAGTAGTGTGTAGTGTGTAGAGTGTAGTGCAGTGTGTTGTGTAGTGTGTTGTGTGTTGTGTGTTGTGTGTTGTGTAGTGCGTTGTGTGTTGTGTGTTGTGTGTTGTGTAGTGTAATGCAATTAGTGTAGCGCAGTTGTAGTTGTAGTGTAGTGTAGTCTTCTGTAATGTATTGTAGTTGTAGATGCAGTGGTAGTTGTAATTGTAGTTAGTGTAGTGTAGCGTGTGGTGTAGTGTGGTGTAGTGTAATTTAGTGTAGTGTACTGTAGTGGAGTGTAGTGTAGTGAGGTGTAGTGTAGTGTAGTGGA
>Ga0126342_10003961_pt1 | contig 24902 bp, 19 predicted proteins | sample Cyp1metagenome_FD_92528 | JGI IMG/M metagenome (GOLD analysis project Ga0126342, IMG submission 92528) | Coral microbial communities from Lord Howe Island, Old Settlement Bay, Australia - Cyphastrea 1 metagenome | ecosystem: Host-associated > Invertebrates > Cnidaria > Coral ...
CGGATCGTCGGCCCTGAATAGCATGAAAACAGCAGTCTCCTTTCAGGAGGAGATTGACAGCAATAAGATAAGCTCAATTTTACAGTGGAAAAACTCTGGAAGAGAGACTGACAGCGACATAGTATATACCATGTAGCCCCACCCTTGGCAAAAACATCCACCAAATCAGGGTTTGCAGAGTTCATTCTCTATCATTGCCCCAAGAAAGGTGACGAAACACCATCAAAGACCAGTTAGAAGACCAGTTTTTGAATCTTCATACTTGTTACTCTGTAGTAATTTAGCATAGCTATTGATTATTGAACATGGTCCATAGAAATAGTTGATATTCCTATTAAAATGGTGATTTTCCAGTTCGCAAACTGTGGATGTTGCGAAATCCTGCACCAGGTAATAGGCATAGTTGGTTTATCCCGTTATTTATCACAGGTTTTCTACCATCCCAGGTGGTGCAGGATCAACCCGGAAGCCTCACTGGAGCCCTGCAACGAGCTCGCTCTGAAGGGCGCGGCGTCGGGCAGTGGATCGCTAGTCCTGGAACTGGAACGGGGCTCCCACGGCCATGCAACCCATCCCTAGGTTTGCCATAGATGGTGGTAGCATCCCCAACAAGTTGATGGAAATTGGATCTAGCAGAAAAAAACCATGTGATCTTTCGGGTCACTGCAAATTGAAGCATCCGGCAGAAACATGACACCGGCTATCACGATCTCTTTGAACTTCGGAACGGAATGTCTTGGAAGTCTTGGAAACTTGGAAAGTTTTGGATCTTGCGGAACGACTCAATTCGGAAACTTGATGACGGACACGGTGGTTCTTACTTAGTGCTTGTGGTGTTCTTCGCTTAGTCCGATGTTTGCTGTTTGATTCATGAACCTACCAATTCAAAGCTAACAATAGAAACATAGATACCCTGCAAAAGCCAGATGTTTCACTGTTTAGGCGTTTTTCTTACATATCCCCGTAGATGAACAACACAAACAGATCACACCAAACACCACTCAACCGTCGACCCATACGAAGTGGATAGCATGTACATAACATATCATAACATTACATACCTGTTACACACCTGTTACATAAGATGTTGGAAGCAGTGTGTACAAGTGTACATTCATCAATCCCCGTGGATCCTTCGATCAAAAGCAGATCTTTCAACTCATCCAAATCAAAGGGCTGCAAATTAAAGGTATCAAAATAATATGCTTGCCAAATTCCACACAATTCGGTCAAACAAATCATCGCGATTAGCTGGCCGAAGTCTCAGGTACATCCGTTGAAGCACCTGTGAATTAAGCTACGCCTCGATCCTTTTTGGGAATCAGTTCAAGCCATAAAGTTTGGTGGGATGTCCACGACAGAAATTTTCAATGGTGCTTCAAGTAGTGAAGCTGTTCTAGATGGTGATTCTCATATCTAAAACCAGTGGAGTGAACCAGCGCCCCATCTACAGGGATTTACAGGGTAGATTCTCATAGCCTGAAATAAGGCTAATATTGGGATATGTTCCCTTACTAACGATCATTATAGTGAGGTGTGAGTGAGGTCGTTAGATCCAGCAGCTTCGTAGGAAGTGTTTGGGGGCTTGGCCGACCATCTACAATGGATAAACCATTGGTTATAGATTATTCTATAGCTGTCTATAGCTGATAAATCATCATACTGTAAATCACCTATAGCTTAGTATCAGGGTTGGCCTATTTAAGTGTGGGTACTTTTGGGGTATAGAGTCTATAATGGGTTTTGCAGAATCTATACGGGATCTATATTGGAAATTTGGGAGAATATATAGGGCATTTTGGGTTCTTACATGTGGTCCTCCGACTTGCAAACAGAAGGCAAGCGTGCAACCTCTGTGTGTGTGAAGGGTGGGTCCCACAAATCAAAAGGAAACAGAACACATGACAAATTGGGTGGCAAATGCCAAAGCGGCTGAAAAGTGCTGATGGGCCTCAGGCTAACAGCAAGACAACTCCCTGTCAGCGATGTCAATCTATTTATTCTTCTCGCGTGGGAATCTGCAGGTTCCCTGCACATCTCCTGCAATGCCCTCATGGCTCAGCAGGTCTGTTGCCAAGATCTAAGATCCGGGGCGCAAGGGCCAAGCAACCCTTAAAGCTCTTGAAACACACAATGCCTGCTGCCTACCGAAAGTGTTCATTGGCCGCTCACTGCCATACCCCATGTGGCTGCTACCGCAAGCGCTCACTCTGCAGCTCCGCCTTGTCAGCACTTTTGCGATATGGAATGATACGGCGACACATTAAATTGTGATGTCTTGCTTATGAATGATTTGCTGTGCATACGTCGCTTAAGACAGCGGTTTGGTTGATGTGATATGGCGGTTTGCTAAAGACTTATGACTGTTGTTTGTTGCTTTGTTATGTTACTTGACATCTAAGCTAATGCCCTAAGCCACAAATCCTACATGTTTCAAGTAGGTATGAACTGCAAGTTTGAAGCTTTAAGTAGTAACATGTTTTGAATTGGTGAGCTGAAAGTTTGAGAGTTGCAAGGCTTCATGTTTGACTTTACTGGTAGCTATGAACGTTAAAGCGTTAAACTGTTTGATTTGCATTTATGTCAGATGTATGCTGCGTGTTACAACATGTCTTTGCAATATTTTAGAAACGATGTTGGAAAAAAAGCTTTGAAATGGACCGAAAGAGGATGTCGCGGAAACGGTCACGACGGTTTGCGACTATACCGCCGCCTGGGTTCCCAAGGATAGCTTGAAACGGTCACGACGGTTTCCACAGATTTTAATCTGGGCATTTCCTAGAGACGGTTTTAAACGGTTTCAGACGGTTTCAAACTATAGTGTTTTTGCGGCGTTTTTTGCTGCACATAGGAGAAACGGTCACGACGGTTTCCAGCACATGGCGGCCAGGGATGAACCCATTGAGCGGAAACGGTCACGACGGTTCTGACACTGTCCTGTCTTAACTCCAGATTAAAGAAAAAGATATCAAAAATCAAAACGCAACAAACATGATAAACAGATACGACCAGATAGATCGTAACGTGCAAGATTTTAAGTGACGTAGTCCCAAACATATGAAGGCCACACAAAAAACCATCACCTAATCCAACTTGCAATCACGACGTATCATCATCTATCATCTCTCATCATCTATTATCATCACCCGCGGTGCTCAAAAGTTCATCGCTGGATATGCCCTCTACTGTCTGCAGTCCACAAAAGTGACAGCTGTGATCTAGTCACCAGGTCTTGTAACTTTCAATCAAACCCCGGGCTTTGAGTCACCAAAAAGAGACCTTAGTAATGGTCGCCCAAGTGATATCTAGGACCGCCTCCTCTCTCCGGTCAATGTCACGATGAACTCACAGTCAACGTTCTTGGCGTATGGCGTCAAATCTCCTCCGGACATGCCCAAAAATCAGACCATGGGCCAGGGGCCGGGACACAGCACCCAACAATTCAATCCACCAACCCACTGAAAACCCGGCCTTCCGTTCCCTCATCGTTGCTCTTGTTGCTGGGCCTGCACTCCTGCAAGGGAAATGGAGGCCCACCTACCACTCCAGCTCATGGGTTTTGCCAACAAAAAGTTAAGCACATTTCCTTGTCCAGAAACCGTCTCTGACTGTAGAAACCGTCTCTGAAGCTATTTTGGGGCTCCAAATGGCCAGAAACTATATTAAAAATCTGAGAAATTATATTGAAAATCACAGAAACTGTTTGGGCGACATTTCTTTTCGATTTCCATCTGAATCTCCATGCAGGTTCTCAATTCACGGAAACCAGCGATCTAGAAAAACAACGTTCATTCGAATCGGCAATGTACCGAAACACTCACACTGGATCTTGACATCAAGTTTGCAGCTGCACTTGGCTGTTTCTTGTGCACAAAGGACAAGACTAGGCTCTGAATGAGAAGAACTGCTGACCCTGAATGAGAAGCAATACGTTGTTGTTTGTTGTTCGTATTGTTGGGCTGGATTGAAAAAATGAAAACTAGAGACGTCAGCTTATGTACTCAAAGTGCTGAAAAACACACGCGGAATGGTGCAGAATAATGAGGAGTGATGCTATATGCAGTTTGCAGTGTACGATGCGCATGTCATATGTGCCATGACTGTTTACATCTTCAATCGCAATCCGATGTCGCTGTATCTTTGTTCTTATGATCTAATAAATGAAAGTGAATCTACTCACGCACTACCTCTGCTACCCCTCCAAACCTTCAAACCGAAACTTGTCAAGAACAGGTTCCTTCATAGAGCGAAACGCATGCGCAACTTGCGGCACATTCAAATCAGATACCCACTTCACAGTCGTTGAGGTCAGAAAGGCTGTCTGCGGTTGGGAGGAAGAACTTCAGGAAGCAGCTCGTAAAAGTTTGCCAGGCTTATCAGATCGGAGCGGACACCCAAGATGTACAGCCTCATTTGGCACTGGGGTGACCCATCATGACGGCAGTGTTTGGTCCAGCGATGCGCAGAGTCAGTTTGGTGCCATCCGCTTGGGAATTCCACGCTGCAACCCTGCACGAAGTCATATGGATATATAATTTTGTGCAACCTGCAAGACGATCATTTATACCGGAAGGATTTGGCTCAGAGATATCCCTCCGTCATAAGGTCCCTTTTTCCCCAAGTAACGGAAGGTAAGGTGAGCAGCGGAAAAAGCACATATATATATATACATATATATACATATATATATATATCGTCTTTGGTATAGAATGTATAGGTGAAAAATATCTTTGAACAAATGACAAATAAACCAAATGTCATCGTAAATATAGGCAACCAGTTCAAAGAAAACACATTGTATATGATTTGGTTGGCAACGAAATGGTGTGGTTTTGTGCTGCACACACTGAGCAAGCTTGCCCCATATGCTGCCAAATTTCCTCATGGCTTGATATATCAACATGTTTCCGGTTCAGTTCCAAGTACTGGCCACATGCTGAAGATCAAACATGAAAGAAGGTGGCGCCGAGTGCTGATCAAGCTGGAACAAAGCCGTGCGATGTTAGCACAACACGTGAAGGCTCCCAAGCAAGAATTGACGCAACAACTGGTACTGATGCGGCTAGGGCTCGGAGTCAGGCAGGCTGCCGCCAGGTAGATTGCGCAAAACTGTGCCAGCCAGCAGTCGCAATGCCATTGCAAGAGGCACAAAGATGGTAGGAAGAAAAAGTAACAGCCACGCAACGAAGGATTTGAAAAACATGCACCCGATGTTTCTGCACCTTTTCTAAGATGATGCCAGTATCTAAAAATTGCATTGCTGATATTGGATGATTCTAGGACTATGTTCATGCGTCTCGCCCCGTGGCTTTGTTCATGGCCAAGTCTGCCTTGGTTATGTCATCACCATGGCAAAAAAGTGGGCCTGCAGTGCCACCCTGCGCAGCTGACAAACCACAGCATCACAGGAGAACTGGCAAGCCACCTCCTCATCCAAACATGCCCCAAAAAAAACTTTGTACCCCAGAGTCATGACAATGCTGGAAACAAGATAAGTCGATCAGGATATTCATAATACACCTGCATATACAACAAGTTCACCAAATATAGTTTCTGTGATTTTCAATACAGATCCTGCATAGTTTCTGTGAAATTCAATATAGATTCCAGGGTGCATTTGGATACGTCACAAACAATTGTTTAAATAGGCCATCCCGGGCCCTAACCTATAGCTATCTATATCTGATTCGCACAACTGCTCTCTCTCTCTCTCTCTCTCATCGCTCCTTGGAAGCGACCCTGGCGTGGGCATTGCCTCCGGAGCAAACACCCAGAGAATCATTTCGGGATCAATTCGGAGGTTTCTGAGGATATCTAGAACTTAAGCATCCAAAATGGGATTCTGACCCACAATCCAATGGATTGGTTTAAGGGAACATTGACGGTTGAAACCATGGTTTTTGTTAACCTCCAAATTGTTCCGGGTTTCATGTACAGTTTTCTTTGAACCGGTGGAAAGAGTTCTGAAAGAGTTGTGGCTGTGTCTAAGCCCAACATAGCCCAACAATAAGCCTACCATTTGGATTAGGATTTCGCCGACATTCCGGGGCCTAATAGGCCGTCCACCCGATTTCCAAAGTGGTGGTGATTTCCCCAGAATATCTGTGACTGGAGAGGGCTCATCATTCTAAGTGAAGTACACCCCAAAAATAGATAAACATAGAAAAGTAAACTCCAACCAAACTATCCAATAGATATGAGTTATTTTCTTTTTTGGGGTTACAATGTTCAAATGACTTCTCTATCTGTTTGATGCATTTTTTTGGGTATCCTATTCTCAATGGTGGTTTCAAACCAGCCAATAGACATGAATCAAGTGGGGATTATCATCTTTGGAACCACCAACCAGCAATATCGCTATGGGTGCTTCAAGACTGAGTATCGACTTCCTAACATCTTTCGAACGTAACAGCGGACCAGTGGACCAGTTCCCTTATGATGACAGATCACAAGCAAAACCAAAGTATCAAAGTCATCCTATCTGTTACCCTCTGGTCATTTAACAACGCCATGGTATAGATGGCCCATAGAAATAGATGGTTTACCTGGGTTTGCCTATTAAAATGGTGGATCTTTCATGATCTTTCCATGGCTATGTAACAAATAACCAGATGGTAATGTAGATATATAATGATGGTGTATATATATATATTGTATAATTACATACATATATATATAATCAATGGGAAATCCATTCATGGGATATATAATATGATATATTAATATATTATAGATGGTACATCTGCTGAACTTCCCATGGTCATCCTGTGCCATCGGTGCCATGGGTGCCATTGGCCTGGCGCACCACCGCATGTTCCATGAGAAATTGGGGATTTTGCCATGGAAAATCCATGAAACATCATCGAAAGTCATAGAAAATCATGGAAAATCCATGGAAAATCCTTGGCAATCCATGGAAAATCATGTCTATATTCCAGGGAATAATCTTAAGGTATGATGGGGAATGTGGCTGCGGTATTTTTATTCAAAGTTTAAGTGGCTACTCAGGCTACTAGCTTAGATGGGGCCATGCGAAGCAGAGAAAACATATTTTCAGCTCAATGTCAAACCATAGCCATTTCACCTTCAGTCTCCTTCGAACCAAAATTGTTTTTATTCTCAAAGGACCCAGGTCCGTGCCAAGAATTCACTCGGAAATCTAAAGGGTCAAACAATCCTCCAAAACCACATGTTTCTGGGTCAACAGACTCTGGCCTGTAACGGGCGAAACATCACCTGAAATCTCCTTTTTTATCGCCTGAAATGGTGATATGATCATGATGTGGTAAAATCATGTAAAATCAATCATGAACCATGGACCATAAGTGACTTTACGGTTTCGACCATTGACACTTTGCTCACATGGGGACCAGTGATAGTAGGAGGATCACAAACGGTTCAGTCCATGTGGGCTGTAGCAATGGCACGGATTCCAGGAACAAAAGGGATTCAACGAATGATAGTGGCTCCTCAAATCCATCTCAAAGACACTTAAAAAGTCAGCATGCAGGTGGCCGATCCCAGCAAAAAGGTCGAATATGCTCGAAGTATTTGAAACCAGCCACCATAGACTTAGACAGAGGGAATCTCCACACCGAGCCGGGACTCAGAATACTGACCAAAGGGAACTCTTTGGGTCTAGCAGCTGCTAACTTCTGGAAGTCATTAATGGTCCATTAATATTCACAAAGTATTCCCATGACATATTCTCCCATGGGTTAACCCAAATATTCCCATAATAATCCCATTAAGAGTTTCTGCTGGTGACATCTCCACTTTTAAATCGATTGAAAAATTCGCCATCCCTTGCTGGGCCTCTGTTCAGCTTCCATCGCCTGAAGAGGGCATCGATAAAAATGTGAAAAACAGTAACGTTTAATGTCCAACATGGCATTGACATAGATATATGATATATCATCATATATCATATCATATCATATCAGTTCATTTCATTGTATATATATATTATATATATATTATATCTACATCTACACTGTAACATCTATATTAGTGTCTATACATGATATAATATCGTTAATATAGGGCTGGCTACAGTGTCGACGGCTCGATCTTCACAGTCTCATCACGGTGAAGTCATGTCATTTGAAGTCCAATTCAGCAAATATATGGTGTATATATACACAAACGTCATCCAAATGACTATGTCACTAATACATAACTGGTATATTGCTATATACTATATATATATATGATATATATATATACATGTATATTAGATATAATATTTTAGGGAAATGTATATATATAGGGTACACTATCATTTTCAATTGGTCTCATCCAATTTGCTCACGCCGCCTCCGGTGATGCATCCTCACTGGAGCTCTCTTCCTCGCCAAACAGCCTGGGCGCTGGAGCCACTCAACCAGGACTTCGTGAAGTGGGCCATTTAGTAGGGGGAAGGATTACCAAGCAACAAAGTGGGCACATGTTTTTGAAGAATTTGAATACATGGAAAAAAGTTTCTGGGGTCTAGAAACGCACAACAATGCTTCAAGATGCTGAATTATAATCTCTTTTCTGAGACCCAAAGAAGTGCAACAGCAAATGCTTCTACCATATGATGGGTTGAGGTTGGGTACCCTAGGGTAAACAAAAAATATGTAGAAAATCAATGGTTTCCGTTCAGAAAATGATCTACATTCAGGGTGGGTTTTCCGTGTTTTTTCATCTCTTGCAGGAGGGTATATTCCATAATTTTGAAAGCAAAATCTCTCCCAAAGACAAAACTTGGGAATTCCCCTCAACACCCAACCTGATTGGTGAATGACCCATACCCATAACTTTCACTGCTTCAAATCCTTGTGTCCAGGTGAGCTGCCCAGAACATTTCGCTGAAAACCGACACATCCCCAGCGATACCTCCGACAAAAACACGGCTCAAACCACCTGAGGCAAATTTAGACCCCTGGTACCAGGGACGAACTCCCATCTACATATCTACAACTGTGTATTCAACACATGAATATATATATATATACACACAATCTATCTCTATCTGAATCTCTATCCATTCATCCATCCATCCATCTATCCATCTATATATATACTGGTTGGCGTTGCAATAACCATCTTGAAGAATGATGGAGTTCGTGAATGGGGTCGGGATGACATCCCATATGAAATGGGAAAAATCATCCATTCATGTTCCAAAATATGACAGTTAGTTGGGATTACGAACTTCCCAACTGAATGGAAAAATGCTGCAGTACCTCCATTTTAGGATCCTGGATTTCCCATTGATTATATATAATTATATATACACACCATCATTATATCTACATTATACACACCAGATGTATACCATTGTCATATTATATATATACCAGACATTAAACTCGCATTATACCATGTTGTGTATATTATATATCTACATTATCAATGGATATATCTAATATATCATTAAAAAACACCATCATTATATATCTACATTATCAATATCTCCAGCATTGTATATCTAATAGATATATTATGATTGATGTATTAGATATTGATACAATATATTTACAATATTGACACAATATACAACGTCTGTATTAGATATGTGATATATAATGATGGATATTATATATATATATATCACACCACCAATATATTCAGTACATATCTATATATCTATATTATATCAATATCTATGGAGCCGGGCCACTGCTGGTGCAAGGCCTCCGCAGCAATTTGCATGGCCTCCTGGGCACTGCTCATGGCGTTGGAGCCGTGATACCTCGCGACGCGCCAGGCGACGGCGTGGCGTGGCGAAAACGCGGCAGGGAGACGGGGTCCATGGGGATTTTCCATGGGGAAAATGGTGGTTTTAGTGGGCTTTCCCCCCTTGAAAAATGCAGTTTTTTTTTTCGGAAGAAAAATCATGGGAAGAGTGGAAAGATCAATGACCAACCATATTTTCATGCAACATAGCTGATATAACCAACAATATGGTAGTCTAATAAGGTTTAACAGGGACAATATTGAGATAATAGCGAACAATATTCACGGGTTTAGGCAATCACCCAACCAAAAAGGTGGGTTTAATTAGTGAGATTTAACCATCAAACCTGGTGGTATAACATAGTGGGGCCATAATGGGAATATGAAAAATATCAATGAACAAATAAATAGGATGTTCAGGAGAAAAATAATGAACAAAATCATGTCTCAATTGGGAAGTCAATGAACATCCTATCTAAATTTTGGATTTGAATGGGAAGATCAAGATATCACCTCAAATATATTTGAACACCAAGACACGGTGATGTCACGGTCCCAAACACATGGTAACATTTGCCAAGGCTTGGGAAATCTACCCTCAAAATCTCATGGTTGAAACTTCGAAACTGCGCCATCTTTGAGCTATTTGAAGTGGAGGTATACCTCATGTTCATGCACAGCCCACCAATATTCTTGATAAAGTATCCCATATTTTTCAATATTGACCAGATGTAATTCAAATTTTGTTGGTTTAAGAACAACTATAGTTAATTGCCACTATTTAGTATAATTACTATTCATCCTATTTATCACTATTAAACCAACTATTTCACCTATTTCCATGGCTTGTCTTATACCTCCCCGTAACTCTAAACTTTGGTTAACCACCCCCATCGTGCCCAAGCTGCATGGCAGTGTTCATCGCTTGCTCCACCTGGCAGCAAGGGACGGACGTCATGTGGAATTGTTAATGGGACATTATAAATAATAGTGGCATATTATAGGTAATATCAATATGGATATGAATATTATTATAAATGATAGTGGATATGCTAATATAGGATTATTCTCTAGTTTCATTGACAATAGTGATAATAATGGAACAATAGTGGAATAATCATTGTTAATAGTGGAATAATAATAATCATGAGGTTACTCAGTTTAAATAGTGATTCAATCCCCTGGAGATTGGAATTCTTCATGTTTTCCACATATGGAGGTTTCCGAACATGTGGCTACCCCAAGTCACCATGCTTTGTTCCAATACTAAGTCATGGTCTAGTGACTTGCAAATCTTGGAACCCCATATGCCTTCTGGCAATCTCATGTTGCAATTAACAACATGCAATGTTAAAGTTTACCTCCTCACGATATAAAATCGAACCCGACAAGGACCATGTAAAATAGTCAACACACATGTACCAAGGATATTTGTGCGGATTACATGCGGGTAATGGGAAAACCGTCCACAAAAACTATGGAGAAGAAACATGGTTGGTGGTTGCAACCCCGCTGAAAAACCTGCTGGTCAATAAGAATCATCATCCCATTTCTATAGGATCAAAACAGAGACCAGAATACCAGGGGGGATTGGAGTATTTCCACTGCAGAATTATGCAGAATTATAGCTACCTGATAACACCAATATTAAAACCCCGCTTACGAAGCGCCCAACATTCCCATGAAAGTCATGAAAGTCCCCATTATCATCATGATATTCCTAAACAATATCCCATTTATATCCTCATTTTCCCATATGTTCAGATGATTTTCCCATTGATATTCCCATATTTTCCATTGATTTTCTACATCATATCCCCATGATATTCCTGAAAACTCTCCGGTTCTATCTCAATGAAAAAAAAGGTAAAACATGGGAAAATCATGGAAAAACATTTGATATCCCCATATATTCCCATTTTTTCCATTGATTTTCTATCTCAATTTTCCCATGTTTTTCCATGAAAAAAAAAGTGTCGCCGCCGGGTCGCATAGGGCTGCGCCGCCGCCATGGCTTTGGGCGCATCCTCCTGAACCACCTTCTGCATCACCTCGTAGCCCTGGAAAACCATGGGAAAGCTATGGGAAAACTATGGAAACACCATAATTTATCATCTATATCATTATGGGAATCATCATTTATAATATTTTATAATCTATCATTATAAATATGATGATGATAATGATTAGGATGATAATGATTATGATGATAATGATTATGGTGCTATGGACTTTGTTAGTATTGATGATATAACTGGTTTAACTATAGTCTATAGTCATTAGTTTAACTATGTTCATTAGGGAACATGATGGAATTTCATGGGATTTAACCATCCAAAATGGTGATTAAACATGATTAAACTATAAACACCTAAGTCGGTGCAAAGTCCAATAACTATGGTTTTTGTTGGTGATATATCTATAGAAATTCTATAGTAAATGGGATTATAACCCATTTATACCTGGGAGGGGGGCACCACCTTGTAGAAAAACCCTTAAACCCATGGGATAATGTTGGTTTAGCCAAGAATGGTGATATGGACTTTCGGACAAATCCTTAAATAATGGTGACATTATCCAGTATAATGCGTATAGAAAATGAAGGGAACACCATAGCAAACTGATGATTTAACCAACAATCATGGTGATATAGACAATCACAATGGTGAGAGAATCCCTATGAATGGTGACAAAACTTCTACAACAATGGTTATAATCCCTACTAATGAAGTTCAAGCCATTCTTACTGTCTTTACATTCTCTATTTAAGACTTGTTATGACTTAATTATTGTCCTTATATATGGTTATAAACGGTTGTACATGGGGGGGCCATTCCATTTTTGTGGGTTGTAATGATAATTTATGATGCTTATAATCCCTATACATCATGGCTGAAAATGATTGTAATCCTGATTAAAATCATGGCTCCGAAGTGCGTTGTCTGGCTGATGCGGCGGCGCAGCTTGGATTTTGACCACATGTCATGGCTGGGCCATGCGGTTCATGAGAGCCGGGTTCTCATCGCTAAAGATACCTGGCGATTATTATCCTTATAGTGGTTATAATTACCAACAAACCTTTGTAGAGGTAAAGTCCCATTTATGGATGAATTTCCGATTTGGAGCCCTGCAAAACAAGTTAGATTGTTATGGTTGTAAATGGGGTTACCATTCCAAATTTACGGGGTGGCTTACTGACTTCTAACTGCAAAAGGGGCAAAACTGTATTGTTGATGGCTATGTCACTATCAAAATCCAATGAAGTTCCCATCAAATCCAGTTAAATCGCTATTTCTAGTGGTTACTTCACACTTGCTGGTGGTCAATTTTCTCTACCCCATCTACTACCATTAAAACTTATAACTGACTAAGTTATAAATCTCATTAGTGTCATTAAACTCAGCAAACTAAATCCCAGTACCCTCTGGTTTTTTGACGTTGTAAAATGGATGAACATGGCCCATTTAGTTCGATGACTTATGCTGAGTTTACCAGTTTTTTAAAATTGTAATTTTCTAGTTTGTAACTCGTTAAAAGCACCAAAGAGTAACACTATTTTCTAAATGATCACTAGGGATAATGGTGTTATATTCCCAGCACAACTCACTAAGTTATAATTTTCATTCATATCCCAGAAAATATTGTATCACCTTCATTGTCTATCATTCGTCACTATACACTATAGTAATCCCCAAGAAGACAGAAGATATTCGAACAGGCCTTCCCGTTCGAATGCTACGTTCTTCTTGGTTCCAACAACAATCGGAGATGAAATCCCATAGAAATCTATGACGTAAATGGCATCCTAAGATCTCCAAAAACCTATGGAAACTCCGAAACTCCCATAGAAATCCCATAGTGCCCGCCTCCTGCGCCTTCTGCTGCGCTGCTTTTTGCACCTCAAAGGCCGCCTGTTCCACGTGCGGCCGGGCCGTCTCGATCATCGCAGGCATGTCGTGCCTCGGTGCCAGAGATGTCCATGGGGATCTCGTGGGGGAAATCATGGGATAGTGGAAAATATAGATATAGAACATATATGTTATATCATAATATTAAATATGATTTTATCCATGTATAATCTATGATATATATATATATTATAAGATTGTGTGCATATATCGTATGATCATGCGGATTCAATTGGATGCAACCCAGCCCAACATGGGGATGCAAGGGGATATTTTTACCATGATGGGAATCCAAGAAATGTGTCAAAACAATGATACCCACATATTCCGTATAGCCGACTAGTTCTGGTTACTGTAAGCTGGATGTTCATCCCCCATGGCACGGGAATATGTCTCTTGTAGCACTCTTCTGGTTGGTGGTGAAACGTACCACCCCCTTGTTAGGATGAACAAGAAGGAAACATAAGCAGAAAAACAAACACAAGAAGAACATGATGTGGAATATATGTTCATCAAACAACACCTTTGTGATGCTTTGTTGATTGCTCCACGACAGTCACGAATCCTGATCGCCACGTTGCATCACTACTTGGTGTAGTTTCTGGCTGGCCTGACGTGGTTGAGCTCACCAGTCCGAAACGTGACAGTCTATGTCGGATGATTGCCCTCTGGTAAACCAACATAGCTGTTGAAAATGGTCCATTGATATTTGATTTACCTAATAAACAAGATATGTTTTTCCATAGCTATGTTGAACTACCGGAAGCTATCTGCAGTAAAATGAACATTAATATTGACATTTCCTGCATTTCCTGTCAAAGAAAGTAGATCGATTCAGGATGGAATATAGAAACAATATGAGGAAACCTGCAACCCATGTTGCCCATCTGACCCTGATTAATTTTTGGGGCCGGCGATTTTTTTTCGATGGCCCTGAGCCTCCCCAAACATCTTCGGCGCTTAAAAGTGGCTGAAACCCCGTTGGTAATGATGTCAATTTTGAGGCAATCACCAGTAGATTTCCATCATTAAATATGGTTACATCTGCGTAAATTCACAATCATTTACCCCAGGGTAAACTAACACAGATGTGGAACATGACCATGTATGGATGGCTTACCTATGAAAATTGTGATTTCCCACATCTATGTCTATCATTGTCTACCTCCATTATATCCCAGTTATTTCCCAAATATGGGCTGGTTACATCACAATCATATCCCCAAATTTTATCAAAGTAGAACCAATGTTTGCCCTTCATAGGGCCAGTAAACGACCTTTATCCCATTTTTATCCATGAAACATACTGTGGATGGAACAAATCCTGCACAAATTGCTAGATGCTTTATCCCGTTATAATCCCAGTATTTACAATTTTTCATAGGTACGTATAAAATACCAACTGGTGCAGGCTTTCGCAACCATCCACAGTAACTCTATCTTCAGGGGATGCCAAAATTCCATGACGGTTTTATACCTCGATTAAAGATCCAAAAAAACATCCCCATTTGGGCGTCCAAAATCTTCTGTCCTTCCTTCAAAAACTGGCTGGTTGATAGGATTTCTCAATAGTGGATCGTGATAATCATGGATTATACCTCTAATGATAGTATCCGATAGTAAAACCCCATGCAATCATCAACCAACCATTATCTATCCTTGTTATCAGTTGTATCATTGGCTGCTTGATTGTTAAACACCTAAAAACCCTGTATGTTTGATGGTGAAATCCTGTTTACCTTCTGGTCATCAGTCAAACGGCTTGCTGGAAAATCACTCCATTTTAGTTCGGTGATTATCGGAGCTACAAACCTCCATTTAGAAGTCATTTCCCAGCTAGCCATGTTTGAGGACACCGGAGGATGTCAACAACGTTACCATCATATTCCCAGCATGTACCCACTATATCACCATTATATCACCATTATATTACCATTTGTCTTAGTTAAATCCTATACGTTTCATGGTATATCCACCACAAATCCTTGTGTTTGCTAGCTGCTTACTTGTATCCCCATGATATTCCCACTAGGGTAAATCGCTTGAATCGGTTCCAGTAAGATCCCCTTATTATCTCATGATTCTTCCTATTAAACCCTTATAAAACCTTGAACATCCTAATTTTGTTCATGGATATTTCATATCCCAACTATTATATAACTATATTTCCAAAGCATATCCCAAGTGATTGGTTATATATCATGAAAAATCCTCATTTTTTAACCAATGTTAAACTAGCACATTGTTTGCTATCCCACCATTAAACACCGTTAAACCCCGTGACATCATTATTTTAGTTGGTCAAAAATCCCATGAAATCCCATGAAATCACCGTATTATTAGTTGGTAAAAATATGCCAAAGTCCGATTAAAATCCCATGAAATCCAGCAGGTTTCTGGGTAAAGTATCATAATTCACTAACCTAGGCTATGTTGGGGATGATCCCCCTTACTAGCCATGATTATAGTGAGGTCGCAGTGAGGTCGTCATAATTTACCCAGCATGTTTCTATCTTTTCCATTCTAACTTTCCCAGCCACCCCACGGGCCCCACGGGCCGCACCTGCTGTCGCTTCCGCGCCGCAAAGGCCGAGGCATCGGAGACGTAGCGCTCCACGTGGGGACGGGCCACCTCCGCCATGGCAGGCACGTCCTGACGCGTTCACTGCGTTCACGGTTAAACCATAGGCTTAGATGGTGATATGGTCCATAATATGGGTATATAATGGTTTATAGTATATGGGTATATGGTGTAAAATAGTATATATAATGGTTCATAACCATAATATGGTGTATAATATGGGTATTGTCAAATGGTTGATGTTAAATGGTTAAATAATATGTTTCTAAATGGTTTATATAAGCCTAGTTTTTTCGGTGGGATAAGTAGGCTGAATCCCCTTGTAACTGGGGTGAACTAACCTACTTACTAATGTGGGATGAACCACCGTTCCAATTTCATGGGGGGACCCCCAATTCTCATCTATTGTTTGATGGAGTTTTTCCATGAAATAAACATAAAACAACCAACTATGAATTGGGGATCCCCATTTATGGAAACCCCGTTGTGGGCCGCTGGTATGGGGAATGAGAAACGGCGATGAAAAATGGAACGAATTAACTCACAAAAAAATGGGATTGTTCTCATCCTGTTCGGGATTATCGATGATCATCAGTATTTATGTATCATAGGACGATCGGAATATCTTCTTCACTGCTTACCTTTACATCAAACATGGCAATGGTAAATCCCCTAAGTATAAATGTAGGTTTAAAGCTGGGAAAATAATCTAAAAATTGGATTTTTCTATTGCCATGTGTGCTTACCAGAGGATGAACTAACCCCCACATATCATATCAAATTTGGGGATACGTCATGGTAATTGAATAGGTAAATTTAATGGATTTAATCTGGGATATGAATAAACGAACTTGATATGATGTTTGGGGCGTGTCTGAAAACGGAGGAAGAAAACGCACATACGGATTACTACTTTGAAGAAACACATAGGCAGGATAAACTGTGGGATTTTGGGGTATGCCTTCAGACAAACCCTTATGAAGCTACGGAGATATACCACAATAAATGGGGGGGGTTAAGCAGCAACAATGGGAGTTGAACCAACCAAGTTGGGCATTGAACATGATTTAACCAGCAAAAGTGTGGGGAATTTATCTAGCCACTTTTAACCAACACAACTTGTGATTTAAACCAGAAAATGGGGAGGCTAAAGCAGCGAAAAAATGGTGGGAAACCACCTTCAACATATTGGAAAATCATGAAATATTTGAGGGGGAAAGCCATCAAGAATGGGTATGTTGGAAAGGGTGTTGTCTATGGTATATCAATAATACATTCCAAAGCTATACCATTTCTAACATGTTTGTCAAGAGCTACACCCCAAATTCATGGATATTTATGAAAGCTTGACCAACGCAAATGGATGCAAAAGCCATTAACAGCGCGGATGATGGTGAGGATAATAACAACTAACCATCAACACGTGGCTTTTGCTACTGCAGTTGCGCATCTCTGTGCTTGAACATGAGATTTTATCGTTTTCTTTTTTTTTGTGAGGGGAGGGTGAAAGAAGTGTGTATGGGAGGCCGAGTGCAGACTGTGGCGAGAGGCGGGTCCACAGTTTTGAGAGTGAAAAACATACTGGTAGTATTGAATTCACGTAGGCCGTCGTAGGCCAATGGAAACTACTTCTTCGGCAGCTTTTTGATTTCCTTTGCAGCATGCCGAGCGGATTTGCTTTCTCAGTGCTTCTGCTTTGATGCCGCCTCTCGCTCGAGTAGACCAATCACGTGGTCCCTCGCAGTGTCCAGCTGAGTGTCTCTTGCCTCCCGAAGCCTGTATACTATTTGTAAAATATTGTGTATCATCAGCATGATGGGCGCGGAGCCTTTCAATCACAGGGATATCATCAGATATATATATATATATGTATATATATAGGACGGTGTGCTTATTGGCCTACTAATCATATACTTAGAGTTCAAATTTGAATGGGATGCATGGTAAATCCCCCTATTTGTAAACTGGTGGCTTGTTAGTTCTGGGTGAAGATCAAGGCAGACGCGAAATCCATGTCCTTGAGAATTCAACCACTCACCGCCAAGGATCAACTGGGTTTTGCTGAAATGTATTGGAACCACCATAAAACTAAAACAGAGTAATTTATGATCAGTGGTCTATCAACATGGCAATGTCTTGGGTGCATCTCAAATCTTTGAACAAACTAACCAAAGGTGCTTTGAGTTGGGTGGAAGGAGCCCTTCTTCTTTCGTGGCCTTGGAAACAACATGTCTTATTCCAGAGAACTCTTCTGGAACTTTGTGGTACGTTTGGCTGTGAAAATTCCCTAAGAATGGTTCTCCATATACCCTCTGGTAATAAAACGTGGCAATCGAACATCATCTATAAATAGGGAATGTTCAATTGCCACATCTGATTACCAAATGGGATAGATATGTTATAGCACCTGCAAATCAACAGCTCCAATACAAACAAACCAGCAGCGCCAGTCCTCCATGACACCGCGGTAAATCGCTTTACCTCCCGGTGAAGGGAACAAACTGACCTCCCGTTCTTCGTACAGAATGGTCCTCTGTGGGATTCTCCTCCTAATGTCAATAAGCCTACAGTCATTACAGCGATTACCAAAGCATGACCATGAGTTCTGGGTGATCTTCACCCTCTGGACCAGGATCTGGTATATCCCCAGCTGATTTTTATTCGGCGATCCCATAGTGTCTCAAACAAACTCTGCGCATGAAGAGCATGTGACGGAGAGTGATGTCCTATTTTTTAAAGTTTAAAGGCCTAGGCAATTCTTGACGCTAGGTCTAATTTGGATACGCCGCCTACAAAAAATGTTGTCGGTTTCTTATGTTTCTTTGAGACATGACCAACCTCTCCCAAGTTTTTTGCCATAACTGCCACCTAAAGGCCGCACCATGTGACCACTTTACTTCGTGTTATCCCAATCGTGGTATGGGTCCTGACACTTGTTTTGACATTCTGACTTCTTATTTGGCATATATCCTGACATCCATCCTGTATCCTCACATTCTGGCATCACCTTGACCTCTTATCTGACGTTCTCAAGTTCTACCTGACATATATTCTGACATTTTATCTGGCATTCTACCTGACACATATTCTGGCAATTAATCTTGCATTTTACTACAATTTACGTGCCGTTGTATCCGGTATTTGATCCAGAGAGCTGGCACCGTTTGTGTCCAGATGGCGAGTGTTTTTTCAACCTAGACCCTCACCTGACAGTGGGAACAAACGTCAAAACTTCCGATGGTTTACCAATTATGGAGGTTTCCTAAATTTCAGTGGCCTCCCATTTTAGTAGGATTATCCGTGAAAGAAACCATCCATTTCGGTTTCCCGTTATTAAAAAATCCTGGGTTTCCCAAAACTGTGCCCGTTCCAACGCCTGCGTGGCGAACAGCATCCCGTCCACCATGGAGCGTCCGCGCGAAGCGATCGATCCATAAAGGCATGGGCCCTACACCCAGCTCCTCCACGAACCTGCTTGGGCGGCACCGGCAGGGACATTGGACGAGGGTTATTTGATGTGAAGATTCTCAACGTAAGCTCCATGAAAAATCGAGCTATATGGAAGAACGTTTTTATGCCCATCATTTAATATTTATATGGTATTTCTATGGACCCCACCGAAAAAACAAAGAGAAACCACCAAGAAATCCCCTTGGATTTCGCTGATTTAGCCATGACAATTTGAGGGATTTCACCAAATTTTAACTATCACATATGGGGCACTCACCCATAAAAATGGAAAAATAGTGGTACCAGTGGTCCCAGGATTTGACTGAAAACCATCAAGAATTGGGGCGTCTAAAACGGTGATTTAACCCAACAACCATCATTTTCCTTGGGGCTTAGCAAACATGGTGATTTGCCAATCACATTTTAATGTAACAAATAAGGACAGTTAAACAGTTATATGTCCAATATAACATGGTGATAAGGAACCATAAGGACATTTTAATGGAACACCAACGTAAGTTTTACCAACAAACTGGGAATTGAAGCAACCATGGGGAATCTCGAGGCTGGATGGCTGGATGGTTTGGTCCAAAAATGTCGGGATGATAAGCACTCCAATGAGGGAAAGCCCACTTTGATGAATCTTTGATGATCATAGCTGCTGGGTCGGTGAATTTGCATTTTTTAAAACCTAGTGATTGATGATCATGGCTGGTTATGTCTTTTTACACCATTGCCTAACCTGCCACTCGACATTTGCAAACCAAATGGATACCACCACCGTCACAGAGTGGGATATCCAACGGGATAGCCTATGCATACCATAACTTGCAATCCGGGGGGCCAAAAAAGGTAACTTGGCTTACAACGAATACATTACTAACAATACTATAAGGATGACTATATAATTAAAGCAAAACATGGTGGTTTATGGGTTTATGATGGTTTATGTATTGCATGATGACTTTACAATGGTATCCAAAACTTAATGAAGTTGGATTTACAGTCGATATATCTATAGTTGGATGGGTTTAAGAAACTGAGGTACAACGTCAGTACCCACTTTCGATATACCATATCCCGATAAGCATGCAGCGATCGGAGCTTAAAACCCGTTTCAGGCTGTCCTTGTTGAAGTGAGATGTGAGTCAATGTGAGAGCAGTTAGAAGTGGAATTGAACTGGATGTGAATTGGATAGAAACCAACAACATCAACAGTGAATATATTTATATATAGAAATAAAACACACAAAAAATTGGACAATACATCCAGTCCAGCAAGAATTGGATAGAAACCAACTTAAATTTCGATATTTTCAGCAACATGGGATCATTGGCTCGCAAAACATGCCAGCATCGATTCGCGAAGCAGCGAAGCATAGATTCAGCGGAATGCTATCAAATTTGCCATGTTCGATGAACAATCGTGATTTTTTCGTATCCAAAATCACCATTTATCTGGATAAATGAAGTAACCACTCATTCACCAAACCTGAAAAGTTCCACCAATTTGGGATATCAAAATTATTACTAGAGTTATTGTAAGTGGAACTACGTAAAATTTTTGATAAATAAAAAAATAAATAATTAATATCAATTTGGGATACTTCCACCAATTTAGGAACTCTTTATCGTAGTTACTAAGCATTACCCTCTGGTAAACTAACATAACTATGGAAAATCACCATGTTCAATGGGAAAATCCACTATAAATGGTCATTTTCAATAGCTATGTTAGTTTACCAGAGGGTACTAAGCATTGCTACTTGGTGATTCCTCCCACGAGTGTGGCTTAGTTCACCTCAGTGGATTTCACAAAAAATCGGGAATCCACTGGCATCCACCACGATTCGTGGGAGCCACCACTAACCTAACCATAAAAAATCATTTCCGTTAAACATCCCATTAACCATTAGGAAAATTATATCACTACCTACTAATTTGGAATATATCATGATTAACCATTATAAAATATTATAAACAATTACTAACCATTAGTCATAGTTCTTCGGTACCGTTGTTACAACCGTCATTTCTGTTGACGTTTCCAACGCGTCACGAACGTCCAGACGCCTGCGGCCGAAGCTGCAACAGTTGTGGCTCAGAACGTCGTAGTTCCGGCCATGCCATTCCTGACCTGGGCGTCCGGCCACGGATCTTTGACCAGTGGGGATATGATGGGGATTAATTAAATTATATATATATATATAAATATGTACTAGTATGGTATGTATATGTGTATATATATATTGTGTATAAATATATATTGTGTATAATATGTTTATACACCTGCTACCCTGGATGAGGTTTGAGTTAGCAATCTGGATTGAAATGTTGTCCAGGAAGCCTTTCGGATTTGCATGGTTTCAGCAACCCCCAAGATCTTTATATTATATATATAGATATATTGATAATATATGTATATATATATATATATGTATTGATAATATATGTATAAATATATGTATATATATATATATATATATTAATAATATATATATATATATTTATATATATATATATGTATTGATAATATGTATATATATATATAGATAACATATATATATATATATATTTATAAAAAATATATATATGATATAAAAATTCTAATATATGATTATATATGGGAAAACACAACATGATAGGACTACATGGATACATATATATATATATATATATCAATTGGATTTGTCCAGTTCGGGGATTTTCACCAATCTGTGGCAAATCTAGTGGGGGATTCAATATCTTCAAGTGATTTCATCAGCCAGTTAGGATAGCAATATCAGGTCTCCGTCCAAAATATGGAGAAATTGCAGCACTTCATTGCCATTTTGATGCAGTATCCCATTCTATCCCCATGAAATATCACCAGAAATAAACCCAGTCACACCTCTAACAAGCTACGGCTGGATCCATAGGGACCACAAAACCAAACTGACAGAAAACACCTGGCCACCGGACAAAGGCGGAACAGGACTTCCGCAGCTTGTTCCGGATCCTTTGCCTTGGCGGTGCGAGATATCAGAAAATGGAGCATGAGGGGGTAGTGGGAAGCTTATATAATTATATATATTGTATTGTTTGTCTATGTTTGTCTACCAATTATGGGAACCCCCGGAAATCCTATGGTTGAAGAGAGCATGTTCAATATTCACTGGCCATAACTTTGGATATCCACCATTTTCCTGAGAAGATTCTGACGGGGACAGCAAGACGATCTTCACGATCGACGTTCAAACCCTAATGGAAATCCTCTCCTATCACAGCTGTTTCACCAAAGCAAAACTTGGATCTGCTTAAGGACCCTCCCAGAAAAAAAAGGAATTAGGGATTCCCGAGCCTTTCGCAAACGAACCTATTTTGAAACCGGTGAGGTCTATCTCTCTGAGTCGTGATAAAGGGCTGTGATAGGCGATCTAAATATCTGCACACGCGACTGATCTATCATCCAGTTGCCACAAGGGAAGAAACCCACACCTTCCTATTGCCCTGCAACTTCAACAAAAACATCCCCACCAGGGCTTGACTTGGAACAACTTTCACCATTTCATGCATTTTTCCAAATTAAAAATAAACATAAGTTGACATAATTTCCAAACTTTTGGATCAAACCAGAATCCACAAACATGTTTCTGCACGCTTAGATAGAAGAGATCCCCAGTTACACGGATTTTCATTACTAGTTGGTCACATTTCATGGATCCATTCCTCACTGGTGACATAGAGACCCAGAGACGCCAGGCAGCCATGGAGTTTTCATGGAGGTCACGAGGAATCGCTTGTTTTTCCCGCCCATCGAAGTATCCAACTGCAGTTGTGGCCCAAAAAACAGATCTAAATGGGATCAACTAACTCCTGTATCTAGTTGGTTATCATGAAATATGCCAGTTATAATCCCATTTGTAGTGATTTCCCATCATTTTCCCATCTGGTTAGGCCGATGTCTACCATAATAGTAACTAGTTTATACTAGTTACATATATCTACCATAAACCTAACAGTTTTTGGAGTTATGCTCACCAACATAGCTTGCATAAATCAACTATAAATCCCATTGGTCATCTCCATTTTTGTTAGTTCAACCTTCATTTTCCTATGGTTTTCCCTTCATTTTCTATAGGGATTATTATATATATGGGATTATAACCATTCTTCTGTTCTATATCATCATTATTTATGGTGTCCCCATAATTTTCCTATGTTTTTTTTTTTCGATGGTATTTCCAGATAAGCACCACTTCCCACCCCCAAATGGATTAGCACATGGATTACAATTGGGATACAGTCATTTATAATTAACCAGCTCCTATAAAACATATATATATATATAGAGTTAGTAACTCCCATGGCCCATCTAAGCACTTGCCCCCACCCCAAAAAATTCCTTCGCCGCGTAGCGGTGGCCCCCACGAAGACGCTGCACTCGTAGACGTGCGCCGTCTCGGCGCGTGGCGGGTCGCAGGCCACACCATAGACACCGTAGGACCATTCGGCACCGTAAACCTGGTGGATTTCCACCGAATCTTTGGATCCACCGGAAGATTCCGGAAGTGTGGGCTGCGGGCTATGATTTTGGGAGTACCTCAGGTGTTTGGATCCATAGGGAGATATGATAATACATATATATATATATTATATATATATACGTATTCATTATATATATACAAATAAATAATTAAATATATATATATCTATATATATATATATGAAGGTTTCCTAAAATGATGGTGCCCCAAGTCGCCATGCTTGTTTCAACACCAAAATGGGTCTAATGACTTGGATGATTTGGGGGTACATTTGGGTACCCCCATTTTCGGAACCCCAAACTAATTGTGGCACCATTTTTGGAGACTAGTTCTTGGGATCAATTTTGGGGAGTAATGAAATAGTGATTTATTTATAGTGACTATGTACGTGAACTCGGGGGAGTTCCCATCGGCTCGCCATGTTTGAGAGAACAAAACACGGAGGGTTTAGATGTCTTGCCAGGGAACAAGTGTCATTTTACCCGGAAACCGTTGTAGGTTTAGTGCAAAAAGACTAGACGACGTATGGCCCGAGAGCGTAGAGGAGCAGGGTCTTCTCTTGTTAATATGGAAACACCATATTACAAAACAAATATATTAAAGATGTGTTATAGGCAGTCGAGAAGAGGAGTATCAAGACAATATAGCACAAGTACAAGACAATAGTTTGCATTGCAAACACTTTTACACACAGAAGCTTTTACACAGAGCAAG
>Ga0126342_10003962_pt1 | contig 24901 bp, 22 predicted proteins | sample Cyp1metagenome_FD_92528 | JGI IMG/M metagenome (GOLD analysis project Ga0126342, IMG submission 92528) | Coral microbial communities from Lord Howe Island, Old Settlement Bay, Australia - Cyphastrea 1 metagenome | ecosystem: Host-associated > Invertebrates > Cnidaria > Coral ...
CTTTTGTGGATTACGGATATTCACGTCCCTGCTCTTGAGGGACAAGAATTGTTATCCCATGCCATGAAAAGCAAACAATTAGGCATAAGGATAAGAAAAGGTGTTTATAAGGTTTACCAGGTATATAAATAGTTTCCATTAAGAAGCTACCAGTATGCATGTCGCATCATGCCGCAATACATGCATGTGACTCGGAAACATCGGAAACTGGTCAAACGATCCCTGGTATTGACTCACCAAGCGCACAATTGTACCAAACAGATCTAAATAAATAACTATAATATATATAATATATATATATATTATAACTATATAATTATATGTATATATATATTTATTATGTTCAAAGAACACATTACAGCAAAATAATGCAAACGAGCTCTGAGTCCTGGCTGTTTCGGAATCGCCAAAAGAAGATTTCGGAAGTACTTCGTGCAGCCAGTTGTTGGTCCAACACCAAGCATAGAAACCGGCCCAGGTTGATGTAACACTTCCTGCGCAATGACATGGAATGAGGTTTTAGGATTGATCACCGAAGCACCTGAAGACGCGGGGTTTCAGAACGACTGCAATGTCCCTTTGAAAATTGAAACATCTTACTACAAAATTGTCCAATATGATTCCATTATGTACGGTACATCTCCGCTAAAGCAAGCAATATGCAAGATCTCCTGCTGTTCCTCGCCAGAGTGTTGACGGTCTGCTACGCGCCTCCTCTAGAACTCTCTTGAAGCCATGCTCTCCGTTGACCTGCTTTGCCTTGCAAATTGCCCAGCCCCACTAGGGGAAACTGCATGAAACTGCAGTGAAAGCAGTGAAAGCAAAGGCAAAGTTCAAATATTCGCTTCGTCACGGAAGATCTCTGCTATCTGGTATAGCAACTTAATTCCAGTTAGCCAATTGTAACCATCTTCAAGACATTTGAAAACCATCTGCTTTGGGTCTAGCTGATAGCTGCCAGGGAACGGTCTGCCAAGCATCCAGCGGCATCAGCACGACTCGCAACACACTAGTTGCTAAGGAACTGGTGGCCGCGGCCATCGTGGAGGACAAACCATGGCTTGCCTCAGGCCGTCTCAGTCACATTCTTTCTTGGTTCTTTCATCTTATTTCAACATTTCCGGAAATATCTCGATATAAATGTCTATACTATATATATATAGACATATATCTATACTACATATCTCAATAATGTTGATCCGACACAAGCTCCGTCCATTGAGCTTCTGGCGGTTGCTGCCAAGAGCCCCTCGTTCACGGCCAAACCACCTTACTCGTTTGTGCGGGAACATTTTTTGGTTCTGTGTTGAGTGTCCATGGTTGGTTGCCACTCTTTTCGTTTTCTCCGCCCCTTGCAGAATTCGCATTTTGGGCTGGCTTGTGTTTGATCTCTTCTCTCTTCTACAGCATCTTTCCCTTCAACGACTTCCTGCCTGCTGCTGCTGACGATGAGGGTGATGATGATGTCGATAAACAATGGCAATATTTCTTGTCTCTCGTTTTCATGGTGATGCATTCCACAAGGGCATGTTAGGTTGTGCAATGCGTCAGCTATTGCAGATTGCAAATCAAGCAACCGAATCGCAGTATTGCAGATTGCAATAGGGCTGGCACTATGCCTCAAATGGGTTGCATAACGATGCAAGATAGGCAACTCATGGCAATTCTTGCATAGCCAAGCGTAGAAATGAGATGAAACGAGCAACTCAGCGCAGTTTTGGTCACAAAAAAACTGAGCGACAGCGGATCCCAGTGGCCTCTGTAAAAGCGGCGAGGGCCCCCTTCGGCATACAATGCGCGAACGACATCAATTGCAGTACCACCATATCGATACTGGTAGTTCGTCACTGTGTGCCTCACTTGCGCATCTGGAAACCCATGGAAATCCCATAGATATCCACGGCTTACTTCACGCAGCTGTTTGGATTCTGCTAGCAGCAGAAATTGCAGTCTAAGTTTACAATTTAAAGTAACCTACAGTAAGTCCCACAAATGTATCCAGACTAGTGTAGCTCCAGGATTAACACTTCAAAATCCTTCAGCCCAACGCCATTCAGCGTGATTGAATATGATGATTTGTATGTACTGTTACGGACAACTGCAGATTCGTTGTATGCACATAATCCTGTGCAACAAAACCAAATCTCATCCCAACAGGCAAATTTACCGACTATGATTTAGGTACGTTTGTTCTTCGCGGGTGTTGAACCATATTCTGAACAAACGTTGGGGAAAGAATCGCAGGCAGCAATTCGACGCAAGCGCCCTTTTCCTCTGCGCTTCCAGCCTGTCCTGGGCAATCCGGCGCTGCCGTTTGCATCTCCGGTATGGAGAATGGTGCAAACACCATGCTACAACAGCAGGGTGTAGCAGCTTAGCTAGGGCTTCGAAATCTTCTTCATACAAAGCGTCTCTCACCTGTGAGGAGGATATATCTGGGAGTTCCGGTCCAATCAGGAAAAAGGGTGTCTCTGGTGCAAGTTCTCTAAGACGTTCTGTGTATGTGGGCCGCCCTAAGGCAATAAAACGATTGTTCTCATCCACAGCCCACGTCCACTTTTCGTATTTCAACACGTCGTCCGCGCCATTGAGGTGGTATTGCACAAAGTCGATACATTCCCAGGACTGCTGCAAGTCCCAAACCACCTGGCTTTCCTTCAAATGGCTGACGCTCAGCCAAGAGGTCTCTTCTGTGGCCAGACGAACTAGCATGGCGCGACTTGTCCATTCTATGATCTCTTCCCCTTTCTCATGGAACTTATTGGAAACATGGCCATCAGTGTTTAAGGCCAGGGCACCTAGGACTTCCGTGTACTCTGGAGCCCTATCCTTCAAGAGACTACGTGCAACCTCGAATGCCATACAATGAGCTATTGTAATCGGACAGCAGGAACCAGTCATTGTGATAACTGCAACCTTGTTACCCGGCTTTAGGCTGTCAAGAAAAGGCTTGAACTTCTCGTGCAAATGGCTGTTGTCCCAGCTGCTGTCGTTGCATTCCCATTCGATCCATGCGGCTTCGCTGCCGTCCATTGTGGTGAGACTACAAGGCTTCTGGCGCACGTGTATATATATATACAGCTATATAAATTAGTATATATATATAATAATATACATGTATAATGATATATTATATTATATATTATTTTATATATATATATCTCTCTGCGCACATGCACATGCAGGAAAAAATGTCAAAGAAGTGCTGTGTCGCATACTGATGTTTGAGCCTTACGGTTGGCCATGTTCCCAGCATTTCCCATCTGTGTGTGCGCCTCTATCTCTTTCTATATTATCTCCTCTTCAATCTTGAACGAAACCTTGCGACATCTACCGCCGCAGCACTTGCTTCTGCGCCAATTTCGAACGTTTCAAGCGGCCTCTAAAGACATGCAACCAGGGGGTGCTAATGCGCACTTCCTGCATAATGTTGTCTAGTCATGTGGTCCCTGCAGCCAAATCGAAGCGGAAGCATGCTAATTTGAGACATCTCAAAATCAAGTCAAGTAAAAAGTCATTCTCCTAGCATTCAGGTGTTGTCTCATTATATTCAGGTGTTACGTTTGCGGTTTGACTCAGCAGCAAAGCAACTGCATACATGTTTCCTTGATTTTTGCAACACAGTCGTGTTCTGGATTTTGCGTTCTACTGTCTGTTTGAAAGGCTGAACAAAGTTGCACAACGTAGATGTAATTTTCAACCAGATTGATGTTTTTAAAGGTTATATTGCATTGGTACTGTGTGTTTGCGCAAGGATTCGAATCCGTGGATGGTGTTGGATCGTTTGCTATTGGTACTGCCAGGCTCAAACCATCTCAAACCACAACTTTTGCAAACAATGACGCTTATCACGCAACATAAACCGATAGAAAGATCGACCGAGGGCTAAGCTAAGGGTCAGCTTGAGTCAGTGGATCTCCAAAAAAAACAAAAACTATAATAAAGAGCTGTCCAAAGCTGAAAAGGACGATGGTTCCAGTGGAACCATCACCCCAGGCTAAGATTGGTATTTGCGAAAAGTTCGGGTAGCTATCACAGGGGACGACGGTTCCAGTGGAACCATCACCCTTAGATATTGGGCAAAATGTGGGGTTTGGGGACGACCCAGATTCTTATTTTGCGAACTTTTCGACCTATCATTTTGATCATTTTGCAAACAAATTGTGGCAAACTGATATTTGGCAAAACACAGCTTCGGATATTTTGGCAAAACAATATTTGGCAAAATGATACTTTGGCAAAATGATATTTTGGCAAAATGATATTTTAAAATTGGCAACACGATACTTTGGTAAAATGATATTTTGACAAAATGATATCTGGGGAATACACACTGGCCGTTTTCCAAAAAAAACACAGTGTTCAAAGCAAACGCTTTTGCAAATCGGTTCACGAAGTAGCCGCAGTTTGAATGGCAGAAAAATCAATCCAAAGGTCTTGGATTTTTGCCGGAAAAGCAGCAGCAGGAACATCATAAAGCAAACAGACCCGCAGGAGCCCGAATCATGTGCTGGCAAGTCTGGTTTTGATTGACTAACGAAAGACCGACTGCGAAGTATTGTTCCCTGCGCCAAAGGTGGTGCAAGATTGGATTGCGTTTTATCATCACGGGTGCCGGGACGCGGGGACGCCACCCTGATGAACATGCTTTGAAGTCATGCGCTGCCCATACCGGTTCTCCGTGTAAAGACCGTTCAGCCAAGTTTGAATTTGAGATTGTTTGGTCATGAAAGCCATGTCAGTCGATCTTTCTATCGGTTTATGTTGCGTGATAAGCGTCATTGTTTGCAAAAGTTGTGGTTTGAGATGGTTTGAGCCTGGCAGTACCAATAGCAACAAATCCAACACCATCATTACAGCACAATTATCCCAACTGTTGCACAAACACACAGCACCAACCGAAAATAATCCATATCAGTGGCATCTATTATCATCTATTTGATTGAACATGTTCATAGTTCACCTATGTTTAGCTTTTCAAACAGTAGGAGTGCAAAATCCAGAACATGACTGCCTGCAGTTGCCCTGCTGCAAACATAACACCTGAAAGCAATGAGACAACACCTGAATGCAAGGAAAATGACTTTAAAGGAGAACTTTGCAGGAGATTCCTACTTGAGTTCAGAATCGGAATGAAAGTCACGAGCCCCTTCATTGCGGAACAAGGAACATCCACATGAAAGTGGGCACGCATGCTGTTTGAACCAGAACTGCAGCAACTCCACCGCGAAGTGCGCTGGAAGAGGCATTTCCGCGAAACGTACTTGAAGATGATTTGTCCATACTGCAGGCCCTGCAAAAAAAACATCAAACAACGGCAAAAGTTTGCAAGCTTGTTCGCAAAACACAAAGTTGGGATTCTTTTGAGGTACTTAGTGGAAAATGTGATCTGAGGCGTTGGAGCAAAATAAGGTTGAAAACTGAATGGGCAATTTCTGTCAGTGCTCCTGTTCTGCTGTAGGTCCATTGCCACTGGCGCATGAATCTTCTGACTCATCTGGCCAACGTCGATCTGTTCTGAATTGGAGGCGCTCGTCTGGAGCCGAAATCGCACAAACACGAGCGAACATACGTGTTTTAATTCTGAAACTGGAAGTGTCCAGTTCTGTGCAAATCCTGGCGTGGGGAGGAGTGCAGAAAGCATTCAAGAGTATACATATAATATGACAAATTCTCATACCAACAAGACTGAAACAAGCTTCCTACGTCATGGGGCAAAAGGACCAGCATTTCTGCACTTGGCTCGTGCTGAAGAGCAGCTTGAAAAAGTGCCACCTGATCAGAACTGCAAGGCCGGCGATACTGGGGGCACCTGGAAAACAACGAAACATACGGATGAATTATCATGATTAACAAAAATTGAATAAACATATAAAATGAACTTCTCTCTCATACACAATGCTTAAATCCTAAATTCCTAATAAATCTCTTACATAGCAGATTTGGCATGCTTTTGTCATGGCATCCCACTGTGGCACAACTCTTCCTCTCCAGTCTGTGGTGACCTCTGCAGCCATCAATTCGCACCATCCTGTAGCCACCTAAGCTGTCAGCATTCCAACATCCACGTATCTGAGAAAACCAACCTCTTGGATACTTGAAACACTCTGATCCAATGCCATAACATGCCATAACCAACCGTTAAGTACGCCTTGATCATCTTGCAAGTTTCATTTACGTCATACTCAACACCAACCTGTGTTCTGCTGCGTGCACTACTGCAACCTCTTAAGGCACGTCACGCAAGACCTCACTTTTGTAGGCAAGATCATGTTAAAGTCACGTTCCTGTTCTGTCGAATGTTTTGTGCCCATCGCATGTTGATCTCAGCTCCAGTGACTGTATTATATATATATACGCATATTAATATATCCGTATGCCGAATGCACCCACAACATCCATCAACATCCCACAACTGTCCATAAGCATCCAAAAGCCACTTCCTTCTGGGTCTGACAGAGACATATTTTGAGGCGAAAACCCCTGCAGATTGCTTCCTCTCTTGCCGTACCCTCACTTTGTATCACTTTGTTTTATTCAATTTCAGTTCTTTGAATTTGCGTTGGAGTGTGCATGACACCAAGTTGAACTGCGTGGGATTGCCCTTCACTGCGCAACAAACAGACATGAAATTTGACGGCCTGTTATGTGGCCGAGAGGCCTACAAGTATGCCACAAATTGGTTGCAACCATAAAGATGTTATGTTGGCTCAAGTGAGCCTTCTCATCCCTACTCTTGAAGCAAAAGAATGCTACACAAATTGACATCGGGAACGAAGGAGGTACAAAGGAATCAGGTCGTCCGTGCGTGACCTACCACATCGAGCAAATGCTGAATGACCTGCCAGTCACATTGATTTGTTGGGATGCCAGGCAGTAGGTATCACTCGTGCCCCAGGGAGTGCTTGCAGGTCAGCTATGGCTTCAGGGCCTGTCAAACAAATGAAATGCTACCGGCGTAGATAAACATATTTTACAATATCTTAAACAGCATGTACACAAACACCTGAATGTGCCAAGCCTATATATATACACACAAATCATCAACTAACGACCAGTATGTACCTGAAGCATTACATAGAGAACCGTGCCCACCTGCTGCTTCCAAGCCATCTGCAAGATGAAAAAACAATGACACCGAAGGCTGTCCGTCTAATCCTTAGAATGGCTATGAAGCTGCGGTTTTTTCTTCATATCATCGCACTTACTTGCTGACTTCTGGATCTGTTACCGAACACAGCCGCAAGTCTCAGAGGCATGCCGAATCCTTCTGGCTGTAACCACCTAGCATAGTCTCATGTAAGCAACATTATCAACATTGAGCAAGTTGATTACCATACTTTTGGAGTTGCGCCATAACAAGACGAAAGCCGCGCTGATTCACAACCTCCTGGAAGACTCAACGGTCTACTGTGACCTGGTTTTTGTTTTCCATCGCTCTTCGTTTGTGCGATGAATACATGTACCCTTGTTTGACAAGGGTTCCGCCTGATGCAAAGGATCAAGGTCTACTGAAACTAAGGTTTATATTTGTTACATCCATGACATGCGTTTTTCGCATGGAACAGAGTAACAGTATATAAATGCATGTAAAATCATGTAAATATATGTGAATGCATGCAATCTTTAAATTAATGCGTTGTTCTCTCAGTGTCATATGTAACCCTCTTTCCATGCCACTGCACTCACCAAACTCACCAAACTTCCGGCGCGGAGTCCACACAGCCAGTGGATAAGTTCCACTGATGAGATGGGCAAAAGTGAACGTACCAAAGCTTTAGGCTGATCCAAAGCAGGAAGACCAGGCAAGGGAGTATGTAGATGATGTAGATGCAGCAATGCAGCAAGCGCAGATCCAGCGGTGCTGGTCCGTTTGAGGATGAGTCACCAGTTTCGCAATGGATCCACCGATCTTGTTGGAAGCTGACAGCAGGCCCAGGATCATGCCACCAAGAATCTTGATGCCTTCAGCACTGATATGGTGGAACATGATGCCGTAAAAGCATGTAAAAGCTGGACTGCAAGTAGATCTGCATGAGGAATGATATTTTTCTCCAAAAGACTTTGGACAATTTTGACAAAAGCATGACGACTGCTGGGTGTCCCACAATTTGAATGGGCAAATCACTGGCAAAAGCAACCTTATCAAAATCCTTTTGAAAGTGAGCTGCGACTGCACTGAAGCACGCGGTATCTGCAACCATGGCAGCTGCAGCTTTCATATGTTCGGTGTCCTCGTTCAAGCGAAGAGAGTTAATGCTCCAAAAAGCAGCTGCTTGCTGCGCTACAATGGCTGACACCAAGAACAAAGTCACAACGCCAGAGAAGTGCAACTTGCGAATGATTGGCGCCCATGCCCAGCCCAAGGAGCCGTCGAAAGCAGCCGCCCATGCGTCGGTCAGTTCTGGGTCGCACTTGAAGACTTGCACTTGCACTGCAAGTACTGTGTCTGTCAACCAATCCAAATGTTCCAAGGCACCCATGAGGTAGTTAAAGCGCAAAGAATCGTCCCACTTAACCTCCAAATCATTTAGCATCTTGAACTCCATGACCTTTGACCGTACCACAAGACATAGAGGAATACAGGGGCTCCTGCGATGCACGTGGCCCATGGGAAAGCAAGAAGAGGCAACAACCCAACCACCACCAACCTGGCTTCACTCACCAGCGGAAGGAAAAGTTCCTCGAGACGCACAGCCTGGAGGTGCTTGCGGAGTTCTTCGACGTATACTTCACCTTCTTCTATCATGCCCTGCACTGACGGGATCGAGGACACTCTCCTGCTCCCACAGCCACAGAGGCGAACGAATATATTCTCACTTCCGTCACTTCCGTCTTTCAGTCGAGGCAGCAAAGCGGTAAGACTGTTCCGTGTTGCTGTTGTCGTGGAAAAGCAGTCCATGCAAAGGAAGCAGTCAAACAAACAACAAACAATTGTGCACAGAATCGCCAGAAGCACTGTCTGCCACGGCCAAACCATTTCTTGCATCCAAAATCTTCTAAGGGTGCTCTTGAGCCTTTTGTCTTGAGCCAAATTGACAGGCATCGCACACAGACGGCACTTGATGATAAAATCCCGAACAAACCCTACTGAAGTTCTTGACTCAGGGCGTGCCTCCGCCATGCATCGATTTCAACCAAATGCGTTCTGAGCATAAAAAGCAAGGCAAGCCGCCTCTCCTGCGACATCTTCATCTAGAATCTAGATTCTAGAGCTGAAAACAACAACCACCTCAACACATAGACTAGAGCTGTATCAGGATGGATTCACGCAAGGACCGCTATCAGCATGCTGAAAACCAGGGGAACTTGCTTGACTGTCCCAAGAGGCAAGACGGGTTTGGAAGAAGGATAATTTGCAACGTACACAACTTGCAATGACTCCTGCAACTGCGTCTTCTGCTTTCCATGTTTTGATAGCTCAAGGCCCGCCTGTGCTTTGACCCAGGCCAAGGCGGAAATTGTTAGCAAACGTGAAACGACACTGAAGAAATGGAGCGCCTCTGCAATTTGGATGGCTAACTTGATGTCCTGAAATACTGGCTCGATTTTCGAGACCGCACATGCTCTGCGATAAAGCCGGAACAGAATGTATCCAAACTGCCATGTTTTTTTCAAGATTTGAGCAGAGTGCTGATCGTCAAGGCTCCTTCAAGTGGACGTTTTCCACTCGAGTGAAAGCTCTGCGGAAACCAGAGTACCAAGCTGTGAAGAGGGACAGGTGAAGAGATGCAAGGCAAACCTCAAATGTGGGCACCGTTGGAAAATGTTGCCAACAACAATGATCGGGTTTTTGCAGGTTCAAACCTCAGTCCTAACGCAAAAAACGTAAACACACATCTCGGCAAAAATCCAAGATGAAACTGGAACTACAAAAATTGCCGAACATTACTGTAGCTATAACTCCTATATAACTCTCCAAATGTCAACTCCATCGCGAAACAGTTATTAACATTAGATGGAGAACAAGGGGACGAACGTGACGCGTCGCACTGAACCCGGATTGAAGTTTATGTCTAGGGCCCTTACCAGCAAAGCAAGCAAACTCAGCACTGTCCCAATCACCATACGCTACGATGCTACAAGGTTGTTGTATGCTGTGTTCATGCATTGTTGTGTGGGTGCAAAACTTGGCTCAAAATACCATGTGTTCGCTGCTCAAACCAAATCATGATTATCATCAACAGAAGTGGTAAAATACAAAGACCTTTGTAAACTTTGATGTCGAGTTGTTTTCATCCTAACCAGAAGTTTTTTTTAACTGTCGACTTGGCCATTCGCCAATCAACTGCACAAAATAGGGACGCTGGCGGGCGGAAAAATAGTGATTCCATCACTTTGCAAAGACCACTTCGGTCATGTTTCTTTCTTTTCATATCATTTCTGTTTCATACCGGCTGCTTGCACGCAAGGAGGGTTCGCACCGCTAACATCCAAGCTTCGGAAAAGGGTGGCAGCCTCCACCTTAGCTCAGGACACACCGGGAGTGAGTGAGCTTTGATGGGGCTCCATCTGAGAGAAAACTTGCAACAGCCTCACAAGACTCACAAGAGTCACAAGAGTCACAAAACTAACACGACCAAAAAAACTAACAAGACTAACAAGACTCATCAAGACTCACCACCACCACCAGCATCATCATCATCATCGGCACCACCCCCATCATCATCATCACCATCATCACCATCAGCATCATCATCATCACCATCATCACCATCAGCATCATCATCATCATCACCATCACCACCACCGCCATCATCATCACCGCCACCATCATCATCATCATCACCATCACCACCATCATCATCATCAACATCATCAGCATCAGCATCAGCATCATCATCATCATCGTCATCATCATAGTAATCATCATCATCATCACCATAACCATCATCATCATCATCACCATCATCATCATCATCATTCTCATAATCATTTTCACCATCATCATCATCATTCTCACCACCACGATCATCACAATCACCATCAGCATCACCATCATCATCACCATCATCATCATCACCATCCTCATCCTCATCATAATAATAATCATCACCATAACCATCATCATCATCATCACCATCATCATCATCATCATTCTCATAATCATTCTCACCATCATCATCATCATCATCATTCTCACCACCACCATCATCACAATCACCATCACCATCACCATCACCATCACCATCATCATCATTCTCAGAATCATTCTCACCATCATCATCATCATCATCATTCTCACCACCACCATCATCACAATCACCATCACCATCACCATCATCATCACCATCATCATCATCATCGTCATCATCATCATCCTCATCATCAAGCTCATCATCATTACCACCACCACTACCATCATCATCATCATCACCACCATCATCACCATCATCATTCTCATCATCACCATCACCATTCCCATCACCACCATCATCATCATGATTATCATCATCATCGTCATCGTCATCGTCATCATCATCATCATCCTCCTCCTCCTCATCATCATATCTGGCTGAACTCTGATGGGTTTGTTTGTGGCTGGCTGTGCCTAGGGGTCCTCATATGTTGGCAAATGCATCTGTTGAAGGTCAATCTCCATTTTGAGCTCGCAACAGTCAATAAAATTCAATAAACCAACTGGCCTGAATTATCGTGAAGTTTCGATAAGGGGTGATTACTCGTGCCAACTGAGTCAGACTTCCTCATCAAATCAATGCCACTATGCCTGAGGATTAAACAACTATACAAAAGTATGATTGAAGCATCCCATGCACTTCTTCAAGCTGCCACTTTTTCAAGCTGGGCCAAATCAAACCCCACGTTCCCAAATCAGGGCAGCGGGTTGCAATTCGATTTTCGGTTGAAGTTCTGTTCCCTTCAACACATCCAATCGCGAACCAATCTGAGAGCCTACTTACTGTGCTCCTCACACGAGGCCTATGATTTAATCATGTTGCCTGGTGGCTCCGGTGACAAAGGCTTTGCCAATACGCATGCACATGAAAACTGAACATTCAAATCATTCAATCAAACACTCGCAGAAACTGGATTCAAGGTTGTTATGTACATGCACTTTCAGCGCCGGTGTTCCGCCAACAGCAATCCTGTGTATCTGTTGTAGGCAGGGAGCCTCAAGTGCAGGTTTGGTTCATGACCTGGTGAGTCACGCGGAGAGCATTCCAATGAGCCTTCTGCATTCAGCACCAGCAGGAGTCTCCCAGGATCCAGACACTTTGAAGAGGCCACGAGCTTCTTTGTAAGTAGCCAATGCAGCATCTGGATCACCCATAGACCGCTGCACATGCCCAATGTTCACCAAAAGCGTAGCACCGTTTGCTGTTTGCAGGCATCCAACAGCTTCCTCAGTCAGTCCCAAAGAACGTCAAAATGCCCCAAGGCTGCACATCTTGTCATTATTCATTATTATCAATAATATTTATAATATATATATATACACACTGTGATCAGACTTTGCTGCCACTTGCACGCGTGTCAAACCTGTAAACAAATACCAGAAGCTTTGGTGAAGCAGGCCAAGCAAACTCACCATAACCCGCCCTGGGTAAAACATTACAAACCTTTCAAGACTTGCTCAGAAACCAATACCTGTCGTGACTCCAGGTAGAGCTCCATAGCTCCTATCGGCCACAGCCACAGCAAAAAATACATTGTAAGTCATTGTATATGCGTGAGCGTGTTATTGTTTTGGGCATCTGGCGTCCTTCCATGTTGCCTTGCTCCCGCTGCAGGTGCCCCATGCTAGCCACGAGTGCAGCTCCAGCAGGGGATTGAAGAAGCTCGCAGCCACACAAAATCTCTTGGGCCTAGCCATATCAATTTCCGGCACCCTCATTTCCTAGACATCATTCTGACCGAAAACTGAAGCAAGTTGGCATCGATATTGTCAGTATTTCTCAGTGCACAAAGCGATCTCCCAGGCGCACAGGGGGCATAGCAAGCCACAAATCTAATTCAATTGGCGTAGTAGTTATTGTTGCCGATATTGTGGGGCAGGCTTCTATTTCAGAAACTCTTCCTAGTCCAAGTCGATTTAGGTGTAAAGCACAGAGATTTGGCCTCTTACTGTACTGCTAGATCCAAAGTGGTGAGAAAACTATCGCGAGAACTGGGGTAACGGAACACTCGAACACGTCGTGATATGTCGTGCAAGCCACTTTTTGCTGATCTGCAATGGCCTCGCCTGCTGGTAGCTTGACAAGGCCCCGGTCAAGTCCTTGCGCTCACGCTGAACGTGACCAAGAGACCTGAATCGCTGATCAATGCATATCAATGCTGCCACGTCTGCAGTCTGCCCCAACGAAAAAGGATCAAAAAGGATCAAAAAGGCACTATGGTAGAGAACAACATGTGGGCACACTGAGGTCAAGCAGGAAAATGATGGAACATGTCTGTTCGGTCGGGCTTCAGGTCAATTATGTTTGATGTCGGGTCCGACTTCCAAGGCCCCCGGGGCGTGGGACGTATATGCTCTGAACATAGAGACAATAAGACGACTAAATTAATGCAAACAAATACCGCCTAGTGATGACACATGCCGACACTGCATTAAGAGCAATCCGTTAACATCAAACTAACTATATTGTCACACATTGCTTTTTAGACGGACGCTTCAGTGCCCCAATCCTAGCCTCAAAACGAAAACAGCGTATATAATTAGAAACAAAAACAATGCTTAACTGAAGCAAGGGAACACATACAGAAAAGAACCACGCTGCAAACAATTCGAACTATTTTGACCGTTGCAATTTGAAGAGAAACCCGCGTCCTTCTCAACGATTTGCTCTGAAAACACTTTGCCCACTCACACCGCAGGAAAGTAACTGCAATAGTTGGGCCCCATCGAAACCGCACAAACTTCTGCAGACATTGTGCGCCTCGAGTGCCTTCTCTGCCGAAGTGGAAACCAAACCCGGTTCAACGGTGTAGCAATTATACATACTGTGCATATCTTTGCATACGAGTAAATTTGCTGGAAACTGCACACAACCATGAAATAACCATGAGTAGTCAACAACTGAAAGGCGAACAGTCCACTGCTGACTGTCACGCTCTTACATACTCGATTGCATATGATTTCATGACCCTCAGCTGGGAGGCTGAGACCAACCTGAAGATTCACGACTGCTTGTACCTTATGACACGCCTCTCTGAAGTGACCATCGGCTGCTTCAAGGTCTTTCTGCTGGAATTTCACATGGCCTTGCATGCCATCCGTTGAGAGGTTCTGAACATGTCTGAACAGGGTTTCAAGGATTAAATGCACATCCTTCACATGTTCCACCTTGACAGTGTTTGATGCTTATCACCAACTTAGATCATCTTGGCTTAAGGCATGCGGTATCTGGAACACCAAAGGGTTTTTGTAGTCTTCAAGTGCGCTGTATTGTATCACCACACAAGCAAGAGTCGTTCAAAATCCAATGTTGATGATGATGAAGATGATGGTGATGGTGATGAGGATGATGGTGAGCGACAATGAAACGACAATGATGGACTATGATAAGCTTTGTCGCATTAAAACCCCTTTGAACATGAATAATGCCGATTTCCGATTTTGCCATGCAGCGAAGTTTAAAACCCCAGTGGCCAAGCCGGGTCAGGAGCAAAGCTCCTTCCTCAGAGTTGACGGTTGTGAGCTGCAAAATTCCGTAGCCTTTTTGTAGCAATGCCAAAGCTCCGTCCAGGTCTCCCCGTTCCTCGACGGTCCCCGCACCAATGCATAAACATTGACAAAAGAACTAGCCAGCCAAAAGCGTTAAATTGCAACCTGTGACCTTACCATATGAACATATTATATATATAGGACTATCTATATAGGTGTGTATATATATATATATCTATCTATCTATTTATTTATTTATTGTACGTATATATTCGTATATTGATATCGCTCCGGACAGGAACATATCAAGATCAATCTACCAGCCCAGCTTCCCGCTTCACATGGCCCATGGCCCCGAGAAGTGAAGCATGCAAAGGCGTCTGCTCCTCCTGCATCCTCTCTAACATCTCAAATGCTGACCTTGGTCATTCCAGGTATCGCAAGCTGAATTTGTACAGCATTCGATTCAAATCCATTCTATAATTGGCGTCTGGCGTCTGCATATTACATTATACATTAATACATTACATCTATATGCATGCATGTGTCATGGTATTGTTATTACATTAAAATTTTGAATTATTATGCATTTTTTGTTGGTCATTGGGTGTATATTCATGATATATATTTAGTCTATGATTGCCAGTGGGCTCGGGTCCGGCAAACTGACACCTCCTGCTTTTTGTCTTGCATGGTCTAGATGCTTGATGCTCTTGCCATGCTTGATGATTCATGCGGTCTGCTATGCACACTATGCAACTCGCTTGCGGGTGAGTCGCTCCAGCAGGCTGTCCGCTTTGTCCAGCTGGCCGAGGGAACGAAACAAGTCTGCCACCTGCTTTGCACTTGAATTTCTCAACTGACTTATTAACTGGCAAAAGGAAAACAACATGGAAAACATTGAAGGTCCTTAGGGTAGATCCAGACTGAATATTTCGTTTCATTGCTTGACTACGATGCTCAAGTGCCGTCTGCGTACCCGCAAGCATCCACGCACGACCTTTGCTGAAGTTTCCTCCGCCATCTGAGTCTTTACATGATCAAAGGCTACTCCAGCAAACCAGCGTTGTAGTTCCAACACCACGCTGCCTCACACGATGGCTGCTAATGTTCAGCACTCGGCTGCCCCTACTGAACCAAAGGTTTCCCAAAAAATGTTTTCGCATGCTGTATTTTTTTGACCGCCCTTGGGACTGAAAGCTACATGCAATATTAGTTTGCGTGTCTCAAACTGTCGCAGCATTGTTTTCTGATCCAACCCCAGTCCAGTACTGTACTGCGACCGCCAACATTGGCAGCTAGTGACAAACTTTCACATCGACCGACTAGTTTCGGGAATACCAGGGAAGGGCACGCACACAAGATTGAAGACCCAAAATCATGTCTTGAAGTAATGAAACATGACTTGAAATAGAAGAGTTTCCATCAGCGCAATTTTGTTGTGGTTTGCCACTTGTGACGTCGAATTGCAACCAGGTCGCTGTTTAGCTGGGAAAATCCGCAGCTTTGTTCGACCATTCGGAAGATGTTCTCCTTGTCCACATTGACAGCAGCTTGGGCCTCAATATTCAGACGCGCAGAACCCGCGCGTACTGTTACTACTTCTAGTACTAGTACTAGTACTACTAGTAGTAGTAGTAGTAGTAGTAGTAATAGTAGTAGCAGCAGTAGTAGTAGTAGTAGTAAAAATATCGTAGATGTATAGTAGAAAGGATATACTAATCGTAGTATTTATTAAATTACAATAGTAGTAATATTCATCGTAATATATTAGCTTCTTCGAGAAAATTAAATGCGGCTACACGCGCGGAACCCGCGCAAAGAACACGCGCGGAACCCGCGCAAAACGCAGACGCGCTTAACGCGCGGAAACCGCGCGAAACGCAGACGCATTCCTCAATATTCAAAAATTATCCCGGCAAGAGACCCCAAACAGTGTGGGGGGAGTAAACGGATAATGTATTATAATGTTGGTGACGATGTTAATTAGTTAATGTGGATGATGATGGTGAATGTCGATGATGATGTTGATGATGGTGATGGTGATGGTGATGATGATGATGATGATGATGGTGATGTTGGTGAAAGTGATGATGATGATCATCATGATGGTGATGATGAGGATATATGAGGATGATGGTGATGATGAGGATGACGGTGGTGATGATGATGGTGATGGTGATGGCGAGGATGACGATAATGATGATGATGATGATGGTGATGATGATGATGATGATTATGATGATTATGATAATGGTGACCTGATGGTGATGATGATGAGAGGAAGATGATGATGTTGAGGAGGAGGATGTTGAGAGGAAGACCGATCCCAAGACCTCTCTCTCTCTCTCTCAATTGCCATCCCGAGGTTCAGCGTCAGGCTGAAGGCGAGCTTGTGGCCAAGCCAAAACGAAGCCATAAATTGAGGCATAGACTGGCATAGACTGGAAATAGGCATGAAGTAGAGCAAAGACTTGAAACCGAAACAAACAAAATGCCGAATTACAATCAACCACACGAGAGCCTAGCAATGCACGAGCCAGCCATTTCACTTGGCCCGGGCAAATCCTGACTGGTGGGATTCAAGCGGTTCGCTGCTGTACAGACATGCGACATGCTGAAACTGCACCATCTAAGAGGCCTCAGCTGGGTAAATTGGATCTACTAATCGTTTTGCCCCACCGGTTCTGCAATCTGAGCTGTCAGCGTCAGGAGCCACATGATGATCAACGACCATTGGGGCCAATTTGCTTGCCAGCTGCTGAAAGACTTTGGTGTGAGTTTCCTTTGCTGCGCGTTGGCGCCATTGCCACATACTGGCCGTGTAGCTGGGAGCGTTCCGAGCGCAAGGAAGCGACTTCTGCTTGCTGGAGTTCATAGCTTCCCTGCTTCCCTTCAGAGCAGCAAGGCCCTCTTGAAACTCCAATCTCATGGTCGCCAATTTGGAAGAAAGTTCAGAGATACGGCATGAAGGTTCCTCAAGGCAGGTCCCACCAGAAGGAGCACTCTGGATACCTAAGCTTTCAGCAAGGCATATTGTTCTCCTTTCCAGCGCCTTTCTCTGCGCTGGCCTTCAGTCAGGGCAAACAAAGCAGTCTCTAGGTAGCCGCACACTTCTGGATCTACATGGTTCTTCTTCGCCAACCGGAGAGCAAACCCCAAGCACGAGCACAGTTTATTGTGCATAGAAGCCATGGCATGAAAGGAGCACGATAACACGTACGGACATGCAACACCCGACTTAGGTCACGAACATTGCACAAGAGCCTGTTGTAGGGAAATTTACAGGAAAAATGGCCACGGACACCTCCGGGGACATCGTTTTGTGCAAGCTTGCGCAGTCGAAATGCACATGGACAAAGTACAACAGCCATTTGGCATGGAAATTTACAATAAAACGACCGGGGACACCTCCGGGGACATCGTTTTGTGCAAGCCTGCGCAGTCGAAATGCACATGGACATGTCACAAGAGGCATTATGTGCGGATATGTGCGGTAATTTACAGGGAAAATGCCGGACCCGTATCCCGCGACACCCGTTTTGTGCGAGCCTGCGCAGTCGAAATGCACATGGACATGTCACAAGACGCATTTTGTGCAGAAATTTACAGGGAAAATGCCGGAGGCTTCCGATACCACCTCGATTGAACACCGGGCCTTAACTGTTACCGTAAGAACCCCTCAGTGTGGCCACACTGTTTGGGGATGTTTGTGGAATAAATGGAAAAGACTGCGTGAAACTATCGGGCGAAAGATGGTGAAAGGGAACGACATGGCCAAACATCTTGCGGCTTTGATCCGCCAGATCCGTTACAGCCAAGCAGTGCCCTGCAGCTTGCTGCCTGCTGGAGCTTGGTATCAGAGAGCGTTCGCCATTGCTCCTGAAGCCATTTACAAGCCAGGGTCACGCAAACTTTTCAGTCATGATTAGTCACTCTGTCTGAATCCGAAAAATGCAGCTAGACATAGCTAGACTATGCTAGACCAACCCTTAGCGGAAGGTCCTGCAGCCCATCACCATCATAAACTGCTTGGGCAAAGCCTTGCGCCTTGACATTCAGAACGGAACATGGTGGGACGTGACGGGACATGTATGTAGATATAGTATGTAGTGCATGCAGTTTAATGCGTCACATGACGCCGGGCACACACTGGCTCAAGGCAAAAAACGCATCGCGTGATAGATTGCAAAAGGATGCAAAAGGCCTCACAAGGAGGCATCACGATGTCCAGCTCTCCCGCCTAGCCACACAACATGTCAACATAACCTGGAATGCGTGGAAGTTCTGACAGTCTCCAGATGTCTCCGTCACAGTGAATCTATGTCAATGTCCATGCCAATGGATCCCTATGGCCTGCAGTGCCGTATGCAGCTCGAACACACACCATGCCCTTCTGCAGTACTTTGGCGCACGCCAAGGTTCCATCAAAGCGATCACATGGCCTTGACACCCAGGTTTCTGAATGATGAGACAGAGTGAAATGAGTGAACAAATAGTGAACATGTTCAAGCAACACACAGATTTGGGCAGGCCCTTCTTCAGCTCATGCAAGATGAAACAACCGCGACGGTGCTTCTTTGACGCTTTCTGCCTACACACTGGTGCAATGCATACTATACCATATCATACTATGCTCCTGCCATTTTGTGGCTTGCGAAATGCACCCCCCAAATCAGCCAGAATTGGACGGCGTTTTAGAATCACAAGCTGCCGCACAGCGCGAAGCAGGTTTCGAACGAGCATCCAATGCGGCTGATGCGGCTGCTGAACTCTGCAGCAAATTCCTCGAATGGAATATCACATCCCGAAGATCTGCTTTCCTTCAAGGGCGGTAAAAAATGATAAAGGTGCATGCATTTTCCAAAGCATTGCCTTCGAGATCTTTCCGTATTTCAGGCCTGCTACTGTTCCATACTGTTTCTACAAATCCATCATCTTTGAGATGCAGAGTGCTAGCAATTGCTCTCTGGACTTTCCCGCCTGCACTCGGTGCTGATTGATGCCCATGAAGCATGTCCACACCTTTCCAAGATCTACTGCAGCACCACATTTCACATCATTTCACCACAGTCAAATGACACCAGGTTACCAAGTGTTTCATCAACGCACTTACTACTTGGATCTACTTGGCAAACTTGGAACATGTAGTGCGCTCATTCTGAGATCGCGGCATAAGTTTGCTGGGGTTGCTTCGCGTGTTGCAAACACCAAGCTTCCAAGGAGCTGGAAATGCAGTTTACAGTGTACTGCCAGGTATAGGACAGCATGTGATTTGCGCGTCCCACGAAATCCTCGCTAAGTCAAGTGGCACACTTTGATGAAAAGGCTTGACTGCTGGGTTGCTCCAGGTCTAACAACCGTCAATGCTCGCTAATGCTCAATGGCTTCCTCCCTTCAGCATTGAGCACAACACCTTCCTACCTCTTTTCCGTGAGCTCTAGATTTGAATCCATTTGTTCTGGTTCCCTGGCGAACAAGCGTGCTTCTGTGCAGGCGTGACTCCTTTCCCCTGATCGTGTCCACAAAGGCAGCACCCAAGCGCCCATCCCTGCACAAGCTGCACAAGTTCAGGGGTGGAAAAAAGCGCGACTAAACTGCCATCTGCCATCAGTGGAGTAAGTCAACTGGCGAATGCACCGATACGCCCGATATGTGCCATGCGCCATGCGCCATGCGCCTTGGGCAAATCATATTGGCACCCTTGGCCCGAATAAGTGGCTCGTCTAACTCATAGATGTGAGAGGCCAGGGTCTTCCCAATCGACTCCACTTCTTTGCAAAACTCTGTCCTTTGGCAAGCTGACTTTAGGTGACGAAACCAGTCTGGATTCTGTGTAACAAATGTCTCAAATCCTTTTGATGACTTTATTCACTCCAAAACATGGCAGGGTCTCCCTCCTAACTTCACCTCAATTTCACATTCCCGCATCCCTTCTCACTCTTATATATATATACCGGTAGTTGGTCTCATTTTAGTGTATCCGTATGTTTGGATAAACAAGAACAAGTCTCTCCAAATAGAAAATGCTGCAAGCTCGCAGTGGGTCTCCAGGCTCTATCTCGTCGGGCATGGGTGGGACTGACGCGCAGCAGCCCATTTAATGTCATGAGAGGCGCGGCCACCTCATGCCCCTTGCCACACAACAGAATCCAATGCCTACTGGGCTAGGTGCCTCCACGCTCGTGTGTAGATGTAGAGAGGTTAGAGGTGCGAAGGCACCATGCTACATGCAGTAATATTACCTGGCTCACACATATCGTATAATATTATGGCTATCATTATCTGCACAGAATTTGAGGAACCCTTCAGCTATAAATCATCTTGGTGTTCGTTTAAAATATCGACAATAAAATCTTCAATTGATGACGGCAACTCTGCGGAGGTGAACAGGCATCCAAATTGATTGCAGTAACCAAAGCCATTCTCCAAGATTATCTTGTCCGATCGTGTCCCTGGAAACAAACCGTGGTTGAGATGTACAAGTACTAGTAGGAATGCTCCATACTCAGTTTGTTGCTCTTGAAAGCGTAACTACCTGCTTCTAGACATAAACAAGGTGAAAAATATTAAGTATTATTGAGTACACGTTGTTTAGAATGTGCTAAACTTGATTGACCTTCGTCAGAGGCAAGTGAAGCAATGGCAGCAAGCAAGTGGAATCTTGCTTTTCTTGATGTGCTTTACGGATCTTTACAGCCCATATAGCCTATCATCGTTGCATATCGTTGCCCTATTGTTTTTCCATGTTTTCCCTATTGTCAAAACTGCTCTCCTCATGAGTTGCTCGCCGCCTTTTGTGCCCCCCGCACCGGGTATTGTATTTCCAGGTTCCCCACTCCGCTGCGGCGCAACTCCGTGGCTACCTGTTTCAGCAGCTCCTGAAACGAGGAAACAATGAGGAAACAATTTGTGCTCCTGAATCACTGCAATTGATACTATGATATCATTCTATGTCTATGATATCTATGATCAATCATGTCATCCAACTATCATCCAACTATCAACTATCCCTACATATCCCTACACTAAGGCACAATGTTGCGATTAATTTCCATATATTTCTATTATGTGGTCCCTTGCGGCCACAGGATCTACATCAACAGTGGTCACAGAACTGTTTGCTGAGCGGAGGCTATCAATCAACTAATTACGCTGCAATTCTGCATTATATTATATCTATATAGTCTATAAATATATATACATATATTATGTATGTATGTATGTATGTATGTATGTATGTATGTATGTATGTATGTATGTATGTATGTATGTATGTATACACATCTATCACATTATCCAAATAGAATCCTGCAAAGTGGAATGCAGAAGCAGGGTCGAAAATCCTCAAAGGAGTTAGATTTCAGAGCGATTCCACTCACCTTTTATACCTCTTATTAGTTTTACATGTCCAGCCCTGCTCTCGTTCCATTGCATTGCCGCTCGGACCTAGCTGGGAACCAGGCCTGCGGCGCCATGCCGACAGGAACTTCAGCAGGTTGCACCTGAGATGCATCTGCCGTGCCCATAGGCCAAACAGGTAATTAAGGTCTTGGCCAGCACTGGGAAGGCTAGCATAGAAATATACGTATATATAGAAATGCAGTATAAGATAGGATCTCGAAGCATCTTGAATCTACCTTCCTCCATCAGCATTCCACTCTCTACTGCGAAAGATCCTTTGCTTTTTTGAGCCTTGTGTTTGGGGTTTTGTCGGTCTTCGTTTTGCAGGGTGTCGGCTTTACAATGCTTTAAACATCTTTGAACATCTTCGCTACAAACTTTACTTTGCCCATGCTCCAATCCCGCATATCCTTTGACATGCTCAAAAACTTGTCTAGGGCCTAGGGCAAGCACTTTTAAGCAACACACCCCAAAACCCTGAAGCATCCTGAAGCCCAGCCCTAAACTCTAAAACCCTAAAACCCTAAATCCATCTAAATCCTAAAACCCAAAACCCCTATATCCTGAAAGCCGGAAGTCTAAGTCGCTGCGTATAGCAAGTGTTTTCATTCATCCTCTAGTGACAAGTAGAATGGGAATGTGATGACCATGGGCGAACGTAGGGTTCGGTGCCGACAGCTCTCTCTCTCTGTCTCTGCAAAACATAGCAGCGCAAGCGACTGTCCCACAAGGACGCTCCCACTAGCTCCCCTCAGGTTACCCGTTGGACATCCTGTCTTCAAACTTCAGAATCTTCAGACTAGAATCAGACTAGAGGAACTTTCTTCTCCTCAAAACACATAGCATTGCCATGAATTTGGCGCTGCAACCATTGTTGTGGCCGTCAGCGGGTTGAGCTTGACAAAGAATGACAAGCAATGGTATCTTACTGTAAGCCTTGGAGTCAAAGACTTGCAATGCAAGGTCATTTATCATCATTTATCTTTCCCCAATGATATTAATAAGCTCAGAGAGCTAAACTAAAAAGTCAGTTATATAATATATAAGTTATATATAAGTTGCAAGATGTTGCAAGTGTTTATAAGCCATTGCAACCGTCGGCTTTCACCAGCACATTTCCTGTTGAGGTGCCAAAGAGTTCCCCATCTGTGTCAGGTCTCCTGGCAAAAGCCAAACATACAATAAATACTCGAACTACTCGCATGAAACACTGGGGTTGGGGTGAAAGTGCCTCCTAGGATTCGACAGAACTCCGCAGCGTTCACATTTCCATATCCTGCAGTAGAGCGCAACATAGCCCAACATGATGCTACATGGAATGTCCGGTTTTCAAGCCATGTAATGTGTGATGCAAATGGTGCCAGTACCAATCTTCAGTCTTGGAAGTCATTCCATGTTACGATATGTTACGGTGTAGCCTTTGGAAACCTTCAAGAACGACTGCACAAAAGACTTGAAGCTTGAGGTTCGAGATTGCCCGAATACACTTTGCACCCTTTGAGCAGCCAAGTGTCCGTCAGCACCCAGTCGGGCAACAATTGCGTCCCTTTCATAGGCCGACAGGTTGGACCTCTGCATTCATATCCTTTGCCAAAGGTCTACAACATCGAATAGAAACAAACAAGCGCCATCATGCCACATGCTCGAACTTGATGTGCAATCAGCTCTTGAGCAAAACCATGGAGCTTCAAGTGTGGACCGGGGAGAACAACGGTCAGCTGACTCTGAGGATGTGGCTCAAAGCGGAACAGAGTCTGCTCCACCCTGATCCCAGGATCCAAGGAGGAATGAGTTAGAATCAAAAATCATAAAAATACATTTAAAAAAACACAAACAAATAAATAAATAAATGTGCTCGTCTATCAAATGGGCATGTGGCGGAGCAGGGCTTTTTCAAAAACCTACGTGTCTTGCTTATGTTTTTTGCTTATGTTTAGTGTTCGAAAATTATAGCAAATCAGTGCAGAGATCTTTAGAGGATGTGTTGCTCACTCAGCTGGCATGCATAAAATAGAACTCACATTTTGTTTGTGGACTTTGTACTCTTCAAAATGATGACCGTCCTTGAAGCACATAAAATACATAAACATGTTTGTAATAGTGACGCAGGATGGCCATGAATCGCCAAGGCACTCTCCACGGGCCAGTGTTCCGCGAGAATCTCGTAAGAACTCCTGCGGCCTGCCAGCTTCATCCAGCCAGGGCAAACCCACCGAACCGACCCAGCGACCCAACGACCCAACACCCTACCCGATCCCAAAGATCGTTGCTTTGGCAGGAAAAACATGGAAAAACAAGAGAGAACAGGATGTAGGCACCACAGATAGAAGCTAGATGAAACTAGATAAAACAGTTGGAACTTGCAACCCTGCCAGCACACCTTCGACCAGCACGTGCTATGTTGGCAGCGATGCGGGCGAGGATTTCCTGCTGGAAACGTTGCAGGCTGTGGTGAAATGCGGGGAAGCTTGTATGGTATGTTGATATGTGTTGATCAGACTTGAGCTGCCCCAAAGTTGCAAAACTTTTTTCTGACATTGACACTCGAGGCAAGATCCGCCTCAGCCATAGCACGCTGTCGTTGAAGCTCCTGTCAGTTGCCGGACACTTCTCGAAGAGTTGATACTTTTTGCAGTGGAAGCACTAGAACTGGGAGCACGTAAACAAAACGTAAACACGTGTCAAAAATAGAATCCATCTATGCCCCTGCACGGAGAGAAATAACATGAAAATCATGAAAGGGATGATGACACTTGAGAGGGAAGGGTGAAAGATCGAAAGGTAGGCGTGGGTTGGAACAGGAGAAGAGAGCAAGGGAACGAGGCATATCCGCTGCGGACGGACGTGGGTGGAGTTGGGGCGGATATCGAA
>Ga0126342_10003963_pt1 | contig 24900 bp, 16 predicted proteins | sample Cyp1metagenome_FD_92528 | JGI IMG/M metagenome (GOLD analysis project Ga0126342, IMG submission 92528) | Coral microbial communities from Lord Howe Island, Old Settlement Bay, Australia - Cyphastrea 1 metagenome | ecosystem: Host-associated > Invertebrates > Cnidaria > Coral ...
ACTTTGCTATGGGGTCTTTAGCCCAGATTAGCTCCGGTGCGATCCGGTGCAGCTTCAACACCAGGTTCCGGACAAGGTTCCGGAGGGTTCTGGTGCAGATACCTCGTGAGGTTCCGGAGGGTTTTGGCGGAGAAGGTTCCGGAGGGTTCCAATGCAGAGAGACCTTGTGAGGCTCCGGAGGGTTTTGGCGGAGAAGATTCTTGGTGAGGTTCCGGAGGGTTCCAGTGCAGAGACCTTGTGAGGTTCCGGAGGGTTCTGGTGCAGATGCTTTGTGAAATTCCAAAGGGTTCCGTTGTTTTTATGGCACAAACACTATTTTTATAGCAAAAACACAGAAACTTTCAAGCTGTTGGGGATAGCACCTGAGTTTTTTTGAAACGTTAAGATCATCCTGCAAGTTGCGGCATCCATCTGACCAAAACCCACCGTCCGACAGAGTGGAGATGAAAATCAACTCATGGTAGCTTTGAACATGGTTTAAAGCCACCTGAAAGTCCACTGAACTAAATGTATATGGATATATATATATATATATTATACACATACATCATATATATATATATTTATAACCTTATAAAACCACAGTTATAGTTATAGGGGTATTCCAATGATCGGAGTTTACCATTGAACGAACCTGAACGAAGCCATTGTTTCAGTGGATTTCCTGGACGGTAATACAAATCAAAGCAGACCGATGTCGATATTCCTATGGACCAAGAAGGATTTTGAATGGATATTAGTGGGTGTATATGTATAATGTAATATAGAATACATAATATATATATAAATGATATATAAAATATAAGGTCATATAATATAATCTAATATAAAATAATTTAATAAACCATAACATATATAATATAACATGCACATATATATATAATATGTATACATGATATATGTATAATAGGTATATATATATATATAATGTATTTACATATAAAATTTGCATATATATATATAATATAGATTACACAACGAATAAATGTTCATAAATAAATAGATAAATAAATAAATAAATGTACATAACCTGGATGAATTTGATAATCACTTTACATCGTGACATCATTGGAATGATGGCCCCTCGTCAGGCAGAGTAAACATCTCCGAGGATGGGACAGCAGCTCCCTTGGCAGATGCTGGGCAGTGAACCAGTGCGAGGGTTTTTTTGTGCACGAATGGATTCGTAATTTATAGTGATTTACCCTCTGGTAAACTAACGTAACTATGGAAAATCACCATTTTTAATGGGAAAACTCACTATAAATGGCCGTTTTCAATAGCTATGTTAAATTACCAGAGGGTACAGTATTTAGAGTAGTTTGTCAGTATTAGTCTAATAGTTGACAAATGACCCTTTGGTAGTTTTATGATTGCTTGATATTGGTTCATATTGGCTAATACTTGATGAAGTTGACACACTTGGTCAATATTGGTTAATATAGTGGTAAAACCCAATGTCCTAAAGCCACCAAAGCTACCATTGGGGGATCATTTGAATCCTACCCATTGGTGGTAAAATATTGGGGATGGTTTATCATTGTCTCATTGGGTTTATGGGCATTACACTAAAATTAACCCAGGGTTGATAGTCAGTTATCACTCGTTTGGGGTAACCTCCGGTTGATGGACAAAGAGTTTGTTGAGCAAGGGTTGACATTAGTATCTTGGTTGATATCTCAATTATATTCAGTTTTGATATCAGCGCTGTTGAGGAGTTGTTATTGCCAATTGGGGCACAGGGCTGAGCCCAGGGTGAATAAACTATCAGTTTACTAGTAGGTGGGACCAATCTTAATCGTAATTTATCATAATTTATCACTATTTCGGTACTAGGCCCCTAAAAAAACAGAGTTTACCAACCTGGGGCTAACAATTGTATCATTGTTGATATATATATATATGTCAATTGCGATGTCATCGTTGTTGATTGGCTGTTACTGCTGTTCATATTTACTTTCAATGCCCCTTGTATTGGAACCAGCAGATACCCTGCGGTGAGTGCTATCATTATTCTCACCATCACCCGTTTTGTTCACAGCTGTTCATCTACATCATCAGTTTTTCATTGCTTGGTGATTACACCAGCTACCATCTGCTTATTTAACATAGCCATGGAAAGATCCACCATTTTTAAGAGGTAAACCATCTATAAATGGGCCATCAAAACCATGGCGAACTGTTAGTCATTACCAGGTTGGGTAGATCGAATGTATCCAATGGCTCGGATGGCGATCCAGCAAAAAGTTTTGTCGATCCATGGGTCTGGCTGAGGACTGGTGGAATACCTACGATGAGATCGCAGTGGCCGCACAGGACCCCAAGGGTGGGCGCCGGAGCGTCATGGGAGCTTCTGTGTTATGGGCTTCGCGGAGGGGTTGAGAAACAACCATCAAACCAGTATGTTCACCAGTTTTGTGGATCAAAACATGTTAAAACATGTTAAAACATGTTAAAACCAGCTGTGTCCCCATTTTTTTGCCAGGTGCATCTCCTTCACCAGCCATCCCAGCCATCCCAGCCATCGCAGCCATGGTAGGCGCCCACGGGCAGCGCGGTGAACGCCAGCGACCTACAGGAGGCGGAGACGTTGGCGGCCTGGCTTGAGGCGGTCAAGTTTGGGCCCAAGTTGGCAGGCGCGGACGCCAGTTTTTGGTGAAGTTAGAAAGAATTTTATCATAGAAATTATTGCTATTTACAATCTAAAATCCATGAAATTCCAATTTCAATCCCTCCCTTAGGACCTTAGGATTTGCTGATGTTTCTGCTGATTTTTTTTTGTGGTGATGCAGTTGAATTTGCGGATGATTTGCAACTATCCAGGTTGATTTGCTGATGATTTTCTATCTCCTGTTGGTTAGTCCAGGATTTGCGGAATCTACTGGTAACCTTACTTTTTCATGGCCATATCAATCAAATCGAGCTGAAATTAGTGGAACGTGGCCAGAGATGTTCGGGGAATCAGGCACCAAATGCGGTGGCGCCTTACTGCACGAAGTGGGCCTGCGGCTGCTGGACACGGGGAGAACAGGGGAAGGGTGGATAGCTCCTACCCTCTGGTGAACTAACATAGCAATTGAAAATGGCCATAGAAATAGTGGATTTTCCCATTAAAAATGGTGATTTTCCATTGCTATGTTAGTTCACCAGAGGGTAATTCAAATCCTATCTCATGCTATGGTTCAAAACACCGCACGTGAGGCCCAGACCGCCCTACGGCTTCCCTACGTTGGATTCAGGGATTATTTTGAGGTTGCCTCTGCCCCAGGATGAGGTCAAGTATCCAGATCTGCGGCTGACACATTTTAGCGCCCACTATGCCACCATGCTGTGCCTCGGAGATGTTCTTCCAAAACATGGGACCAGTTGCAGATCAGGGACGTATCTACGCTCTGGTAGACTTGGGAATGGAACGTCACAGCTTTTCATGGAAAAACATCTATACATGGATGTGGACGTAAGGGGTGGCTTCCGTTGCTTGGATTGCCGGAGGGTACCCTCAACAAGGGTCAACAAGGGTGATCCTTTGGCATTTTAACATATTTTAACATGAGAATGGACAATGGGCAATTAGTCTAAGAAAATCATCCAGATATTGGGATGGTATAGAATTTGTTACATAGCTATGGAACACGGCACCTCTTTGAGTCGATTTGGCTATTAACAATTGTTATTTTCCATAGCTATGTTAAATTACTGGGGGGTAGATCGGTATATCTATTAGTATCCCAATATTATCCTATCATTATCCCATTATCATCCCTATTAAACCATCTTAAACCACATCATCCGGATTTTCTGCTGTCTTAGTCTTGTTTACTAGAGAGGACTACAATCGGGTTGCAAGCGCTACAGTGCAGTGCACTGATCGAGAGCGGGGAGGATCGCCAAAAAAATGGGGATGTTGCTAGACCAACCCAATTCACGATAAGGAGTGTATGGATAATTAGATACGCTCTGGTAAACTAACATAGCTGTTGAAAATCACCATTTTGTAGCTGGGTAAATCAACTATAAATGGCCATTTTCAATAGCTATGTTTGTTTACCACCGGGTAATAATGTGATAATTTCCATCCATCATGGATGGATAATATCAATTATCAATAATTATCACACTATCCTTCATGATATGTTAACATGATTCATATTAGCAGTAATTATTGGCATGTCCCGCAAATTTATCATAATATGGACAATTCCTTTCTATGCCATCATGGGGATAATAGTGAATGAACATTCATAGGATGTTTTTTTTTGACATGACACATCCATGTTCCGATCATTTTTTTTGCTGATTATAATAATGATGGGATGCAAATCGGAGAATTTTGATCAGCAAAAAGGACAGGAGATTTTAACATACGATCTCATTGTTGTATGTTTTCCATCATTTCCCTATGTTTTTTGTTGATGGGTACCCTCTGGTTATGACTAACATAGCCATGGAAAGATCCACCATTTTTAATAGGTAAACCATTTATAAATGGGCCATCTATACCATGGCTATGTTAAATAACCAGAGGGTGTCCATTTTGATGGTTCTAAGCTTCCTGGAACTATGTGTTCCTCCCAAAATCCAACGCACAAAATCCCTGATGCCATGGCGAAAACCTGGCGAGGTGTTTGTTGTCCGCCCTTGGGGTGCCGGACTACACCGCTACTGACTCCTGGACTTTGGGGGGTGACGAGTGGTTATGAACCAATGAAATATATGCAGATGGATGGAGAAACAGTTTCTGTGAACTTGGATGATTTTTGAACAGAACTTCATTTTATGCTTTCAGGGGGTTTTGGACGTTCCAGCCCTTGAACTGTTTGGGATTTCACATTATTCCACGGTCCACGGCCTAGACCCAAGCCCAAGCTGATCACCCTGGCGCCCAAGAAAGGTGGTGATGTTTTGTCCCAGGTGTCTAAGCTGGTGATGAAACTGTTTCATAGAAAGTTGGGAAAACTCGGAACGATCATTATGAATGTCATCTGTTCATCTGATCTGTCATTGCTATGTAATGTCTGTGTTGCTAGGTTGCTAGAATAGTAAGAAGTGTTGCCTTTTCTCTTCATTGAGAGCGTGGCTTCCAACGGATTTTTCGTTGGCCGCAGGATGGGTATCGAATGATGTTCACATGGATCAAATTGCCGAATGAAGGATTTCCCATCATATTTTTTTCATGCGGATATATGCCCCTATGTCAAGAAACATCGCTTGGCAGAAGCTCACCAGTTTTATTAGATGGAATCACAAAACCCTTTGTTCATGTAACCTGGCACAGTGAACACTTTTTCAGTTTATTTACTTCCCACTAATGGATTATTATTCTCAAAAACAATGATGTTTCCAATGCCAATCTCGAATTCACAGAGCTTTTCTGAACAAACCATCTACTCATGGTTTTTGGTGGATTCTTCATGATTTCTGGTTTTAAATCGTAACAAACACATGAACATCAGCATTGCTGGGCTCCATCCCGTTGTTTCCTACGTCTTTTTGAACGCCGAAGCGTGGCGCTTCCCACGGCCATTTTCCGCAGGATTCGGCAGGAGCTGTTGGGCCTGAGCAGCGTCCTGGCCTTCGAAGTGGCCAAAATCGGCACGGGCGAAAGAGTGGTGGGGCTCTACTACTGGCCAGGCCGGGAGATGAAATATCTATAGAGATACCCTCTGGTTATTTAACATAGCCATGGAAAATCCCTTATAAATGGAGGTTCTAATGGGAAATTCATCTATAAATGGGCCATTTTCCATGGCTATGTTAAATAACCAGAGGGTATATGATATTATTATACATATATATATGTTTGTTTAATGATATCCAAAACTACTATAGGTAGATTCTATAGATATGATATGATGTTGATATTCGGCATCTAGTAAGTGAAAAAAAATCCATCTACTAGCCAGGCCGCAAACGCCTGGGGATGGGGATGGGACAATAGTAATTGGCATATATTTTTTTCAGCATGGACTATAGTATAGTTTCATCATAGTGTTTTTCCACCGATTTTCCATCTCCAAACTATTGGAATTACAATATTTACTGACTTTATGGGGAAAATAACGCAGAATACCCTCTGGTTATGTCAAACATAGCTATTGAAAATGGCCATAGACATAGTGGATTTACCCATCTACAAAATGGTGGATCTTTCCATAGTTTTTTTTGTTAACGTTTACCAGAGGGTAGTTCCAATATGTTCCAATTGGACAATAGTCATCTCCCAATCGTAGTAAGAATCCAATTGTCATCATTGGGATAATAGTAGAGTTGGAAATAAGAATCCAATTGGGAGGGATTCCTGGAAGGGCCCATACAACTGAGTGGATGGTATACCAGACCGGTTTCGGATGGGTGCTGGGATGGGGATAGTGATGATTATTGGGATATGAAGAATTATCCCTCTCTACCCTCTGGTGATTTAACATAGCTATTGAAAATGGCCATAGAAATAATGGATTTACCCATAAAAAATGGTGATTGTCCATAATTACGTTAGTTTACCAGAGGGTATCAATGATATTTTTGGGATGAGAAGCGGGATGGGGATGGGGGAATCATCCCAATGATCATACCGTAATGATCATCCCAATAGTAGGGAAAAACCGGTACCATGGTCCCAGATGCTTAGATATCTTAGATGGGCCTCGGTGGTAGTGAACTAGAGTAGTTAGTAAATGGAGGTGTTACTGAGCCCAGTTGCTGACCAGGAATCGCCAACATTACCCATGACCAAAGTGGGTACGGAGGGATGGGATGGGGATAGGATTTTAACTCTTGGGATATGAAGAACAAATTGTCTCCCAATGATATTTCATGATCAATATTACTGGGATGGGTGGGGATGGGTATGGTTGGGGAATCAGACTGGTCAGACTGGTGGTGTTGGACTTTGTCAAAATCGAAATAACCACGGTAAAAACATACTAAAACTAAGACCAAGGATGATTATTGTCGGCATGATGGGTTTATGATATTGCCAGGCAGGTATGGTGGCTGGGCATGGTGGGGAGTTGGGGACGTGGATGGAGGTTGTTGAAGGTTGTTGTTTACCAAAGGACAGCACTTGTCATCCCAATTATCAGCACAATAGTAATAATGAAAATAGTATATATATATATATTTCCAATCATTTCTCAGTGAGTACATTATTCTTCAACTATTCAGATTAACATCACCAATATACAAGAGAGACAACATCATAGGGACTCAAAACATAATAGACAGATAACAACTTAATGTGTATTATATTTTACTATAACATATTATCAACATTACTATTGGCATTGTAGAGAAGTAAACACATATAGATAATATTTGGTTGTTCATATCCCACTAAGGATTGAATCCAAACCAATGCCGGCCATAGACTTCCATGTCCATCCCAGACCCAAACATGGTTCACTTCAAGCCCAACTTGTCCGGTAAATTCACAGATGGTAAGATTAGCATAATTGCATTATACCAACAAAAAATGGTCAGCAACGCCATGATAATACATGACACAAATATCCCAACATTGATAGTCATACTGTACCAGTTTAAAGGTTGTAAGAACACAAATAGCAATCGTAATCATAACACTAAAAAAAAACAGCAATCACAGGGATCATAACACTGCATACACAACATCATAATGATCACAATATATCACAACCATAGTAGTCGTGATATACATTATAATGATAATAATAATCATCATTAGCAGAATCATCATCACAGCCATAGTAATGCTATGATTATGACGATGATTAGTATTAACCAGATCATTTATAGTTATCATAATGACTGGCTAATACATGATCATGATATATAACCATTAAAAAACAGTGATAATGTCAATTTCCCAACTTTATTGTTGTTGATTAATTAATAGTTAATGACAATTAATCAACCAGTGATAGTTAGTAATGGTTAATTACTAGTTAATTACTAACCATTGGTTAACAACCATTATTAATATTACTAGCACTATTGGTTATAAACTAATGGTTAGTTGCTAGTTAACCAATGTTAACCACGAACGACTATTTATCATTATTGGTTACTTATCACTTCAATGGCCATTCCAGGATCCTAAATTGGAGGTACCTACCATATATAAGGCCTATGTAAGGCCTATGTTTGCGGGAATATCCCCAGAAAATATGGCCTTATATGGTACAGTACCTCCATTTTAGGATCCTGGAATTCCCATTGACTCCAGATTGTTGCTAGGGAGGTGCCAGATGAAAACTCATTATTTCTATTGCCATTTTCCAGTTCGCTTTTTGTATGTTTACCATTTAGGGTAACTATTAACCATTAACCATAGATTATCCATTAATATGAACCATGGATTAACCATTTATAGATGGTTTACCCATTAAAACCTCCATTTTCCCATGGTTTTCCTATGGTTTTCCCATTAGTTGCTGGTTAGTTGCTGGCTGGTTATCGCTTGGTGGCAGGCCCCGACAGCTCCACCGAGTCCTGGCGCCTGGTGCAGTTGCCCTGCGGCGACCCAGCAGGGCGTTGTAGCACCAAGCAGCGCCACGGCTGCAACGGCGACCGTTGTTTCACCGGTCGCTTCACCAACAGAAATGGAGGTTTTAATGGGAAAACCATGGGAAAACCATGGGAAAACCATAGGAAAACCATAGGAAAATGGAGGTTTACCCTCTGGTAATTTAACATAGCTATTGAAAATGGCCATTGATAGTGGATTTTCCCAGCTACAAAATGGTGGAACTTTCAATAGCTATGTTAAATTACCAGAGGGTAGTTCTTCAACATGATGGTTCATGATGGTTTTTTAAGAGTATGGTGATTCACCAAAATTTTAGGTTTTCAACATGATGGATAGTAGGGTTATGAATATAACTTACCAACTGCAATGCATATCCCAGTAGCCTGCAACCGTTTTATCCTGCTTAACCAACACAAGTCGGGGTTTGAAGCATGAAAAAAGCACATTTTTCTATCACCGAGCATAGGGGTTCAGCCAGAAGAGTTATGAATCATGATCAATCATTTAGACCGGGGCATGCAGGGCGCGGGGTCAGATCGAATGTGGAAGTGAAACATGTGGTGATTTTGAAGGTCAAAAAGGACAGTGGATCTAGTGGTAAATGCCACGCGCACAGGTATACAGATATGTGATTTTGTATGTATATATATATATATCTATATATATACAATGTGCATTCATGTTTGAATATTTTTGCATATATATATAATATATTTGTATATATATATATATGTATGTAGTGGTATGGTATGGTGTTATGGTATGTTTTGGTATGGTCTGGTATGGTATGGTAATGTAATGTAATGTATTGTAATGTAATGTAATGTAATGTAATGTATGTATATTTGCATATTTGCTAAATAAATAAATAAATATATATATATGTGTGTGTACATATGCGCCAGTGGAAAGATCAATGGATACATCACAATAAGCTGTATTCTGTATTCTAGTTATCTATGCGCTAGCTATACTTATCAATTATTTTTTTCTCTACATGTCTATGTATATTGTCCGGTAGTCATATTGTCCATTATTATGTATTCATTTTGATATGGGTGATGGTTGGGTCTCAAATTAAAACACCAAGCGCAGCAATTTTGATCCAGGTATTGTGGATCTTAACCATCTGGTATTAGTATCCATTACCCTCTGGTAAATTAATCAATTTTTAGAGGAACTAATCCAGGTATCCATAGTATCCATTTTTACCATAGTGTCCATCTGTAAATTAACAGTTGGACCCTGGAAATCACCAATTTTTAGTGGTTTCACCAATCTTCCAACCCCTATGACTGCCATGGTCTATGTTAATTTACCAGAGGGTAACACCCATCTAATTTCTATTATTACAATATTTTCATTAATGCCAGAAATAATTTACCATTACAATAACCACCTATTATCTTAATTATCCAACAGTGGGTATTAGTGAATCACAACTGGATCCGAATGATGTATAAGAATATCAGATAATACTCATTGTATGCTAACATTACTAGATAGATGGTTCCAGGTAGTATCCATCTATGATATCTATGTAATCTCAGTTCAATGTTTACAATATTTCATCTACATACGATTGATTAAGGCTTTGATATCCGTGATTGATAGACACGTATCTTTATATTGCAATGCCTTATTTGATAGAAGATCTGTAGACATGGATTTTGATAATAACATATGGCCATTGTCTTTATAATATGTAAGATCATATCTATATAATATGGCCCATTTGGCCATGACATCTATACCAGCCATTGATCTCCATATATCAATAAGGATCAATGATATATAATGATTAATAGTAATTATCTATGAGGATCAATTCCATAGATTAAAGAGATATATCAGACATTTATAGAGATATCAGACACTTATCCATAAAGATCTGTATATTGGATCTCTTTCTCTCTCTCTCTGTGTATATATATATATCTATAACATTAAATCTATACCAGCCATTGATATGATATTATATATGATATGCTATATTATTTCTATATAATATGGAATATATTATTTGATCATCTATGACAATATGGAATATCACATATGGAATGATATATTATCATTATTTATATAATATATCATTATGTACCATACATGGAATATATTGTCCATGATATAGATCGCAACATGTCCATTATTGCTATATCTATGGTAGTATTGTCTATTATATGGAATAAATATATCATATATATATATCATAGATAGGTACCATATATACCATATTAATCCATATTATATGAAGATCAATATCGCCATATTAATCCATATTATATAATCCAGATTAATCTTTTTTTAATCCATATTAATCCATATTAATCCATATCAATCCATATTAATCCATATTAATCCATATTTATCCATATTATACCAGAGAGGTACCATCAAATATGCTATATGGCCATTGATCGCCGATGACTCGGAGAAGGTTTGAGTCCATCGTCGCGCGGCGCGGCCTCGGCAGCCTCAAGGCCTGGTGCACCGCCTGCGACAACTTCGAGCTGAAGCGCCTGGGACGCCTGGGACGCCTGGGACGCCTGGGACGCCTGGGACGCCTGGGACGTGGGCGAAAAAACCCCGTGGAACATGGGGAAAACATGGGGAAAAACCATGGAAACCCTGGTGAACATAGGGAAAATATGTGAAACACCTGGTGAAAATGGGAATTGATGTGACTTGAAGTTGGCAAACAATGGGGACTTCGGAATTTATTCACCATTTAAGCAATGAACATGGGAAATTTTGCGCAGGAAAAGTGGAGCAGATAGGATTTACAGATTTTTTCAGCTGCTGTTGGTCGCTGGTTATCACCAACAAGAAACGGGATACCCTCTGGTAATGACTAGCAGTTTGCTATTGAAGCCATGGCCCATAGAAATAGTTGATTTACCTATTAAAGATAGTGGATCTTACCATAGTTTTTTGTAACAGTTTGCCGGAGCGGAGACAGCGACAACTTCGCGCTAATAGCAGAAAAATATGTGAACTCGACGAGTCGATGAACTCGTCAAGTGGTGGAATGACAGTCAAACAACAAGCATTCTAGCAAGCAACATTCTAGCAGATATATCCACCATAAACCCATAGGAAAATGGAGGTTTGAATGGGAAAACTATATGACTATAGGAAAACCATAGGAAAATGGAGGTTTACCCTCTGGTAAACAATTACCTAGCTATGGAATGGCCCATTTTGATTCACTGTATATCTTGAACAAAAAAAAGGTTATTTTTTATAGCTATGTTTCTTCATAGGCCGGTATGAGACTATATCAGACGCCTCCACATTTCTTCACCTTTCTCGTTCTGATGGTTTGATGTCACTGGCTCACAGACCTAACAGGATGTTCATCCAGCCGTGATAGGACCATTTGAATATGGCTTTGATCGAAAATTGTGGGAGAACCAGCCAAATCCCATGGTTGAAAACGATGCCAGTAAATCAAATTATAACCCTGCCATACTCCATGATATTGCCACTGTGGTTGATTTCATACCTGCACTATCACCGTTTTTGGTGGTTGTATCACCACGTAATCAACCATAACTTGGGTGTTTGAGTTTCCCATATTCGGACAAACCCAAATCGTACTATTGGTCATGTCCTCATGATATCCCATCTTTTCTCCATTTCTCCATCATCATGCGCCATATCCCACTACATCTCCATGATATCAACATAACATTGTTGATAGTCATCATCGTATCTGCTCATATATCCATTATAACTCCACAAGATATCTGCATAATTGTCAGTTTATACCACCGTTTTCCCATCATTTGTTCGTGACATCCCTATTTTTGTTGGTTGATATCCCCATATACTTCATATAAATGGTTCTATACCTATGAGTCATCTCCATTTTTCGGGTGGTGAAATATCACCATTAAACCATATAAATAACCAACTTACCATCTCATTTTTCCATAGCCAAATATATGTCCCATCAGCAGCCATTCAATCATTCTCATCCCATTGAAGCCCAATTTTTGTATCACCATGGAATTCCAGGGTTTTTTCTCATGAAAAAGCCCCTGGTTTTTGTGGAATAAAAATGCCCGATATATTCAATGGTGAACCAAAAAACCCCTGATTTCCATGGTAAATAATTTAAATATCCACCGTGATTTTTTTGCGGAATTTGATGGTAATATTTACCACCGTGATTTAAATGGAATATTTATTCAACAAATAGTGTAAATTGATGGGTGATGATTGTGAAAATGGAATATTCCAGTCTAAATCCATGGTTTTTGGTCATTCCTCTGATGCTCCCGACCAAACAACGCCATATCCGTGCTGAGCTGCAGGCTCTGTGCTGCCCCCGTCACTCCGGCCACGGGGACCATTTCGCCTAAACGGCCGCAGCGCTTGGGCGGCACGAGAGCTGTTGAAATCCGATTTTAGGATTACTACTCTCTGGTAAACATACAAAAAGCTATTGAACATGGCCATGTATAGTGGATTTACCCAGCTACAAAAATGGTGATTTTCCATAATTACGTTAGTTTACCAGAGGGTAATCCTTTTTTTGAACCAGTTAGATGCATATGCACTTTGCGCATTGTTTTCCCGCTGTTTTCTTTTTTTTTTTGTAATTTTGTTCTTACAGAAGGCGCTGTTAAAAAAACAATGTTTGAACGTTTGAACATGCGTTGCCTCAGGGAAAAATCGATGCTGTAAATTTGAGTCAAATGATGAAACTCCTTCATGAATCGACCAGAAGTCAGATATTTCCGTGCCAATTTTGTTGCTGTTTGTAAAAATGTTTTGGAACGTCCATTCCCTCAAATCGAAAAAACACAATTTTTCGGAATAAACATTTCGGACGCTCAGGGCCACTTTTACAACGGAGCAATGGAGACTTGTAGAAAAAATGAAGCATCATTTTTGCTGGCCTTTCCAATGTTGAAATTCATATGATCCCGCACGGGTTGAATTCTCCAACATTTCCTTACTAAAGACACGCTTTGGTGGTTGAAGAATTGTTTTTTGCTAGTAAATCAGTAACTTTGTGTTTTTTGAAATTAGTTTGAAGTAACGAAACTACCACTTTTGATTAGGACAACTCATGAAAAATCCACCACTTTAATTGAAATTTGACGCAGCTTAGGTGGGACCTGCCTGCGGTGGTCTTCGTCTTCCTGGGCGTAGGAGTCACTTGCCAGCTGGATGGGGGGATGGAAAACCCATCTATTTTTCGACCGCGGAAAAAATTGGGATTTTACCAATGGACGCAGCTAATATGGTACAAAGAAAAATGAGAGTTTATGGGCCAAAATCGTAATTCTAATCAACCGAAAATGGTGGTTTACAATAAGAGCAGTTTGGGGAAGTAAGCAACAACCATGGGGTGCAACATCATTTGATCCATCATTTTTAAGGTATTTTTTTTTCACAGGGGCGGTTCCACTGGCAGCTTGGATTGCCACATTGCCATGTCCAACCGCAACAGATTAGCCACAAAAGAATGGGGTATCCTAGTGCAAACACATGAGATTCACCCAAGCAAGAAGATTCTCTGATCGACCCCCCTTTTTTTTTCAGTTTGTAGGCTGAAGTTGAGCCTTTTTCTTAGCCTCTGGACATTCAATTCCTCCCAGTAGTTGGTCTGACATCATTTTGTTCGGAGTGACGTCACAGTGACGTCCCAATTTTTTCAATTCCGTCCCCATTCTGAATAACATATTGATGATTCATTTGATTCATGATGAATTATGGCATATTATTATGGCTATCATCAATGGGTGAGATCCATATTACTCATCTTAGTAGCTCATCAACATATTCATAAAACAAGGCTAACAGGTATCATGAATTTTCATGAATTATCATGAATTATCATGACTTATCATGACTGATGCGTATCATTAAAATGATGGCTATCCCAATGTTGTACCCTTCTGGTAAACCTTTACATAACTATGGAAAGATCCATCATAATTTTCATGGGAAAATCAACGAACTAAATGGCCATTTTCCATAGCTTTTGGTCATTTATAGTGGATTTACCCATTGAAAATGGTGATTTCCCATAGTTTTTTGACATAACCACAGGGTAAACCTCCATTTTCCTATGATTTTCCTATGGTTTTCCTATGGTTTTCCTATGGTAAACGTTTACCAGGCCTTTTGTATGTGATCCATCTGCCGAAAAAACGAAGACCCGCGAGGCCTCGGCCTTTCTGGCGGCCGGCTGCTATGCCTTTCGCAAGAGCTTCCGAGGCTGCCTCTATACCGAGGAGGCGGGGCTGCGAAACGAAGCCGTGGACATCGGACAGGTTGATGGGCTCCATGTTGGTTGGTTGTTGGTTGGTTGATGACTATAGAATTATAGATTAGTATGATTAGTATGATGATTATAGATTAGTATGATTATTGAAGATTGGCTGATTATCGAAGATTAGTTGATGTTGGTTGATTATGGAAGATTAGTTGATGATTAGTTGATGATGTTGATAATAAGTGAGTTATATGTATATAATTAATGATAAGATAAACTTTGTAGTTAATGATCCCATGTGGGAAACCCATCCCAACGATATTTAATGTTAATGATAAGAATGTGGGAGACCTTTCTCCCATCCCAACATGGACAATGATGGGAAAAACATGGTTAGTTTAACGGGTATATAATGATTGTCCATAGCTATTAAGCAACAATGATGAAAAAAATCATGATGGTCAATTATTATGTTATAATGATGTTATAATGATATTATACGGGTAGATAACATTGCAACAATGATGATGAATGGACAACTGGAATAATGTGGGCAACCCTGGCTGCCATCAACAACTACCACTTGGGGATGGTTGGTTTATCCCATGTGGACATGGCGATGACTTGGGGATGGTGTCTGAAATTGGGCTTATCACATGAATTCTGCTAATATACTCGAACTCATGATTATGAAGTAAACATGCAAATTATGTGTCATTATTCTTACTAGTATTGTTCTTACTATTTGTTGTTATGTATATTCTCGTTGTTCCTGTTGTTGTACTTGCATCAGATTAGTTCATCAATGAACTAGTGACGGACCAAGCAACCCGGCCGAGAGAGATCACATTGGGGCGATCATAGGGTCAGTCTGGGTTAACTGACCCCATTCATGATGAATGAATCATAGGTTATCATATAGCTATCATAATCTATAGATTACATTCAGAGAAAAACAAATCATAGGTGATCATAGGTGATGTTATCATAGGTTATCATAGGTTATCAGTTATCTAGTGATCATAGGTGATGTGGATAAATGAGAACAACTACATTCATGGTGAAGATGACACATGATTAGTTATATTTTTTCGCTTAACATTGCAATGCTGGGTAGTATAACTCCCTGATTTTCAGACATCCCAAAAAGACCATGCACAGTCATCACCGATTTGGGGGCTTTGAAATTAACCATAACAGAAGGCATTTTTCAGAGATGGTGACTATTCGTGTGAATCCCTGAGGATGGTACCCAAGTGACCTCTATTTTGGATGCTTCATCCACCGTCAAGACATGCAAAATCCTACTACAACATCGGTCATTTGGGTTCGTCGAGATACTTAGTAGTACCTTGGTTTTGTTGGTTTGATCCGACATTTTTATCTGGTTGGCGGTTTCAAACATTTTTTGTTTTCCATAATGCATGGGATAATCCTTCCCATTGACTAATGTTTTTCAGAGGGGTAGGTATACCACCAACCAGTCATGCTTCTACAGCCAGCATCTGCACTTCAGGAGAGCCGCAGCATGATTGCGGAGCGCGCCCCCCCCATTGGGGCCTGCAGCCCGGCGCCGTCGCTGTGAGCATCGGCAAAACGCATCGGCCGTTACATGGTGCGACTTGAATTGGCCAACCGGGATAGTTCACGTTGATTCATGTTGTAAATCTTTGATGTTACCCTCTGGCAATTTAACAGTTTGCTATTGAAAATGGCCATTTATAGTTGATTCCATTTATAGTTGATTTAAAACCCACTAAACATGGTGATGTTCAAGAGCTATGTAAACGTTTACCAGAGGATAATGAACTCTGAAAAAAACATATAAAAACTATCCCAACATGGCAATGGCCATGGCTTTTTGGGGATCCAATTCCTCCGAATTTCGTCCGTCTGTCCTTATCGTCGTGCGGATCGGCAGCTCGTGACGTCCAAAAAATTGGACCATGGGGGACCCAGGACCCAGGGCTGGAGGTGATAACCTGAGCCCACCATACCCGGCCTGGTTGAACATGGCCATATGGCCCTAATCGAAATAGTGAGTTTTTTCCCATAAAAAACGGTGGATCTTTCCATAATATAATAACTTATGCGTTTTCATATTCACCATCAATATGGTAATCTTAACCATAGCTGGTTGGTGGTCTGGAACATGAATTTTATTTTTGCATAATATATTGGGAATAATAAACCCCAACTGACTTTCATATTTTTCAAGATGGTTAAAACCACCAACCAGATAAGTGATGTTTTCATTTTTCTATTTTCCTGTCCGGAACAGCCCTAAGCTGACTTTTTTCTTCCATCCCTCTGTCGATGAAGTATTGGAATCTATCTGAATGTGGTTTACTCCTTGGGGTAATCATTTGTGGTGAGGATCTATATCAATTGTAAGTCCATTTGCACCAGGGATCGGCATGAAAATCAAGGGCCTGCAAAGTGGTTTATGATACATCGAACTAGTAATTACTACAGTCAATGGGCGTTACAAACCAAAAAACATAGACTAAAGATTTATAGCAAACATAACTATAGTAACTATAGATTCTAGTAATTTATTAGTGGTTTCAGTAATTTGCTAGTATCTATCCGAATCTATCCGGTGGATTCTGGTATGTTTGGAGTCCAAACTGCCCTGGCCCCTAGTGGCTCTCTTTGGATAATGTGGCAAACCCTGGGTAAAGCCCACAATAAAACGGCCCCCAAAATCACCATCTTATGGGGTGGGATTTCGATATATTTCATCCCCAGCTGGTAGCTTTATGGCATTGGGTTTACCGCACTATCCTGGTTGGTGGTTTGGAACATTTTTTATTTTCCATAATATATGGGAAAACCACCAACCACTATCATTTTCACCGACGTTTCTGAACCCCAAACAACTCCCCAAAGAACTCGCGCGGGTCAAAACTGGGAGCTTCTTTTCCCGCACCAAGACGGGCATTTTTCCATCTTTTTTTTCCAGCAAAGGACTACCCTCTGGTAAACAGCCACATAACTATGGAAAGATCCATCATTTTGTAGCTGGGAAAATCAATGATTTCTATGGCCATTTTCAATAGCTTTTGGTCATTTATAGTGGATTTACCCGTTGAGAATGGTGATTTTCCATAGTTATGTTAGTCACTACCAGAGGACTAATCTCCAACGGGGGATTTTCCACCCCCCAGCGGCATGAACTTCGCCAGGGCGCGAAACCGCTGTCCATCCGCCTGGCGCCGGAGAACTTCACGGCGCAGGGCAGTGTGTGGTGGGGGGCACCTGGTGGTCGCGGAGAGCATCAGAAATATCTGGAAGATACCCTCTGGTAAACTAACATAACTATGGAAAATCACAATTTTTAATGGGAACTGTAAATCCACTATAAATGGTCAATTTTCAATAGCAATGTTAGTTTACCGGAGGGTAACATGTAACATCCGAAAGTATTTGCAGGTTGATATCCTAAGATCATGGGCAAGAAACGCCGTATTGCCAGCTTTATATAGTTTTTATTGGCTAGAAATAGCGATGATCCTCCAAGTAGCCATTGCTGAGGTGCTATCTGCTGGAAGATTCCTTCATCCAGTGCCGGGGGGTGGTGATCGGCACCTGTCCGAAGACCCACGACCCCGAGAACGGCAGGCGAGTGAACAGCGGGCGGGAAGGGATAGGGCAAGACCTGTGGAACAGAGAGGCAGGGGCCAGATGAGAAGGATAAGTTTTGAATATTTTGGAAGTCCGGCAGAAAGTGAGCCTTCTTTGTGGAGTATCTAAGGTTTTTGATGGCAAACTGTTGGTGCAGAACATCTTCCATTTGGATTTTAGTTCTAAGTTCTTGACGGATTGCTTCCAAGTATTTTTTTCCAGATCATCTTCTAAAATTTGACCCGGTTGGTGGTTTGGAACATTTTTTTCCCATTCAGTTGGGAATGTCATCATCCCAACTGACGAGCTCAGTCCATCATTTTTCAGAGGGCTAGGCTCAGGCACCAACCAGCCATAATTAACCAATGATTAACCACTATTAACATCTATTAACCATTAACCAACCAGTTATTCGTTGTTCAGATGGCAGATGGATGCACTTTCAAAGGCTTCTCCAGGAGGTCCTGGGACCCTGGGCGCAGGAACATCCAGATCTGCCGTTTACCGGTGGAGGTGCCGCCGTTTATCCGGGACGACCGTTGAAAAAAAAACGCAGCCGGAGATTTTTTCAGAGATGGCCATGGTCTGCATAGGAAACATGTGGTTATGACTAAGCCATAGGAAAATGGAGGTTTATAGCTGGGAAAACCATAGGAAAACCATAGGAAAATGGAGGTTACACCCATCTGGTTATGACATTCACAGTTTGCAATGGAAAGATCCACCATGCTATTAAGAGGTAAACCATCTATTTCTATGGGCCATGGCTTCCATGGCTATGTTAAATAACCAGAGAGTAATATATGGGCAATATCACCATATATCATCCCAATATCTTACGGAAAAATATATGAAACATAACACTGTCACCTAGAAATGGGGGGACATCATCCCAATTTTTTACGGAAACTTGGGACAGATCATTGGCATATGGTGAATGTGAAAAATGGCCAGGTTCACCAGATACGTGGCAATTAATATATGGGAACCAACCATGATTTGCCAGCAATGGTGCAATGGCTGGGACATATTAGTACACCTCCAAAATGGACCGCCGAAAAGTTGGTCAGATGATGGAGAGATCGTCGAGATCATTCTGAAGAACTTTCAACGCAAGCACTTGTATACGATCCGTTCTCCGTTATAAGAGTTGTACTATTTCATCTGTTTCACCATAGTTTTTTTGGGGCCCCATATCCTAAGTTATAGGGGTTGTCAAAATGCCATGGTTAATGTCAAGCCTGGATTAATAAACCCTTAGGCCCTTAGGCTGTTTACTTGGGGGGTGTACCATGTAAGTATCAGATGACATCATGACACACACAATTTTTTGGGAGCACCACCGTAATTAAATGTAATTAAGACACCGGGATTTATTTATCCAAGGTTGACATTGGCCTTAGCTAACCATTGATAACCATTCTTAACTGTTAACTAACCATTGTTAACTGTTAACTAACCATTGTTAACCAGTAACTAACCATTGTCAACCAGTAGCTAACCATTGTTAACCACCATTAACTAACCATTAATAACCATCAACTATTCTAACCATTGAAAACCATTAACTAACACTTGTTCCCTATCGTCTACCTTTGTAACCTCTGCCCCCGTGGCGTCCCAGCGACTCGACGCCACGACTCGACGCAGGCGCGGCCCCGGCGCGGCCTGCAGTTTGCAGCGCTCTCGCGGGAGGCCTACGATGTGGGCGGCTTCTTGGCTGCGCGAGTTCGCCCGGAAGATTGCGATGATATTGCTGTAGGATTTGATATCAATATGGTGAATATATTGGTATATATGGTAAGTTACCAATCATATACCAATTATTCATTATCATGATATCAAAGATATATATATATATAATGGGGATATGGTGAATAATAGTAGATATGATAGTGAATCATACTTAAACGAGCAGTAAACATGCTAGATATTGGATGATATTGGTATATGATTGGTTACTTACCATATATAGTTTATAGTTACCCTCTGGTTATTTAACATAGCCATGGTATAGATTAGATGGTTTACCTGGGTTTACCTATTAAACATGGTGGATCTTTCCATGGCAAACTGTTAGTCATAGCCAGATGGTAATATATGGGCAATATCACCATATATCATCCCAATATCTTATGGAAAGTCACCATTTATGGTGAATTTCCCATGAAAGTATATATGGAAAACTATGGAAAATCACAATTTTTAATATTTAATGGATAAATCCACTATTTCTATGGTCATTTTCAATAGCTTTTTGTGTGTTTACCGGAGGGTAACGGAAGTGACCTCCGACCTCGCCGCGACCTCGCCGCCCTGGACGCCGTCCAAGGCCACGTGACCTACACCTCGAGCCGCGTGACGTTGACCGTGACGCCGGACGGCTGGATCTGCGGCCACTCCACGCGGGAGATGCAGGGAGCCATCGACTCTCGGGGCAACGACGGTCACGTGGGTCACGTGGGTCGTGGTGCCCTGGTGCCCCGGTGGTTCCCCGGTAGAGCTAAGTTTTTCAGGAAGAAAAGTGATATTGAACATGATTGTAAGACTTAGGGGTCATTACTCGGTCATAAAAAAAGGTTAGTGATTTAACTAGGCATACTTAGTCAGGTTGGTTCATAAGTTACCTGTGGTTTAAGGTATACACATATCTCTATAGTAAGATGGTTCCATAAATCAACTTCAAGACTTAATTATAACTAGGGGGCACCACCTTGCCATGGGGTGGATGGTGGATGCTGGGTGGCGGTTTTCCGGGCAAAAACTTGGGCTTGAAACTGGCAAAACAGCTGGGGGTCGAAGGCGGAAATTCAGGGTTTCATCCAGAGAAGTTGGGGGTTTACACAGCGAACATCAGGATTTTGAGCAAGGAATAGGAGGATATAGGAGGATATACCCTCTGGGTATTTAACATAGCCATGGAAAATTGCCCATAGAAACAGATGATTTTCCCAGCTAGAAACCTCCATTTATAATGGATTTTCCATAGCTATGTTCAAACCTCCATTTATAATGGATTTTCCCAAGCAATAAATCATAGATTTGCACTGAATTCCCGTTGCGACGTTTACGCTACGGGGATGCGGGACGGGGGATGCTGGTGATTTGACCGAAAGGCACCGCACCTTTGAACCCACCAAACGAACATTGAATATGAATCATGTGGATTTATGCAGAAAGTCCAAGTTCCAGATCCATTAGAATATGTATATATATATATGAATCCCATGGAGAACTTGTGCTTTTGGGGATGGTTTCCATTGGTTTCCTTCATGATTTTTCCAGGTGCCCCCTTGCCCCTTTGGGTGATCTTTCTTCCAAGGACTTGTCCGCGATCCGCTTCTGCAAGACGGGCGGCCTGTCCCTCACAGACGAGGTCATGGGGGTGGCTGGTGAGTCATGACTTGGGATACCCAGCCTGGTAAACTAACAAACAGCTATTGAACATGGGCATAGAAATAGTGGATTTACCCATTAAAAATGGTGATTTTCCATCGTTTTTTGTATGTTTACCAGAGGGTATGGGTGCATGATGAATGGTCAATATCGTGGTGGGATCAGGGTTTTTCTCCCCAAAATTCCGTCATCCCATCCTTCCATGGTTTATAGATTTTATCATCATGGTTGATGTTTATGAAATAGATTGAACTAGGAAAAACATGCTGGTGTTTGTTTGAAACAAATATTTTTATGGGATCTATGCTAAAGAAAATGATCCATTATGACACATTATCACTCATTAAACATCACCAATGAGAGTCGACATGATACTGCAAGACTGCTTGAACACACACACACAAATCTTATTATATTTCTGGTGTCAAAGCGGTATGATTGCTTGCCACGCTACAACGACCTTACCAGGGCTTCACTCTTTGAGTGGTTCATGGTCGGGTGGTCATTTTTCCCAAGTGCCAACAGATATCAACAGGACTTTAAAGAAATTCTCCTAGTTCTTGGCACGATCCCCCAATGTTCTGACCAGCGATTGTCAGATCACTCTCTTAATGCATGGGGGAAATCACAACATCTTGATAAAACAATAAGAACAATCACTTTCCAGCCCAGTTCGAAGCCTTTTTTCCATTTTTTCCTGACCCATTTTCTATTTTGTGGTATGATGTTTCAAGATGTTTCCAGTCACTATGACCGAGTTCTCTTCCTTCTTCACCAGCGGCATCAGGTGACGCTGCACACGGTGGACGTGGGAAGCTCGCGCTTAGTGTGCCTACAAGGGCACCTGCACGAGTGTTTCTTCGCATCTCGACACGGTTAGTTATATAATGGGAGGATCATGGATGATGGGAACTGGTTAATGACCAACATACACCCAACCTGGTTATTTGTTACATAGCCATGGTTTTTCGATGGCCCATAGAAATAGATGGTTTACCGTTCTTAAAAATGGTGATTTTCCATGGCAAACTGTTAAATAACCAGATGGTAACCGGGTGTTTTTTTTTGGTTATGAAGCGCTATTCTCAGTAGCTGGAACTTGGGAATTGGTTTTCACAAGCCTGGTGATAGTAAGTCCCCTAGTAAGTTGCTTATGCCATGAAAATTCACGAGGTTTCTTTCACTGGTGATCCTAGTCCGACAGTTACGAGGACCGTGGAATCATGATCCACCAAGATGCGGGGTAGGTGATGGATCATCAATATTCATCAATATATTTTCTGGTTGGTGGTTTGGAACATTTTTTCTTTTCCCATATGTTGGGAATAATCATCCCAACTGACGAACTCCATCATTTTTCAGAGGGGTAGGTTGAAACCACCAACCAGTCATCAATAAATTTTCCATGGCATATGGATGACTAACCGTGACAGACATGGGATGACCATGGGGTGTGCCATCAACAAGCAGCAAGAAGATCAATGGCAGCAATGGGGCTTTGAAGCTTGAAGGCCTTGAAGCTACAAACATGTGACAACATGTCTATCAATTGTGAAAGAAATGGCTGATGACATGCTGATACACATCTCCGTACATTGATGATATATGATTCTATCCATTCCTGTATTCCACTTGTACATGTCATATCCAACTATGATTAAGATAGATATTGGGAATCTATGATATGTGATATGTGTAGAAATCATGTATTTGATATAGGTAGAATACACCAAATCTTAGATACATATATGAGATCACGTACCATCATCTAAAATCTGCAGAGTTACGTATTTTTAGAATACCTAATGCCACCTGCATACTTAGATGGGCCATGGTTTGTTAGCCAACCCGTGGATTCTATTTGGGATACAGTATATATGATATTTTTGGTTTATCACCCGGTTACTATATCACACTATATCATACAGTTATTAACCACATTATCATCCACTTACTATCTTATACTGACAGATAGTATGATATTTGATAATATTTGGGTATCCAGTTACTAATAGGGTGCCAATAGCAATCACTAATCACCTATCACCAATAGTAGTGATCACTAATCACTATACACTGGACATTATGACTATATAGTATCACGATATATGATCAATAGTATTGCTAAATATTACTAGTACATACTAATTTTCATCCAAATTCACTAAGATAGTAGATTTTGGCACTATATTACCACAAAAAAACTATTACATGATCACTATATCAGACTGTAAACTGTAAACAGTATAAATTACAACCATATATAATTACCACTAGTTTCATTTGTTTAATGGTGTATTATCACTAGACATTAGTTCCCATCCAGTGATAAGTAGTAATTAATTAATGTTAGCACTAGATCTATTTTTTTTAGTACCACCATATGTTATTATTTATATCACAGATATTAGTGATATACACCAACAATACCTATTATATATATATTGTTTAATCTGTTTCATCATGGGGTATGATATACCCTTTGGTAAACATACAAAAGACTATGGAAAGATCCACCATTTTGTTGGGTAAATCTACTTTTTCAATGGCATTTTTAAATAGCAAACTGTTAATCCACTATATATATGTTTAACCAATGATTAACCATCATTAATCACTATCAACCATTATTAGCCATTAACCAACCATTTATTCAGCGGGGTAGGGCTCAACCACCAGTCAGAAGATGTTGATTATATAATCTATTTAACCAATGATTAACCATCATTAACCATCAAAATGGTGGTTTGGCACATTTGGAAAACATACAATAAAAACTATGGGAAAATCAACACCATTTGGTAGCTGGCTAAATCCACCAGATAAAATCACCATTAACCATCATTAACCATCATTAACCACTATTAACCAGATAAAATCACCACTGAAAAGAAGTGTCATATAAAAAACACTATTAACCATATTAACCATCATTAACCACTATTAACCAGATAAAATCACCACTGAAAAGAAGTGTCATATAAAAAACACTATTAACCATATTAACCATATTAATCATATTAACCATATTAACCACTATTAACCATCATTAACCAGATAAAATCACCACTGAAAAGAAGTGTCATATAAAAAACACTATTAACCACTATTAACCATCATTAACCACTATTAACCATAT
>Ga0126342_10003964_pt1 | contig 24900 bp, 20 predicted proteins | sample Cyp1metagenome_FD_92528 | JGI IMG/M metagenome (GOLD analysis project Ga0126342, IMG submission 92528) | Coral microbial communities from Lord Howe Island, Old Settlement Bay, Australia - Cyphastrea 1 metagenome | ecosystem: Host-associated > Invertebrates > Cnidaria > Coral ...
ATGTATCTATGTATGTATCTATGTATGTATCTATGTATGTATCTATGTATGTATCTATGTATGTATCTATGTATGTATCTATGTATGTATCTATGTATGTATGTATGTATGTATGTATGTATGGTATGGTATGGTATGGTATGGTATGGTATGGTATGGTATGGTATGGTATGGTATGTATGTGTATGTATGTGTATGTATGTATGTTTGTATGTGTGTATGTTTGTTTTGTTTGTTTGTTTGGTTGTTTGTTTGGTTGTTTGTTTGGTTGTTTGTGTGATTGTATGTATGTATATGTGCATAAAATGATACTGAATATGTGCATTTTTAAAAATAAATAGATAGATAGATAGATATACATATATATACACTATAATAAATATATATGTATATATATACACATACATTCGTATACATATGGCGATGAGTACCAAATTCCCCAACCATTGACCACGACAAATGTAAAAAGAAACTATACAATATCTTGTAACAATCACGCTGCACAGCCTTTGCAATCCACGCCACGCATAGAGTCCAATTTTCAGATTCTTCTGCGCCTGACAGGGCAAAGAATTGATCCTCCTAATCTGGCCAAATTGAAATATGTCACATGCAATGAGATTGAATCAAACCAACCACAGAAAATTTGGATAGTTCAACATGATTCAACACTAAAAATGACGAGCCACTTGTTGACTAGTTGATACCTAACTTTTGGTCGTGGCCACGGATGTATCCCACTACGTCACTTCGTCAGCATTCGGTATATTAAAAACCAACCCAAGTGGCAGCGGAACATCCCACGATGAATGGCATTTCCCAGCCAACCATGTTGGATTATCCAAGGGTAGGCCAAGTAGATTGAAAAAAAACAATTCATTCACCAACCATTCACCAAGCAGCCTGTGAACCCCCCAAAAAATGCTACTGGTTCTACTTAAAATAATAATTGAAGATATTGAATACTGAAAATAAAAAGTACGAGGATGATATGGGGCATATTCCCTTTTTAATCGGATCATCTTACGCGACGCTATTCCATGTCATTTGGATATTCATCATTCTTTTTGAGCAACCAGATAGATTGTTATATAGTACATCCTGTTTTGAACGTAGAGATCACGGTTATCTTGTTGGCATGTTACCCAAACTTCACCTGTCAGTCAATGCTGGCTTTACCCACGTTTACCGGCACTTTCACCAACAAAACGATAAGCACCAAAACATTCATCCAATTTTACCTCAGGGTAAGATCCCCATTGATCCACCATTCACCAAAGTCTATCCGGGTTTGTCTGAAAATACGGTGCCAAAAAAACATGATAGTTCATCACTCTTTGACCCATTAAGAGTGCCATGTTGGGGTATGCGTTTCACATTTTCAGGAAAAAACAAAACAACCAGTGGTTTGACCGTTTTGAGATCCGCCCCTGTTAAGCCATTCTGAATGGTGGTCACCTGGGGTTGAATCCCTACAAGGTGTGCCGCCACGAACCCAGGATCCTCATGTTTGATGTGGTCCATGCGCGTCCTCCCTTGCACCCGGATCTCTGTGGTCTGCCCGCTCAGCAGCGACACAGCGACATGAAACATAGCGCGCGCCCGCCAGATGGTGAGTAGGACTTGACTGGATCACGACACAACCAGACACACATCTATATATATATATATATATATTTATATTGTACATGTATATAAATACTTTAAAAAAAATAATCGTATAATGTCATGGTATATGTATGGCGCTATTATATATATATTAATATTATATTTGTATATTCATATTTATCATGTATACAAGGATGAACGTAGTCAAAGCAGTGAGGCTACTTAAGGTTAGCTTAGCGGGGCTTCACCAGGTGGAATGCATCAGCCGAAGTTAGGACCCGCAGTAAATCTCTGTGTCTGCACATGAAACAGCAGGAAAACACATACACCACTTAAACATATAATCGATTAGAATTGGTCAATAACACTTATGTGTCATATATATCATATATATATACATATTATATATATATAAATGGCACAAAACACACAGCTCAAACCTGAAAATGATGACATGACTCATGCCCACAAAACAAATTTGCTTTCGGTCCACCGTTGAAACATCAATGATTCTGTAGCTTTCATCCACTGAAACTTGGCCTTGGCTTGGCGTGCTTTGAGCCTGTTGGCGAACCCAGAGACAAAAAATGATGACACCAAGGCCATTGCATGCCATCGTCAAGCTCATTTCTGGATGATCACAGTGGAAAACCCATTTTAATCTACATTTGATTCTATAATACATATATATATATATACATATAATAATAATTATTATTATTGATTTAAGAAAAAATATAATTACATAAACCCATGAGGATCCTGTAGTCCATATTATAAAATCAATCTATGAGGGTCTTAAGATTCTATCCTTCATCAGTTCCAAATATAACGTTTCAAAAGTTCCAAAAACGCCATGGTTTTCCAATGCCTCCCTGGCCGCTGCGAAGACAACTGAATTTTCCGAGGCGGTTATAAAGGCTGTTCACCTTTCGTCTGCCACCAGCCTGGCAGCGGAAATGATGGAAAGCCAATGGGATGTAACATATTAATGGGATAATATGAATATGGGATAATGGGATGATAATGGGATAATAATGGGATAATAATGGGATAATAATGGATGACTATGTGATAAGTATATGCTAAACTACCATAAACCATCTCCAATCGAGGTTTCGTGATGCTGGGTATACCACCAGCAATGGGATGATGCTACGGCGATATGACAAACACTGCAGGTTTCGAATTGGAGATTCTTAGGATTGATGATTCACACATGTAACAATATCCCTCAATAACCCAAATGTTCCTGCCATGGAAGGGGTCACAAAAAAGCATTTGCGCCACTCGGAAGCATTTCTCCACTCTATCATCTGCGTCATGGGTCTTTGGGATCCCTGGATCCCATGTCTCCAAAACCACGGAATTTGGGGTACCGCCCCCACGGATGGATCCCACATTTTCCCACGGATCCGACAGCTGCTGTCAGTGATGGAGTTCGGTGGAGATCAGCTGTGGGAAAAGATTTCTCACCTGGTCGGCCAATCTTCCGGCCAACAAGAGGGACAAAAAGTGCTACAGTATGGTTTGTGTTATTTTTGATGATGCTTGATGACTGGATGACTTTGGACATGTTTGATTCTTGAGGTTTGCATCTTGACTGCATCTTGACTTGAAGTTTACACTAAAGGCAGCGGAATGTTCCGGTCCAAACGTGGTGTCATTATAATATATCACATATGTGAATATGTATTCATTGAAAAAACTACGGCCCGTTCTATGTCTCTCAATGAGTATTAATCTACAACTGGTGTATAGATGCCGTTAGCCGCAGTGATTGAAAAATGCTGAGAGGGGGACAACATCTATCCCGCCGCGTTTTGCCAAACTGCATGCGTTGTCGTGTTTTTTGGCGTTTGACCTACAAAACACACCCAAGTTGACAACCACCTAAGTCAATTCCATACTCAAGAGTGACATGAATGTCATCTAGTACTACGCCAAATTTTGTCATAACTAATCATTTTTGGCATCCCGAAATATACCAATTGGCATGGTACATTGCATTTGGTATCCTCAAGAGTATTAACAGAAAACCCCCATCTGTGCCCTGATTGCTGGCTGATGTTCTGACGTCCCACATGTCTGTCCATCTTGCCACTAAGGTTAAATTCCTATTGTCATTGGGTTTGCCACATTATCTATTTGTTGTGCTGAAACATGCCATTTTACATCTTATTAGGACGTATATGTTCATCAGTTGATGCAATTCAATAAAAATATGTTGCATGGTTTGTGTTTTGTTTGACCTCAATTTCCTCAAGTGATGTGTATCAAACTCATTTGTCCTATATTTGCAACCGTCTCCAGCCAGCATTTTTTTTTGGATATAAAGTCCCACGTTTGTTGGTTACAGCACGGCTTTTGCTGGTTAAACCCCGCTTCTTATTACTTACAACCATAATTCCTTGGAGTTTTGTCAAGTTGTCTCTTGCAGGTAGAACTGCATTTCTTCTTGGTCGAATGCCAATGCTTATTGGTGAATCTCCATGTTCCATACTTTTCCCATAGACTTTCCCAGAGATTTCCCATGAACAAAATATATATAAAAACATCTCATCAACCCACATTTTTCCCATGGTTTTCCCACATTTTCCCCGTGGTTTCCCCGTGGTTGCACCTCGCCGGCCCCCCGGGTGCCATCGCCGTAGGGAAAGGCCGCCGCCAGGCCGCGGAGGTCCAAGTAGCGGAGCGAAGAGCCGCAGCTGGAGGCGGCCAAGGCCTGGTGATTAATGGTTAGACTAGTAACAGGCATTAATGGTTAAAAATGATGGTACAGTATTAATGAATGGTTATTAGTGATGGTTATTAATGATGGTTATTAATGAATGGTTATTAATGATACTATTATCAATGGATTGGTTTAAGGGGAAATTGAAACCGGAAAGCCCCATATTTAATGGGAAAATCTATGGTTTCCGGTTAAGATTTTCCCTTAAACCAATCCATTGATATTTATGATGGTATTAGTAATGGTATTAATGATGGTATTAATGATGGTATTAATGATGGCATTAATGATGGTATTAATGATGGCATTGACATTACCAGTTGCTAATTAACATTACCAGTTACTACTTAATGGTATTAATGGTTATAAAAAAAAATGGTATTGACAGGTCAATAGTCAAAAACTAATAAATGGTATTCATAACCATCAATAGTGTCAATAACTAATTAATGGTATTAACTGGTCACTAATAACCATAATAAACTATATTAACTGTTAATATTTAATTAATGTTATTAATGGTTATTGACACTAATAAATAGTACTTTAACTAACTAATGGTATTAATGGTAATATAATAAGTAACTAACTACTATTGTTTAGACTACTACCAACCTGAAGTAAGATGATTCAGGCCAAGGCGGATTTCGCTATTGTTATTACCACTCATCTTAAATTAATGCTTGCATGGTTAATATGGTTATTAATATGGTTATAACTACTTAATGTGGTGATTAATTATAAGATAGGTATTGTGCATAATAACTAATAGTTAAATACCAATTAATGGTTTGTGTTAGTATCATTAGTGAACTATTTAGAAATGGTAAATAATTACCGGATTTTTGTGGTATCAATTTCATAGCTAGTTAGTATGTTAATGGTAACTAATCTGGTTATTAAAACAAATATGGTTAATAGCCTAGTGAACACCAATATGGATAATAGTAACTAATTAATAACCAAGGCTTGGTTAACCTTGGTATACATTGGTTAACTATGGCCTTGGCTATCATCATTATCAACAGTTTCACGGTTATATTGGTGATACTGGTGAAAATGGTTTACCAACTATGGTTGTTAACTATTAAACAGCTATGGTGTAGCTGTTTGGTGGCCATGAAGGTTATTAAGTATAAACGATTAAAGCACAAAATATGGTTATTAATGGTAACTTAACTATTGGTGGGCAACTATTGTTTATATATGGTATGATGTATTTTGTGTCATACTTATATGGTAATACCTATGTTGGATACATGATAAGGGCAATACTATTTTGTTGATAAGTGCATTTAAGTTTGGATATTAGAAATAGTCCCTATACTGCAGCTTAAGTTACTCTATATATATATGTAATTGACGTATACATTTATTTCATAATGACATATCTTTAAAAATCATATAGTATGGTTCTATCAAGACAATCGGTAAATCTATTTTTTAACGTATGTTTAGAACTGCAACACTACATGACATACATAGCATAAGAGAGCACATATATAGTAACCCACAAAAATAACAATATACACCATTTTAGTGGGACTTTACGTTTTTTCTGTCTTTTCGGTGATTACTCTCTCTCCCTCTCTCTAGATTATCTGAGAATCGCCTCCACAGCGGCTGCGGTGACATTGAGGTTGCCAAAGAAACTGAGCCATTTGAGTCCTGCCGCCGGGGCTGTTGTTGGGGGGCAGGGAATGGTGCTTAGGAAGCAATGCAGAGAATGATGAGGTTGTTCGATGACGATTCTTTTGGCTATGACGGTTATGATGATTATGATGATTTAGATAATTGCGATGATTGTGATTGTCATTGTGGTTGCGAGGGTTGTGATTATATTGCTGGTTATTGTTGTGATGATGATCATGTCTATGATGATGAGGATGACGGCAGCAGTGCTGATGTGGTGCTGATGATGGTGATGACAAACACCAATCATGTATACATGTATTCAAGCATATGTTCTTATGTATACATGTTGCTTGTGTTTGAAGCCACTTAAAGTTCGCAGTGAGGGGGTTGCAACCTGTTGCAACATCCCAATCCTGGATCAATGAAGTTGGCTGGATACGTTAGCCTCCGGTAACGTAACTTTTTGCTATGGAAAGTGACTATATATTGGTGGATGATCTGCCTGTTTGAAATGGTGGAAGTCTGTAGCTATGTTCAATTACCAGAGGGTAGGTCTGGATGCCTTTGAAAGTCCTTTGACAGGGTGGTACCGCACCGTATCAACAAAAGAGTGAAGCCTTCATGGCATCACCAAACCTTCCTGCTACCAAAATACCATTTCGCTGAAGGAACTATTCTGAAACAGAGTAAACATGGGGCCAAGTGGAACCCATGTCAAGATTCAGAAAATAAAAAAGCCATTTGTGAGGCTCTTTAACTTTCAGTTTCGCACCCACCAATCCATACGTGGAATCTAACCAGCTCTGCCAAACTACTGGTGCAATACTTGGCGATCGCCAGCATCGTCGCATCCGTCAGCGCGCAACACCAAGTGAGATTAAAGGTCTGCAATACTCCTGGCACACGGCAGCCATGAAGAATGGTGGATGTGAATTACTGGGTCTATTTTCCAGGGAAAATCTGTGGAAAACGTGGGGTTTCAAAGTTTTACTGAACAAGCCGCGGATCCTGTATTATTGAACTTGATGTTCGAATCCAATAACTAAACAGTCTTTTAAAAGTTGACCTTTTGATGAAGCCACTTTTTTTCCGAAGAATTTTAGTTTTTCATCATTCTCGTACACATGTGCAAATAAGAACACACACACACAATGATACTTACATGATTAGAAGTAAATGTATACCCCCCCCCTCCCCACACCACCCCAAAAAAAAACACCACAATCATAAATACTGATGACTATCATCATGACTAGTATCATGAGTATCAACATAAAATGTATTCACATGTATGCATATATATATACACATACGTTTGTTTTACAAGAATATAACGATATTACACTGATCATCTATATATCTCGATAAACATCTATGTGACTCAAATACCAATTCTTAATAATCATATAATATACTACAATATACTCTAAATAATTCACATATTAAAAACATTTAAACAAATGTATATTATATATATATGTATGTACACTATATCTTTGTTTTTTAATATTTAAGCATCCCTCTGTATAATAATCAAATATTAATGAAACTGAGCTGATGCCCCGGCGATGCTTAGATAGATGCGCCAATGTCCCGGCGCGGTCCTGTTTCGGCCTGCGCCAAAAAGGCAATGACGTGGTCGTCTTCGCTGCGGCAGCCGCAGAGGTCCAGCTCCTTCAACAAGGGGAGCCTGGTGCCGATGGAGCTGTGGCAATGCTATAAGGTATGGTCGAAGCGAAAAACATCGAAAAACGTAAGGTAAATATAGGCAATAAATCGGATCTATAATGGGATAATATTGGGATATTATATTGGGATACTGGATACGACATGATACTACTATCTATAGAGGATTTATCATCAGGAAATGGTGACATGAAGAGTTCAGCAAACATAGAGGATTTAACCAGTTCATATAATGGGATATAGTAGGTCATAAAACCAACTGAGTACGTGTCATGGTCAAGTTACATGGTATACTCATGCATACCTTCTTATAAGCTAACTTAGCCATGAAAAAAATAATAGGTAAATCATCTGGAAATTTGTAATTTTCCTTGGCTATTTGTTTATTGCCAGAGGGTATGGGATATGGTCATCCCCCCATCATTAGGGGTTCCATGGAAATCCTCACAATGAGCATGCGAATCTCTCCTCATGGGGATGGCCCACCCCAATAGTGGCAATTTACGCATGTTTTGACCATGGCACATGTGAATCTTGATGGGGGTCCCGGAAAACATATGGAATTGAAACCTTAGAAAAATTATTTAAAATGGTGAAACCTCAATTCAACATGTGAGTCTATAGATACAAGACTTGATCTACAATGGATGGTTCACGGGGATTTTGATGTATTCCATGCCATCCAGCCAAATTTGGAACTACGTAGATACCTCCATCCCCACTGGCACCACCATTGAAACAGGGAGATGTTACGGAATTGGTTCCAGTAAGATGCGAGTGCTTCAAACCTGCCCACGCACAGCCAATATTCTCCCCAAAACTTTGCATCTTTTGGCATGTTTTCACCGGCACCAGGCCTCTGCAGCTGCGCAAAGGCTGAGGGGTTCAGCTGTGCCATAGCGTAAAGCCGAAAGATCTGCAGCTCCGGGAGGTTCTCGCAGACCAAGGTGGCGCCGAGGTCACTCACCTGGAGCACCAAGGTGGGGTGACTGTGGGGTGCCCCAGTGCCCCAGCTGGGGCGCCCCAGATGATCTAAGATGGATGTGGCAACTATGAAGGTGTCCTAACATAGAGGTACCCCAAATCACCCAAATCAAAATAGCCTCTGGTAATTTAATATAGCTATTGAACATACACCATTTATAGTTGATTTCCGTGATTTTCTATAGTTCTGTTTACCAGAGGGTAATCAGACCATTTTTGTGCTGTACATGGTGACCTTGGGATCCCCTCCATCGACATTTCATAAATGGGAGGCACCACCTGGTAGCTGGCAAAGAAAAGGCACCGAGGACAAAACGTCAGTGGATGTGGTCATGTTTTGGCATGTAACCAAAAACAAGGGATTGATGGCAAACAGTCTGCGATTGGTAACAAATATTTCACCAAGCAAAATAAGGAATATCTTGGGATATGTTGCTATCTCCCGGACATGGATTTCATTGATTTCCCATGGATTTTCTCATGAAAACCTCCAGTTCTAGGGGATTTCCCCCATGGGTTTTCCATAGATTTTCCACAGATCCGCCATTTTTCCCCAGTCTGGGGATCTGGGGACGCCTTGGGGCAGCGCGTGAGGTCCAGCAGCTGCAGATGCGGTGCGCGGCCGATAATGCGCTGCAGCGTCTCGTCGGAGAGGAACTTGCAACCGCTGAAGCACAGCTCCTGGCGATGGTTAACCTCTATTGAAAACATATAAAAAGCTATTGAAAATTGCCATTTATAGTGAGTTTTCCCATGAAAAATGGTGATGTTCCTCCAAAAATGGATAAAACATTGGAGTATTATGGTAACATTCATGGTAATTTTATCTGATTTATTAATGGTAAGTAAAAATTGTGGTTTATTGTGGTTTATGGTACTTTAATGGTTATTGTAGAGGTAATGGTAACTATCTTTATTAATCCCATGTTTATTGTGGTTTATGGTGATTTTATTGTAATTTAATGGGATTTAGTGGTGATCTGATGGGATATGATGGGGATATAATGGGAACTCATGGTTAAGAGATGTTAAGAGGCCCTTAATATCCTCTTACTACCACCAATTAATTCATAAGGCAATGTTAAACTATCATAACATATCTCCATGTTTGAGGACTATATCACCATGTACTCCCATTAGGTCCCTATTCGTTGATGGTTGAAAGTCCATTAAACCCCTTAAATGATATTGAATGGTTGCATAAAATATACAAATCCCTTTCATCACCAACCAAATCCCACCAGGCATCCGTAGTTCCGTCCTGCAGTCTCCCGCAGGGCTGCGCCCGCAAGACCTTCCCCAGACCCTCGTCTGTCACCTGGACGCTGCTGGGAAAAAATCATCGAACGAATTGAAATGGGTAGTGTTCCATTGCCATGCAGAGGGCCAGAGGATATTGTATATCGATTTATCTATCTATGTATCCATCTATCTATCGATCCATCCATCTATCTATCCATCCATCTATCTATCCATGTATCTATCTATCTGTCTGTCTGTCTGGCTGGCTGTCTGTCTGTCTGTCTGTCTGTCTACCTTTATATGTATATATATATATATATGTATGTATATACCTATTCAATACATGTATATATCTATATATCTATATCCATCTATATCTACATCTATATCTACATCTATATCTGTCTATCTATCTATCTATCTATCTATCTATCTATCTATCTATCTATCTATCTATCTTATCTATCTATCTATCTATCTATCTATCTGTTTATATATATGTATGTAGTATCTATATATAGATGTAGATATTTAAAAGTGGGCGGATATTGGTATACTATGGCGGTCCCATGGAGGTCTAATGGGATATAATGACATGACTTTTTGTCCATAATGTTTTCCCCAGAATTGATTGGGATTTCCAGCTTCAATTTTCCCATCCAATACTGGGAATGTGGTAAGTTTTCACCTGGCCAATCTCGGGCACCATATAAGTTCTCTTTAGCATGGCATCTCTCCAACTATGTGTGGCTCACAAGTTAGTCTGGTCTCTCAAGCTACTATTTATATCTATTTATCAGGGCTTACCCAGCTCACAGTCTTTGAGTCCCCTGCAGGTATCCCACCACCTCGCAATTCCCAAGTGGACTGGTTCCCAAGTGGAATGATCATCTTAGCAGGAAAGTGGTTGACAGATGTTGACCCTCTTGAAACATATATTTGTCAATGGAGATCACCAAACCGCCAAGGCTAGCTGTGCACTTGAGCCGTACCAGTGCACCAGTTCCAAGCGGTCAAATCTAGCCATTGCAAGTGCAAGTCCAAATCTACCTGGTGAACCACAACCACTTAAAATAACTTAAAACATCAAAGTTAACCAACTGTTACCGACATTTCGAAATGTGGAATGTGGGGAAATTCACCATCTTGGAAGGGTTAAATTGGTTAAATTTCATGAAATGATCATTTTTGCGGGCCAAAAATCCCATGAATGGACCAGTTTCAGCATCCCTCTCCGGACAAAATCCAGGCCTTGACGTTCCAGTAGATGCTGAAGGACTTCAGGCCCCGGCAACGGGTTGCGATGGCTGCCAAGCCCTGGGAAGGACTTTTCACGGATTTTCCATGAAATGGATGGGTATAAAATGGTTATTTAACCAGGATTTACTATGATTTAGTAGGTTTTATGGTGATTTGATGGGATTTACCCTCTGGTTATGACTAACATAGCCATGGAAAATCACCATTTTTAATAGGTAAACCCAGGTAAACCAACTATTTCTATGGGCCATCTATACCATGGCGAACTGTTAGTCATAACTAGAGGATAAATTTTCAAGCACCTCAGGGATGGGGATCACACCGGAATCACGGATGAGGTAAATTGGGATTCAACATGAGTTAATTACCCTCTGGTAATTTAACATAGCTATTGAAAATGACCATAGAAATAGTGAGTTTTCCCATTGAAAATGGTGATTTTCCATAGCTATGTTAGTTTACCAAAGGGTAATCGTATTTAGCCATTGCATCATCAATAATATCAATATTGGAAGGTTGTACCCCAATCATCTTGGAAGAATTGTTTGATGTCCCATGGTTTGCAACATCATCGACTATTTTTCACCGAACTTGAAGTATCGTCCTTTACAATACTTGAATCAGCGTAGTATCGCTTTATAAAATGGGGTGATTTCCATCGCGGTCCTTCGTTTGGAATCCGAATGGTGTGCTCATGTGAGCTCGTTGGTTCTCGCCAGGCGTCAACATCATCATCAATCATCAACCATCAATTCTCATCACCACCACCATCAGCATCATCAATCATCATAGGAAAAGATGTTTGAAAAAACGTCAACTCATCTTGGCAGTCGCATGATCGAAATGTCCCCATGTTTTTTTCAACATGTTTTCTGGTTGGTGGTATACCTACCCCTCTGAAAAATATGAGTTCGTCAGCTGGGATGATGACATTCCCAATATATGGAAAAAATATGATGTTCCAAACCACCAACAAGTTATCCAATACTTTTCCCTATTAAAACACATAAAACCACATTAAACCATGGTTTTAAACCACCAACCAGCTATGTTTTCCTATGTTTTGTTGCTCCCCTCATTTTACCCATAGATCCCCACGGCCTCATCATCCACATCTTGACAGCCATCCAGGTTCAGCCGCTCCAGCGCTGGTAGCTGCGGCAGCTGCTGCAGCGTGGCGGAAGTCAAGTGGCAAAAGGAGGCGTTGATCTCGCGGATGCTGGCGCCTGCATGGGGGAGCCATGTGTTCACCATTCAAAGATGATATACAGTTGTAATATACAGTGAAACAAACATGTTTAGTGTTTCATTGAAAAATCCAAGGAAATCCATAGATGTTGAGATAGCGCTATCAGTGCCTGTAACATATCATATCATATAATTAAGGTTTTTCATAGGTCCTTAGGTCTAAATACACATAGAACCATGTATATCAAATTAGAACCATATAATACCCATATAACTAAACCCATATATGATATTTCTGTATATGCTAAGAACAGCATGTGGGTTTCCTTAAACATGCATAGCAAAAACACTGTATGCCTATATGAGTATATCCATATTGTACTATATTTTTTTTTGCCTCGCATATTCATACAATGCCTGATATCTAAATGTTTTGCCTGCCATGCTTTTTGTAAAAAGGACTTAGGCCTGCAGCAAATCTGTAAATGAATGTGAGGGCTATCTTCTATAGCCGTATATAATCGGGCATGTCCTTCTATAATATACACGTACCTTCTATAATCGGGCATGTCCTGCTTAAAGAAACTTATATGGCTACTGTAACCACCGTAAGGCTTGAAGTATCTAATTAATGTTCACATGCGATTAGAGAACCCGCCGTGATTAAGTACGCCCAATCCCGGGAAATATTAGTAACCACCTCCCCGTTTTCAATTCGGCAATTTGTTCGGCGCCACATAGGTCTGGAAAATTTTCCAGGGACCCCTGGCCAATGTTTGGCGTAAATTTTATTTAGATGCTCTTAATGTTTGGGGGAGGGGGGTTATTAATAGCATGTCAACATTATGTTGCATACCACTCCCTGAACCGTAATGATTGAATGAATTGGTCAAAACCCAACCAAAAAACAAGATTATATAGAATGTTGGCCAACTAGGTGCTATGCATAGAATTCAGTTTATCCTCCAATCCCGCTGGCAGCCACTAGCTATTCACCAAGCAGTCACACATCGCACGCCTCGATCTGTTAATGGCAGCTTGACGAGCCAAAGCAGGGCCTGGCCACGGGGAGATTTTCCAGCTCCCCCGAAGAATGGCTATTCGCCCGGATTAAAATGGCAAGTTTCATGGTGTACCATGGGGATATCATGCTTTTGTTTTCCTTCTCTTTCTCTCTCTCTCTCTCTCTCTCTCTCCCTCCCTCCTTCTCTCTTTGTTGTCTCATGTTGTCTCTGTGCAATATAACACACATACATACACACACATGTATATATATAATATATATAATATATATATATACATACTTCGTTTTATCTATTTACAATACTGTATATATATATATATATAGAGTGTGTGTGTGTGTGTGCGTGTTTCGGAAGGAATTCTAGCCAAACAATCTACCAAGTTATGTTTGGATGGCAGCACCACCCCACACAAAAACACGATGGGTTTTCAGTCGGCCGTTTAAGAATATCGAGTTTAACGAGTTCCCTTGCCATATTCGGTTGCGGGAAGGTAAAGCCCTATGTTTTGCGGATCAATCATGGCTGACATTTCCGTTCCAACTTGTTGCTTTTCCCTCCTGGATTTATGCACATGTTCATGGCAAATCTATTGGTTCAAGCCACATGCGTTAAAACCCACATCGCTTATAACTTTGATCCGTGATCAAATCCCCAGCATGGTTTCTGGTTGGTTGAATTCTTCATGATCTTCCAAGGCAAACTATGGTTTTACGAAGTATCGGTTTGCCTGAAAATGGGTCAGCCACACATCCCATGGTTTATACAATCGCCATTTTACGGGTATTCCATGTTCAGACACATCACCAGCTTTCGCCAGCAACAAATCGCAGCTCTTTTTAGCCAAAAACATCACATTATACATTCACAAAAGGAAATTTATTCATGTTGAATCACCATTTAAGATACGCCCTAGTTCTTACTTTTTTTTTGCGAACATATCCGCATGACAAATCCTTTTTTTTTACATCCCACATGAAATCGTTGTATGAAATCACCACTTTAGATTTCATAAAACAACATATGGTCTTTACATCCCAAGAACCACTGTTTTTACCAGGGGAAAACACATATGTTCGCTATATTTGGGTGGTTCTCCTTACTAACCATCATTCCAGGGCTCGGTCAAACCTCTGATGCTCCGCTGCCAAAGGCTTGGAGTCGCAAGGTGGACAGAGACAGGCGGCAAAGGCCACAACAGGCGCCTGGCGCTACAAATGGTACGATTTTCCGGGTGAAAATGGAGGTTTTAATGGGAAAACCATAGGAAAACCATAGGAAAATGGAGGTTTACCCTCTGGTAATTTAACATAGCGAACTGGAAAACCACCATTTTTGATGGGTAAATCAACTGTAAATGGCAATTTTCAATAGCTATGTTGGTTTACCAGAGGGTAATGTGGGTAAAACAATAATGAGCCATCCCCCAGTCATCACCATGTTTAATATATATTTTTTAGGTGGTATGTTTACCGTTCCCAGGGATTTATTAAGCACCTATTAAACCCAAGAATAGGATATGAATAATGATAGGACATTAATAAGGACACTAATAAGGACATGAATGGTAAGGGTGATAGAAAAGGTGATAATTTTGGTAAGAGTAACTAGGTAACAGCAATCATTGATAGTTTATGATTAGATGTTAATGGTGTAGAAATCACCATCGATAATAAGTGTTAGGAATTAATGTGGTTAATAGACAGAAAATAATATGGATTCAAGAAAAAGTTACTGTAAGGGTATTGCACTGTGTAGTAATGAATAATTAATCATTGGGACTTCATATGATGGGGATCTTAACAATAATAGGGATTTATAGAAACTTATAGGGATTTATGGGGATCATGGCAATTTCAAAGAACCAAGATGGATTCGATTTAATACTGGAAAACTCATATGGAATTATCAATAGTAAATAGTATGGTTTCAGTATATACTTATATCCATGCAGTAGTAAGTAACCAATGATGTACTGGGAAACAAGACGGGACCTGTAGGAATTGATGGGCTCATAGGAAACGACAGGACCCAACAATAGGAACTAATACTGTAAAAGAACAAACACTTTTTCTAAATGAATCAATATGGATATTTGATTGAATAATTCATGGGATAAAAGCTAATAAACTTCACCAACATCAATGGAATTAACCAACATTTCATGGGCTGTATGGATTTGGGGCTCACCGCGAAGCCCCAGGGCGCCTGAAGCACAGAACAAAGGAAAAAGGTCCTGAAGAAATCGTGGCTGGACCAGCATTTCCATCGACTTTTGCGTGATATTCCGTTTCTTTGCATCTAACCTAGGGTAAGCTAACGTAGATGTGGAAAAAACATGGAAAACCAATGGTTGCGCGACAAACATAATCTACAAATGGGGGGTTTTCCACATCTAGGTTGGTTTAGAGGAGGGCTTGCCAGGATCCCCAGGCCACTGGGAGAGCGACCCAAACATGGGGCGACCTGCAGAAAAACTGACATGTTGTTTTTGAACGAAAAGTTGCGATTTTCCTAAGGAGAAGTAATAACAATCAAGTCTATTCAAATCGAAGAATTATGAACTGAATGTACAAGTAGCAGTTGAATTTGCGCAGGTAACTGCTACTGGTACTTTTCCTAAGGAGAACTAGTCTGTTTATGTACTGTACAAGTAGCAGTTGCTTTAAGAAGGTACTTCTGTGTAATCCCTGAACCCCCAATTCTGGTGGCCTGGACAGTTCCGAATGCCATCTTTTGAATGACCCAAAACAAGGATCAACAAGCTGCCGAATTTATGTATATATGTGTGTGTGTGCGCGTGCCTCTTTGTTTAAATGCTCACTTTTCCCGTTTCCCAACTTTGTTTTTCAAGTGATTAGTTCCGTGGCCCCGGCTGCCGACCATCGACTCAAGTGACTTTGTCTCGCTCTTCCTGGTTCTAAAGGCTCTATATCAAAGCCTATCATCTTCCATACCTAATAGATCTAATAGTCCATATCTATACAATATCTATACAATATCTAATACATTCTCCGACCCCATCCTCTCCTTTCCGGAAAAAAAAAATCTGCGCCCAGCGACATGGATGGGCAGAAAGCAGAAAAGCTCTTTGGCCACTTCACCCAGCCCCAGCAATGAGCTGTGACTGCTGTGGCCGGACATAGCCGCGGCAGCCAGGGCAGCCAGGGCAGCCAGGGCAGCCAGGGCAGCCAGGGTACATGGCAACCCCGAGGGCTGAACGATGTCAATGGTTTTCTGAATGGATCGGGGCTGGAATAGACCGCCTTTTGGTGAATATTAAAAAAATGAAATGATCATCTAAAAATAATAGGAACTCAGGAACTCAAGGTTCAAATCGTGTCCCTAAGTCTAGGGTTGAACGTGGACCCAATCATGTACTCACCTGGGGGTTTGCATTGTGTTTGCCGCGGGTAAGCTTCAAAAGAAAATGCCAAACGCAATAGTGGTCGTCAAGTTGTTTTTGCGATACCAGCCGGTCCATACTTCCTAAGTAAGAATCATTATCTCAATCATTGGCGAACTGGTTCATCAAGCATCCGCCTGACTTCAACACATTGAAAAAATGGCAATGCCGGGGTCCGCACTCATTCATGCATGGTCTAAGGGACCCAAAATCTGAAGCTGAAGCTAAAAGGGATCGGTCAAGCGACAGGAGGACCTGGATCCACCCGTCCGGACATAATATACTTTGCATGGCCATGAGTGGCCATCCATCCCACAAAAGGCGAATCCTGCTGAACAAAATAAAACCCTATGAAAATGGATTCATGACCATCGCCCGATATGCATAGTAATCCTTAGATGCCGAAAAAAATCATATTTGTGTAGCATATACATTTTACCATTGATAGCAAAAGACTAAGGTACGAATGAAAATAGATAACCAAGATATCAATATCTATAAACTAGATTTACCATGGATTACCATTGGTTAACCAAGGTTGACCCTTGGTTTTTGGGCAGTTTACATTGCCAGGTCCAGTCATGTGCAACGGCATTGCATGTGAATTGACCCAGTCATGACATACGGTGTGTTGGCGTTTCATGTGGTTCAATATTAGGGATGATCATGGAGAAATCATGGGATAATAATTGACTATTCATGGATTTACCCTCCGGTAATCAAACGCGGCTAGCTGGGAAATCCCCGAACTAAATGGAGGTTTATAGCTGCAAAAATCATCTATCAATGGGTGATTTGCCAGCACGCCACGTTTGATGACATCGGAGGGTAGCGTGATTTGTACCCCTATTATTGGAAAGTCATCCTCCAACCCTGGGTAGATATTTAGTGCTCCTGCATGGTGCTGCTATATGTTTACCCATGCTTGGTAGTACCTGGTCTCAGCAATTTCAGTGTTTCAATGGGCGGGCCAAAACAGTTGGCCAATAAAAGAATTAAAGAATTACTGCAATGCCTTTTTTTCGGTGGAATTTATAGGGACTCCCAGTCATGGGAGCTGCAATTCCCATACTACTCCAATAGGAAAGCCCAATAGTATGGGACGATTCTTGGCATGGGAGTCCAATGGTGGTCCAATCATTGGGGGGTTCCTACGGTGGAAGAAATCCTGCACCAGTTGAATGTCAGCTTTTCCCACTATCTGGTTGGTGGTATATCTACCCCTCTGAACAATATTAGTCAGTTGGGATGATTATATATTCCCAATAGAAAAATAGAAAATGTTCCGAACCACCAATCAGCTATTTATAGGGATTCCACCATCCAAGGTGGTGCAGGATTTCTTCCATCCAGAGTATCAATCCTATGGGGGAGCAGACCCCAGCCCCTGACAGCCCCAAGAAGCCATGGCAGCAGGACGGTCAGAGTAATCGATGAGCAGCTCCTCACCTTCCTGGACGGTTTTAACCAAAATATACTGGATGATGATTTAAAATTCAAAAGAAATCTCTATGATTTCATGGGAATTTCATGATGATGTTTTCATGGGATATCAAGAAATATCGTGGAGATATCAGGGGAATATACTGGGATATAACCAATGATCATGGGGATTCAACTGGTTGCAGGTTGGGCTGGGGGTTCACCAACATGGGTCCCTGGTCGCCTGCGATGTGGCACCAAGCGCAGTTCAAGCCGCTGGTTTATCAACGCATGCGCCCGTAGATATACCATGATATCATGGTTTATGGTATATCTAGGTTTATGGTGGGTATATCACTGCCAACTAGGGGGCATCATGCGCCACCATAAACCACAATTAGCTTAAGTGTCAAACCAAATCTGCCAACTAGGGGGCATCACTTTGTGGCAATGTGAGCTATGGATTGTTTAGGACCAAGACCTAAACAACAAGCCAACCAACTGAAATCCATGCTCATTTACCATGATTTTCTCCATCCAAAATCGGCTAAGATACATGGAAAGGGAAATGGTCGCGGATCATGATCGAATCAAAAAACGGTACTAGCTCCATGTTTGCTGGCCAAAAACACCATCCCACTTGATTTTTGGTATGTTCACCCCCCCGTTTCAACTCCAAACAAAATCATCTTCTACAATAATTACCGGATAAAATGGTGATGCATAGCCTATCTGTTATCAAACACGTCTTCATTGATCAAACAATGACAAATGATAGAACAGTTAAATTCAATCCACATTTCGTGCAAATAACATGAGTGATTCTAGGTATTTACAGTGACAAAAGAATCAAACCAATTCTGAACAATAGTCATCAATGCGTATTCTCAATACCATTTACGCTTGTTAATGCCAATTATAAACATCTACCAAATGTTGTAAAATCAAAAACCAGTGATACATACCTGAATCCTATTGTCAAACATTTATACCCACTGTTCATGTGTTAGGTCCACATCTTTTCCATGATAATCACCCCAAGCTTTGGATTCACATTATACCTGTAAATATAAAATGTGGATAATTTCCTATTACAAACATCTACCCTATGTTTATTTAACATAGCTATGGAAAATGGCCCATTTAGTTCGATGATTTACCATGTTCCACCTATCAAAAATAGTTGTTTTTGATAGCTACATTAAAGAACCAAATGGTAATACCATTTATCACATATGGCCATGGACCGAACTTGAGTACCCCAATCATTATATAGATGGTTATATAACCCTACACATAGACTAAAATGATGGCTCAAAATTACTTACCGATCAAAACATATGTTTTTCCATAAAGAATACAAGTACAATGATATCATCATACATTGATACCCTAAAATACATTACCCTTAAAAAAATCCATTAATTAGGGAACATAATTTTATGGTTTCCATTTAGAATACCCTCTGGTAAACTAACATAGCTATTGAAAATGGCCATTTATAGTGAGTTTTCCCATTAACAATAGTGATTTTCCATATTTAATGCATTAATAATATTAAAAATAGTGGTTTTCCCATTAATACCCTCTGGTAATTTATAGTGAGTTTTCCCATGGATGATAGCGATTTCCCATTTCATAATAGTTAAATTACCAGAGGGTACCACTTTATCATGCAATACCCAGGGACCCATCCCTTGATGGCTTCACGGCACCTGGATGCGGCGCCGCGCCACGAAGCGCACGCAAACGTTGCCGTCGCGCGCGTCGCGCAGCTGCGCCGGAGAGGCGTGGAGCGCCTGAGATGTGGTGGCGCTAGGTGGGTGTCAAAGTATAAATATGGTGGGTTAGTGGTGTTAAATATCTACATCCATAGGGTAAATAGATATCTCAATGCAAATGGAAAAGGATAGATCATCTATTTGTGGGTTTATGGATCCACTGGGTATAAAACCGTATATGAAACTATGATAAACTATAGGTGTTTAACAACCTGAGTGTTTATGGATGTTTATGGTGATGTATCAACCTATCAGGCGTAGGTTGGCCATACTTTGTTTGAGAAATTATGGGATTTGACCATCAAAAATGGGATCTCACGAGAGATTCCGAACCCAAGGGATATTACAGTTTGATGTACTGGTGATATACTATTATTATATACATCATATATATATATATGGGGATACCTCAATTGGGATTGTAGTCCTCTGGTAAGTTAACATCGCCATGGAAAAAAAAAAAGAATGGTCCATGTCGTTGGTTGATTAAAATACCTCGTGAGAAGGATGATTTTCCATGGCTATTTGAAATTACTAGAGGGTCAGTGAGTTGACAAGATTTCCCATCATCTAACTGGGATTGAAATGGAACTGTATATATTAACCAACACAAATAACATACGTATATCTGATTGGTGGTTTCAACCCCTCTGAAAACTATAAAAGTCACTTGGGATTATTATTCCCAATGGAAAAAATGTTTAAAACATGTTCCAAATTACCAACCGGATTTATGATGGCTAATGATGATTCATAGTGGTTACTCATGGTAGGTTATGGACTAATAACATACGGAAAAATACACCAATTTCCATCTATTTCCTGCACAAATCTATTGCGAGTGACATACGTCAGATTTGCAAAGTCCTTGGACCTGGCGCAGATTTGTGGAGATCTGGAGGACCAGAGGACCATGGACGGTGCCTTTAATGAGATCATCATGGTTAACCATAGGAAAACCATAGGAAAACCATAGGAAAACCATAGGAAAACCATAGGAAAATAGAGGTTTACCTTCTGGTAAACGTTTACAGTTTGCGAACTTGAAAATGGCCCAGTCGAAATAGTGGATTTACCCAGCTAGAAAATGATGGATCTTTCCATAGTTATGTAAACGTTTACCAGAGGGTATTCATTTGATAATAGTGGTATAATTATCTCATAACATTGGTGTATTAATTATTGGTTATTATCCCAATAATATCATAATATCCCATCAATGTCTTGGTTGAATTAAGATCATGGGATATAAATGGAAAATTATTGGGAAAATCATGGTATCATCTGCACAAATACACCCAAAATAGCTGAGAAACTCTGTTTTGGATCTAACGGAACGGTGCAAACTCAGCTCGGCCAGTGAGGTTGCTGCCCCTAAGAATGCCAACCCATTGCAATTTATGGACAAATATGGACAGAAACAAGGATGCATACTGTACAACAAATTATATTATATATATAGATATATATATACATATATATATATATATACATATTGGGGTTGTCGTCTCTACTGCAAAGGATTATCATTATTCTGATTGTCATCTCTTAAAAATATAGGTTTATCAGGTTTTTTTCCTAAGCACTGGCACTCATCATACACCAGGTCATCATGGTTGCCAGTTGTAGCTGCTTCAGAAGAAAACCAAAGATGGTGAAGTAAACAATCACAGTGTGGGCAGGGAAACCTCGAATTCACAGAAAGCTAACACACAAAACATCCACCAGTGTTGTTGGGTGTACCAATATATATCCCAATTTGCTGGTTTCTGTCCGCATTTGTTGCTAGTTTACCTATGTTAATATAGTTCTACTGATTATTTCACCTTCTGCAAATTTAACATTGGCAAGACAAATTGCATAAAATGGCACATGTGCAAATGATTTTCCAATAAAAAAACGATGTATTCCATAGCAAACATTACCAGAGGGTAAATCACCATCAAGTCACCACTAGATCCCATGAAATCACCATTATATAAATCACCACTTTTGGATGGTGAAATCCTATGAATTCACTATAAATCATCGGGCTTTGTTTGGCCCCACACCCACATCCAAGGCTCGGACAAGCCCTGCGCCGCTGACACCGGCGCTTTGGCGTGGTTGTAGAGCATGCCGTAGCCCAGGACGCAGAGGAGCACATCACCGTGCTCGCCACCTATCGCTCGGGGAGCGATGGGGTCATGAAAAATCAGCCTAAAGGGTTCCAATATGTGGAATTTCGCTACTAAGCCATGGTTTCTGAGGGGGTGTTTCATATGGGAAAGCCCTGATTAGCAGGGATTTGATGGCTAACATAGTTTTCAACCACAAAAGATGGCCAAAAATAAGGAAACATATGGATACATATGGGGTATCTTCTAGCGATTTTGAGGGTTTCATAAAATTTATATAATCAAAAAAGTGACACCCGACGGGTCCACAATTTTGGTCATTTTTAGTTTTGAACCATAGGATTTTTGAACATGCGGCGTTTGTCTATGTCTGTCTAGGGGTTGATACCTTTTATACTGCGAATCAGAAGATTATGAGGGGCTAGTGATTCATCACGGGCTGGGTGTTGATAAGGGACGGCTGGAGCCGGCTGGAGCCCACTAAGAGCTAGTAAAACAGGGCTAAAACTAACATATATCATGATGTTACACGGCAATGGAGCGGTGGTGAGTTGATCATAAGTTAGACTGACCAAGCGGTACAATAAAAGGATAATGGGTTGTCGATGTGCTACGAAATGCTGCTAGGCTTTCTGGGTTATCCTTTGGTAATCAAACACAACGTGCTCAGACAATTCCCAAACATGCAAATTACGTGGCTCTTGAACATCTTGTTTATCCACTGTAGAAGTTTGATTACCAAATGACATGCCCGAAATACATCCCTTGACCATGTGTGGGTTGGTTGGCATTCATTGGACAGATTTGGCCACAATTCTTCATCAGCTCTCAATGAGTCATTAACACATCACAGCAGTCACCAAAACGGACCATCAAAGATCAGTAGTACTCCGGCGGTACTACCCTCCCAGCATGATGGAATACACACACACATAATATATATATATATATAGTTATATATGTATACATATATGTACATCAAAAAAAAGAGTTTACCGCTAGTTTGGTTGGACTTCACTTGTCTATCTCTTTTCTGGTCAGGGTACTTATTAGATGGATATAAAACTTAAGTTGCGCGAGAAGTGCGGTTTGCAGGACCAACCATGCGAGTGCAACACCTACAAAAGCATCTTGGAGCAGGCTTCTGCTGCTGAAATCGGTGTCGGTCAACCATAAAACAATGAATAATGGGTGATCAATCGGACTCAGAAAACTATATGATAGAAATGATTCAATTCTAACCGCAATTCATGGTGGTAATGTCCTCGTGAGTTTCCCTCCGTATCAATCACCCCTGGCAGGTTCAGCTTATCTCTTTTTTCTCCTTCTGGTTTGTTAATTTCGGAGGTGGCACGTCAAGTGCACAGTCAACGGATCAGTCAGAACCTCACTCGGCTTGCCATTCGGCGAGGGGAGCTAGTGCAAGCAAATCTAGTTCGTGGTTTCGATATATTGAAAGCTGATCTCTCCTCCAGTTGGTCATGGGCCATGGGTATTGGAGTAGGCTGATTCCATGAAACCATGCAGCTACAGAGTGATGGCTCTCCTTTGAAACACCGTGGGAGGATGCCAGGAATTATTCAGAGTTCCAATCGTACAGGTAGATCATGCCCTCATACGACTGCAATATATACTTTCTGCACTGATTGGAGGCAAAATATGCCAGGAAACAAACACAACACATGAAACGATAGGACCAGCTCTCAAATTCTCCACAAACAACCAACTCTCCACAAACCACCAACTAAACATGTGAAACGCGGAATTTTGTTTCGCTGCCTCTGGCATGCGAATCGTCGCTGCGACGAGCGGCAAAATCTGCGATTCGGCAGCCGAGTCTCCGAGTAGAAACCCAAATACAAGGGTGATTCCAACTCTAGGCTGATACCATTCTTATGCTCCTATTATATATCTAAAGCATCCCAATACTCTTGGATTTCCTCGAATTCTATCTTTGCCGGACACGGTCAAAACATGGTGTTCTTATTGTCATTCTTATCCAGCAGGTTTATAATATAAACCCTCCCTTTTCTGTGCCAACCGAATGCTATAAACTATTCACGCAACCAAGTCATTTTTAGCAGTACTGTGATGGTTTTTAGTGGTTTATTATTCATTCCACTAATAACCAAAAATATTGATTGGTTTATGATTCTGTTTGCATGTATTTACAATATGATTGTGGAACCATTAGCTTCAACCAGTCATGATCCAGAATTCTAACCAGCTACGGCTGCGGCTACAGCGCATCCAGGGTGTGGGAAGGAAAGTCCCAGCCGGCTCCGTCTTGAAATGGCCACACTGATTTAACTCAGAAGCAGATATCAGGACAGCCTATTTTCAGACAAGGACATCATCTCCAAAAGGCTGCCGATTTATATGTTTTGGGTGAAAGGTCTATATAGAGGATAAACAAAATTGATGTCATTCAAATGTGCAGCTTGGAGGTGACCCCAGAAGAAAGATGAGGAAATCAACCCGAATGATATGTCTGACTTTGGAAAGGGATCCGTGTTTTGGCACCATGTTATATATATATATCTCTCTCTCTATCGATATATCTACGTACCTACCTGCCACCTACCTACTTACCTGCCTATCTACATGTTTCTCTGTATTTATCTCTAAGTTTCTACAAGTATCTACAAGTATCTACAAGTATCTACAAGTATCTACAAGTACCTACAAGTACCTACAAGTATCTACAAGTATCTACAAGTATCTACAAGTATCTACAAGTATCTACAAGTATCTACAAGTATCTACAAGTATCTACAAGTATCTACAAGTATCTACAAGTATCTACAAGTATCTA
>Ga0126342_10003965_pt1 | contig 24899 bp, 23 predicted proteins | sample Cyp1metagenome_FD_92528 | JGI IMG/M metagenome (GOLD analysis project Ga0126342, IMG submission 92528) | Coral microbial communities from Lord Howe Island, Old Settlement Bay, Australia - Cyphastrea 1 metagenome | ecosystem: Host-associated > Invertebrates > Cnidaria > Coral ...
ATAGAATGCCAGAAGATATGCCAGATAGAATGTCAGATAGAATGCCAGAAGATATGCCAGATAAAATGCCATGAGATATGCCAGATAGAATGCCAGAAGATATGCCAGAACATATGCCAGAAGATATGCCAGATAGAATGCCAGATAGAATGCCAGAAGATATGTCAGAATATATGCCAGAACATATGCCAGAAAATATACCAGATAGAATGCCAGAAGATATGTCAGAATATATGCCAGAAGATATGCCAGATAGAATGCCAGAAGATATGTCAGATAGAATGCCAGAAGATATGCCAGATAGAATGCCGGATAGAATGCCAGAAGATATGCCGGATAGAATGCCAGAAGATATGCCAGATAGAATGCCAGAAGATATGCCAGATAGAATGCCAGAAGATATGCCGGATAGAATGCCAGAAGATATCCCAGATAGAATGCCAGAAGATATGCCAGATAGAATGCCAGAAGATATGCCAGAAGATATGCCAGATAGAATGCCCGAAGATATGTCAGATAGAATGCCAGAAGATTTGCCAGTAAGAAAATCTATAAATGTCATGGTGGGGATCACACGAAGTAAAGTAATTTGAAACTAATTTGGGAATCAATCTTCCTTCTGGCAATTTAAGATAGCTATATGGAAAATCCCCATTGAGTCTAGGTGAATCGTCTATAAAGGGGGCATTTGCCTAGCAACCTGCGAAATTCCCCGAGGATGGGGTCGAATCCCTATGATCGGGAACAAACTCGGCAGGAGCTTCAAGCACGAGGGCTCAACATCACTCCTGGCAAGGGACGTCACAAACTGACACTGCTTCGGGAGAGAGGTGCGGCTGGGGAAAACTGCGGCAGAAATTGACTGGTGAACGGTAGGTCAGTAGGTTTGGGGTCAGAAGAGGAGGAATACCCAAACATGCAGAAAATAATCAATTTATATGCACGGAAGTTTCATGCGAATGCGCATGCACACGTAAACATGCAGATCAAGCAATCATGTTTTTTGTTTTTTGCAGAGTATCTAAATCATCCACCACAGAGGCAGGCTAATTGTTGTGCAATTTCGTTTTGCCATGCGCCAGGCTATTTCATCCCAGTTGACCCATCCAATGCTTGGCTCGATCGGGTGAGCAACGACCCGCAACCCTCCGGATGGAAGGATGCGATGAAGAAAGCCTTAGGTGAAGTTCCACGTTTCGATGGTTTCTAGCCAGAGCTCGCGAAGAAAAGAACATCACCGCACATCCATCATGTACATAACTGTTAGCCATCATTGAATCATAGTCCCACTTAATTCCAGGCAATTCCAGGCTTGGGCCCCGGGCATGGGACATGATTTCAATCCATTTGTGCCATATAACAATACCGACAATAGCCATATTAATGATGTGGCCCCATGGTTGTAGCCCCTCTTTTTTATGCAAAAGTTGATCGTTAAATCTGTTGGATGCCAATGCTTGTTGATTACTTGGATCAGCCCAGTTGGTAACTGGTTAGTAACCCTGGTCAGTAGGTCCCCCAACTAGGGTTGTCCATGGCTATCCAATTCATAGCTAATGATGACCCTCCAAGTAACCACTTATTTTTGATGGCACATCTCTGGCTGGGCCCAACATTCCCAACATTGGGCAGGAACACGGCACTTTCAAGTCAATGCAGCTGGCAGGGGCTCTCATGAATTTTGGTCACAGCTGGGCTGCAAGTCCTTTGTCCAGGGTAAATCATGTGCCGTCATTTGAATGTGGGTTGGATTGAGCCCCCAAATTTGGATAGTCAAATTATAGACCAAAGATGACCAATGCTGTTGTCCCTTTTACGCAGCCTATGTTTGGCTCATACCCAGATGATCCTCTAGGCCTGCAGGGCAGTGGTCATGACACACCCTGAGTTAATCCATAGCTTGGTTTGTTGCATTTGCCTCCTGATTTTCTCCACTTGGGTTTGCCTGAAACTAGGGTCGGTATATCCATGTATATCCCATGTTCAATGGCCATTTAGTGAGGAAAATCAAGTTTTCACCCAGTGGGCATTGGGGATGCCGTTCATACCTCTTTTTCAGACAGACCTGTCAATGGAAAATCTACAGGAAAAATGTATTCGCCACGTTTTTTGTCTATGATCTCTGGGGAGTTTCCTGTAAACTGTTCCTCAAGTAAATTCACATAGACCCTGATAGATAGCAGTTGGAAGATCTAAGGTTAGTTTCCATTAAAAATTGGTTATTATTGGAGTCCATGTCTATGTTAATATACGAAGAGGCTAAACCATGTTCACCCAGTTTCCTCCAACAGACCCATAACATCATGCCGACGTAGGTCAGATTGCAGGGCTTGCAAACCACCGAGCTGAATGGCAGGTGATTCTCAGTCTCGGTGGCTGACCAGTTTATTGAAGCATAATGAGAACAGGTTGCTTAGAGATGGATACAGAGTGATATGTTTTTTTAATTTTTATTTGTGATATGATTTTGCAATATACATGTACGCTTGGGATCATTTGGACACAACTTGTTGCATCTGATTGCTGCTTGCTTCATGGGATTTTTACTGGAAATCTGATGGGGTCGTTGACCAGGATGAGGCTGGTGAACGTTGAGAGGTGGGGGAATCCAGGCTTAAGAGGGATCAGAAATATGGTTGCTTCATAAGCTCATGGTCTGTATTGGCACAACCAACAAAATCAAACGCCCCAAAGACGACTCATGTAGCACATGTATGCTGATGTAAATACTGGGATCTAGGCACATTGAGAAATAGCACCCTACTAAGTGGGATCCCAAGAAACGATGTGAAATTGGCAAGTCCCGACCCCATTGTCTAACCAACAAGTAACCAAACCGACACAAATTTACCAACCAGACTAACTGTAACATGTCAGGAAGTCCACTATAAAACTATTCTGTTGGAAATCCAGTCGCTAAGTGACGAAGTGACCCCGTTATCGAACTAATTACTTGGAGGATCATCCCACTTAAAGCTGGTTACCATTTGTAAATGGAATATCCCTAGCTAGGGGGCTTACTAATCAGGGTATAAAACCACTAAGTGGAATCATCAATTTTTATCCCTATACGAAATCCCATTAAAACACCATCACCATTAACCACTTACGAAGTAAATGGGGGTACCCCAAATCATCCTGCAGCTGGGGTGCCCTTTCTGGAACCCCCTGTACGTAATCCCCATCAGCCAGGCTCGGTCGCCTACAAGGCTTCGACAAACACGCCCAGCGATGGCAGGTGCGATGGTTTTCTCGTTGGGGGTGACATATTCAGTCTAAGCCTTTATGAGTCCATAATGGATGATAGCATATTTAGCGGAATATGACATGGGATACAGAATGGGATGCCAGTTACTAGGATGAAAGCTAAATGCTACTGGGATCTCAGCAGCTCGTTTTGTTTTTCATGTTGTTCCTTTTTGGAGAGGGGGACATCATCTACTTTTTTTGGAATGTATGACCCATGCATGGGAGAACCAAGAACAAATCGGATGACAAACTGCATAAGAGGTAGGAAATTAACTTGTCTTAGCCAAGAAGAAAGGGTTTTATGATGTTTGAATATGTTCAGCCGTTGTCATAGGGCAATGGTGGAGATTGGAAGGTCAAACCGGTCGAACCCATGTTTTTTGATCAGGATGGCAGAGCGGCAAGTGGATAGACTCTCTGTGTGCGTTGAACAATTCTGAAGTAAACACAGCCACAACGGGATAAATTGGGGATGTATACCAAACATGGATGTTATGAGATATACAGGGATATGATGCGGACACAACTGGGATAATTTATTGGGGCATTTCCACGGGGTTCAATTCCTTGGTGTTCCTGACTTGGGCGACAAATAGGGGTCCCTCAGAAGGATGTCACAATGAATCATCAAGTGAGCTATCATGTGCTGGCTGCTGTTTTTTCTCTGTTTGTTTTTATATGTTTTAATAGGTGCTCCACCCTGCAAATGGGATTGTTGATGGCCAAATCAGCTTTTGCACATTTCTGGGATGGGGTATGTCAAGCACCAACCAGTTTTAGCGAAGCATCAACTGAGGTGCAGGTGCGAGGCTGCTTGGATGCAGAGATGTGGAGGAAACAGCAGTTGGGGACGGGGACGTTGATTTTTCAATGTGAAACCGGAAGAAAGGGAAGATATGAAGAACATGCGGACAATTTGATGGACCCAGGAGATGTTGTTTCAAGTTTGGAGAAAATTAAGAGTGATAATTAGTCAATGAGTTGCAGTCCGCAGAGCATTTGTTTAAAGTTTAAAGACTCTCAGAACTGAACATGTTTTGGATTTCATATGTCTAAGAGCCAACTGGCCAGATGTTTCAGATTTCCACCTCACTTCGAAACATCATCACCACATTTCCCACAACGTAAGGATCTTTTCGGGCCATTATGGCTTGTGTGGTTTGCCCGGGACCATCCGTTGCTGTTGAAAGCTGCTTGGTTTGATGGCCTAGGTGGTGAGAAAAGGAGCTTTAAAGAGGAGAACCTGCAGGTTCCGCAAAAGCCGGAGGCGCACCATATGCCATGCAGGCTTTTGTTCCTCGGTTTTGTGCTGAGTGAAGATGTTGGATGGTAGAATATCATGCGCTGCAACTTGCTAGATCTTGCTAGTACACCTTAGCATTGGTGTGCAAATTTTGGCCATGATGGCCAAACGCTAGCCAGTGACGCAAGCTCAATTGATCAAATTTGGGGGTTCTCCCAAGCATAGAGATATGTTTGTATCAAATGTTTCACCCCAATGAGTAGACTGGATTTTTATTCATCCTGTGTTTTCATCAATCCTCATCATCCTCATCTGTTCGACAGGTACCTCTCTTCACGCCCATCGAGCAGCTAAAGGAGTTCCGGAGCCCACAGTGACAGCTGTGTGATGACGTATCAAGCAGATGGACAATGCTGGAAATCTTTGTTTGTCCAAGCAATGGGGGCAAGTCAAAAAAGCCATCTGAACATCATAGCCTTTCATTATTTGATGGCAATTTTTGAGTGTATAGCATCATTTCTTGATAAAACCGATGCAACCACCAGCCACCGACAAAGAATGACCACGCCTGCTGTTTGAGAAGCACTTTGCGAAACCATATTCGTGAATGGATAGTTGGATATAGTTGGTGTTGGATTCAAAGGAGGCGAAAGGATTGGGGCTTATGATCCAAGCGTCATTCCTGGATGCCATACCGTGTGAATTTCCACGGTGCCACAAACAAAAAACGCGCCCCATATCCTTCAATGTATGTGGTATATTTCCTCACACATTGATTCCATATCCATATTATATTAAACGTAGGTACATTCTGGTACATGTGGCTATGAGGCCCGGATGTTCATTACGTTTCAATAGGCCCAACATTGTAACATGGCGCACATGCCCAACGTATACCCAAGTAGGCCCAGCAAAGACCAATGGGTCAGCTAAGGCATGGGAACGAATGCGTCAAGAAGTGGGAGTACGAAGAGGCCGATACAAACATCATCAGAGCGTGGTATGGTTTGATACTGCGGTGGGTATATATCATATGAGTGTTCAAATCATCAAAAGAACATATTTCCACATCACATTATGTTCTGCTTTCAGCTTGGGTTGCTGAATTGATGTGTTTATGTTTTGCCCGTATGAGGGAGTTTTCGACAGGATCTTCGAGCTGTAAGCGTTGTTGACATCACCCGAGGTAAACCACAGAACTCTACACGGGCAAAATTATGCCTTACATCCGGGTCCTTACCATCTTATATTGTGATGATTGAGGAGCATATGAGCATCGATGTTGACCAGTTTCGTGCTGACTCTAGCCCTACCAGGTGGTGCCCCATAGGGTCCTTCAAGGTTGAGGTCATGTCCTGTGGATATTGCCCTTTTTTTTATCATCGCCGCTTGAGAGAAAGGTCTGTTGGAGAATGCCTCCAGTAAGTTGCTACTGTATGGTTCTTATCGAATGCTGCCTGTGTGGCCTGTGTGGCGCAGTTCCATGCATTTACACACACACACGCATATTTATATATATATATAACCATTATACATATATGATATATAAATATATTTTTCCAAACCGTTACACCTAGTAGAATCATCCTTGTCCTGACAAGATGCGCCATAGAAGTGCTGGATTGGCCTGGCCAATAGAAAGCTGAATAGAAATGGAGGGCCGATGTGGGTTGTAGTACGCTTCAATCTTTTAATTGGTTTTGAGGATGGGATTTTATCACATCAAAACCAATACATATATATAATCATATGTATATATAATATATAGCATCGTGTCCATGTATGCCGTCATACATCGTTTCGCATCACTTTTGGTAGGTCATCCCATTGTGTCATATGGTTTTGTCTCGAAATAGATTTCTCCCATAGCCAAATCACTGGTGTTTTGCCATATCTTGCCTATCGGAAATATCTAAGCATAATTTGCCTATCTGTGCCAGGCCATTGCCTTCTACTCTGCTGCCATTGACCTTTTAGAGGTGCCATGTAATGAGAAAAACCGGAAAAGATTGGGACGGAAGCAAGTAACCGGATATATAACCATGGGATTGTGTCATAAAGTTTTTTTTTTTTTTATATGCATATAATGCATATATATATACAATCAATATGTAAAAATATATATATATATACATTATATTTATATATACATTATATTTATATATACACATATACAAATGGTGGTCCTTGGGAGTTGCCAGTCAATGTCAACCAAGTCGACTGCCCAGGACTCGGAGGTCGGCCAGGGAACTCAATCAACTCAGGGGGCCTGGGTCGTTTCAGCCCACAACGACGGTTGGCGCAGGAAAACCACGATCGATTCTGCTATAGTCATGGGGCAGAGAGTGAATAATGGATAGTGTTGTTTTTTTTTGGACTGGTGACCTGCATGAGCATTTCCCAAAGGCACCTTTCTTCTACTCTAGTTTTTTTGTGTTGCATCTTACTTAGTGCTACTTCCACAATGCCGAGCTTTTCATCAATTACTTTGCTACTCTCGAGCTGAAAGCGACACCCAACAATTAGCAAGGGAGTAACCAATGAACCACTCAGATACAGAATAGCACAATTATTGGGATGGTACTGAACATTGGTGAAGACTTTCCTGAGGTGTTGTTGTGAATCTCAAAAGTCACCCTCCAATAGTTTTTTTGTTGGTATTTTGATTGGCACAATTTCCTTAGGAAACAACGGAATATAAGAACAACAACAATAGAAAGTAAGGAACAAGAAGGACAGAAAATAACAAAGGACAGCAATGGAAATGGAAATGAAAGAAAACAGAAGATAAAAAGAGTAAGGAAGGAAGAAGAAACGAGAACCTTGAACAAAGGCGTGCTCCAATATTTACAAAGTCCAGGTAAGGAACAAAGGAGAACATTGAATAACTCGAAGATCCTCCCCCTCATGAACCATACGCCCAGCAAAGAAAAAATGATTAGCGCCAAGGTTCAAATATGTTTTAAACGTAGATTCACAACCAGTTCTTTTCCAAGCAGGACATTTTGAAATTAGCACTTCCACTTTAATGACTCCCTATCAATTGTCTTGGGGGGCTACACCAATCCGTGTCCAAAATTATATAGGTGTCTTTTAATTACCAGACCTAAATGGTGGTATAAGAACTTTCCCAAACCTGGGATTATCCCACAAATGTTGAAATCGTGTTCTCAGAAATGAGGTTGTCTCAGCTTAGTAGCCCAAAGTGTTTACAATTGAGTTGACCCTGTGAACTGGTATTTCGGAGGGTTACCCCCGGTAATCAAACATTTGGTTGGATGACCTTACCATTCAGATAGCCATTTGCAATGGAATTTCCAGCTAGCCATGTTTTAAAATCCAGCTAGGCATTCTCCAAAAGGCCATGTTTCCATGGAAGTCGCATTAAATTCCACCTGGTTGGTGGTTTCAAACATTTTTTTTCCATGTCTTATATGGGATGTCATCCTTCCCAACTGACGAAGTCATATTTTTCAAGATGGTAGGTTCAAACCACCAACCAGCCACGTTTGATCCCAAGAAATCCAAGAAATCCAAGGCCATCCGCCAGAGCTGATGGACCCCAAATATTTGGCGGTGCCACGGCGAGCCGGGGCGGCGTGGGTCAAATGACTAAGGTATCGCTGATGAAGATTCGACACAGCATAGTGGTTATCACATGTTATCACTAAAAAAATGTTGTTTATATATATATATATATATATCTATTTTGCTGTAGATTGTTCAGCACAGCGGGTGGGACTACTAAAGGGTAAGCACTCGGCACCATAGATGTCTCGAATTCGCAGTGAAAACAGCAGAGCAATTGAGGAAATGGCCCCTGTTCTATTGTTGGCGTCAGCTTGTGGGAAGATGTCACGCCCTGAAGCCAGCTGTAGTAGTGAGGTGCTCCACAACAATCGCGCCCAATGCTTCATCAGTCTCTGCCGCGAAGTGCAGGGGGAGGAGTGGCGGCTCGCACCCGATGGCGTTTTCAGCCTGATCCACAGATCCACAACTTTGCAAACATGTTGAAGATGACATTGTCATGAATGAAAGCCCTCCCGTGGGACCCCAATATGAACAAATCCACTTATGCCGCTTATGCCATGTCTCAATTGTGGAACCAAAGCTTACTCCCTCCATTTCTGCAGTCATCCCCCAAGTGTCCTCAAACATTCCAGGTATCGCTTGCTGGCTAGTTGGCCTTCTTGTCGATGATGCTTAGTAAGGGAAACTACCCCAACATAGGCTTATACTGCTGCCGCAGATGCCTGACTTGGTGATGAGAATTTTCCATCATGTGACCATTTTTCACACCTTCATGCGCCTAAATATGCAGATGCTCATCGGCTCCACCAGGGCTTCCATTCCCGTGAAAAAAAGAACGTGGCAGGACACCCTGGCGCGGAAGTACGCCATGCGAGCCAATCTGGATGCAGCCAAAGCCATTGAGCTGGTCGGGGCCCCCATGGGCCCTCATGGGCCTCCAGTCGGAAACCATCGCTACTGTCGACCCAGAATTTCAAAAAAGTGACAGCGACCGATATTCAATGATAGTGACATATACTATACCTCTATACTTACTTTAATATGGTATAGTTATTTTTAAAAAAAATCATTTGATGGTAGTTTATATATGCTTATATCATATTTAATAGTACATAATGGTGGGATATTAAATGTGCAAGGATATATGGATATTTATATAATGGTGGGTAGTCACATATCGGGATAGACTACCAACCATGATGGGGGTATTTCATAGTGATAGCTAATAGTCAGTTATCCAAAGGCTTGTTGGTTGATTACTATCGTTCTAACCCCCATAAGCCCCACAGGTTAATCTAGTTAACCATAGTGATATGATAAGTATTTAAACTGTACTTTATAGGGATAATATCGCAAATCAAACAACGAACAATGGAGATATTGGCTGATCATGTGGTAAGCCTACGATACGACAAAAGGGAATCATGATAAGATAATAAATGGCAATACAGTGACTGTGGTATTTGTCTTTTAGTCTGATGACATCGTGGAAACAATACAGCAATGATGAGGCGTGGTAGATACTTACCCTCAAGTACTACAGGTCTGGAATGGCTGTGCATCACTGACGATAGTCGTAGTAACATCAAATTACAATTTTCATAGGAGATGCTCCCCGCAATGGCAAAATCCTCTGTTGATTTTGCATGGACAGGTGGGATTGCTGGAGGGTACTCAATTTTGATCCATACCCAAATATGTTTGCGGAGGAGTGGTTTAACCCACAACTGAGGACCCTACCAATGGGAAGGCTCACTACCGACGAGGCTGAGAACTGAGTGATATATACGAATCTGCTAGGTGATATCTGCAGGTTGTTTTTCATGTCAAAGGAACTTGAAATTATTGTGGATTGGCCAAATCAAGACCACGTCTTTCTTTCAAATAGCTCTCCAGTTTGGTGCAGGCAGGACGCGCATCTATCAGCAATGAATTTATATTATTTACAGATATTAGTATAAATATAACTTTAAAAAATAACTTAAGATATTAGTGTTTACCTGGTTTAACGTGTTTTTTATTCTTGAACAACCAATCAACGTTACGCTCGCTGCTAGGCTGCGCGGTGCTGGGCATGGCGCCCAGCGCGAGTCGTTCCAAAGAGGCGATTCGTCACCTGGAAGTGGCCCTGGCAGGTCGGGACCCGGTCGGGACATGTCGAGAAGGAGGGATGGTTTTTTTTCACCGAAAAATGGCCGGGGAATCCCTGGGTTTAATGGGATTATAATCGGATTCTAATGGTGCTTCATATTTTTTTAAAAATAATGAATCATATCCTATTATTTTAATGGTGCATGGCTGGTTTTCCTTGGAAATGTGAATGAATTATGAAATTATCGTGGGCAAATGTGATTATCATTGGTTAAATATGAAAAAATGTTGGTGACATTAAATTATAGTGAATGGTGTTTTTTCATGTTTAACATGACGACTAATTTCATTCCCCATCCTAATGTGAAACAGCCGGCAGGAACTGTAGGGGATGAAACCACCTAATTCTCTGGGCCCATGGAATGGGGGTGTTGAATGTTAGGGGGATTGGATGATTGAAACATACCGGGAACCGAGCCCGGGAAGGAGCCTCTGGCAATTCCACATGGCGAAGAATTCACCATGTGTAGATGACTTGCCTGTTTAACATGGCCATTTTGTTCAGCCCTTAGCGTTTCCCACAGGGCACATCCTGAAGGGGGCATCCTTGTCGAGATGGCCATGGCTCATTTGGCTCTAGCTCTTGGGATGGTCCAAGAAGTGATGGAAGATAAAGGCAGACACTTAAATTCATAACCACCTTTTTTTTTTACATATATGTGTATATGTGTGTATATAGATATTTATATAATTTACATATATATATATATATAATATATAACATATATGTATGCATTTGTTTATTTATTTGTTTCTTCGTTTATTTGTAATATATGGAATTTGGAGGGTGCAGTTGTTGTTAATTTTATTTGGTGCAATCTCATGTGCGCAAATAGAAAGAGCCGTATATAATTCCACCCATGGCCAACTGGGACTCCATCAACTGCAGTGTGGCCGTTCTGCCGGAGTTTCCGCTGCAGGCCGAGCATCTGGTGGTAAGGATGGTGTTGTACTGCCCAACTCCTTCCGCAACGAGGTGTTGGGATGCCCGGCGATTACACAACATACCTGAGTTGAAATGCACATTTAGATTCACTATATTCACTTTACTATAGTAATCGTCAAAAAGATAGAAAGTAATGCATCAACATTTTAGTAGGAGTTTACTGGTATCTTTTTTGGGGGGTTTCCCTAAGGTGTATACTCGTAGTACTGTAAATACAGTTTTGACATCAAACTATCTCGAATGGGTTCTAGTGTGTGCATTTACTAGTCTCAATAGCTGAACACCCTGTAGCAGTCTACTTCCCATACGGACAGAATACAATACATACACGTATGTCCGCTTTATCTACAGGCATCTGCAGACATTTTTTGGGCAGGTTCAACCACGATTAGAATCTTCATAACGGCATGTCAATGTTGCTTCTTTCGGGATGTTTGTTCAAGGGTCAAAGCTCAATTCTACAATATTTTACCTTCAAACTCCTTGTTTTAGATGTTCCATCCCATTTTTTCGACACTTCATTATCCATTTCCTTCTGTTTCTCCATATGTATTTCTTTACCACTTTTCCACGGCATTTCATGCCTCCAAAAAAACTCTGTGGTCAGGTGCAGTTCCAGCTATAAGTGGTTTAGAGTTCACCGCTCCAGGACTTATATCATGTTATATCCCATCTGATGATAAGTTATTATGATATCTTATGAGGATTAAAATCCCTTGGAGAGATACCTCTGAAAACAAGCTCCACGGGCATTTGTTGAGGTCGAAGCTCCTAGATTTAGCCAAGGGAAGGCTTGACGCCTGCACGGAGGCTGCAGATGTTCGGAAAAAACAATGGAAAAAGGGTGGAAAAATGGGCATAGACTGGGAACATCGTGGAAATATGGGGAGCAGTATAGCTTAACTCACCATCCATACCGTTTGGTTTTCGGTTTTGTTTGGGGCCCAGATATTGATGTAAAGTCCCATTGCTTGGGGAGAAGATTGGGCTGAGAATGGGATCGTGTTCATGCCCGAGTGGTGGCCCAGTGGCCAGTATGATATCCAACAAAAGCTTAAACATGAGAGTAAGTGAAGTCAAGTAGATTGGGTTATAAACAAAAAAGTGGGTGATAGCATTGGTGGGTGGTTTCACCAAAGTTGATTTAACCAGGAATCCCCGGAGATTACGAGTCACGAGATGGGCAGATCACCGGCAGAAACTGGTTCACCGAGGATCCCTGACTGGGCTGTGTGTTGGTGGTGTGTTCAGATAAGATAGGGAACTCATCAGCGAACATGGCAGCTGAACATACTGAACATGGCAACTGAGGTGCCACTTGATGTAGTTTCAAAATGTTTCAAACATGTTGCCTTTTCATGCCTTTTCTCCATGCAAAATGGGATGATCGCACCACTCGACTCATAGACTCATATGTTCGAGACAGGGTGAAAGTACCAGACACTGTCGGACAGCTTGGCAGCCCACACCCCACTAATGATTGAAATATAGGATACAGAACATGTGATGAATGAAGTCATGGGTGGTTGATTTGCAATGATTTGTGTTTTGGATGAGAGCCCCATAGGCACTGGATGTGAGATGATACCAGATCGGTGACCCCCAGTTATAAGATGTTATAAGTTGGCTTCTAAACCCGTTTAAGTTTAATAGTTAATATATATATATATATATATTTATTTACATATTATTTACTAAAACCAACTTAGCTACTTATTGACCACCACATTGCATGATGAATGGTGATGGAGGGATTGCCATGGTTCCTCGGTTCCCCATTCGCCAAGCAGCTCTAGGCAGCTGTCCCAGACGTGGAACAGTGTCGGGAGAACTGTCGGCAGCAATGAGTTGTTTGGGGGCCCAAAAGTGCGGGGCTCGGGTCATGGTCACACCATGTCACAGCTATCTATTGACTATCGATTGATCATGGTTGAGGAAGTGGCTGACTAGAAATCAGCGTCATTCTTGACGATGTCATTCCAGATGTGCTGGGTTCATCCCACCCCAATTCTGTGGGCACACTTGCTGCATTCCACCTGACGTTTTCTGAGGCGAAGAAACCAAACTTGCGCCGAAGAAAAAAACACACGGGCACAGTCACGCTGTATGATGTCTTGGGGGTGCCGGGTTCACATTGGAGATGCCAAGGGTTGTAGAATCTAAGCTTGATACATAGTGCAAAGAAGTACGCGCCCTCGATCATGCCGAAGGGATGCAAGATGCATGCACAAGCCCCAAAAGAGTACCCTAGACATCTCAAAGTGCTGCAATAGAAGGTTCCCTTCAATATATTCATGAAGTAGAAGTACCAGTACCAGTGCCTAAAGTGGTTGGTTTCATATCCTTAACCAAAGTATGGCCGAGAAAAAGTCAAGTTCTCCGAATGTTGCAATCCCAAAATAACCATAGCATATTCTTTGCTGAGGCCGTAAGTCAGCCATTGTTGCTATGCATATGTCGGCATATGTCCAGCCAACGTCGGTTGCGGTGCCACAGCCCGACACCAAGACAGTACGTCTCAGCCTTGTTAGGAGTTGAACCCCAATGGCGTGTACCACCTGCGGTTGTGCCATGCGGGACAGCCACAGCCTCAGCAGGTCTTAGCACATGGGGGTGGTGAAGTGCTGCCCACTGTGTATACATGTCCATGAAATATACGTACATGTATATAGATATATTATATTTACATGTATACACATATACATGTATACATATATACATATCCGTGTGTGTATGTGTGTGTGTGTCTCTGTGTGTGTGTGCATACATGCATTCTAGTGGCATATCTGATAACATTTGCACACGCATGTACATGGATGGATGGATGGGTGGATGGGTGGATGGATGGATGGATAGATAGATTGATAGGTAATTAGATGATACCCATTCTCAGGTGGATAGTATATGTTGATAGTTTATGTTGATAGCTTGGGCATCATTTGTAAAAATAGATCTTTAAATGGCCGTCCAAAGTCTTTTATGAGACTTGATACCCTCTGGTAATTTAACATAGCTATTGAAAATGGCCATGTATAGTTGATTTTACCATTAAAAATGGTGATATTCCATAGTTTTGTTAGTTTACCAGAGGGTATCCCTAAAAAATTGGTTCATGATCCCATTTTACTGATTAATATTTTGGGACTCCAGGTGGCCAAACGGGAAAACACCCAGATAAACCAGATCCAGCGCAGCTATAAGGTGGCTGGACTTGGCCGTGGATGATCTCTTTCCGACATCCCAGGAGCCGTGGGGCGACTGGTGGGTATCCGAAGCACATTATATCTATAGCAACTCGAAAAGAAACATAGAACAGTTATTGGATGTCATTTTTCACCATGTTAGTGGGACTTTACCTTTAACTTTTTTTTGGGGGGGTGTCGCTGTACAGTTTGTTTGTTCAGTTGTTTCAACGCATTTTTTCTTGACTGCAAGCGTTGGTGTGTCATATCATGCGGAGGGGGCAAATGGTTCAATGGACCGGCTGGCATGCAGCAAGCCCGAGGGCGCAGCATATGTCATGGACGAGGTCCAAGAAACCAAAGGGTTCTCCATGTGGAGCCATAGAGGTTTTTTCGGCGCCATTCATCAAAATCATTCAGAAACAATGTGAAAACTTCCCCCAAAAAAATCCACCCCTCAAACACATGTTGATATCGCACATTTTTCTGAGGCCAACTAGACCTTGAACATCGTAAGGCAACTCATTTCTGACCCAATGTTCTCCTCGATGGCCTCAGCAGGTCTCAGAGGGTCAGGTGGATGGACGCCTGGTCAGCTTCTCACGGGGCGGCAACCTCTGCTACTTGGGGGTGCGCCTCCCGCTTTTTGTTCGGGGCTGGATGGAGGAATTCCCGTGGTTTCAAGTAAACAGTTCAGAACCACCAACTTAGCATCAAATAGCAATCATGATTTAATCACCTTGCTGTGATCAATTCCTGACCTTGGTTCAGCTAGAAAACCATGCCCATGTCTTGCTTTGAAACTGCAAATGGGACTTTAGGTTTCGACAAGCGTCGGAGATGAAGCAGCTTGAGGTTGAACATGCCAGCCACTGGATTCAATTGGCAGCCCGCCCACTTGGTGGGCCCACTTGTCCCGGGAATCTTGTTTGGCTTTCACAAGCCTCATGCCCAAACAAAACCTTCATCTTTTTGACTACATTGGACTTGCATCCCATCAGCCTGGTGTGTTGACGCTATGAACTTGTATCCCAGCGGCGCGTCTCATGTCGGGTCATGACGCTTCCGAACGGCAATGGTAGCGACGCTTCTGTGCTGCACCTTGATGCTGCGGGAGTGCCACGGGGCGGTGCAGCTGAATGCGCCTGCTACCAGCCACCTAGGCCTAGGCTGGGCGGAGTTGACCGGTAGCATGGGCTTGATGGCCAGGTCATCGCATGGAAAATGCTAGCACCGTTAAATGGGTCATGCACTCACTGAAAATGCTAGAGTCGTGAAAGTCCTGAACCCACTTACTTCATCTAATTTTCCAGTTCTGAAATGTTCTGATGCCCCGATCTCGCCGGTGCAGCGGACTCATCTTGCTGAGGATGAATTTCATTGTGGCCCTCCAATGAGTTGAGGAAATCATGTGCCTGAAACATTCTATTCTGCGCCGGTTTTTTAAAGAAATCCCTTTCAAATTCCTTGACCATGAGTTTGCCTGCGATGTTTATTGGCACTCCCCAGCACAACTCCGTCAGTTTCGAGGCATGGTGTGCTCCAGGCCTGACCCCTGCTGAGCTCAGCCGCTCCACGCTGGGGAACTCGAAAAACACGACTTGATGTAGCTGACTTTGTTGGATTGGTGCTTTCTTTGCTTACTACGATTTCCGAATCCATGGATCCATGCTTGCTTTGGTTCTCACAGTCAATGAACGCCTCTGAGAAAATGTTCGAGTCATAACCGTTGCAAACTGAACTCTGCATCAATGACATTGTGGGATTGGAGGTTTGGAGATTTGGAAGAAGATTCGGACATTGATAGGTACTGTATCGACCATGCAATGAAGCTGAAAATCCAAGGACTACTCTGGTTGGGGAATAACTCATCAACCAAGGCTGTTGAAGGTTAAACGCGCTGCTGGTGGCGTTTTGCACAGCCCAGCCCTCATTGCTTTAGACTTGGAAGTGCAGATGCAAGAAACAGAGGTCATGGTCTCATGGCCCTTGTTGTCCTTGATGTTATCCTTCATGGGCACTTGGCGGATACACTGCATATGCTCATGCTATTGTGTTCTGGTTGGTTTCTTTTGAACTACGGACTGCTGACGTTTTTTCTGGTTTGAAGGAAAGTGCCATTGCGTAGCGTTTGCTCTCTTGAGATAGGACTTGCCAAAATAACAGAACACGAGCACAAAAAAACAGAACACGAGAGCAAAAATAACAGAACACGAGAGCAAAAATAACAGAACACGAGAGCAAAAACAGCAGAACATGAGTGCAAAAATAGCAGAACACGAACCCAAAAATAACAGAACACGAGGGCAAAACTAACAGAACACGAGAGCAAAAATAACAGAACACGAGCCCAAAAATAACAGAACACGAGAGCAAAAATAACAGAACACGAGCCCTAAAATAACAGAACACGAGAGCATAATAACAGAACACGAGCAAAAAAAAAACAGAACACTAGCCCAAAAATAACAGAACACGAGAGCAAAAATAACAGAACGCGAGAGCAAAAATAACAGAACACGAGAGCAAAAATAACAGAACACGAGAGCAAACATAGCAGTACACTAGCCCGAAAAGAACAGAACGAGAGAGCAACAATAACAGAACACGAGAGCAAAAATAACAGAACACGAGAGCAAACATAGCAGTACACGAGACATTGCAAGATGACAAAAATAGCAGTACACAATCGTTTAAAGAGCCTGCCAAAAACGTGTTAGAGCAACACCTTAACTCATAATTGTTGGTCTTCGTATTCGAGACCGGCGCCATGGCAAAGTCTATCCTTGTGGTCGGTCATGGGCCCATCGGGCACTCTTTCATTGAGAAGATGACCGAGGGCAGAAGTGGAAGCAGCGACTACCAGATCTCAGTCCTTTGCGAAGAGCCACGGCCGGCATACAACCGAGTCATGCTCACACAATACTTCCAGGATTTGGATGGTGACAAACATGACAAGATGAAGCTATCATATGTGACCGAGGAGGAGTTGAAGGAGCTCAAGGTGACACTCCTCTATGGCCGAGCAATATCCATCGATCGAGAAGCCAAAACAGTGTCCTACATGAGTCCCCAGGCTGATCAAAAGATGGTTGGCTACGACATTTTGGTGATGGCCACCGGCTCCTTTTGCTTTGTTCCTCCCGTGCCCGGAATGACGATTCCAGAGAAGAAGAATGTGAACTGGCCCGATGATCCCGCTTCAAGGCCAGAGGGGGTCTTCGTCTACCGCACCATCGAAGACCTTGAGTCACTGCTTGAGAAGGCGAAGTTAGGTGCCAAGCGTGCCGTGGTCATCGGTGGTGGCCTGCTGGGACTGGAGGCCGCCAAGGCTGTCTACGATCTCAAAATGGAAAGCCATGTCCTGGAAATGGCGCCATACCTGATGCCAACGCAATTGAATGATGTTGCTGGTCAGGTTCTGCTGAAAAAGATCAAGGATTTGGGTGTTCATGTGCATTGCGGTGTGCAAATCAAGCGTGTGGTGTGCGAGGCTGGCACAGTTGCAGGCATAGAGCTAGTTGAACAGGGAGCGGAGTCATCAAGCATCCTGAAGACTGATCTTGTGATTGTTTCATGTGGCATTCGCCCGCGCGACGAGTTGGCCAAACAATGTGGCCTGGAGATGGGTGTCAGGGGCGGTATCAAGGTGGACTCTGGCTTGAAATCCTCCGATGACAGCATCTATGCCATTGGAGAAGTTGCAGCTATTGACGGCAAGATGTGCTACGGCTTATGGGCTCCAGGCGTTGAGCAAGCTGAAGCCTTGGCGCAGAAGCTGCTGGGGAAGCCGGAGGCACCTGAGTATCTGGCCAGCGACCTAAGCACCAAGCTGAAGCTTCTGGGTGTTGAGGTTGCTTCCTTTGGCCGCAGTGCTGACTTCTGGTTTAAGGGCCAGTATTCTGGGAAGGATCCAAGCCTGAAAGTCATTGAAAGCAAGGATGATCTCAATGACACATACCGGCGGCTGTTCTTCTCTGCAGACGGTTCCAAGCTCATGGGTGGCATTTTGATTGGAGATGCCAAGGACTATTCCAAGCTGCTTCAGCTCAGCAAGAAGGATGACCTTGCTGGCAACGATCCAGTGGCTCTGGCCTTCAAATTGCCACCGCCTGGCGCCAGCAGTGCAGTTGCAGATGGTGGGGATGGTACTGGCATGACGGATGATGATCTGATTTGCACTTGCCTGGCGCTCTCTAAGGGTCAGGTTCGCAATGCCATCATCGACATGGAAGCCTACACGATTCCACTCATCAAAAAGGCCTGCAAGGCAGGAACTGGCTGTGGTGGATGCTGCACACCTGTTGGTGAAGTACCCAAGCTCCTGGCGCATACCTTGAAGAAGCTCGACAAAGCAGGTGCTTCTGGCATTTGCTCTCACTTCAAGTATTCCAGGAAGGAGCTCTTCGATATCGTCAAGGTCAAAGAGCTCAAGTCCTTGGAGGAGATCCTCTCCGCAGTTGGCCAAGGCTCGCCAGATGGCTGCGAGCTGTGCAAGCCCGTGGTGGCCTCCATTCTGTCAGGTCTCTGGAACGATCATGCCTTGAAAGCGGGACGAGATCAGATTCAGGAGATACAGTCGCCATACCATGACAAAAGACAACGAATCAATGACAAAAGAAACATATCGATGATGAGAGTATATCTTGCTATGACAACCAGCTATTGCATGATTTCATTTGAATCATTAAACAAGTACATATATGCAAATTACCTTACTTCCTGTTTCTGACATATCATGTGGAAGTAAATATGATTATTTATGAATTTATGGTGGCACATATATTTTCTGACATTTTATTTGTCATTCTTTCTGGCATAACCCTGGCATTGTATTTGACATGCTTTCTGGCATATACTCTGACATTCCTTCTGGCATTCTATTTGGCATCTATTCTGACATACTTTCTGGCATGCATTCTGACATTCTTTCGGGCATTCTATTTGGCTTCTATCTGGCATCTATCCTGACATTCTGTCTGGCATCTATTTTGGCATTCTATTTGGTTTTCTATACGGAATCTATTCAGGAACTATTCAGGCAGTCATTCTGGCATCTATTCTGCAGTCTTTCTGACATTCTTCCAGGCATTCTCTCTGACATCCTCTCTGGCATGCGTTCGGTTCGAGGCGCGGTCCGCTGCATCCTGAGCTCGCGATATCGAGTTCGGGTCCAGCGTGGCCCACTGCCTTCAGCGCTCGCGATGTGGCTTGGATCCGTTCATGCCCACAGTCACGATGAGCTGGCAGAGGAGGAGTTGCATCTTTGCTAAAACCTACATCTATATATATACACACTATAATTTATTTTATTTAATAGATAGATAGATAGATAGATAGATAGATATATATAATATGTATATTTTTATATTATATATATATATGTAGAGAGAGAGAGAGAGAGACCCTCGCTTGGGAACAAAACACCCAAGTAACACGATAGGTCTGGCTTTCTGCTGGCTTGTTCATAAGCTAAAGGTAAAGAAAAGAAACGGAAATGAAAGAATAGCAAAAAAGGGACAGGAGAAGCGGCCGTGGTCGATTGAGGAGGAAAAGTGCCCAAAAAATAATATCTTGGCAGCATCTTTGCAAATATATGCAAATATAGAGCCGTAGATGTTGCTCTGTCGACAAGTATATATATATGCATTAAATATCTTGAAACTCAGCTGTCCATGTTGTCGGGAAATCTGGCTAAAGGTTTGTCGTTGTATGATGCATGGATTTAAGACCTGTTTTCCCACCTACCAGGTGAGGGTCTCTAAATTTTAACAAAGTTAGCCCCTTCTCCTTCTTCTCCTTCTTCTCCTTCCTCTCCTTCTCCTCTTCTCCTTCTTCATTTTCTTCTCTTCCTTGTCCTTCTTCTCTTCTTCTTCTGCTCCTCCTCCTCCTCGTCCTCATCTCCGCCTTCTTTTTGCCTTCTCCTTCTGCCAGCTTGTCGTGACTGTGGGATCAATGGGCCTGAGGTGGACATTCTGAATTCTGGGAGCTTTGAGAGCTTGTGCGAAAGATCGGGAGCCTCTGGGAGGTTGGGGGAGGCTTCTGGAAGGCTTCCGTGAGGTTCTGAGATAGAATGCCAGATAGAATGCCAGAATAGATGCCAGACAGAATGTCAGGATAGATGCCAGACAGAATGCCAAATAGAATGCCCGAAAGAATGTCAGAGTACAGGCCAGATAAAAAGAATGCCAGATAGATGGATAGATGGATGGATGGATAGATAGATAGATAAATAGATAGATAGATAGATAGATGTCAGATAGAATACCGGATAAAATACCAGAACGTACGCCAGATAGACTGCCAGAAAATATGTCAGAGAGAATGCCGGAATATATGCCGGATAGAATGCCAGATAGATTGCCGAAAAAAGTTTGTCAGATCGAATATCAGTTGAAGCGTCAAATACCATGTCAGATTATATGTCAGATAGAATGCCAGAATATACGTCAGCAAGGAATGCCCCCTAGAATGCCAGATAGCATGTCAGAATACATGTCAGAAACGAATGCCAGATAGAATGTCAAATTAATTGTCAAAATACGTCAGACAGAAGGTCAGGTATGAGGCCAGGTACTGCGTCAGAAAGATGCCAGAGAAGATGTCAAATAGTTTGTCAGAATATGCCAGATAGCATGTAAGATATGTATCAAGATATATGCCAGGACGGGAATTACACGTGGTAATGTAATTTTGTTGGTTTGGACGTCGTATCAGGACACCAACGACCGGTTCCTGGCCAACATCCAGAAGACTGGAACCTATTCTGTGATCCCTCGCTGCCCAGGAGGGGACATCACCCCTGACACTCTCATTGCCTTTGCGACCACTGCCAAGAAGTATGGCCTTTGGACGAAGATCACCGGTGCTCAGCGATTGGGCATGTATGGGGCGAAGGTCCATGATTTGCCTGACATTTTCAAAGAGTTGGTGGATGCTGGCATGGAAACCGGCCAAGCCTATGGCAAGGCCTTGCGCACGGTGAAGAGCTGTGTGGGCACCAGCTGGTGTCGCTATGGCCAGCAAGATTCAGTGACCATGGCCGTGACCCTGGAGAATCGCTACAAAGGTCTTCGTGCACCTCACAAGATCAAGATGGCTGCTTCTGGATGCCTGCGTGAGTGTGCCGAGGCCCAGGGGAAGGACGTAGGCGTCATCGCCACCCAGGCTGGATACAATCTCTTTGTATGTGGCAATGGTGGAGCGAAGCCAGCACATGCCAAGCTTTTGGCCACGGACTGCTCGGTTGAGCAGTGCTTGCAATATGTCGATCGATTCTTGATGTACTACATCTCCACAGCCAAGCATTTGCAGCGCACAGCCCCTTGGTTGGCTGAACTGGAGGGTGGGATTGACTACCTGAAGAAGGTTGTCATTGAGGATTCTCTAGGCATAGCTGCTGACCTGGAGGCTATGATGGGACGCAATCGAAGCCATGAAAAGTGTGAATGGAAGGAGGTGGCATACGATGAGGAACTGCGCAAGAAGTTCAAGCAATTTGCGAACACAGATGAACTCCATGATTCAGAACAGATCGAGTACATTGACATGCGAGGTCAGCGCCATCCCAACCTGTACAGCCCACCGGACATCCTTGGCCCAGCACTTTACGGAAAGGAGAAGGCGAGCGAAGGCTGGGACTGGATCTTTGCTGGACTGGTGAGTGCCTATCCCAAGAATGGTGGGCTCAGTGTGAAGCATGGCACGCAGGAACTGGCAGTGTTCCACCTCCCACATGCAGAGGAACAGTGGTTGGCCACACAGAATCTGTGCCCCCACAGGCAAGCTCTGAGTATCTCTCGTGGGCTGGTGGGAGTCCAGCCCAATGGCACCTTGACCGTGGCAGACCCTATCTACAAGACCACCTACAACCTTCAGACCGGTGAGGGCATCAGCAATCCAAACCTCAACCTTTCAACCTTCAACGCCAAGGTTGAGGATGGCAAGGTCTTCGTGCAGTTACCTCCATGCAGTGAGATGGAAGAGGCATTTGAGAGGACAATCCAAGAGTCCTTCAAGGCTGACGGGAAAGAATATAAGAAGAAGACGGGTGGACCCGTGCCAGTTCCAAAGGACCTGTCATGGTGATAGGTTGAGTGCGCAAAGAAGCCCTCAGACATGCATGTAGGTTCCGGTTGATGAGGCTGCTTGCTTTGCAATTTAAAACACTGTGAACACATACTACACATAAGATTTGGTACATGTACAATAAGCCATTCAGTGCCTTATGTTGTCACTGGTCAAAGGCTAGTCTTTTTCCCCCCTGCCTCCTGCCGTTTCTTTTTTGAGTTGCTTAAAGGATCGCCTTGTAAAGCGAGGAGCAAAATGTCTTCCACAGCCTCGCGGGTGCGAGAACTTTTGTTGTTTTTTCTGTTCACGCACAAGAACAGAATTAGATTCGCAGATGGGCCTTGCATGGAGTGTGAGTGCGGGACCATACAGTCATCCAAACGAAGCAATCCGCAAAAAAGTGCTCATGGCCTTTATGCGCAGAAGGAGAGGGAGAGAGAAAGAGAGGTCGGATTGTATGGAATGTGTCATTTGCCAAGGCTTCTTCGCTCCTCGTCCCTCTTGTGTCCTCGCCCCTTGTTTTTTGAGGTGGTGGGCCGCATTCCTGTGCAGATCTGTGCAGCACACCAGCGAACTGATCAGGATCTCTCCAAGCTATGGGGCAACACGGCAGCAATTTTTCGTGATAGAAAATGTCCTCCAGAGCCGCTGGTAGTACTCTTCTGGATATGTCTTCATTCTTGTGCCCCACTTGCCAGGGAAGCCTAGAAACTATGGGATTTTAACTGAGCTTTGTAGTTTCTGATTTGGTGAATGTGCTCTTTACTATGTCTTGGATGCCAAGCCCACGTTCCATCAGACTGTATTGTTTTGTTCGTTTACCTTCCAGTAAACTCAGTAAACTAAGAGAAAATCAGCGTGTTTAATAGATAAATCAGCTATAAATGGAAATGTTCAATAGTTCTGTTCGTTTACCAGATGGTAATCCTTTTAGTTGGCTTTTGGAAAATTATGCAAATTGTTTGGGTCAGGTCCTGCGTGCCGACGACTTTATGGAGTGCACAGAATGGACGTGAAAGCGGCCCTTTGCAACCGAGGTGCTTCCCTGTGTTGTGGGGGAAGTGCAGCACAGGTTTGGTTAGGCTCAGGCAAGTATATAGAAGATTTCAAGTGGCCTGTCCATGTTGATGGCCCAACTACTGCAGCGGTGGATTTTGGCATGTTGTCACCCATCGGTCTTTTCATTTAAAAAGGTTTCAGATTATTTGTGTTCTTTTTTCATTCCCCAAACATCCAGAGCAGGTCCCACTTGTGATCCATGTTGCAGACGACACAAAACATGGGTACTTACGGAATCTTACGGATTTTGATCAAAGTAAGTTGGGAAGCAATACTTCCGTGTTACGGACAAATAGAATTGTGAGACTTGACATTCATGAAGGGCGGTGTGAGACTCGACATCACATAACAATATACATCACAAAAGAATAATTGGCTATGACAAGGGCGGTGTGAGGCTTGACATCACATAACAATACATCACAAAAGAATAATAGGCTATGACACAGGGTGGTGACGAAGGGAGGCGGTGACAAAGGGAGTGTGGTGACTTTGGGAAGTGGTGACGAAGGGAGTGTGGTGACTTTGGGAAGTGGTGACGATGGGAAATGGTGACGAAGGGAAGTGGTGACGAAAGGGTGACTTTGGGAAGTGGTGACTTTGTAATGGCTGCATGAATGTTGCATGGGCTTTGTTTTGGGGAGGAAGCCGGAGCACGAAACCTTGTATTTTTCCGTGTAAAGTGGCTGCAGCCGGCGATGAAAGGTACCTCCTGTGTGCGGCAGGTGCGGCTGTGGGGTCGTTTTGGTTCCTTCTCTGTGTTCTGCAACGAGTGGTTGTTCCTGTGTGCGTAGTGCTTTGCGTTTCTTGAATCTGTGGTTGCAGATCGCATTGGAATGGCTGCATGATTGCTGTCATGCTCTGTTGCTATGTGCGTAGATATGTGCAGGTTTGCGACGGGATGTTGCGAAACGCAATGTAGTGGCTGCATGAATGTTGCATGGGCTTTGCTTTGGGGAGGAAGCCGGAGCACGAAACCTTGTATTTTTCCGTGTAAAGTGGCTGCGGCCGGCGATGAAAGGTACCTCCTGTGTGCGACGGGTGCGGCTGGGGTCGTTTTGGTTCCTTCTCTGTGTTCTGCAGCGAGTGGTTAGTTCCCTGCGTTTCTTGAATGTGTGGTTGCAGATCGCATTGGAATGGCTGCATGATTGTTGTCATCTGGTGTTGCCATGTGCGTAGAGAGATGCAGGTTAGCCACGTGATGCTGCAAAACGCAATGTAATGGCTGCATGAATGTTGCATGGGCTTTGCTTTGGGGAGGAAGCCGGAGCACGAAACCTTGTGTTTTTCCGTGTAAAGTGGCTGCGGCCGGCGATGAAAGGTACCTCTTGTGTGCGGCGATTGCGGCTGGGGTCGTTTTGGTTCCTCCTCTGTGTTCTGCAACGAGTGGTTGATCCTGTGTGCGTAGTTCGATGCGTTTCTTGAATGTGTGGTTGCAGATCGCATTGGAATGGCTGCATGAATGTTG
>Ga0126342_10003966_pt1 | contig 24899 bp, 30 predicted proteins | sample Cyp1metagenome_FD_92528 | JGI IMG/M metagenome (GOLD analysis project Ga0126342, IMG submission 92528) | Coral microbial communities from Lord Howe Island, Old Settlement Bay, Australia - Cyphastrea 1 metagenome | ecosystem: Host-associated > Invertebrates > Cnidaria > Coral ...
ATATATATTATTCATATATATATATATATATATATTATATACATATGATATATACATATATATATATATATACATAATTATACATATAATTGAATTCCATGATTGACCTGACCCACGTTTCCCACCTAACGGACGACATTTCGGGCCCCGACGCTGCAAAGTCGCCGGCATCTCGACGATGGTCTTCTCGTCGCAGGTCTGAGGCGCCGGGGTTTTTGGAAAGCCAACGTGGTGAAAAAATGGTGACTCTGTGGTGATGATAGTCAATTATGATAGTAATAATTAGTTATAATCACCAAAACTTATAATCACCAATAATCACTGTAATATTTGTCAATTATTAATCAGCAAACAGTGGTGACTGATAGTCATTATGATAGTAGTGATAGTAATAATGGATAATGATGGTTTAGTATTATGATGGTTAATCAGCAAACACTGGTGAATGATCGTCAATTTATGATATATAGTAATAACTATGGATAGTAATGGTGAATTTGATGGATACTGGATAATTGAACATTTTATGTTAAGACATAAACTATAATGATGGTTGAACAGTTGTGAATAATTACAGTAACCAACTCAACCGTAGTGTTAAATTAGCGTCAATTTTGGATAGTTGAGTTGGTTTACAAACCCCATTAATCAACTATAGTCATGATAATTAATTAGTCTTGCTTACTAACTTCCAATGGGCTCTTGAAACCCGTGAAAAAGTGGAAATTGCCATGTCTGGGGCTGCGTGTTTCTGGGCTTCTCAAGAGTCAAAAACCTGAAATAACACCCTTGGGAATTCCAAGTGGCTATGGAACACCACCATTCTTAAGGTACCTAGATCTTCCCAGGTTGCAAAAGTTTAGCCTCTAAGTTTAAAAAAACCTCTGTCTTCTGGAAGCAAAGTGTGCTTGCAAATAAAAGTTGTCTTTTGTAATATGCTCTTCAATGCCAGCTTACAATCCAAAAATCATGTTTCAATGCAAGCTTATGGCTTTGCGCATGCTGCGTAGATCAGCTGATTCAACACACCTCACTCCCGTCGAAAGCATTTCCCTGAAAGTGAAGGTAGACCACGGATCAGCACATTCTTTGCTGTATCAGTCAAAGAGCTGAGAAATGCTTCTCCAGTGCGCCAACGACTGTCGATGACATGGCTTTGATTTGCCTGATGAATCTCTCCGATGATGTTTCATGACCTCGAGGCTTCTCATTTCTCTCAGCATTCACACGAACATGTTCAAGCATACGTTTCACCTCATCCTTTAAATCGTTTGCAAACTCGTCCAGGTTATGTTCGATGCACATTCATTAATATCCATCAAACATAACATAATCTAGCCGTTAAACATCATTAAACTCGTAAGGTGCGTCACTAGACTGTAGCATGAAGCCGAATGAAGCCATATAAGGTATTGTTTTCGGGGCACCACCTAGTCTAGCACTAGCCATGTCTGGCACCAAAGTGCCAATCTTACTGACTGTAAGGAACATTGTGAATAGAGTCCAAAATGGGATTTGGCTTGAATTCCTTGCATCATATGTGAAAGTTTTTGCTCTCTCATTGTGGCTGAGCAACTCAAAGTCCAAAACATTACATCACTCTCCGACCCCCAGGACGTCGATTTCGCCCCATTGGTTTGAATGTAACCCATGTTATATGTGGAAAGTGGATCTCCTTTTAAAACCGTTTCAATGTTCAAAATTGACCTTGGGATTGCGAATCTGTACCCTGGCCAACTCCAACTCTTTCCCGGATTGGATCGAGAAGATCAAAGTATCAGCGTTTTGCCTCGGAACGGCCGGACAGAATTCTCACAGTAAACATGGACATGGCAAGCAAACAAAGTGCGCATCAAAACTTGAAGCCTGGGAGTAGAGTAGTCGACATGCAGTGGCATCAAATTTCCAAAACAAGATGCGCAATCAAATGTTCTTTTCTCGTCGTGCGCACGTGGCTAGGGTGTTTGGACGGGTGCTGGGAAAAACGGCTTTTGGAACCAGCTAAAAAAATTGGCTTGGAAGCTCTAGTATTCAATGTGTCTTTCTGAATTAAACTCAACATCAGTCAGATTCCATTGAAACATGATCGGTTGATTGGGGGCTTTGGTGTTTTGGATTCCAATGCCACGTTGTCCACAGCCTGTGCTTTGTCCAACAGAAGTCAGTAGTGTCGTGTGCTTGTCAGTCTTGGCATTGAAGGAAAAGAATAGACCTAATCTGCCAACCTTTTCCTTAGAGCGAGGTTTTCTCCAACAGGTTTTTGACAAGAAGAGACTTTCCCAAGACTGCGCGCAAGTTCAAGGTATCTATATATGGCTATCTTGCCTGCACGCCATGCAATTTAGAAAGGCAGACTGCTGAAACAGCTCCAATTCAGATAAGAAAAAACCTGGGCAGTGGCTCAATGCAAAACATTGACATTGCAAACTCCAGTTTGGTATGAAAGTATATATATATATATGACTTATATCACCACGAAATTCATCAAATGTTGTTCAGTTCTATCGGAGCAGTTTGAAACGCTGCACAGATGGCGGGAAATCGTGACCAGCAAGCATTCTCACTTGAGCAAGTGGGCGCCGTTCACCATCTTGAGTGCCTGAGAGCGATCATTTCCGGCCTCCTCTTTTCGGCGGCGCTTTTTTGAAGCCGCTGTCTCTTGGCCTTCTGCTTCAAGTTGCTTCTCTCTCAAATCCATCGCAGCACCCAAACCACAGCGAACGGACGGCCAAGCAACTTCCTTTTTGCTCTTGGCTGCTTTCGCGGCTACTTCTTCTGGCGTCATGGCCCTCACCAGTGGCAGCGGGGTTTCCGACCCTGCATGCTTCTCTGCAATAGTCAGCCTGGGTTGGACCAATGGAGGTAGTTGGGCAAAGCATAACAGAATAGAACCCAATGAAAACGAAAACATCTTTGCATTTGGCTCTGTAACACCCAATTGTAAGTTGTTTCGAGAAGATTGTAGACTAAGAACAACAACTGCCCTGTTTGGACCATACAACATTGACACCGCTCACGGCTCACGCCACCATAGCCGTAGCCCAAAACTTTCAGTATAGCAAGTACAAATTTGAAACTTGAGAAAGTTAAGGAAAACAAGAATTATGCAGCGCCAATGAACATGCCCAGGAACGAATAAGTCGTCAACGCTATCTTGATGTAGCTTGGGGGCTTCTCAGCCTTGGAAGGATCTGGCGAGGAAGGCGGCGTCTTTTCTGGGGTTGGGCAGTAGTTGTCTTCAGGCTCAGATTCAGAAAGCGGTCCAGCGGCTCTCGCCCCAAACTTGGGCTCCTGCAAATCAGCATCAGCAGCATCCTCACATTTCTGGGCTGGTTCATTCTCAGCATCAGCAGGTGTTGCTGCTCCTGCCAACTTGCCCACTTCCAACTTGGATTCCGAAGCACCTGCTGCTGCCTTCTCAGAAAGATTCTCATCTGCATTTCCAACTGCAGCAGGTTGCGCTGACGGCCCCAACTTGCCCAACTCCGCTACATCCTCAGAAGGCTTAGCTGCAGTGTCTGCCGCTTTGCCCAGCTTGCCCAACTCCACTTTGGACTCCTCCTCACCATGTGCCCCATTCTCAGAAACGCTTTCGACAGGATCTGCAGCAACAGCACCTTTGGAGGGCTCCTCGGCCTCATTCGGCAGAACCTCGGAAGGCAATTCCTGCTTGGGTGATCCTGCTTCCTTTGCAACTGGTTCTGTTTCCGCATCCAACAAAGTGGCGTCAGCGACAGACCTCAAGTCAGCCTTCAAGTCACCATGCTCAGGAATAGGGGTGCCAGGGGCTTGAACGGATTGGTCCTTCTTGGCTTTGCACTTGGGTTTTGCACTTGCACCCAAAGCCTTCACATCACCCAGGATAGCTTTCAATCGAGAGACTTCCTCATGGGCGGCTTTCAAGTCAGATTCACGTGACTCACACTCTCCCTTCCACTGTCGAGCAATCTCTTTGCAGTTGCGAGCCTTTGTTTTTGCTGCCTGAATTGCATCAGACATCATAAGCTTGAACAAATCCGCTTGTTGAGTTGTTACCTGCCTCTCTTCCCACGCCTTGCTTGGGTTCAATGCCGAGACCTCCCCATTCGGAGAAACATAGACAGTGATCACGGCATGTTGGAATTCCAAAGTCACATTGTCTCGCTTGTGGGTTGTTTGGCCAGCCAAGCAGGGACAACTACGTCCCCTTGAGGAGGAAGTTGAGGAGGGTGCATGTAGAACGTGATTTCCCCCAATTGGCCAATCTTCAAAGCATCTTTGGACGGTTCAGTGCTAACTGGCCCGCAAAACAGCAGCTCTGCTGTTGGCGGGCAGTTCACCAAAACACACTTCTCAGAGCTTTTCAAGCCAGCTTCTTGAGGGTCAGCTACATACATCACGTGGCTTTCAACTGTCTTCGCCGTGACATCCTGATACAGTCTCCAAAGCAAGGACTCGATTCCTTTCTCCACAATCTTGAGCCAAGAGGATGTCATCTTGACGCGAAGCTCCGGCACATTGCCAGGGCAGTAGTGCTGAAGCTGGGACTCATCAGCTTCGAGAATTTTGGCTGAATCCACAGGCATGTGGATCAGCTCCAAAGGGATCAAAGCTTTCTTGTACCCAACAAACCAGTAGTCCTCATCCTCCTTCCCTTCATCTGCGCCGCTACCATTCGCGTCGTCGTCCTGGCAGAGTGAGGAATAAGAAGCGCTACGTAGTTGTGCAGGAAGAAAGTTAAACAAGACAGGCCATGGTTGAAATCAAAAAGGGGTAGTTGAATTTCTTTGCAAGTGCAAGTTTCAGTGGCCAAATTGTCATGACAAGTTGTTGACCTGAATGGTTTGAAAGGCTGCTGTTAGCAATGCAAGTAACACTATCAAAATCATGCCGTGCTGGCCCTCTCCCACCATTGCCATTGCGCCATTGCACTAACCATCGCCATTTTTGAAAGTAAAGGAAAAACTGCACAGTTGCTGTTGGGCTGTTAGGAGTATATAGGTTAGGGACGCAATGACATAGATGATGAACCCTTTAGTCTTATAGTGCGCCTTCTTGTCTTTCAAGTCTTCTGTGCTTTGTCCTTCCTTCAACTTCCTCTTCGCTGCGCTGATTTCGGGGTCAACATCTTCGGACTTTTCTGGCTCCTTCGACTCTGCCTTTTTGTCAATCTCGGCCCGCTTGACTTTCTTCGGGACGCCGCGGAGATCTCGAATGGCTGCCGCCCCAGTAGAGACTGAAACGCATGCGCCAAGCAGTTTCACCCACTGATCAGTCCAATTCATGTCGCCTTCGTGCGCCAGTTCCTCAATTCAGAACATGGGGCCGACTGAACAAACCAGCTGTTTCCCTGAAACATTGGCCTTCACTAATTGCAGCATCTTACATTTGTTTTAGACAGATTCAGAAGAACATCATACACCAAGCACAGTTGGTTGGTAGTGAGTTCGGTTGGTTTCAACCATGTACAGTACTGACAGACCCAAATGATGCGACGTAAAAACATAACCTTTCTACACCTCTTAGTACGTGAACCTTTGTTCCAAGCACAACACCCTGTTTGCATCAAAGTGTCCGCGTCAAACGCAGTGATAGCAGAGACAAACGTAACTCCAGCGCCATCCCCAGATGATGAGAAACTTTCAAGGCCACAGGATTGATTTGTGTCAAGTTCAGAAGCCATCTCTGAAATGCTCTTCCCAATCTCTTCAGAACACTTCAGGATCTTCATGTTGAACAAATCCTTGAGCCCAAGAATCACATACCTGGCCCTCATTCCACAGAACTGAGCGAGAACCTCACTGCTTTCAAATGTTGAAGCTGTGCTTTCCACCAGGCGCCCGCCAGTCTTTTGGTGAAGATACGCCGCGCAAGCCCCATAGATCAACCAAGGCGCTGGAACAATCTTGAGCTCAGTGAAAAGGTCAAAGAAATAGGCAAGTTGGGCCTTGAAGTCAGGCAAGTCACGGAACTCCTTCATGCTTGCCCCAAGCTTTTGGCGAAACTGAGTGAGCTTCTCATGCATTGAAGACGGGAGATGCAAGTGTGAGCTGATGTATCCTCGAAGCGCAAGGGCTTCAGAAAAAATTCGAATGAAATTCAACATGGATTCTTCGTCATTGTGGCCATCGCTGCTGCTCTCGGGAACAACCTAGGCATCATTGCTGCAACAGAATCGACATATTGAGCATTTCTCTAAACGGAGGGGCCCCAAAAGTAATTCATTTAAAAAAAAAAAATCTTTTGGGGCCCCTTGTATGGAGAGATACCCAAACCTAACAGAATCCCAAAAATACAATTGTTTGTTTTTGAGGCAAGATGGAATTGTCACCCACTTCCTGCTCAAACTAGTAAAACCAAACAAATAGTAGTACCACACTGCCACACAAAAAAAAGTCGAAGAAGCATTACAGAGCATCATAACACAGCCGAAAAGCCGGTCCAGAAACCATGTGCAGCAAGTCCTGGGCAAGCTTCAGCGGATCGAACTTCTTCTCATTGACCGTCAACTTTTGGTGGGCTGCGTAGAAGATCACATGGCTTTCTTCGCGGAAGCTAGAGTATTGCTTGAACAGCTTGCCGTTGCAAGCCACTGAACAGCCCCATGCCAGCTCAAGGAAGAGGCTGAGAAGAAAACGCTTGGACCTACTTGCCTCCTCATCGGAAATCTCTGTCGCAAGGTTGGATCTGGCCCAAGACAGGGTTGACAAGAAATCGTCCAGAGCGTGTTTGGTCCTGCTGTCAGAACCCTTCAAAGCCAAGATGTTGGTGTCGAAGCTGTCTGCTTCTTCAAGGCCCTTGGTGGGCTTTGCCACTTCCACTTTCTTCCCTTCAAGATCTTTTCCTCCGGCTTTCTTGCTGGCCTTGGCTTTCCTCTCTGCGTGAGACTTGTCTTTGGCCAGCTTCTTGCGGATCTTCTTGCCTCGCTTTTCTTGTTTGGCCGTTCTCAGTGCTGCAGCTGCTGCATCTGCGTCCGGCTTTTCATCATCCTCCTCATCATCACTTTCCTCTGACTTGTCTTGGCTTTCAGCTTTCTCACCTCTTGTCTTTGCAGGCTGGGAACCGTCACCCTTGGCGCTCTTCACTTTCTCAGCACGGGACTCACGGGCAGCTGTTGCTTCATCCAGCTGTCTTTCTAAGTCCTCTTCAATCATGTGACGGAGACGCTCATCCTCTTCTCTTTGGGCCTGTGAGAAGCAGGCTGGCCCCACGGAACAAAAATAGTCTGGCACCAGTGGCTGGAATTCTAACCGCAGCCTACAAAATCAGAGCATGGAAAATAACAAATAACATCTCCAGAATCTAGACTGTTAAAGCTTGGAGGCTACAGGCTACAGGTCAGCAAACACTTAGATCCATTGAAATCCAGCGGGCCCATGAGGCCTTTTTGCGAATCAATTTCTTGAACGCAACGCTGTTTTCCATGGGGATCGTGATGTTGGCCATCATGTTCTTGTCTGAGAAACCAGGGCGGAAGATGTGAGGAATTGCTCGTTGGGACCCATTGCTCGTGGAAGGAACCTGAGGCTGCACTATGGGAAGCCTGACAATATGACTACAGGACCTATAGGCTATAGGACTTGCTTGGCTTGAACGCATGGAAGTGTTAAATAGAAAACTTTGGTTGGCCAAGCATTTAGATCGACCCAAATGCTCCCCATACGTGTCTCTGCTCCATAGCATACCCTTACCTTGGATGAACAAAATGACAACCAACCAACAAAACAAGAAACGCAGAACTTGAGCGCTTCGCCCAAGACTGCCTGGATGTCTGCCTGACTGTGGAAATTCCTCAAGGACTTGACGACGATGTTGGACATCTGACACATCATGGAAACCGAGTGCCCAGGAGGCACGCCACAGAGGAAGTCACCATGAGCCTGATGCCAATCCTGTTTTTGTGCTTCGCAACAACAGCCGTTTGACCAACACTGGAAACCGAGACGGTGAATCTGCTAGGTAGTTTTTGTATTATGGCCACTCGACTTGCCACGCCTAAATTAAAAGCTTCTGCGTCAATCCAGCCGCCTGTCTAAATCAACTTGGCAACTTGCAAGGGAGATAGCCAATACAACGAAATCTATATAGTTCAAGAATGTTTCACAGGTTATTGCACTCCCTTGGCTCCTCCTAAAAACTGTTTAGGTCATTGAATCTAGGGTCGCCTTGCCAACACGAATCGACAACCCAAACGAAAGCTGTCCTCAAACTCCTTCTGCAATTCAAAGTTCTGCATTGTGTGGCCCAAGGACTTTGCGTCTTGGAAAAGACTGATTGATTCCCGAAAGAGAGAGGACTGGTTTCGAACAAAGCCATCATACAGCCTTTGGTATTCGGAGTGCCGAGTTGTGATTCCTTCGGTGGAACACTTCCTACGCCAGCTAGCCTCAAGGTTCAACGCTTCCTCCACAATTGCCAAAGGTGTCACGCCTGAGCCACTGTGATGACGATTGTGTTCATCACACATCCACTTGATCACATAATTTGGAGTGTCCTTGTGCAAGATGCGGGCTCTGCGAAGCCCTTGCTTCAGGGTCTGGACAACCATGGGATGCCACGGGTTCTTTTCGAAGCACCCATAGAAGGCTGCACGCCTGTGGTTGAAGGAAAGTGCAAGAAGAGGATAATTCCGCTGCTTTGGCCCTGGCGACCACCTCAACCATGGGAGTCCTCAGTGAGCGCTCCATGAATCCAATGTTGCATGACTGTACGATATGAAAATTGCAAGGTGCTGGGTTTTCAATCCATGAACCGCCCTGAATCGCCATGAAAGCGTAAAATTAGAAACAGGTAAACCACTCAGCATTCAGATAACACACTGTTGCATTGGCTTGGACTGTTGCACACACACACTTTTGATTGGATGATGATGCTTGTACTGTTTGCTGTTGTGCTGGCTGGTTAAAAACAACCCGCAGGCGGCAAAACAAAAACACAACCAAAAATACGGATACCGGATACCCATACCCAGGCAAGATACCTGAGCAATCGTCTGCAAGCCCCGACTCAAAAATGCGGGCCTCATACTCTAGGACCGTTGCTTGCTGAAGAGGGCGGTTGACAGGGTCCGAAACAACATTTGGCTGGCCATCGGTGAACCAACCAATGTCCATCGATTCTCCCTTCGGGTCACCAAAGACCTCGAAAATTCTCTCAATCCTTGCTGCTCCATGGTAATCCTTGAAGACAACCTCAATGTCATTCGGATCTTTCCATGGGTCAGAACCAGCTGGCGCAGGTGAGGCTGGAAGACTCTTCCCTGTGATTCTGCGACGCTTTGGAGTGTCAGTATGTGAAAGCGCCATCCCACAGGGTCAATGGAGTCAATGGAGTAGAAAAACCAACTGGTCACAGTTGCAATGAATCTTGCTGGAAGGTCCTCAAAGAACCGGGGTTGCAATACCCCTCAAACGGCACAAGCGCCAGCCAAGAAAGCACTGCAGGAAATCGGCAGCAGCAATGCGGGTCTTGGCAAACGCTATTCACGGGCTGATCCAAAACAATGGCAAATCACGGACAAAGTCATCATCGGGTGTGTGTATGAAACTGAATGGCAATCCCAAGGTCACTGCAGTTTGTTGCATCAGTTCACAAGACCGAGTTTACTTTCCAACAAATGCCACATCACTGAAACAGTCACATCACCTGTGTCAAAAACATATCTGGGAACCTGACTGAAACTGTGAGACAATGGGCCGCCGCAATCAAAAAAGTCATAGAGCCTGTAGCCTGGCACGGTTGCATTTCATTCTGCGACGTGAGTGAGCAATAGGCAATGGCAAGCTTCGATTTGGACAATGTTCAACTCCTGGAAAAGTCAAAACTCATGAATCATGACACTACACTGCAGCCTCCGATACAAATCATTACCGGGCTGCTGTTGCTGCTAGGGGTTGAGACCTAGGACCTAGAATGATTTGATGTATCATTGCTGGGCCGTGCAGAATTCACCGGCCCACTTGTTCACACGCAGCGTGGTTTTGTCTGCCACATGTTGCTTTCAGACCTGCACGCACGCTGCGTTCAAGTGTTGAAGAGGCCGGCCCCTGCCGCTGAAAGATTGAAGATACTCTGCCAACACCTTGAACGTGAAGGTGTGTTCAACAACTGCAAGCCAATGTTCTCACTTAAACCTATTGCTGCTATTTGCATAGTTCTTTGCACTGCGCCACTGTGTTGGCTGTGGGTCTTCATCAACAGCCAGCCAACCGGCCGCTCTGGAATGGCTGTACGAAAGGTGACTGTTTTAAACAGTAACAATTAAGTTGCTGTATCCAAGGTGGCTGTTTTAAACAACTTACCATTGGAACATTCAGGGCCCATTGCTTCACAATGGAAACCTGAAAATCGACAACGTGTGGCGAGAGCTGCAACAATCATGGCTGGCTGGCTTGCATGTTTTGGGAAGCCTGCAAAAAAGTGAGACATGAACCCAATAGCAAACGTTTCTCAGAAAAGGTCGTCATCATATCCTCTGGGGTGGGTCTGGCTGTTTCCCTTTCACTCGCTTCTTGGGGCGCTTTCCGTCAGCACCTTTCTCCTTGTCAGGCACGCAAGCACTCTTGCTACTGATCTGCTTTCGTTTGAGAAGGGCTGCTTCGCGAAAAAGGGCAATTTCACCAATGATCCTGGGAAATTGAATGAAGTTCTAACTTCCTGTAGTACAGCTCATGAAGGCAAGACGACCAACAAGAAACAGATACGGGGACAGGCAAGATGGCAAGGAAGGAGGCAGCAAAGTAAGCTAAGCTACTCACAATCAGAAATGTTTTGCTATGTTCTCGTCTGACTTCCACACAGACATTTACAAGCTTCTGTTACCTGGCCTTGCCACTGCTACAGGCCCATCAAAGGCAAAACTAAGTTCTCACCAATCTGGATCCGTGCGCAATCAATGTGAACATTGAGTGTCAACAGCTAGTTTTTCTTGTTGAATGCAAAATTTCCACAAACGATGGTTTCCAATTGACCAATTCCCACACCCGCTCCTGTTGTATTCCCCTGGCTGGCGCCAACACACAGCAGAGTGAAGGTGGCACAGGAATGGACATACCACATGCATCGAATTGCCTGCTTGTGCGCAAATAGAACGTGGCTTTCTCTGCCTCTCAAAGTGGAACGAACTTGTGAAGAAATCGCTGAAGTCTGGGTGCACCGGAAATCCCTGCAAGCACAAGCACTCTGTGCCAAACAGCCATCTGGAACAAGCCCTCTCGCAACCAGGAAAGTCAGCCTTGGCGGAAGTTTCATGGGGCTCAGGTTGATGCACTTCATCAACCCAAATCCTTGGCTAAGGCAGGCTGTTGTAAGAAAACAAATGAAACCAAAAAGAAAACACACATTTCAAGGTGAGCTGCCAGGTTTTGTATTCCTGACAGCTGCGAGCAAAAACTACAGGAAGGACAGAAGGAGCTCAACGAAAAAATGATACCCAAGACTTGCCCAGTGTCAGGCCGCAGTTGTGAATCAAGGTATGCATCCAAAACAGAGTTGAGTGCATCCCGTGCCCAGCACCTGGGTTTTGGTTGAGCTGCCAGGCCTCCCCGGGGGCCTTCTCAGCATAAAGGCCTCTCATCTTCAATTCATTGGCATTCAAGGACGCCAGAAAAGGTTGTTCTTGAAATCCGCCAAGGGCACAAATCATGTCCTGCACTCGGACAACCACCGCCTACAATGTATCTTGAAAAGGCCCCTGCCACATGTAAGTACAAGCGCGTTATGACTCTGTAAGTCTATAAGAGTATATAATACATAAGAGTATGGATGAAGATTTGCAGGCTTCTTCCCCGAAAACACAATCAGATCAATCCTTCGCATCAGATACTTCTTGCGCTCCATAGTGGGCAACGATGCGGTCAATGTCCTCGACACTTTCGTGCCCGCTGTTTGCAAAGGTCCTGATCATACTCAGTTTGCGGCTTCGGGCCCATTGAAGCTCGGCTTCGAACTCAGTCGGGATCACTCCATCCTTGAACATATGCATGAAAGCAAACTCTCTCCAGCTCCAATGCACCAAGCGGAAAAAACGCTTGTTGAAGCGAGAAAAAGGACTCAACTCCATGAGGGCCGCTGCCTTGTTCCTCAAGCGATGGTACTTGCGCCCTCTTGCAATTGGAAACCTGTAGAGGCGCAGCTGAAGAGTTGGGAAAATGTTTTTTGTAAGAGCAAGCAAACCTGCTTCTGGGCAAATTAGGTTTCATTCAGAAACCCCAAACAAACCAGGACAACTTGTTCAATGACTAAAGCACTCAGCCACACCGAACCATTTCAAAACTAGGGCCAACCCCATGCTATTCAAATGACAAAGAACCCAAAGAAGCGTGGATCCATTTTGATGGCCTCTATGAAGTACATTGGCGACATCAATCTCTCCAGCGCATCAGTGGGAAATTCTTCAACGTTTTCCAACGTAATCTCCTTTTCGCCCACCTCCAGGCGCAATCCGCACCATGCCAAAAAGTGGATTGCATTCTTGTCACTGAAAGCTTTGCCCAAGCCCTGTTTAGAATGGGCTGTACAAGAACTCCCGGCAGTGTGGGCATCGGATGTCTGGAGGAAGCATTCCTTCTGATGGCGCAGGCACCAAGCCCGACGCTTCATGGCTTTGCGGCTGCACAGCAATGGCGCTAGGATCTCAAAGGCCATAGTTGGTTTCTGCTCCAAACCCTTGATCAAGTCGGCAATGTCGTCACGGAAGAACCCGGCTATGTCGCTGAATATGCAACTGTCTTGATCGAGCCCTTTGCAAAGGGTCATCAACTCTTGCTGACACTCCGAGTCCCACTCCACAAAAGACGTCAGCCGGGGCATATCAATCTGAAGGGTCTAGCCGCAACCCAAAAGAAATCATATTGTCAGGAATATGTTCGTTGAAGTGTGGGATACGCTGGCTGGCTGAATGGTTGGGAAAATGCCATGTCTACTACATCTTGAAATTGTTTCCTGTAAACATCTCTGCTTTCGAGAAATACCAAAATACGCATCACAGCAAGAATACTAAAAACAGCCAAGGCCATATCTAGAACTGGGCCATTCAAATTTTGCTAACCCCCACCTGCCGTGAGGGAAGTCGACGCTGCACTGCTCTGTACAATCCCATGAGGGCTGTCTCAGGCGAAGCTATCCCTGAGAAAGCAGAACTGTGAGAAGTTGTTTCCAGCCAGTCAGCAAGCTGGTCAAGCGTGCAAGTTGCATGGTCCAATCCAGCCGCTGCGTGATTGCGACGATGACCATCACCCTTTTCGGTCCTTGCAACAACCTCATCCAGAAAACTGTCATAGAAGTCCAAAGCGTGCATCAGTGATTTGGTAGTTTTCTCGGAGGATTCTGGTGGAAACAAGCATTTCTCTTCATCCAACCTTGTCGCATTCAGCACTCCTTGGTGAGTCAACAGCTGATCGCCTGGAAGGCTGCGGCGCTCAGACTCGCCTTCTACATGTGCTGGGTGTGGACCTTTGACTGGAGAAGGACATCTTTTCGAGGAAGAGGAAATAGACGTAGACTTCTCTGTCGTCGTCCCTTGAACACGAGGCCGGGGCTCCAAAACATGCTCTTTCTTGATCTTGGCAGGAGCAGCTTCTGTTCCTGCCGACCACACATCTTTGTCGGTTCCTTCCTAAACAATGACGCGTGGTTACTTTGTATTTTGATATTTTGATTGGCTGACTGAAGTATATTGGCATTCCACAGCAGTATGGATGGTAGGTCGTCGGTTCTGCTTGAAATGCCTGGCACTGGACTCATGCCTTCTTCTGGATGATGTCAGCTGTTTTTATTGCGGTCACAAGTCCCACGCTAACACAAATGAGAACAGAGGAGGAATGGAGTCGGAGGAAACATCCGAAGCCAGTCAATAGGCTAGAAGTAGAAACAAACGTTCACACAAGACAACGTGACAAAATCGAGTTCCGAAAGGTGTCCTGCCACTGTCGCGGGAGCATCTGGGTTCGCATCAGGTTGCGCTTGTTCATGCCCCCCTTTCACCAAAGAATCAGAAATGCTGGTTTGCTTCATTCCATCATTTTGACGCTTGGTCCTTGTCTTCAAAGGGACATCATCTTTGTGCTCAAATGTAGAGTCCCAAGTGAAATTGTACCAGACTTCCTGCCATCACCGCTCGACTGTCTGTCACAGTCCGAGGCTCGAAATGACTGACTTAACTTTATCATTGTCACGGTCACATGCCAAAACCAATGTAGCCCATGGGGCAAGGGTTACTACAACATGAACATGTTCTCCTACATTTCTGCAGCTGAACGCACTGGCCATGCGAAAGAAACATGAGTTGCTCCAACCTATGCAAAGCCAAACATTTGTATGGCGGCCAACACCAAAGCAGAAAGCAACACGCACACAACTTTGGACACATCACCTGAAGTACTTGCGATGGCCAACACCAGTCCTGACTTCCGCTGGGTAGGTATCTTGGAGGGTTGATGACTGAGTCCACTTCAATCTCCCAGGCCACACACCCTCCTTTGTCAGACTTCCACCCTTTGCGCATAGAAGCATACGCGTTGGATGGAACTCGGTGCTTGTCATAAAAGGAGTCAAAGTCATCATGAGAAATGAAATGGTTTCCCTTGAAAATCAACTTGGCTGCTATCTCAAGGCAAGTTTGCCCGTGCAAGTTCCTGCCAGCCCCTTTCTCAAAAGCCCTGAGTAGGTAGAATTCACCACCCTCAGGAACACACCGCAAAAACTGGTTGCGAATCTCCAAGGTTTTCGTTTCAGCAAGGATCAAGTCTACAAATTTGTTGTGCACAATCAAACCTCTGTGAAGAGGCCCGCCATCTGACCTCGGCGTAATCCAAATGGAATTGCTTGATGTGGGGGTTCGGGGATGCCCTGCACAAACAATGGAAACAAAGGGTTCTCTTGTGGCTGTTTCAATCTATGAAAATTTCATCGGCCATGGATACATGTAGGCAGGAACATCAAAGATCAGAATTAATAGGTTTTGATATAATGGTTTCTTTCTGGGTCACATTGTTAGTCTTATGGGCAAGACACCGGTTTTCAATATGCAACAACGCCACTGTTGGATTATTTCCTTTTGAACTTTTATTAAAAGCCAAAAAAATATAAAATATGTATGTAAGTGTGAAAAAATGTCACAGTCACTCAAAGTACCAGGACAGCTCACGCGGTCACCAACTCACTCTCACTCTTTTACTGCAGGGAGTTGGTTTTGGTTCAACATTCCAAACATATTACTTGCAACCGCAAGCTAAATGCAAGAAACAAAAAAAAACAAAAAACAAAAACACAAAAAAAATTAAAAAAAAATGAAAAAAACATGGGCCCACACCAACCGAAAAAGGCCCAGCCACCCTCTGATTTAGGACCCCCCTCCCAAAGGGCTAGCTCTTTCAGGACCCCTCTCCTGAATCTGGCCCCTCAAGACCCCTTGTTCGGGACCCCCCTCCCGAAGGCCAGTCTGGACCCAGCTCCTGGGCCCCTTGTTCGGGACCCCCCTCCTGAATTTGAGCTCTGGGGCTGGCTTGGTGTTCGGGACCCCCCTCCTGAATCTTCCTTCTGGTTTGGGACCCCCCTCCTGAATTCCCACCTATAGACCTTTAGAAATCCTTGGGCCCCCCCTCCCGAAAACAAGTATTCACACATTTTTTTGTTATGATCTAAGGAACCTTTTGGCTGGCAAGGAGCTTTCTGATCAAACCGTCTTTGCCTTTTCTGAGAAGTCATCCTAAAACAAAACTTTCGGCAGATATGCCTACAAGTGCATTCAAGGCAATGATCCTAAGCCAGTAAATCGCTGGCACCTGGGACTATTAGTGTTTCGATTTGAAAACACCTATAAACGCTACATGCATTGCCCTTCCGACTAACTTATCAACAAGCAAGCCCCTCGGGATCAGAAGCCTGATATCCTGCTGACAACTGATTCTAAGAGAGACCTAAACATGATGCAAAACCCACGGGGTCGGTGCAAATTACTTTCCCCATGGGTTTCTGCATTAAAGCAAAGATCAGCTTGAGTTACACAAAGAATCTGGACCATGAGCTTCTGGAAGCACAGGTTCTGCTGGTGGATTATTGGTGGATGCGCGCGCAGAAAGGATAAACATGTCATGTCTGGTATGAAAAAGAGAAAACAAAGCCACTTCAGACCTCATTTCTTGAGGAGGGCAGCTCTCCCAAAAATTGCACGCAACTCGCCTGCTTCAACATGACAAGGTGGGACCGGAAATATTTGGTTGTGAGATGAACCCAATCACAGCGCCAAACCAATAAAACCGTTTTCATTGGGCAGCGGCCCCTGCTATTATGTCTGAAGCCCCCACCTTTGTCAGCATTGGGTTTGCAACATGTCTCACATTCAAAAAACCTGACACATCTAAAGCCCACTGCTAAGAGCAACAAATATCAAAAGTCGGCACAACGGGCCTTGCACCCCCAGCTCAAGATACCACAGCTGAGCGGACGGGCAAGGAATACTAGTAAGTAGCCCTACCCAGCAACAAACATTGTAAGAACTAGGCATTCTTTTGATCATATATTTCAGATATGTGTATACATCGTAGAGCGGAACACACAGGATAAAACCCCGGTTGCGACGGCATCCCACTTGGCACCACCTATTCTTGAAAAGGTGGGCCAAAGCAAAAATTTCAATACAAACCAACCAAGCGGCTTGCCTGGTGTACTCCCTGCCGCTGGAGTTGCTCGCTCATTCCGCTTGCTGTCCTTCTTCTGCTTTTTCTCCTTGTTGGCTTTGCCATTGGCCATGGCTAGCAACAACACAAATCCAAGACACTGCGTTTCTGATTGGGCCTGCTGAACCATTTCGCAGAAAAACGAGTTGCTACTGTAAGTCTGCAATGCTACAAAAAACTTCAGGGTTGTTCGTACGAATCTGATCAGTCTTTCATTTTCTTTTGACGTTCACAGCAATCGAGTTTCACACCCAAGGTCGCATTTAGGTTTCCCAGACACCTTTCCAAACCGTAAATGACACAGGCAGGAAAAAACAAAAAAGAGAATGGCAGCAAGGTTGATCAAAGTGGAAAACAAAACATATCACTGGGCACAAGTTCTATCCAGAGCGCACACGCAAACCTAGTTTCCACACGAGGGCACTGATAGCTGACAGCAGTTTCTGCGAAACTAAACATATGATTCCTGCACTTGACATGAAAACGAAGTTCTTGAGACAAACTGAACTGAAAATTTAGCCGGGCTAACCTGTACGTCATGTTCATGAGTCAAGCTCGGCAGGTTCCAGCCTAGGATTGGCTGAACGTCATGATGGGCTGGATATGGTTCAAACACTGGCCAGCCAACGAAGCCAACACAAAGCCACGTAAAGTAGCAACTGGCTCACAGTCGTCTACATGCCAGAGCTTCAAGTCACTTTGCCCAACCTTTTTCCAGCCGCTCCAACGGTAATTCTGCTCTTCATTGGAATCTTGTGTCAAAGCCTGAATGGACATGCGGTAATTTGAGTTGATATGGAAGCAGTATTGAACTACATTTCAAAATCCCGGGGGTCCTTCACATTGCCGGCTTGGCAATTGTTAACTGGCTCAAGCACTCTAAGCTACAGAAGGGCCTTCGTTTCGACCAGATTCAGGGCTGTCTGCATCGCCCGGGTGAGAAGGGTTCAGAACCTCCTCAATCCACATCAGGGCGTTCGATTGCATCTGACGAAAATCCACAAAGGCGGTGTTGCCAATCACGTTGCAGCAGCCTGGGGCCGCCAAACCAGGCAGGGCTGATCGAAGCAACAATTTACTAAGCACTGGGTTGTCTCAGTGTCTAACTGTAGTAATCATCTTGGAAGTCAATGATTTTTTTCAAGCTGAATGACACAACTACCTTTGGCATGTGCATCGTTTGACTTCAAAACAAGTCATCTGCTTCAACTAGTGAAGGAGCCCTAGAAGTGAACCAACTTGAAAACTGTCCAGAATTCAAAAGCAATTGGAAAGCTTCATTCGCGCGATTTGCATGTTGCGCGCGGAGGAGAAAACACACCTGTAGACACGTCATGGAGGAGACACACATGTTGATGTGTTGTTTCCGTCTATGCCAGTAGATAATGGGAAATTCCAAGTTTGAAATCTTGAATGTCCGTAACTTGGAGTTAGGTCTTCACAACCAGCTTTTCGCAAAAGTGACCTGGGGGCTTCTCTTTGAAGGGTTCGAACACCTCTCCAGGTCACTTGTTAGAACTTGTCACCTTCCATGTGGAAAAGCAGTTGCCAGTTGCCAAACGCATTGCGATACTATCATCAACATCAACATGTCTCCAAGTCCTACATTTCGTTTCATGGGAGGGCTCACGCAACATGATACCACTTTGGGCTCCAGCGCAATGGCAATACAAGCATACAGCATACCAAAAAAAGCTTCTCATAAGTATTCACAGTGATGGCTTAGTTGCACAACACCACCAACGGACAATGAGTTCTTATTACACTAGCTGTCAGCCTTGGCTGCTTACCTGTAACATCAAGCTTTGGCTTTCCATTCTATTGCACTGTCAACCAGGAACCCAAAATACCACCACCCACCCTCTTTGGGATGGACGCTCAAATATTTGGGAGATTGTATCAAAGGAAAACACGGACCTGAACTGAACTGAGCTGAATTGAACCCAAGCAGCAATCACAATGGAGATTGATATCTTTTATCAGCTGGTAGCACCGCCCAATGAGGAAAACATCGTGGAAGTTGTTCTGGGGTGGGTGCAACATAGGACCAATCCATGAAGCACCATCATTTTGTGTCCAGTAGAGTCTTGCATCTTGAATTGGATGCTGCGCCTTACCCATGTTCAGACTGGCCCAAATCGTTGGATTGAAAGCATTGTCGATGCCAGACTCTTGGATCACTATGTCCATGAAGGTCGATTCAGGCGGATGGCGAGTCAATTGGCACAAAGTCCTCTCCAGCATATCGCCGCACCAGCTGAACACACTTCCCATCTCTTCAATAAAGAGAGGCAGAGGTGCCACTGGCATTGCTATGATTGACAGCTGTATGAGCAAATCGCATAACACTCTCATCTCTGATTGGCAACTCACCATCATTTGCAATGCATCATATCGCTGAGAGGCACTGCTAACTGAAGCCGAAATCTCATTGGCCACGGCCAGGCACACCAAGCCTTTCCACTGAGTGAAATCCATGGCTGCTGGAATTGGATGGACGGATGAGGCTGTGAAGCCAGAAGCACCCCGACGATCAGCACAAGAGCGAATGTAAAATTCCTTTCAAAAAAATCGAAGTCCTAGTCATTGCATGAAAAAAGAATCGAAATCAACTGAAGCATCTTGCCAACATGCACCAACAGGGAACGGACACTGGTAACATCAGGCAAAGCAAAAAAATCTCCACTAAAATTCTGGCTCCTGTGATTCACCAATGAGCACTGGGAACTGGCTCTCCTCAGATATCTGAGAACTGTGCCGTGATTGCGGAGCCTGAGGAGAAGTCGCAACCTCACCTGGCAATTGGCGCATCACAACAAAATCATGTAACGGCAACGGCAGTAGTGTGACAGCCGTGACACTCGCAAGGCCTTACTTTGCCCTGGAAGACACCAGTCAATTGTCGTGATGTTTCCTATTGTCTATTGATTATCAGAATCGGCAAATCCACATGAAAAAGCTCTGCCTCCAGAGTGAGCAGAATCATCGCCATCGGGTCCTGTAAGCGGGAATGCGCAATAATTCAAACATGGTCGGACCATTGAGTAACGCTGGTTAACAATTGGCCAGCCGAACCAATTCGTTAGTTCATTTACAGTTTTGAATCTGAAGGCCCCTGCAGTCCTTCGCAGGGCAAATCAGGAAATGCGTAGGCAGCGCAAAGAGAGCAAAGAATCCTGACAACATGTCCACTCTGGGTTTGCTTTGAAAAGTTAACAAGATAGTTTCTAGCCTCTAGCGCTACTAGGCTACTAGGACTACCAAATCAGCATTCTAGTGAGAAGTTATACAAAGCCTGCATTGCATATAATTTCATATCATCGAATCAGTCTTTGGCCAACGTGCAAAGCTGCAAGCTCAACACGCTGAAGACAAACACAGCAACAGACAGCCAGTACATGCAACCACTGGTCCTGGTTGAACCACGGCCGCCATCAATCGATGTGAAAACGTCTGGTGGGTCAAGCGCTGCAATATCAACATCCTCCGGAAATGAAAAGTTGGCCATGTCGGCCGACTTGGAAACATGATCCAAAATTTCAGAAGCGCATCTGCCATGATATGGCAGAAGGCACAGGGAGCACTTTGAAACTACATCTGCTGCGACACCTTCTGCCACCAATGCCTCACCAGCACCAGTATTGCAAATAAAGCATTCGCCAAAGCTACCATCAAGATCTGTCGCACCGAAAGTCAAAGAAGAATCTGAATCCCTTGCAACCAGAGCAGCTTGCCACATGTCTCTCAAACGAATGACATTTTGGGGGACTTGTGGGCGCAGCCCCCCTCGATATCCACGTGTCCTTTCCATCCTCACTCCAATAGCTGGATGTATGACAGAGGCAGCGGAATAATCCCTGGGTTCCCTAAGAGCCCCTGTTGCAACAATGCAAACAACACGATTCTCTTTGTCCAGAGAAGCGGGCCTACCTGATCGGCGTTCTGCCTCTCTCCAATGAACCCAGAAAATGGATTCCTGAATTTCTTTACTGTCCTCACTGGAAGCTTTGGCTCCTTGAATATGTCCATGGACCAACGACAGCTCCCCTTTCTCTCCGACACTTCTGGTTTCAAGGGCTTGCTTCCGGTCTAGCAGTGCTTGCAAAGACGTCAAACATTGGTCAAACCAATGGCTGAAAGCCGTTTCAAATTGCATGGGTCTTGGAAGGGAAGCAGGATTGGCCGCGCCACTTTCCGCACTTGCATTTGCACCGACATGTTCAATGGAAACATTGCCCAACATTGACTCCTGATTTAGCATCGCTTCTTCTGCTGCTTCTTCTGGCATCATTCCACCTCGAATCTGGTCGGCAATGGAAGCAGCTATGTTGGCTTCCACAACCGGCGAAACTGACTGAGACTGAATCTGCGCTTTCAATTTCTCACATTCTTTTTGGATCATTGCAGTTTCCCTTGCGGCCACCAAATCCAAACCTGATTCCTCTGCCGCCTCCCTGGCGAAGGATTCCTCTTCAGCTTCCAAGTCTTGAATATCCGCTGGGAGGCTACTGTTTTGCTTGTTCATTTCAAAACCCTCCTGAATCAATTCATCAATTGCGTTTTCAGGGTCGTCAGAGCCATCACCAAAGAAAAGATTTGAAAGCCAAGCTCTGCCCTCTGCTGACTGCAAGAGGCTGCTGGTGCTGGAAGAAGGCTGCCCGGTATCAAAATCATCGCGGCCGTCAGAATCGTTGTCATCCCCCTGGTCAGAATCGTCGCTGTCAGATTCATCAGACTTGGAATCAGAGCCAGGTGACGAGTCTGAATCCTTGGTTCTTTTCCGCCGTCTCTTTTGCTGTGGGTCTGGGTCTTGAAGAACCATCACCTGAGGAGTTGCTCTGACTGACTCCAAGGGAAACGTGGGGCATGTCCCAGAAGACATCACATCGTCATGCAAACATGTACTGTTGGAAACAAGTCTGACTAGGGCTTCACTTGGAACTAATCTGCAATGTCTTCCTGAACACCTTACATAATATATATATATATATATATTATATATATTATATATATTATATATAGGACCGCAAGCAGCGTGTTCCAAGCGTATCATCTCAACACATTTGATGGCACACAGTGGCTGGTTCTGATTCTCTTCTAGGTCTGGCAAACCGAAGGAGTTGTGAACCCTTCCAAGAAACAAATAGATTCACCGTTGGGTCATTGACCAGTAAATCCGCACAAGGAAATTAATTTTACAAGTGGGCCCTGGGCACAAACCACAACTACAACACAACCCATTCCATCTGACTGACAAGTATCCTCTTCCCAGGGAAACACCCCGGCAGTGAGTCCAGGCGTTGTTTGATCGCATTGAACGACTCCATGAAAACCATGAGGTGGACCAGTTCTCCAGGAAATTGGAAAGGCCACTATGGTTAGTGGCCATTGTCCAGCCTGCATGCTGTTGCTGGCCGCAGTAGTTCCAGCATCTGCAGCGGAGGTGGTTGATGAAAGGGCCCGAAGTCTTTCCAGAAAAACATTTGCCGCCCAGCCAAATGTCCAAGGCCTCCGCAAATTCACTTGTTGATTCTGCCATGCGCCTCCAACTATCCGTACTGACCTGTTGACGGCCTCCCCAAAGATGTAAATGTCTGTGTTGTCTGGAAGGTTCAAGGGCCTGCTTTGCTCAAAGTTTCCTGCGACCATGGCCACACCACAGAACAAATTCTGCCCACTCTTGGAGCAATCGCTGGCTTTGCCCATCCAATACTTGAACAAACGCCGGTTGATTGCAGCTGCAGCCACAGAGTAAACAGTCTTCTCAGCGTCTTGGGTTCTTGGATCCAAGACAGGAGTCCACTGGCGAACATCGCCAGAAAGCAAACTGATCCCATCAGACCAGTGGTCAACACACTTGCCCATAACGGAAGCAGCAACAGGACGCATTGTTGACCACTTTTTTGTTTTGCTTTGAAGGCGCTCTTTGGCATGTTGAAGCTGTTGTTCTCGGAAGCCAGCGGCGCCCAAATGGTATTTGAGCGCGAGTCTTGCGCTCAGAAGATCCAATGATGAACCAGGTGCTCTCTCACCCATCAAGCTGAGCTGTTTGTTCAGCCTTTCCTGTTCAATGACTGATGGCTTCCACATTCTCCGCAATGCCTTCAGGGTGCAAAACAATCTCAATCCAAGTCGGCCAGTGTCCTTTGCAAGGGTGAGGTCCTCTTTGAAAGCCTTGATGATTTTCAGGCTGTTGATGTCCAGGCTGTGGGCAGGCGCGCTCAACAAGTTGGTAGCCAGTTCTTGGCGTTTGGAATCTCTGATGTCATAGCGAACCCTGGCCAGGGCAAGCAAACACACTGGAGCTAAACCCACTGGGTCCACAATTCTCCTTTGAAAAGCACATGCGTTTTGCACCAAAAGGCACGCCAGAAGATTGAAAGCAAAAGCCTGGTCTTCAGAAGCCATCCCGCCCCAATCTGGATGGGATTGCAAACGCAAAGCTCCGTCTGCGTGAAAAAATTCTTCAAACTGGGACCTGAACGCCTCTGCTTGTCCATCAACAAGTTGGGCCATCTTGTTTCCCAATCGGTCAAGTTCTTCCGGTTCGACCGTCTTTTTCAAGAATGCCTTGCTCCAAAAAGGGTCCAAGCCAAGTCAGTCCAAGTCAAGTCCATGGGCATGGGTCTGTCTAATACAACAAAAACATGTCTTTTGGATCAGAGGTCGCAACAACTGCAGCAACTCAGAAATGCAGGTACACAGTCACATGGCCAATGCAAAAAGAATTTCCAAAGGCAGAAAAAATCAGTTTGTTCAGTCTGTGATCATCAGTGTTTTCAGTCACTTCGGTGCGTTTCGTGTTCAACTCTGTTCTCTGAGCGCCTCTATGAGACTCTGTGGCCAGTTGACAGGTTCAAAGGAAGGGGACTGGGGATGGGGATAGGGCTAGGGCGATGATTCACAGGGATGATGACGATGCTCGATGATGATGATCGATGATGATGATCGATGATGGTGATGATGATGATGGTGATGATGGTGATGATGATGATGATGATGTTTGATGATGATGATGGTGGTGGTGGTGGTGGTGATGCTGATGATGATGATGATGCTGATGATGATGATGATGATGCAGGATGATCATGATGATGGTGATGTGATGATCATGGTGACGGTGGTGACGATGAAGATGATGAAGATGATAATGAAAGTGAAGAGGAGGATGAGGAGGAGGAGGATTGAGGATGGGGATGATTCAACGATTATGATATGATGAGATGAGGATGATGAAATGATGAATGACGTGATGAGGATGATGGTTCAAGAGATGCAGATGTGGATGAGGATGAGGATGCGGGATGATGGTGACAATGAATCATGATGATGATCATGCTGGTGGCGATGATGATGACGATGGTGAGGAGTACGGTGAGGAGGATGAAAAGCGATAAAGAGACTGGCTGGTACGACGATGTGAAAATGAAAAGGAGCCTAAGGCTTAATATCAGGATGAGCAAGGGTAAGGAGTCAGGAGCAAGGAGTCGACAGCGACAACAGCGACAACAATTTCAAGTTCAGGCCACGAATCTAGATTTCAAAAAATGAATCATTGCCTCGCCTGGTTCGCTTCTGAAATTAAAACAAGCATTCTGCCAGCCAGCATCATTCATTCGCTATTATTTCATTCTATGACCCTTGAATGTTGGCTATGGTCTGTTCACTGAATTTCTGCTATTTGTGTGATTGCTGCAGTTGTACTTGAAGCAGTCGTAGTCGTCGTGGCGGTGGTATATAAGTAACGTCCCTAAATCGCAAAGAGCAATATCCCTCCAGCATCAGTAACAGTAACAATATATTTATCATTTATCTATCAGTTATTTTTAGTAGTCTACTCTACTAGTAGTAGTAATTCAATTTATTCTTCAATGGCTCATTGAATCAAAACGATAGCACCCCCAAGAGTCAGAAAAACAGGCAGCAGCATTGGCAGTCAGGCAATTGCAGGTGTTGGGCCATCCGCTGAAGAAGGCAAACAGCAGCAGTAGCAGTAGCACTAACAAACGCAGTAGCAGCCGCAGCAGCAGCAGCAGCAGTAGCAGGAGCAGGAGCAGGAGTAGTAGGAGTGGGAGTGGGAGCGGGAATGGGAGTAGGACAGGAGTAGGAGTAGGAGTAGGAGGAGGAGGAGGCGTAGTAGTAGGAGTAGGAGTAGTAGCAGTAATAGCAGTAGGAGTAGTAGTAGCAGTAATAGCCAGCCAGTAATAGCAGTAGCAGTAGCAGTAGCAGCAGCAGCAGCAGCAG
>Ga0126342_10003967_pt1 | contig 24893 bp, 21 predicted proteins | sample Cyp1metagenome_FD_92528 | JGI IMG/M metagenome (GOLD analysis project Ga0126342, IMG submission 92528) | Coral microbial communities from Lord Howe Island, Old Settlement Bay, Australia - Cyphastrea 1 metagenome | ecosystem: Host-associated > Invertebrates > Cnidaria > Coral ...
AAACTTACACCAAAATCCTGTGGACACAATAGTGTACCCCTCGAACATTTCCAGAGTTACAGAATAATTTTGAGGTCTGTGGACACAATAGTGTATCCCCACACTAATCAGTAACCAACATTATAGTTGTTGTTGTGTACAATATCATATATTATGGTTTATTTCAAATGTATTCAAAATGATTTACATTCAACTTTGTGTTGGTGCCTCTGTGAACCCTAGTTTATTTGTTACATAGCTATGGACAAATATTGCCCATGAGATAGATGATTTATCATGAGTTCCCTATTAACTAATGGGGATTTCCATGGCTATGTTAAATTACTAGAGGGTAAATGGATGTTTTTTTTTGGTAATTCATTCATAAATGAGTATTTTCCAGCAAACCATGGCTATGACTACCAGAGGGGACCGAAAAAACCGGTCCCCTCCCTCGAAAAATCTTCGGTACTTGAATACCAGAGACACGACATTCGGACGTTGAGGACTCGGCCGAAAGGCCATGGAAAACACACCGTGGATAGATTCATGGATGGTCTCACTGTTCTCCCGAGCCCTGGAAATCATGGTTAGATTGTGGGGAATCATCCCCTTTTATGTCCGCAAGATTCAGGTTAGTGAATGATTATAATTTACCCAGAATCATGGTGGATTTTCCATACATAATTCATAATGAAAACTTCTATAGTGATTCGCGAAAACAAAAAAGAACCTGGAGATCGCGCACGGTGCTTCGAGCCAGGAATTTCAAGTGGGTCCTACCCCTCAATTGTAAGTAACTGATTCACGCTACTCATCATGTGGAGACTCTACCGCGATTTGAGACTTTTGTTGGCATTGGCACCCTTCAGAAAATCCAAGCGATTATATAACAATGCATGCCATTTTCATACATAATTCATATGTTATGGATTGAAATGTCTATCAATCAGATCATATTCGGAGCATGTGGCAACCGAACAGGCTGTTTTTTGTTCACATCTAGAGAAATTACAAGGACCTCACTCGACCAAGCACCATGAAGACTGGCTACTGGTGAGGGAAGCACTTTAAACATACATATTCAATGGGAATGCATAGCCCTTACATAGGCCGTACACTGTATATCCTAGGTACATCCAATTTAATTGCAGGTCCCTGATATGGCCAGGTATAAATTCAGCATCTGGATAAGATGTCAGAAGTATGTTGGGTGGTGCCCTCAATCCTTAGCCTTAGCTAAGTTGGTGTATAGTTAGTATACCTAGGGTTTATGGTAAGTATAAATATAGTTAATGAGGGTTATAAATCAACTTATATAATTTCAGGGCACCAGCTTGTAGGTAGGGTAGTCCGGTTGTTATTGGGGGGTGAACTAACCCACAAACACGGTTCCTTGGGTGAACCAGCAAGTGAGCAATGTTCAAAACTGTTGGTTGATGTGTTTCTTGGGTGTGAAAAGCTACTCAATGCATTGAGATTCTCATAATCCTTTACAGAAGGTAGCCGGGGTAGCCCAAATCATCCAACGAGCATGGCTTTTCATCGAAACATCGTGAAAGCCATGGTGACTTGGGGATCCCCCATTTTTCGGCCTCATGGTCCAGGTGCACCTTTGCCCAGAATGGGGACAGTGCCTTGGCGATGGATACAGATGTTCTGTGAAGCGGTGAAAACCAAAAGATCCCCATAGAAAATGGATGAAAATGGATGAACATTGTATAATTAGGTGAACATGTCCAACAGTTGTGAGGTGAAATAGCTTAGCTACTGAGAAAAACATGAGACTTCCTATGGCGCCATGCTGCATAGTGCGGTTTGCGGTAAAATATGTTGTTTTTCCTTTCAGCGGGAGAATTTGGTTCCAATCTGAAACCGCTGTTGAGCTGCTTGTGTCTGTTTAATTGTTGTAATGTAATCACAACATCACATGTATATAATGAATTATAGTGATTTATAGTTAAAAAACAAATGTGTTTCTTTTATATAGTCCTATATAAATACATATATTTAATATATATATACACACATCTATTATATGTGAATGAAAATAATCATGGCGTATAGAAATATGTCATGGCGTCCAATGCATTTCATACCGACTGCTCAGCCTCCGTTGCAGGTGCAACATCCGCAGCTGTAGTGTGAGAGCCTCGAATTCCAGGTATCGCAGGGTCGACCCTCCAAAATTTTGCAAAGAAAATGATCAGAGTACCAAATAAAACGCCCTTTTTATGGATACTAACGGAAGGTCTAGCTAGTCTAGCTCTAGGTCACTAGGTCCATTCGAATTTCTACCATGAAACATGAGGATTTCAATGGATTTTGGGTGTCTGCAAAATCTGGCACACCTGCCATGAGCAGTTTAAATAAAATATGATTCTTAATCAGTGGAGTCGGGGTTTCGCCGAAAAAATCAGAGAAACAGCATGTCATTTGGAAAAATGTGAAATCAACCCAGGGCATACAATTATGATTGATTAACGGTTGTTGAGTAGAGGGGTGCCCCATCAAACAACCCAAGAGGTACATGAGAATATATGAGAATCGATGGCATCCAAAGTGGCTAGCGGCCCATAGTTTTCCAATGAGCACTTGCACAGTAAGTGGGATCAACCAGTGCTTGTCCACTCAAAAAGTGGACAAGCCAATTCTTCGGGACTTACGAAGCGTTGTACATGGCCTTTCTGAAAAATACCTCAAGGTTTCCATTGCCATGATTAGGAGAGTGCAGAGCTTTTGCTCATGAACTCCCTACTTAGATGGGCAATGGAGGTAGTTAACTAGTTAGTAAATGGATTATAATTGGGATATAGAGGCTTATATCCCCAGTTACTAACCAGCTAGTTAATCCCATGGCCCATCTAAGTAATATACTTGGTTACGTATCCTTAATTCAAATTTCTTGGGAAGAATCGTTTTGAACAGCCGTTTTCTGCAGTGAAACCATGTTTTTTTGTGCTTGGTTGGCTCCTTTGGACCTCCAAGTTTAAACAAAGACACTGAGGTGAGACAACTGCGGGGTGCTGCCTGAGGCTATGGCAGCTATGGCTGGGAAAATCATGGCTAGGTAAAACATGGCTGGAAAGTCCACTATTTGATTGTAAATGGACTTTCCAGCCATATTTTACCTAGCCATTTACAAACATTCATGGTAAAACAATCATGGCAGGAGGCTATCTGTAAATGATTGTAAATTGGTTATGTTCAGGTAGTATCTGGAGAGAGTTGAGTAAAGCCAGATTGTAAATGGGTAAACCAACTGCTCAATCTAAAATGTTTGGCCTTGTGATTTTGACAGAGACATATTCCAATGTTTAGTTTATCCCAAACTGGATAGCACTGAGAGACTTGCTATGCTATGTTTCTGTAGAATGGATGATGAAGGGCCAAAATTTTCGGACTGGGCTCTAGACAATGTTCCTATCGTCGCACATATTCAATGTATATCCCAGTCCACTGTTTAATCATCAGTTATATTCCTCATTGTTCCTTATCATAAATCTGGGTAAATTATACCGACCTCACTGCGACCTCACTGGAATCATGGTTAATAAGGGGAATCATCCCCAAATGGCCTGGTTAGTGAAATATTACAATTTACCCAGATAAATGCAATTTCAGGTGTGCACCTCATTTTTCAGACACCCAACATCATATTGTTGGCTATGCATCCCCTTATATCCCAATTCTTGATAGCTTTACATATTGGGGTAAATCCTTGATCAATGGGATATGACCCATCTTCGACTGTATCTCTGGGGTGATTGACACTTAGCCAGGTGAATAAAGTCTTGGAATGACTTCGGGTGAACACTCTGCTCCCTGCTTCTTCCATTGCATCCCAAGAATTGTAACTGGGTAATAGCCATATTATATAGTTCACCAAAGAAGACATGGCATATTCCCAGTATTTCCCAGTTAAATAGCTTTTTCTGAGAATTTGGTAACCGTTGTCTTATTGTTCATGTTGGGAATTTTACTACCTATTTCAAGAGGGATCATTCCAATCCTTGGAATGGCTGGAATCTCCATGAACAAAGCAGTGGAAGCAGTGCAAGCAGGCTTTTGACACTGCTCAAGTGGGTCACAACCAGGTAATATCCATGAACATCCCCAGTTAGGTCAATGGTTATGAATATGTCTTACCCTCCAGTAACAGTTCACAGTTCGACCCTGGCAGGCGTTGGGTCCGAGAATCGTCTCCACTCAAAATGGCTTGTTTTCAGGGTCCAACTGTGAAAATTTACCAGACGCTATTCACCTCTCACTGACCGGGATGCACATAGAAGGATGGTTGGCTGATGCTTCGTACTGTACCAAGCTGTACTTTGCATACATTTTTTCCCATGCAAATAGGTACGTATCAATATAGCGTCGTTTGAATTTCACGGTGTATATGTGTGTATGCAATCCCAGAGGATCTCTGTAAGCATCATTTCACTACATGCCAATGTTGGCTCCAGGAAATTACGGAAGGCATGTAGCACCAGGAGACTACATTCACGAAACTTCACGAGGAAAAAGTCACATGTGAAAAAATAAGTATATTTTAAATCAACCTCGCTGATTTAAGTATATTTTTACTATATTTTACTTATTAACACAGCATAACTGAGTAAAATATACAGTATATCTTTTGCTTTTGACTTCAAGCAACATCCTGAATGATATGTTGATCCTTCCCATTGACTGTTTGAATCATTTCCCAGACATAGATCATGTCCACCATGAGCCATTTCCCCTTAGCCCAGAGATTTGACGGCGCTTTGACATGGTTTGCAGAGCAAGATGGAGAGAGCTTCAAATCTTTGCACTGGGCTCAGACAGAAGATACAAGCAAGAAACCACATTGATTCAACATTTAAGCACATTATTCATTATGCATTTTACTTTGGTGCCTTCATGATATGATAACTGAGGCAGGCTCAACATCAAACCAGAGTTCTTCCCTTCGGTCAAATCGACCGTGATAGAAGGTGCGACCTAATCCCCCTGCCCTGCATGCTGTTTTGCATCAATACATATGTTGTGTGCAAACTGGTGGTTGTTGCCGGGCTATACTTGCTATTTCTGATTGATGATTGTGAACCCCAAAGCCATTTGGCGTGTAGCTGCTTTGTCGGCCTGGCCTAAGCTATGGTTGCTTTGGTGACAAATGGTGCTTTGGCCAACCCCTTTGTTGCTTGATTGCATTGACCCTAGAAGACTAATCTGTAGCTAGCACTAGTTCGACAAATATTAATAGACTTCAAAGCAGTCCTGGGATCGTTTCTTGCTCATGAGCTATTTCTGATTTGTGCTCAGGTAAAGCGACATGGGAACGATCCTACCACGTTGCTGCTGGAGGATGTGATTGTTTCCTGGCTTCAAAGCTCGCCTACTCGAATCTCAGAGATCCGAGACTCAAAGGACAGCGAACATTAGCAGCACTGCTACCAACATAATTTGGTGTATGATTACATATATATATATATAATTAGACACATACATATATATATACTAGTACTGTGTGTCTGTTGCTCGGGGTTCAGGACAAGATTGTCTTTGACTTGGACTCCAATGGAATCCAATGTGCAGAAGCTGTGCAACTCTCAGATACAAACAATATATATATATATATTATATATATAGAGCTTATGTTGCAGATCCAATACATGATAAAATGACAGTTGTCGATATCGATAATATGAATAATATATATATATAGTCATCACCGGGTGACAGCATTATCATTGACTAAGTTGGAGTACAACTGGTCCTTTCTTGTGGAGTTCTTTGCGACCTTTGCACCAGTTGGGGCGCCATCATTCTCGAAGTTCAAGGCAATGTACTGCTGGGGGTTATTTTACTTATATATTAACTGCCAAACAGCTACCCAACACCAGAGCAATCATTTTTCTTTTTTCCCTTCAAGCACTTGCAAGGCGGTCTTCTATGTATGTGCTTTGAGATATGGTTTTTTCCCAGCTCGGACAATCAAGAAGGCCATCAAGGCGTGGTCTCCACTGAACTGCATGATGATGCTGGATGTCTGATTGATCGTAATATATTGTATTTTGATATCTCAAGGAATGGTTAGAGTTAATTGGTCTTAATGCTCTGCAGGGGTGGGCCAGCGTCACAGCGGGGCAAGCTCGAGGACTTTGTGTTCATGGCCTGACGCTGTCAACACGGTCAGAGGGATCAAGGCATGACAATGGTTGTTTGGGAACTTGAGGGATATCTTCATCTAACTCGTGTTTGGTGGGTAAACATCATTGTTTCCAGGCGCAAAGCTGTGATCCTCATCAAGAAGACCATAAGGGCTGCTCTGACCGAAGCTGGTGAAGGTGTCTTCATATTACTGTAATATTCAACCACCATTATTGTCGATTGAACCACTGTTTTTTATTGGCCATCTAGTTTATGCCAGGTGATGTGGACGGTCGCCTACAAGATGAAGCTCATGCAGCACTGCAGGATGAGGACCTTCAAACATCATTAGTGATCACATGCCTAGCATAACACCTCTTGATCCTACATGTTTGGCAGGAGGACCCTGAATCGGTTAGCTCTGGTAGCTCTGAAGATTCCTTGACCCCATCTCCGCCAGTGAAGAAGGCCCAATGGAACAAACTATTGTAATATAGTGGAGCTCACAACTCTGTGACCCTGGAGGTTCTTTTTCCTCACCCAGATGTACAAGAGACATTGCCAATGCCCAGTGATGTGATGCCCAATCAGGACAGAGTGTTCAAATGAACTAGAAAAAAACATTGATGTCGTCTATATAAAATATTATTACGAGCCACTTAATTGCAAATATATATATATATACATACATCGAATTACCCGCAACAGGATGTTCACCCTGAACTTCCGGAAGAGCGCCGTCAAGCCTTGAAGGACTCCGTAACATATTAGTACCAGTGTTTCACATAGCCTCGGCACAAACTGAAGCGCTGTGTGAATCAGTTTCCCTAGTGAGGAGTCAACACCACTACTGGCTGGGGTTACCTCTGTGGACAAGTCACTGGAGGTGAGGCCATGATTAGCTGTTTCTTTTTGTGCACTGCAAACAGTCTTGGTTTTGTGTGCAGCTAGCCATGAGGCTGTTCATTCTAGCAGTATTGAACAAAGCATAAAACTATGATATATATATATATATTAATAAATGTTTCTTCACAATAGGAGCAAGTGGCAACTCTATGTGCAGCTGTTGACGGTGAAGCATCAGCAGCAGATGATGATCTAATCAAAGCCCAGGCCAAGGTGCGCTCAGACGAGACATGTAGTGAAATGCTTGCAATGAAGCTGTTTAGCATCATGCCTGCATGCAGCTGCGTAGGTGAAGAAAGCAATCCGAGCCAGAGGCAAACAGCCAGACCCCAATGCAGAAAGTGACAAAGCAGAAGTTGCGAAGCCCAAAGCCAGGGGTAGGCCTAAGAAAAAACAGGACAGCAAAAACACAGTGCCCGAGCAAAGCATTGCAGCCAGCAGCAATACCGACACAGGCAACAACAAGGCTGATGACTCAAGCAGCAAAGATGACAAACAACAGAAACAAGAGTGTCCCTTGACTCCGTCGAAAGAACCTGCTGACAAGGGTGAGGCCTTGACTGAGGATCCCAGCAAGCGAAAAGCAGACACTGAAAACAATCCTACACCGAACAAAGGGGAACCCAGAAAGCGTAGATCTAGAAAGGAAGCAGTGAAGGAGACAACTGGCAAAGAGGCAAGCAAAGAGGCAAGCAAAGAGGCAAACGAAGCAATCAAAACGGCTTGGCAAGTGCAGGACTGCTTGGGTCACACAAAAAACATATGATTCGATTTCAACTAATTCAACACATGTTTAGGCTAGCCTTTTATCAATCTCAACAAGCTCACTTGTATTTGCGTGGTTTTTGCAGGAACCCTTGCTGAAGGAGGCCGGTGTTCCTATCCCAGCTGACTTCGATGGGTCCCGCAAGTCGTTCACACTGCCCGCTGAGAAGAACCGATGTGCCATCGGAGTTCTGTTCCCTGCCTTACATTATCCTGTACGATATGGTTTTATAATAAACAAATGATTGCATATATATATATACTTAATATATATATATATAGTGATGATGTGCATATATATATATATTTATATGTTTTTGTATTAATATATAATTGACTGTGTGTTTATCATATATATATATATAATAAGCATATGTCCCTGTGCCCCAGGTGGCATGCAAAGTCTTTCTACATCTATGGGTGCTCACCGGATCGAATTCCACCAGGTTCTGGGCTGAGTTGCAATGGTGCTAGTGGGGTCACAATCACCTTCAAAAAAAGAGGTGGGATTAGCAATGCCTGGGCCCTTGCAAAGCAAGTTGCCACCAAAGAGGAAAGCACATAGATAATCTTGAGATGAAGTCTTTGTGGCATAGCGGCTGAAGAGTATTTTGATATGTGTGTGATTTGCACATACTTGCAAACGGGCTGACCCAGCAAAGAATATTAAGTGATCACATCTACCCATATTGGTTGAAACAAAATTTTGGTCCTCCTGATTGATCCCCATTGCTTATAACATATCTTGAAATATTGTTTGAACCAGAACCTTGGCCCTCCTCATTGATCACCATTGATTGTATAACACGAACACCAATGTCGCTTTGGGGGTCTGGGTCAGAGTGAAGCTCGGCTGCTTTTTAATTATGGTATTGCAGCAATGTGTTTGCCGTGACCATGGGGGAAAAAATAATGTGTGTTAATGCTTTGACTTCATTTGTTGAGCACACATGATCCTGCCAAGACGACAAAACACCATTTAGCATGATACCCCTGGTCTTGCACATCGGTTGGCACAAACCATCAAGTTTCAAGCTGCCATCGGCCCAGCATTCAGCAACATTGCCAAACGACAACACATCAGCACAATTGCATTAGTTGTGCAGCAACATTAAATCGATATCGACATATGCTGCTGGAGCATGACACAAACTTATGTCAAAGTATCTACATGCGCTAAGCTAATTAGTTATCATCCCATGCCTGTGCTGTTGAAACCACATTATTTTTTTCATTCCAGCTGGGTATCCCTGGCAGCCATGGAAGGGCAGCATGTGACCCCACCAGTTGCTGCCGGCCTCAGTGCACGCGCTGCGGCAACAATTTTACTTCTAGGAGGTCCCCCTGTTTTGTGCCTTGGTTGAACTTGGTTGCAGAAACCTGACATATAAATATTATATATATTATTATAAATTATAGATAGAAACAAATCATGATTATATTATTGAACTAAAATGTGCATATTTGATAGAATATATGTGCATATGCATTTGTTTTATCAGCTTACCCCGTTGCAACAGTGGATCCAAGGGTGCACCTTTGTGACTGGATCTGCCAAACGGCAGCTTTGAATGGAGAATGTTTGTACCGTGACACTTGTCAGCAACCAGTCATGAATGAATTAGGGCACCAAATTAATTGCATATTTTTTTGGGAGAACACAAAACCCTGTCAGCCAGTACAGCCACTCAGGACACTGACTTCTACGAAATGTTCAGTGGATGTGGATCCCTCTACAAGGCATTTCGTCAGGCTCCTGGTTTGCTTCAATATATTTTATGTGTATATATATATATCAATATTATGATAATATATGTGGTGTGTATGGATTGACTGGATCCTCAGGTCGGCGGGGAAGACCTACGTTGGGTTCTTACTTGATCATTACTGTTTGGTACCCGGTTCCACTGCAATATAATGACATCACATGTTTTTGTTTTCTTGAAGCCCCATTCCCTCCAAGGCAGTGGTTTGATAAAGACTATCGTGCTGGTGCTCAAAACGATCTCACTACCCTACAGGGGCTGGTGGTTGCAGTGAAGGATTGCCTGCGGGTCAAGAGTGGGGGGCTTGTTCATGCAGGCCATCCGTGCAATGGGTTTCTTGGTTTAATTTCGATATAAGTGCAGCCGTACGAACATATATATACTGAAGCCAAAACCATCTAAGGTTCATCTTCATGTCTTCGGGGACCCACTACAGGCACTTGTGCTACATGGGGCATCCAGGTGGCTTGGATAATGCATGTTTGTGCTCATGCATGGAGTTTATGCTGGTTCTTGATGGGTGTTTGTTGCATCATTAATTGAATCGGTATATACCAATTGTGGATGATTTGCCATTAGCTGAGGCCAAATGTTGGTGCAGGTGTCCAATTTGCTGATATCTCGATTCAGCCTCATCCTGCTGATCTGCATATCTATCAATGTGTTTTTTACAGCAGCTTGGCAACTAAGGGGGTCTTGGGATATGATGGGTGGCTATGATATATCAGTTGAATCAAGAACAAATGCTCGATGATGGTTTGTTGCTGGCATGTGAGATATGTGGATCACGTAGCCATATGATCAATTCAAATCTATAGGGATCATGTTGCATGTCGGATGTGTTCGTACTGTTTAAAAAAATAAAATAATGTTTCATCGTAGCTAGAGATATATTATATTAGCCTAGCCTGACACAACATATTTACAGCCTACATCTACATAGCAACAATTGCATCCACAGCAGAAAATTTTAAACATTCAACAGTCAGTAAAGTTGCAGTCATGAACCATTTACTATTTAGTTATCAATCAGTTCACCCTGGACTGTGTGCTAGTGCGCATCATGGCAAAGAGCTCCACATCACCTTCACAGCAAAGGGGCAGCAAGAAGGGGCAAGGAACCAGTAGACCAAAGAAGGACAAGACAAAGGAAAAGCCAAAGGACAAACCAAAGGAGCACAGGGACAAGGTGAAAGAGAAAGATAAGACTAGAGATCATAAGACAAGAAAGCGCCACACAGAGAGTGTGAACAACAACGAAGCAGCAGAGTCAAGCACGCAAAAGAAAACCAAAACAGACCAGTCGACTGATGCTATCCAGGCCGGGGGCATCAACATAGACACCACAAGTCAGACACAGACAACAGACCAGTCGCAGACAACCAGGGAGACCATGGGCGGCATCAAAGGAGTTGATGGAGTACCAACCCCATCAGAACATCATGAAGAACCAACACACCTTCCAAAAGAATCTGAGTGCCGTGAAGAGACCCCTCTCCCAAAGAGCTCTGTGGATGCAAGCATGGCTTCAAAAGAAGGTGATGGAACTATGAACGAGAACCATACCCATGAGCCGAGTGAAGATGCAAACAGCGACATCAACGACCAGCCAGACATTGCAGAACCCCCCACCGACCCGTTCAAGAATTACCTGAGGGATGATGGAGAAAACCCACAAAACCAACATCTCACGTGGTGGACAGGACCTGTGGTGCAGAGACAGGCATGGGAGCTGCAATGGCTCAAGGCCAAGATGAAACCACCCACATTGGGAAATGCGTTGTTCAATGCTGGCAGGATTGGCTATCCTACAGATAGTGCACCTCCACCTTCCTTTGTGGCATCTACACTGGGGAGTGGTATGCAAAAGAATGCTGTGTACATACGAGTGCCAGTTCCATGGGTTCCAATGACTGCTGGACCTCGACCTCCTCCACAGCGTCCACTACAACCACCCCCACCACCACCGGTACCGTCAATGGAGTCTTCAGAGATGAACAAGAACAACCCAAAAGACATGGAACATGGGACTGGGGGTGGTTTCCACACTTCTTCCTGGAGAGGGGTGCCAGGTCGGGATGATGCAACTTGGGAGACAGCAGCCCCTGCCACCAGCTCTTGGGAGACTGGCCCATGGTCTGAGGAGGAGTGGCAGATCTGGGAAGCTTCTGTCTATGGTTGGAATCAACCAGTTGATGCTGATGAAAAGTCATCCGAAGAGACTGCCCAAAAGGTGCCAGAGCCCAAGGCCATGCCTAAGGAGCCCAATGTTCCAAAGGTGCCAGAACCCAAAGCCATGCCAGCACAACCAAAAGAACCAAAAGAAGTGCCACCACCTGAACATCGACCTGAACCTCGACATCCAGTAGTGGTACCACCGCCTGCGCCTTCGCCTTTGACACCAACACCTCCATCCTGCCCACCCCCAGGGCACGTCATTGCGCAGCAATTCGCCGCACCGAGTACTGATGGAGACTTTGAGTATGTTCAAACTGATGCCTATGCCGAAGTCATGCACCGATTGGGTTCATGGAGTCGACCTACATGATGTGAAGGGATGATGGCACAACACATATGGCTTGCAGGATGTGAAAAAAAAGGTGTCCATGTGGGTGTGCGGTTCTGATGACTGTTGTACTGATTTGTTGTTGACACACCTGAACCTGTTTGGTAAATACAGCTTCACTTTCACTAATCAGAAGATGAACAATCATATTGATGTATATATATAGTGTATCTCGATAGATTGTCCTGTCATGGTTGCACCATTTTGTTTCATTGTTTGGCTGTTCCATGTTGCCCCATTTGATTACCCCAATTGGCCGCCCCATACAGTATTTATCTAGTTGCTTGACGAACCACCTCACTCTAGATATATTGATGGTGCTACCTCCAGTTTGAAGGGCTTGGGTTGATCCTCCAAAAAAAAAATCCAGGGGTCCGAACTGTATGGTCAGCATCATTGTCAGTGAGCCACTCTCTCCCGGCCTCAGGTAGAGCAGCCGGCTTCCAGCCTATTGGCTGTTATTCCATATCTCCAACACGTCATATTGGCAATGGGGGATGGACAAGGGCGTGCTCGGTTCAGAAGGTTGTGTCTTGGCAAAATCAATGTCAGCAATTAAGATATCATGTGCACAAACCTCAAACTTGACAAACATAAGTTTTGAGTATATACAAATTATCTTCATTTCTACTTGGACCCATTCATTGCTGGCAACCAAGTTGGATGGGATTGTATGGCCATCATAGCCCTAAACCTTCGTGGTTACTTGGAAGTCCGCTGGAGACTCAGAGCTGTGCAGCTATCGCTGATCAGTGGGCAAGCATGGAGGTAATGCAATATAGGACTATAAGCAAAATTATTATGATTATTATCATCATCACCATCATCATCATCATCAGCATCACCATCAACATCACCATCGTCATCATCATCATCATCACCATCATCATCATCGCCATCATCATCGCCATCATCATAATAATAATCATCATCATCATCATCGTTATCATCGCTATCATCGTTATCATCGTCAGCATCACCATCGTCATCAACATCACCACCACCATTATCATGATCATCTTCACCACAATCATCATCACCATTGTCATCACCATCATCACCAAAATGAATAGTAAATATACATTAATAAATATATATATATATATAATATTAATTATATAAACCTGAATATCCTTTTTACCAATATATATATATGGATAATAAGATATACTTTGTATTTTGTTGTGTTAGCTGTTAGTAACAACATATCGAGATGACTTTGCATGACTTTGTTCGCTTTCTGAGGAAATGGGTTGACAAGCTTGAGTCTAAGATGACAAAGGCTCAAAAGGCTGCTCTGCCATACAAAGCGGCTGACAGCACTGTAAAGATGGTGAACAAGTACATTGATCGAGAAGGGAACACAAGAGTGTGAGGTGCTTAGGTGTCATCTGAATTTTAGACCAATTCAACAAACAGAACCATGCATGTGATATGATGAAACTTCCTGTTCTTTATTTCTTGGTATAGATTAATAATTATTCCCCTCGCTTGTGCCCAGGAGTGGTGGACCATCCCTTCGGCAATCAGCTGAATATCCTGTTCCATTTGCTGAATGGATCGCAGACCGTCATATCGAATATATGGTTACCTGGCATCATCTTTATAACTACTGGATTCCAGTATCTGTGAACTATATGACACAAGTAGACCAAAACTCAAGCATGATCATCACGTACAGCAGGTTGCTTCTGCATGAGATGTAGCCAGTGACTTCAGCTGAAGGTCCACATTGCCATATATAGTTTGCCAAAATTTGCCAACTGCTGGCAAAGTGTGTTGAAGTCCAACATGGTGCTGTAGTTTGCATGGAAGCCAGGCAAACTGGTGTCGCACTCTCTGTCACAGCTCCTTGATGATGCAACTAGCCAAGGACAATGGGATTCTGCCAGAACTGGATCTGGCTGTGTCGACACAGGAACTAGCATCCATGGTGCCGCTGGTACCCAGGTTGCATTATCTTCAAGGTTGTTCACGTGTATGATATATCGTCATGGATATATATATATATATATATATATATTATTATTATTGTTATCATTATTATTAATATATTCGCTAAAAAGAAATATATATATATATATATATATGTTATATATTTATATATGCCACCTACCCCATATGGGTTATATATATATGTATATACATTATATGCCATATGTGCCCCTGCTCAGGTACCACCATTCGACTGGAAACATGCTCAACTTGACGAGGTGAGACAGTTCTTAATTCAGGAAGCTGCAGCTGGCCGCTTTGTGCCTTCTCCAAATTTAACTTTATGACTATTTGTCAACCCCAAATTGTATAATTAAAGCTCCAGAGTGGTGGGGATGAATCAACCATTTCAAATCCTTTACATTTCTTCAACAATGGATCAGATACTTATAGTTATTGATCATATACTTGTAGTTAAGTGTTGCTGAACATCCCATTTGGCCACCACTGGGGTCCCTGCCTTTGCAATTGCCACCTGTGGACCTGCACACAAGGCCATACTTGGTCACATAGGGGCGCGTGATTTCGCGTGATTTTGCGTGAAAACCTGGAGGGTTCACATGTGAATGTAGGCACCAGGAAATTACATTCATATGAATGTAGGCACCAGGAAATTACATTCACGAGAAAAAGTCACATGTGAAAACACCCCGTGTGATTTTGTGTGATTTTGCGTGATTTTGCGTGATTTTGTGTGATTTGCATTGATGCTCATAGGATTTAGTGGCCCTGGTAGTCAAGCTGACCCCATTTGACTTGCCGTTGCACCTGTTCAGCCATGAGTCAAGAGTCTTTGGGGGCTGATATGACATCAGTGCCTTGGTTTAACCCACCTATTGCTAGCTTACCCATGATTAGATTGATGTCAATGGCCATGTGTCCTGTCACCAGCCTCTACTGTCATTCATTTTTTGGCTAGCCTTGTTTCCTGCTGAGATGATGTAGGTATTTTATCTAAGTTTGGTGCATTGACAGCTCGAACAATGAAAACTAAGGCCATGGAAATGGCCCTTGAAGCTGGTGCGAGGAGAAGGGCATTAGCTCGATTGGCAACTCCACCACCGGCAGCTTCAAAACGTCCGCACAAGAAGAGTCCAACCACTGGGTCTGTGCCTACAGAGACCCCTGACCCCAAACGGCATATGTCTGTAGTGGCAACTGATAGCAACGGTACACCTTCAACAAGTGCAGCTTCAGTGGCTACACCACCCCCGCCAGTCGCCCCAGTTGAATTGTTTGGAGATGATGTCAACCCTGACCCATGTGGCGTTGATATGGTTGTTGATGATACACATATGGATGACTCACCAGGCTGGGTAACAACAAGCAGAGCACACTGCACATGGTTGTAATATGTTAGATACCATGCATGAAAGGATTGTTTTTCCACAGCTTGAATTGCTTATCTCTTGATTGTGCTATGTGGTTGGCTATGGTATTCACTGGGCAGGTGAACATGCAACAGTGCCAGATGCTGGTGCATTGGCTGACGCGGAAACCTTACCAGGGGCCAATGATGATGCCATGCTGACCAATGCAGCATCTTGGCTGCCAAATAATGCGCACCATTTCACATTGTGTCATGGGTTCAAAATGCCTAGAGTGATTTCATATATATATATATATATATATTGAAACAGCTCTTGGAACAATGTTGAAGATGGCACAGGTAGATCACAAATATATGTTAGTGTATACTTGGTCTCACCTGAAGTCCTCTCAGGCTGTGCCCCATCCCCCAGTGCCGCCTCTTCCATCGATGCCATCAAGGGACATGGCCCTGGCTTGTCCGCAGAATGCATCTTGGCAGCACTGTTTGTTTGAATATGGATGGACAACTTTACAGGATTCAACAGAGTTACCCCCTGTTTTGCATATTAGAGAGCCTCTAGTTGTTTATATACCCGATATGCCCTATGCAAATATCTCTAGACTTTATCTCTCTCTATCTTGTATTAGTCCTATCAGCTATCACCTTGTTGCTAATATTGTTCTCTTAATTTATATATTGCATATATATAGTATACTATAGTATATTTTGTTGTACTGTATCTTATGGTACTTTAAATACTTGCTTCGTCGTTGTTTTTGCTGTTGTGAGTGGGATACAGTGATGGTGGGTTTGTCACCATGTGAAGTAACACATGTCTGGTGTCGTTCTTCTGTTGAATCACATCATTCCAAGTGTTCTTACACAAAAGAAAACGTGTTTACATGATCCTCAGTGCACTCCAACACTGGTTGGTGACTGCATATAGCTAGTGGACTTCTCCCTTGCTTAGGTTCAAGAAGCGATGATGCAACTGGTGCAGAATCCAGTGTTTATGGCAAACCCATCGTGTCTTGGAGACTTTCTGCACAACCTTGTGAAAACACAGCATGGGGAATCACCAGTGCCTTCACCACAAGACCCTGGCAAGCAACCTGCTGAGAATGGCTCTGATTCTGGCAAGAGACCTCTTGAGAATGCCAATGGCTTGAAGAGTGGAGGTGATCAGAATGTGGAGGCCTATCGCTGCTTCTGGTCCAAATTCAAACGGCCAGCTGAAGGATGTCCGACCGGTCCTGGAGAAGAAGGGCGTGTGGAAACCACTCCCATCGGAGATGGCAGTGCTGCAGAAGTTGCTGTGCAACCTGTGGTTGCAAAATCTGATGAAGCTGTGGCACCAATTGCGCCGGCTGCTTCAGAGAGTGAAATTCCTGATCCCGTGGGGCCTGCACAGCCACATGCCAAGGTGGAAGCATCTCCCTCTTCTGGTGATGCGACAGGTGCTGAGAAGGATTTGGAAATCATGCTCAGTCCAGGAGATGGAGATGACAAGGTGTCGATTGCAGATGTGAGAGGAGATGGAGATGACAAGGTTCCGATTGAAGATGTGAGCAAGCAGCTGAAGTTCACACCCCAAGCAGCTGATGTTCATGCCTGCCTCCAACGGAAGACAACATTGGATATGGCCAAAACAATGGCTCCTTGTGACATGCCTGGGCACACTGCTGTCGTGATGGATCTGGCAGGTGTTCTTCAAGATGTTTGGATCCCCATGACACCGGAAGCAGCAGTGAAGGCTGGTCTCACACTGAGCCCTTCGGTCAGAACGGTTACACCTACTTCCAGCATGGTGTCTACGGCAAGTTCGAAGGGAGCAGCGACAGCTTCCCCCCATGCAGAGGCGGCACTTGACCTCAAGATTGATGCTGCAGGAAATGTTCAGGTGAGACCTTCGGCATCGGGGGAACCAGCCACTGCTGCCCCACCGGTTGCAACTCCAGCTTCAGTGCCTGCAGCTCCTATGGTTGAAGCTCCAACTCCTGGGACCAGTGAAACTCCAACTCCGGAGACCAGCCATGCTTTGGTCCCAGCTCCTGCAGGTGCTGTCGAGCACCCTCCTTCGGAGAGAACATCAACTGCAGATGATGCAGACGCCCAGGCCAAAGCTGCTCTGAGGAACAGCTACATGAGATTTCACAGATCAGTCACCAGCAACTTGACAAAACAAAATATATTTTCTTATTGCAATGATCGATATTTATGATCATTGCTGGAAATACAACATTCCATGTCCTTGCATGCACCTATGTTTTCATTAATTTAGTTCATCTTTGGTCTGAGGTGAGAAATGTCCACTTGAGATTTCGAACAAGTGGAAGGATATCAAGGCCAAAGGTGCCTTGGATAAATGAATCATATTCACACAGGCAACTGTGTGTCAGCAAAGCTTAGTTGTTTTTGTTTGTGCTTGATTTACATGTTTGCCTTGGTGTTTGATGATGTTGAGGCGGCAAAGCGAGCCACCAGGAACGTTGGCAGCTGTTCGAAGAATTCTGTCAGTGCAACGAGAACTGGAATGACAGTGCCATGTTGGCGTCTTTGCGTGCAGAACGGGACCATCAACGTAGAGGTGAATACACCTTGATGTCCCGTGACGTATCTTGACAGCAGCTATTACATGTATGCATATCTTGGCAGGAAACCGACATATTAGGTTAACTATTCTGATGATACAATCACCTAGCTTAAGATAAATCTTGATTTATGTTACATGTTGAAATTATCTACTATATTGTTTGCTTATATATGTATTCTAATATTCTCTTCCCCGAATGGCATCACTTGCACACCATAAGTGTTGAATGTGTATCTATGTGCGTATGTTTTTTGAGGATCTGCTCTCGAAGTATCATCAAAATGCTCCCTTGGTCGATGGTATCATCAGCTCGAAGGACATTGGCTGTTGTTTGTATGTTTATGGTGTGGGATGCTGTGTTATAAGTTTGGTGTGCTGCGGGAAAAGGCTGGACAGTGGGAGGCGAACCCTGATGCCCCTGTGCCCATCTTAGCTGTCTTGTGAGTACCAGCTTTTGATCAGCCGGCTGTCAACATATATATATATTATACTGAAATTTTGTTGCATTAAAACGAAACGATATACTCTAGAGCTCTAGATTATATAATATATTAAATAATATTATATATATATATATATGTAGAATTTTGTTGTTTTGACAAAGTCTACCCGATGTGCTCGGCGGCTCAGGACCTTAAGATGTATCTATGCTGGAATTCTACATCTGAGTCGTCGTCTACCAGGGTGACCCAATCTGTGGAGATTTCAAAGCAAGCAGGTATCGACAATGCACATGCTGGCAGCATGATGTTCACACCTTAGTGTTTTTTTGGAAAGCTTTTTACAACGTACTGTAAGCAGAAGAATCATTTGTGAACAGGTACTAGTACTTTGTGTTGGTGTTATGGTCTTGCTTGTGCTTAGGGCCAATCCCTTGAACATGGTGCCCAATTCCTTCCAGACACCCACCCTGCTCGATCCAAAAGGGCCTGGTCAACCTGGTAAGCCCCATGGACCTCAGAGAGCAACCCCGAAGCCATCTCCAGCAAGTTCAACTGAATCGAAGAGACCACCAAAGGCAAAAACTTCAGAACAACAAGCAAAGGGTGTTACTTGGTATCATTAACATAAAGTTGACCCAAAGCATCTATCTTTGCAGTGAACACAAAGCTCTACTTAGATATTCAACATTGTATATATATATGGTACAACCTTAGATTCTTATCACATCATGATGAGCAGCACATCATTTCATGATTGCAGTGTTGTCTCAGGCTATGCAACAAGGGTCTGCTATGATTCTGGAGGGAAAGAGCTTCTCGGAATTCAAATAATGGTTCATCACTGTTGCTTAGATCGATGGGGGTTCATGTGTTGTGTTGTGCATGAAGCAATAAGCATTATCCACCACTTGCATCACAACACCCCAAGCATTGTTTGTGTCATCCAAGGTTGGCCCCCTGTTCTTACCAAAGCTGGTGTGTCTGGGTCTGAGGGACCGTGCTTAATGACCATATTGATTTATGTTCTTCAGCCTGTAACGATGAATTGGCCTAGGCCAGAGGCTATGAAGATTGCAACCTTGTCTGATGTCGATAATCACATTCGAACGTTGGAAAGCACACGTGGTGCGTTGGAGGCATGATTGAATAAATGATGTTTTGTTTTGTCTGTTTCAACAAACAGCTTGAGGGAAAACACATATCACTTCATTGGTATGAATTTGTTTTGCTTCACCCTGTGTTGTGGCAGGCTGCACTTGCAGCTGGAAGGGATGGTGACACACTTGTTGAGTTGACCCAAGCACTTGTGGAAGCAATTGCTTCTTACAAAAGTGCTGCTGCGTCTGTTAAGAGCTTGATGCCAAAGGCAAAAGGCAAGGCTAAGGCCAAAGCCAAAGCAGCTGCGGCCCCAGCCATTGACTAAAGTCTCCAAGCTGTGCCTGGCTGGCAGTTGTGAATTTTGAAATTTCGACATTGCGCTTAGATTTCGAGCAGTACCTGTGCATAGACCTGTCTGGGTATGAACCTGGGATGAGGTGTGTTGGGATCACAAAAAAAACACTGCAAGAACCTGTTTTACATATATTATATATTGTTGTTTTTTTACCATATATATATATGTACACAAAAAAACATTGGTAAATGTGTTGAACCTTGTGGCCTTGACCCCGGGAGGGGACTGCTCAATGCATTGTTGCATTGAAACGCAGTGCTGACAGCTTGTGCAGCTAGCTCGATTTGTGCGCTCTAGAGTTCATGTGGCCTCGCAAGACCTGATGCAACATGGTCATGGTAGGAGTGAAAAAACAACTTGGATTCTTGAATGTGCAGTACAATGTGGAACCCATGCGACTAGTGTAGCTGCCACCAACCCATCCTATATATGGATTATCATTTGACTTGTGTGTCTGGCCTCCCAGCTTCCATCGCAGATACCAGCTATGCAGAGCACCTGCTTTCGACGCTTGGTAAGGGAGTGGCTTGGCTTCGATGTAAACAACAAGCTGGTCCCAGGGTATTGAACGAATATATATATATATATGTATAATATATATATTTATATATATATATATATATTATATGTACGTTTAAATATATATATATATGTATATATATATGTACGTATATATATATATATATATATATATATTCTACTAATAGCTATTGTATTTTATCAAGATGCACTGAACTATATATCAGATCACCTTACAAGATAAGTTAATGTAATCAAAGTAGCATACATGTTGGACCATGGCCTCTGGCACATTTGATCTCTCAGGCATCTTCAGCTGCTGGACTTCAAGTTGCTGCGCAAGCATGTGTTGCAGAATCTAGGTCATGCAGCCTTTGTGGGACACCTGAGTGGGGAATTCATATGTACATTGATTGTATAGCAGCTGTTTGGTTTACCTTTACCATGCATCTGTAAATATATTGTTTTATATATGTATATATCAGTTTATAAACGTTGTAATATATATATAAAGATATATTATGCATATCGTTAATATATAAATACTAGTGAAATAAAATATGGGTTTTACGTTTATAGTTCACTGATGTCAGGGATCTTAGATCATGTGGGAACAAAGACACTATATATATATATATATATATATAAATAGAGCAATGTTTCAAGGTCGAACCATTTATGCATATTAGCAAAACATCTATGACTGATATTTAAGATATATATTATTGAGATATGGTAACCAGAGCAAATAAATGGTTCATGAGCATGTACAACATATACACCATGTACAACATGTACAATACACCGAAAGAAATTGAATTGAACATATCCTCAGCTCATGCTATATATAGTTGAACCTGTTGGGATATACAGTTGATGTTAGCTAGCTAGTTTCGGAGAAATGTTTTTCGGAAACCATATCACCTCAAGTTCAAGCTAGGTTTAAAATTATTTTGGAATCTTTTGGATCATGATCGTGATCAGGAAAGCCGTGGCAATTGCAGCGAGCTGACGAAGAAGATTGCCCGCATAGGGACCAGTGGAAAGCATCCTTCAAATGCTGAAAGGGATTTGGTGGCAGCACTTCAGTTGCCGATTGCCACTCGGCTGCCAGTATCGGCGGCATGATCTTGAGCCGTCTTACCCTGGGGGGCTTTTGTGCTCATGTCGCTCCTTCTTCATTTTGTTTGCATTGTCCTTTTCTCACTCGCTGTCTGCAAACCTTGCCAAACTGAAACTTCATCTCGTTGTATTGCATCTTTTGGCCCACTGAGTCGATGTACTTCGTGGAGATCCCGATCAGGGATTTGATGTCTGATGACAAGAAAGCTACAAGCACCATGAGGGTGCCAATGGTGTTGCCACATGAGCTGCTTTGCTATCTTATGGATACTTGGTCTTTCGTCTAATACAGTTTATGTAATGATCCATTTATGGCTACTTCCAACCAGCCATTGCACAATGCAATCAATATAAAACATATACAGCATGCAATATATGGACAAGCTATAATATATTATTAATATTATATATTAGAGGTTTCCCTGATCATATCGATATCTGACCAACTGGAAACTTAACAATTGCCACATCACCCACCAATACCAAATTCGGGACAGCCTTTGATTCTGGAATTTCACCCCTCTGTGTTGCATATTCCTTAGCCGGGACTGCCACCCAAGGACAATGGCAAGATCGCTTGGGAACAGAAGGATATAGCTGAGTTTTGGACCCACTGGCAGGAATTTCAACCGGTTACACATCCAGCATGTCAAGGGAAACAACATCATCCAATTGGGCTATCAGGTGATGATGCTCGATATACACTAGCAGGATCAAAACTCATTGTCATGATGATCAGCATGGTCCTCCAGCATGTTGGAAGTTTCTTTGATGATAGTTTGTGCTAATTTTATTGTGTTTTCCCTTTAGGGTACCTATGTAGGATTTCCTTAGCGAAAAGATCAATACCGATAGAAAAGTTAATGCATGTCCCACCCCATGAACTGTATGAAATATCTACATTGATGGACGACCTGTATGGTGGCTTCAGGTTCTGACCTATCCAGATTCGTATTCTTCTCTTTGCGTCACGAGCTGTCACTGGGGACACGCACTTTGGATCCGGTACTACGGGTGACAGCATGGTCACTAAACGTGACTTGGCAGCATTTGTTAGGCAGTTGGATATTCTGAATCGTGTTGAGCTAAAACAAACATGTTTGCTTATATCTAGATTCCACACCCTGCAGCACCACCTGGAATTTTTGAGCTTGGTTCCCTGACATTTTTCCTGTCGAAAGCGCACAAGGCTGCATATGTTGGACGATGGCCTTCTGTGAAGGAAGATGGATCTTCCCTTGACCTGGAGCGGGCCCGCAAGGGGGGGAGACCATTTCAACATCGCTTTGCACTGGTAGAATGCCGTGGTGACTGGAAATGGCATCGGGAGCTATGGGACTTCAAGCGTCACTACAAAGCGATCGACATATGCCATGCATGTTTTGCCACCAAAAATCATGGACCTTATCAGCATCTTGGATTTAATATATATATATATATGTGTATTTAATATATCGAATCTTATTATATATATAATATAGATTTACTTAATATATTATGTGTACAGGGGTTCTTCATGGGACAAAAACAAGTTGTTGGAAAATGCAAAGGGTTGGTTGAGATCAACAAACTGTAAGGTACACCAAGTTCGAAGAGGCGATCAACTTCCCTCAGATGACTGTGCCACAGTTTTACCTTCGCAGCTTGAAGAACTATGTCAATCCAATCACAGTTCCTCGTCCAACATGTTGTAGACCCTTTGTTACCATTCCTGCCGGCCTATGTTATTAATTATATTGTGATCGACGTCTTTGAGTCATGACATGCATCAGATATCAACAGATATTTTTTTTTTAAAAAAAACATGCACACACAAAATACAAAGCAAAATCCTTTCCCACCAGGTCCTTTCACACTTGTGCCAATCTACAACCTGCTGAGGCTGTCACTGGATTCTCACCGCTGATGGTTCGCATGTGCTGTAGCATGGCTTGAGTTCAGCGAGAACGTGTGGCTAAGTGTGTTTGGCTTTTGCTGGCCTACATGTTGGTATTAGAACAGTTGACTATGTGTATATATATTATACACACAAACATATCTACATATAGTATATATGTAAATATGTGTGTATATATATATTTATATATGTGTTTATAAATATGTTTATGATTGGTTTGTCTCAAGCCCAGGCATGCATACGGTCAATCTTGGAATTCTGCAGTGGGCAAATGCAAGCACGTTCCATCTCTTGAACTCATACAAGGTCTTCAGTGACTTGACAATTAATTATTAGCAACAAGGTTTTCCTGATTTCCACCCCTCAAGCTAGTTTGTTTGTTTGTTTGTTCTGTTGTGTCCCTGTGATGCTACTATATATGTGGAGCATATATGGAACTTAGGTGGTAGCAATTTGAGCGATCAACTGGGGGCCATGACACGTGAGTTCAACCGGTGGTGCCAAGCCAGGAAGATCAGGACGGCATGCTGGCAATCAAAACATGTTTTTTCTTCCTTATGGTGTACTGGAATATGGGGAATATTCAATCAGGCAATAGACCAGATAAAGCTAACATGTACCCTAATACTAGTTGACGGGCCTGATGAATTAAAGCAATCAGTTCTAGCTATTTGTTTGTGAAATGCCCTGTGGAGGCATTACCAACAGCCAATCTGTGCAGCACTTATCGTGGTGAAGGAAGGCGACTACCCGGAGCTTCGCATCAAAGCCTATGCTGGCCGTGTCCTTTTTGCTTTCCTTCAAGATAAGGTTGCATCACTGTTGGCGGCAGAAAGTCAACGTGCCGAAGGACCAGGACCATCGGAAATTCTGCTGCTTGCTCATGGAGCTCTAAGCGCAATTTGCAAGTGGTTTCTGCAGGTAGAAGCTGCGCAACGGTATCTGACTGCCGATGAAGCTTCTCAGATCTACAACACCTCTTTGGAGTTCCTTGCCATGTGCTACAGCTAATATGTTTTTTTCCACCAAGCATGTGGCAGACCAACAAAGCATCCCAAGATCTTACAAGCAATGGGCTGCACAAGTATGTTGTTGATGTCCTTAGGTTTCTCACGCGCTACCGTGCACTGGCGAAGTGGCATCAGCAGCGTGGGATTCTCCAGTGGGCGCTCAAGCCTCGCTTCCATGTGCCTTGATCTTACATATGGGCGTGCTTTGTGGTTCCAATGAAGGTTGTTTGACCACCTTTGGGGAATATTAAGGGAATCTTGAGACACGATGGGTGTGAATTACATCGATATCTGAGGTCTTCTCAGACCTGAACCTTTCGATGCTCCGGACGAGGTACAATTGCAGGTTTTACCACACCTACATGGATGAGGACATGATCGGAACCTGCAAAGGTTTGGCGAAGCGGGTGCACAGGAAGCTCCTTGAGCTCC
>Ga0126342_10003968_pt1 | contig 24892 bp, 17 predicted proteins | sample Cyp1metagenome_FD_92528 | JGI IMG/M metagenome (GOLD analysis project Ga0126342, IMG submission 92528) | Coral microbial communities from Lord Howe Island, Old Settlement Bay, Australia - Cyphastrea 1 metagenome | ecosystem: Host-associated > Invertebrates > Cnidaria > Coral ...
CCGTCGCCATGTGGTCGCCGTGTCGTCGCCATGTCGTCGCAATGCCGTCGCGATGCTGTCACCATGCCATGGGCATGTCGTCGTCATGCCGTCGCCATTTGCACCAACTAAGCTTGCCACAGATCCCCTGGTCCATACTAGAAACCTCTGCCCACAGGCTTCTAGAATCTAGATAAATTATAATATAATATATATATATATATATATATATATATATATTCATACAGTATATCAAACTATATTATATAAATCAAATCAATATTAAATACAGAAAGTGGTACCCATCATATGGGCCATGTCCAAACTGTTCCAAACCGATGACTTCGGGCACACCATCTTCAGAAACTTCATATGGAAACAGACAAAAATAGGTTTGGAAGATCCCCCGCCACTAGTTGGGGATGGGTCAAAACCCTATCCCCCTGTAGTTCACATCAAAATAGCTGGTAAATGGACGTTCATCCCCCTAAAAATGGTATTAATAGGTATTGATCCATAGCCAGTTTTGTTAAAATCTGATAAAAAATAAGGAATCCCATCCCATCGCTTAGCGCCATGGTACCAGTAGCGGTTCGGGACTTCCAAAGCCAGGCCATCCCACGTCTGAATCTGAGTATGACCATTCCAGGAAGTCTAGCCTGTTTGAGTACCACGAAAAAAGTAGAAACCCTAACCATGGTTAGAAACCAAATTAAGCATGGTTAATGTTGGTTAATCATCAACCAAAAAAATGGGTTCCGAAACACATCATTCAGGTGATCGGCACGACTGTTCTCCGGTAATCTCCACCATTCAGGTGCACATGGGATCATCCTTCCAGTGCCCGCTTGCCTTCACAATAGTCCATCAAGAGGCAAAACCTGGCAACGCTTTGTCGATTTTGGCACGGTTGGACATCAAAAAACACCATGAAATCCTGACACATCAAAAAACATCGTCCTTTTTGTTCAGATGTTTCATTTTCATTGGCTAAAACAAGCTTGAAGAAATCAAGCAGCACTTTGGCCAAAACCATGAAATGACAAGTAATGATAAGTATTAAATTTACATTCATTTACCATGAACAACACACTTGAGTGCACCAAACCAATGTAGGCTCATTTCGGGGCTTTCCATACATGCTGGTACCCCAAAAAATGGATGGATATTTTTTTGCATGGACAATTCTATCCCATAGGATCCATCTATGGCATATATGCTAACATTAGGGGTATATTGATGGGATCCATGTTACCATATAGCAGCACCATGGATCCTATGGGTATAAAAATATGAGTGAAATTTAGGGCTACCCCCATGACTTAGGACACCTCCATTTGTGTAAATGACCTCGGCATGCCCTCGCCCCGAGACGCGCCATCCAGAATCGCTGAAACTTTCGCGGTAGCGGACAATGTACCTCGAGAGAAAAAGGGCGATATCGCAATGGCGATGCCTAAATATCACCAAAAACAAGCGACTTGGGGATGATTTCCCTTACCAACCAACATTCTAGTCCCATCACGGTCATTCTAATTCATCTAGAATCATCCAGAATTATCCGTGTATTCAATATATATATATATACAATGATTGACGACTAGTATCAACCATTATCAATATACCACTAGTATTATCCACATCACCGATTCTACTAGAATGTAACATTAGCATAATCCAATAATACATCATACCATGTATTTTTTGTTTAAGCAATATATATAATGTCCAATAATAACTTTTGGGTTTTTTTACTTATTATTAATATACACAATATTTCATATAATGCAATTATTAATTGCATTCTAATGCCATTATTATTGAATTATTATATATTCTTATAATACTCCAATAATAATGGCATTAACGCTGGAGAATCCACTTCGCATTCCCCCCATTCCCCGACGTTGGGGGCTGCGGCTGCTGGAGCCGGGAGGCTAGATGTCGTTTCTTTGGATATTTTTAAGGTAGATGAAAATGTAGATTTATATACAAACATTAGATATACATATGCTTAGTATATGGTAGATTATAGATATATGTAGTATATTATGTATGTGGATACATTTATATACGTAATTCCATTGCATCCCATGAGAATGATAAATATATATAAATATAACATCATATAATTACCCTCTGGTAAATAAACTTGTTGACCCTGAAAATCGCCAATTTTTAATGGAAACTAGTCTTCCAACCCCTATCTGCCAGGGTCAACAAGTTAATTTACCAGAGGGTATAAGTGGCATTTCGGGCGATCCTCCTATTTTTGTTCGTTTGGCTCATCCAGATATATTCACCATTCCAAATTTAAAAAAAAAACTCATGTTTATATACTAGACATTAACCATCTTATATGCGTCAACCAAATATAAAAGTGATATATCACCATATATTAACCATATACTAACCATATACTAACCATATACTAACCATATACAAACCATATATCAACCATGGAGGTGTCCGTTAAATCCCCATGTTTGAGATCATGGATCACCGAGGCCCCGTGCGGATGCTTCAGCGTGCTCAAGAGTTGTCCCTCCGCCAAGGCCTCACGCTGTTCCTGGAGACGAAGTATGGGAATAGGGGCACTAACCCATAGAAATAGATGATTTTCCCAGCTAGAAACCTCCATTTATTTTGGGGATTTTCCATGGCTATGTTAGTCATAACCAGATGTTTATATTCTGGGGTTGTAATATTGTTAATATCATGATCATTGATTAATTGCTTTTCATGAACTTATGCAATGGGATGTAATAGATTTATATTATATATACATAATGGGATTTAGATCATGGGATTTATATATATATATATATATTTATTCAACCATTTACCCTCCAGTAAATTAACTTGTTGACCCTGCCATTCATCAGGGTTGAAAGATTGGTGACACCGTGACACCACTAAAAATTGGAGATGTTCAGGGTCTATGTTAATTTACTGGAGGGTAACAACAAGAACAACAACAGCAGCAGCAGCAACAACAACAACAACAACACCAGCAACAACAACAACACATGTTTTTCGAGATGTTACATGATGCTAGCAATATGATGCAATATGATGAATAACAAAAAGAAAAGAAGAGCCATGAATTGTCGAGTTCTTACCATGATTTTTTATTCTGAAAATGTGGCGATTGAAGCATGAAACATGGTGAGCTTGGCATCAAACATGATGATTAGGTTTAGAGATCAATCACGGGTTAAAGTGTTAAACTGTGGGATTCAAGCAATTGTTTAAGTGGCATTTAGCAGCCATGCAATTGACCTTCGCCGGGGATACCAGGATAATTTTGCGCTTTGGATCTGTTGAGTGACCATAGTTCTGACTATATACCATCTGGTAAACTAACATAACTATATGGGAAATCACGATTTTTAATAGGTAAATCGGTAAATCAACTATAAATGTGCCATTTTCAATAGCTATGTAACAATTTACCAGAGGGTACTTGACTACTACACAGCAACAGGTGTATGCATATTCCACTAAAGAGAGGACTACATAGACCAACATCTCTATGGATGATCTTATAGATCTTGCAAGAATGACTAGATTTCTCAAATATCATCTCTATTTCTGGTTACCTAAGTTGCCCCACAAAATATTGTATCCTATATTCTTATGATATTCCTAATAACGAGCGCCTCATCAACTGTTAATTATAACCCCTATCATCCCCGTTGATCATTTCACCCCACATTTTGTTGGTCAAACCATCCTGTTTGACGGAATGATAGCCGCCACGGCTTTTCGCGCCCACAGAGATTTAGAGCCACAGAAAGATAGGAATTGATAGATGTTGGTACGAAATGCTATGAACAAAAATGAAGAAAATACTAATTGGATCTGATCTGAAGAAAATACTAGTTGAAGGGTGATTTAATGGTGATTTAATAGGATTTATATCATGGGACTCAATGGGAATTACTGATTGGATCTGATTGGTAAATTACTCCTATTGGATCCAATGGACAATTCCATATCTGGTTGATGGTTGACCTACCCCCCTGAAAAATATGAAAGTCACTTGGGGTTATTAGTCCCAACTGAATGGAACAATAAAATTAATCTTCCAAATCACCAACTAGATATTGTTAGACATGGAAACAGGTTATAGTTTCCAGTTTCAGTTGCCAGTTTCAGAACAATGAAACCACCACCCGAGAAGTCTACCCACGTCGCAACCACGTCCCAAGTGTAGGATCTCCTTGGGAGAGGCTTTGCTGATGTCCACCATCTTACACCTCAGCTGTCAGCTCCAAGTGCTAAACTGCGAAACATTTCGAAATCTGTCGACCTAAGAATCTGAAATTTTCTGAAACTCGGGGTACCGGGGATGTTCACCACCAACAAAAAACTATCGCCTTCCCTATGAAAAATATGCCAAAGGTTGGAGAACTTTCTTCCCCTCGCCGAAGCTGCCTGGAGATCGGTGGCCCGGCTAAGGCGCCAACACCATCTGGAGCCCCTCCTTGTTTTTGACCTTGGTGGATAAAACAGATGGCTGTGGCTTGAAATAGGCTAGACCTCCAAACAGAATCTGGTTGGTGGTTGACCTACGTTGACCTACCCCTACCCCTCTGAAAAATATAAGTTCGTCAAATGGGATGATTGTTCCCAATATACGGAAAAATATATAATGTTCCAAACCACCAACCAGGAATTTGTGCTAGTTTAATGGGGAAGATGATCATAAACAAACCACATACTCAACTGGAGGTTTACAGCATTGGGTTTACCACATTTCAAGGGTCGGCATGCCCAACAATCCCTCTTACTGTACATTCTTCCTAGCCATTGATCAATTAAGAACTACTCGTTCAAATTAAGAATAAAGTGACGGGTAGAAATAGATGGGACAAACTCCATGGTTGTTTCCTATTTTTGTCTTTCAAACATAGGCCTAGAATCACAAAGATAGAAGCTTTCCCAAGTATGTACAAATACAGAAGTGCACATGCGATCCGCTTGCGATCCGCTTGACAAGGCAGAAACACTACAACTTGGATGATCATCACAAGTTACCTCTCCCAAATTCTGAGTTTACACCACTGAGTTTCCCAAATGTAATGCCTTGACCCAACGAATCACCTTATCCTCCAAGGTCATACAAGACAGAATGGCAGTTTACCACCGGACTCAAGCCCGAGAACTGACAGGAAACATCCTGGGATAGTAGATCGAATTCAAAGTTGGACATCCCCAGTTGGTCAAGATTTCTTATTCCCAAAAATAACCACAATGTGGGGCCCCACAGTTATAAGATGGTTTATAAACCCCATTAACTATAGTTATAGGTACCATAAACCCTAGTTATTGGAGTTATAAACCAACTTAGCTATCTAGGGGGCCCCACTTTGCAGAGTCCCCCTTCTGGTAGAAATTTCATTGAAGATGGGCCAACAAAAATAATTATAAATCATCCCCGTAGATTCCCCATTCGGAAAATAAGCTCAGTTGATCGTCGACTCAGCAAACCTTGATGGAGTCAAAAAACATGTTTGAACGCATCACCAAGATGGTTTCGGTGATTTTTCTTCTCTTCCCCAAGCATATTCAACATAAGATACCCCCAGTGACCCCAATTCATGAAAACAAATACTACGGTTACCGAGGTGTCCATTTGGGCCATTCAATCTGATATCGGGGAATGGGATTGTCATGTCACTAGTTGGTTGATAGGTTTCCCTACTATGAATTGGTTCGCAATCCGCAACAACCCAAGCAGTATAACTCAATGAAAATCTTAGATACCCTGCAACCAAAAAAAATCCGAGCTGGTGAGCGGAGATAATCCCTTTGATACCAAAAGACAAAAACATGAGTTTGTACCCATCCAGTTGATTGACCTAGTTACTCCCTATAATGACCAATCAACACTGGTATGTTTAATGGACCAGATGTGCACCGAAAGACGCATTTCCACGACTTGGAGATACTTGGAGCCCCCGGCAAGGACAGCTTTGCCGAAGGCGCCCTCACCTTTTTTTTTTCGGAAGGCGCCATGTTTTCATATGTTTTCTGGTTGCTTTTAAAAATCCCCCCCCAAAAAATGGGGGAAACCAAGCAATCATCAAACATCCGTGATCTGATACACGAAGTGTGATATCAATTTATGGATATTCACCCTAGTAATATATGGATATTCATAAATTGGAGAAACAATCCTTTGGATATATACCCGGACCCTCTGGAGAAACACCCATGTCCAACCTCCAACGACTGTTGAGTCGTTGAGTTTCCATGATGCAAAAGAGTTTACCCAAACAACAAGGAAAAAAAAGAGATTGGAGGACACGACAAAATTATAAGAGAGGATATCATGTTTCCCCTGTGTTTGTTTGGCAAAAAAAATATGCGGTATACCAGTTGGCATGGGCATATCACCAATAACTATCAGCAAATCAAAAACCAATCATGGAACATGACTGGCACGAATAGGCAACAGTCGTGATCTCATGCAAACACTGGGGTATGGTGGCTCAAAATGAGTACCAACATCACCACAAAACCGATTCTAACGCGACACTCACTTTGAGATAACTACCCCAACATGGTAAGCTGGCTACGCCACCATGGTAAACAAAATGATAAACAACGGATGAACATTCAAGAAAAAACATGATGTCAGAGACTACAGCATGAGTCGTTTCTTGATGTTTCTGACCTTAGGTCATCTTAGGTCTAACATTAAGTCTAACAATCAGTCTGGTGTCTCAAGAACTATCAGTCGGATGTCTTAATACATCAATGTTAATCATTTGATACATAGGACGTCATCTGATGCACCATTTTCGTCTAATTTTCGTCAACCCCCCGCAGGCCAGGCCTATTTTCTTTAGTTCTGTGAAGCCTTTTCTCTTCCACATTGCCGCGACCTGGGGACGGTGTCCATGTCCTGAAATGAAAAACCTGGGTTCTTAAGTTATGGGGGATCCACAAGTCACCATGGTTCTTTCAATACTCACATGGCAGTGTGTCAAAACCTTGTACCCCTGTAGTTCACATCAAAATAGCTGGTAAATGGATGTTCATTCCACTAAAAATGGTATTAATAGGTATTGACCCATCCCCACATAGTGTAAGTTTGGATGATTTGGGAGTGCCCACATTTGTGGAAACCTCCATCTGATTTCTCAGCAAATTTCGGAATAGTCCCGTAATGATAAGCCCATTTTTCTAATAAACCACATAAACCTGCTGTTCATTGGCGGAGTATCATTTTTGCAGCAAAAGAACTCACTATCTGGGGGATGCCACATAATTGAACGGTTTTTTCATCCGGTGTCGACAATACTCTTAATAGCATTAAATGCGTGCAAAAAACATCCAATAGCTGGCTACCTAATTTATGAATATATAGGTCAAATACGTTCCAATCTGAAAAAAGTAGTGTTAGTAGTAGTAGTAGTAGTAGTAGTACTAGTACTAGTAGTAGTAGTAGTAGTACTAGTACTAGTAGTAGTAGTAGTAGTAGCAGCAGTAGCAGTAGCAGTAGCAGTAGCAGTAGTAGTAGTAGGAGGAGGAATAGTAGTAGGTTGTTGTAGTGCAGTAGCCGTTCGAAGGACTTTATGCACGAAGTAGAGGAGAATCTACATTTCCTGCCGTCGCCGTTCAGCAAGACAGCGGTTGGTCTCTCCAAAGTGCTCGGCAATGAATTGGTTGAATGCGTGCGAACGCATAGGATCCGCCCATCCCAGACATCTCTGCAGCGGGGCTTCGATAGTATTTGAAAAATGAGAAGAGGATTATGTAATTGGAAAACACATTTCCGCGATTCCCCCAGAGCAACCATCATCATGAAGTCACCCAGCTTTCTAAGTGCCTCTTACATGGTTTTACCCCTTCACCTGACCTAAGCCCCCGGTTTTTCTGGTGAAATCCCCATGTCTGTTTTCAAGTCAGCGCCCCAAGTGCCCACTGGCTTGATGAAATTCCAATGTGTTTCCCCTTCTGAAGCCTTTGCTGGTCTAAAACCCCATTGTTTGCTATTTAACCCACCTATTTGTTGGCTGAATCTCATATTTTTTCCTTTCTCAAGCCATCAGTCTTTTGTTGGATTTACCACCATTAAAACCATTCTATATATACATATATCTGGGTAATTTATAATATTTCACTAACCTGAAATAAGGCTTCCCCTTACTAACAGTGATTCCAGTGAGGTCGCAGTGAGGTCGTTATAAATTACCCAGGTATATTATATATATATACGGCAAATGCCTGGGTTTTGCCCGGACCCGCAATGACGACAGGCGACGCATCATCATCATCATCATCATCATCATCAGAATAAAACCCTTATTGAAGATCTTCAATGAATGTAGAAGTTTAACGAGGTGGGGAGAATTAAACCCTTATTGATGATCTTCAATGAATGTAGAAGTTTAACGGGGGTGGGAGAATTAAACCCTTATTGAAGATCTTCAGTGAATGTAGAAGTTTAACGGGGCTGGGAGAATTAAACCATTATTGAAGATCTTCAATGACTGTAAAATTTAACGGGGTTGGGAGAATTAAACCCTTATTGAAGATCTTCAATGAATGTAGAAGTTTAACGGGGGTGGGAGAATTAAACCCTTATTGAAGATCTTCAATGAATGTAAGCTTTAACGGGGGTGGGAGTTTAATATTCCCTAGTACCTTGGTTGATCTTCCCAATCGAATGTAAAGTTTAACGGGGGTGGGATTTTTTATATTCCCTAGTACCTTTGTTGGTTTTTTCCCATAGGAATTTAAGGTTTAACGGGAGTAACTGTTTAATATTCCTAGTACCTTTGTTGATCTTCCCAATTGAATGTAAAGTTTAATATTCCCTAGTACCTTTGTTGTTTTCCCCATAGGAATTTAGGGTTTAACGGGGTGGGAGTTTAATATTCCCTAGTACCTTCCCATAGGAATTTTGTGAAATTGCATCAGCATTTGTTTGGGAATGGGAAACCTCTACGCTGCAACGCCTGGGCAAAACCCAGGCGTTGCGCGTATATATATATATGCGGACGTTTCCTAAAATGGTATCTCCAAATAACCATTGGTTTCAATACTAAGTCACGGTCAAATCTTGGATGATTCTATTTGATATTGAAATCCCAAGCTTAATTCCCTTACTTTTCCGTGGACCATGTGAGGAGTGTTCCAAATCCTTCTGTCATTCCACTATACTTGGTTCAGAACGGGATTCCCTTATTATCTTATTGAATGAAAAATAATCCCCAGTATATGAAGGGTAGTACTGTAATGTAGGTGAAACAATAATAAACCATCCATTCTGGAATGGTAAGCATACCACCTATTTATGGTGATTTGGGGGATGGTTTACTGTTGTACCCACATTACAGGCAATATAATCCCCAAACTAATCATCAACTATTATCTTATTGGATTACTATAATCCCCAGATATCCCCAGTCTATAAAGGGTAGTTTCCGATCCCCGAACTAATCATCAACCATCATTTATCAGTTATATCAACTTATATTTCCCATAGTTTGATGGTTAAAACAGTTAAAACTCCTATTACCATCTGGTTATTTAACAGTTCGCCATGGAAAATCATCATTTTTAAGAACGGTAAACCATCTATTTCTATGGGCCATCTATACCATGGCTATGTTAGTCATAACCAGAGGGTAAATGACGATATTCATCAACCAGGGGTGAATCGCAGCCACAAAATATTCCTATAGAAAATTCTGGGATCCCGAAACATCCAGATGTGGCGGCATCGCTGTCTCTTTTCCGCCTCGGTTTTTTTTTCGATGTCTTGAGGCAGTCTGAATTTTGGACCAGGGCTCCAGGTTTTACCTTTGGAAAATGGGGATTTAACCATGGAAAATTAGGGGATTTAAGTGGGGAAAACTATGGGAATTCACCATGGAAATTTAGACGATTCAAGTGGGGGAAAATATGGAGAGTTTTGACCCGAAGAAATGCGGAGATCAAACGGGCAAAATGAGATTTCATTGGGCAAACTATGGGACTACGAGATGATTTTTGGTTCATTGTGATCTTTTTCTTCTCATCTACCCGGCCTGGTATACAAAAAACAAATGGAAAGATCCACCATGCTAAGGGTAAATCCACTATTTCTATGGAAAGATCCACCATTTTCTAGCTGGGTAAATCCACTATTTCGACTGGGCCATGGCTTCAATAGCAAACTGTTGACATAACCAGAGGGTAGTCGCTTCAAAGATGTATCGATTCACCATGGCTATATATAATGGATTTAACCATGGCTTTAACCATGGCTTTATATATAATTTAACCATGGATTCACCATATCATATCCATATAATTATTATAATGGATATCATAACCATGGCTTTAACCTTGAAAAACGTATATATCATTCGATGCATCGATTCTCTTCCAACATGGTTATCTCCAGTAATTTGACATAGCGAACCAAGGCACAAATGGCCCATAGATGAGTTGCCTCCTGCAAATAGTGATTTGCCATAGCTCTGTTAAAATTACCAGAGGCTACATTGGGATATCCTGATATTAGAAATTGCATATATTATGCTTATGTTGAAGTTATGAACGAAAATGGGATAATTAATATTAATTAATACTATACATACTTGGTGGATCATCTCACTTACTGGTGATAACCCAAGCTATAAGTGGATTATACCCGACAAACATCCCACTTGAAAAAGCAGACATGTCTGAGACCAACTTAGGATTGGGATGATCCACCCAGTAATATAGTTCCATTTATTTCATCCAAAGGTTACCCCCTGGTAAACTAACAGTTTGCTATTGAACATGGCCATTTATAGTGAGTTTTCCCATTAAACATGGTGATTTTCCATAGTTATGTTAAATTACCAGAGGGTATATTGGGATATACCCGGCCTGGTAAACGTTTACAGTTTGCGAACTGGAGATATCCACCCATTTTTCAGTTCGGTAAATCAACGATTTCGATTGGGGCAATGTGAAAAATAGCTATGTAACAAATTACCAGAGGGTTAAATCATATTTGACACCCATCATCATCATGGATAATAGACCATTATGTACACTCTGGTATTTCAACACAACTATTGTATATCACCATGATTCATGATATACTCCCTTTTTTCAAGACAACCCCATGACCCCATGACCAACTCTGGGACTTCCGACGGGAACCTCGGTCTTTTGTCCGGCTTCGTTCTCGCTTTTCTTGGGCCAAGCGCTGCAGGCATCAGCGGACGACCATTTTCTTAAGAGCAGTAAGCGCCAACGTATCACGAAGATTTTTTCTAAGTTAAGTAATGTACTGAAGTATATATATATAGATACACTATCATATACTTATTTATAGTAATGAACGTTTATCTCACAAGTAGTTGGCCGGGTAGGCAACCAAGTCACTTAGATCAACCAACATCACGCATCTTCCATGACTCAGTACATACAGCTCGTCCCTCACACACACACTCTCTCTTTCTCTCTCTTTCTTTCTCAGCACCTTTTGAAATCTTCATCAAACACATCTGGTTGGTGGTTTCAATTCCCCTGAAAAATATTAGTCAGCTGGGATGACTATCCCATATATTATGGAAAATAAAAAATGTTCCAAACCACCAACCAGACAGTATAACTGATTAGGATTCCTCATGGCTATGGAATTTCTTAGTATCATGGGTATGGCATACCCAGAGGTGGAAAAATAGAAATGAGGGAAAGCCCAGCGAGCGGTTGAACATTTCTTAGCAAGTGTTGCTTAAACAATTTCCTTCAGCTGGTTTGTCTACAGTATATATCATTATATATATATACAGTATATATGTATACACATTTTTTAATTATATACTGAGATTCCATATTTGGTTGCTCGAATCACGACTTGTTTGTTGACTTGAAAAATGACTTTATCATGATTGTACCCCAGTTTCAAAGGGTTATATCTGCATGTTTACAGTCTAAAATCATTCCGAATTCATGACCCAACTTGTCCTTTTCTCTCGCGCAACTCGATCCACCAGCGCAACTCGGGGTACTAACTCGAAGGTTTCAGAAGGCCAGGATGAAACATGTCGATAAAAAAAATGTAAATTATTTTTATAATTCATATTACCCTCTGGTTATTTAACATAGCCATGGAAAATGGCCCATAGAAATAGATGGTTTACCGTTCTTAATAGCATGGTGGATCTTTCCATGGCTATTGCTGTTAGTCATAACCAGATGGTAATTCTACCTGTAGTATCTATTGAATATTCCCTATCTGAAGATACAACCTTCACCATCGCTGGTGACTGGCGTCTCACCCTACCATAAGCCAGGGATGATCCCAAATAATCCCCTGACCGAAATCCACATCAAAAATGGCTTCGTTCTGGGTAAAAAGTGCCAAATTATGGTGAACATATCCCGTGAAACTAGATTTTTTACGCCATGCTAAGGATTATTCGGAAATTATTCGTCCAAAAGTTGCCATCGTTATGGTTTGAGGTCGTCTTTTTCTGTGCTTTTGAGGGTTTACCATTGACCCATTGCCATATCATCACAGCATCAGAGAAACCCGTCGATTGACGGCAGCAAAAAACAACGACGGAGCTGGCAGAAACGACGCGACGGTCTTTTTGACGGTGCGGAAAACCGTGATTTCAATGCCTGGATGATCACGACGTAAGGAACCAATCAGAACAAACAAATGGCCACAGCTATGGCCATTTATTAGTTATAACTGGTTACACATGGGATTACACATTCCATAAATATCCATAAATTGGATTGTTAGTACTTAAAACTGGTAGAGGACCATAACTATAGTAGGAAATGACGGAAATGAAGTGATCAGATTTTTGCCGATTGCCCTCTTGTCATGGAAAACGTTTTGCGAACTGGAAAATCACCCTGTTAGGTAAATCATCGTAAAATATAATAATTATCTATTTCTATGGTTCATCTTCCATAGCTATGCCAAATAACCAGAGGCTACGTGGTTATTTGTTGCTCCCCTGAATGTCTATACTTGGGACCATCATTTAAGATGCCGTCACAACTTTGGAACAGGAATTGAACACAGATAGAGCAACCACAAGTTGTGAACCAGGCGTTTTGGCGACGCCAAACTTTGCTTTGACCGCTTTACACATATTTCATTCGGGATTGTTTTGGTAGTTTCAAAAAAAAATAGAGGGACAATGACAGAACACACATAGATATTATATAAGAATATATTCATAGTTGTTGAAGTTCCACTTGCTGTACATTCGAATGACATCTTAAAGTTCCAATAAATACTAGTTACTAGGAACATATCAATTCCATTCGTCCTTGAAGTTGTGGAGAAAATCCGGTTCACCTTGGACTCACAAAGTGGATCAAATCTCCCTCCGTGAATTGAAAAAGGTGGATATAAATATAACGTAGGTAAAACAATCATGAACCATCCCTCAGTCATCACCATTTTTATAGGTGTTTGATGGTGTTTGTTTAATCATTCCTAGTGGGTGGTGCAAATGACATTGTTTCACCTACATGATTCACCCGTCTTTGGACGAAGGCGCGTCTGGGACTAAACTCGCCGCGTCCACAGGGTGTTAGGATCAAAAAAGGTCTCCAAAACTCGCCGTGATTTCGCAAAAAAAAATGGGTTTTGATTGGTGTGGTGAAAAACACACCATCCTGAAGAAAAACCATCAAAAACCATCTAGCCTCTGATCAACCAAAACACCTGGAAATCCGTGGGTATTTTCCGTTGATCATTCGACGGACGGCGGACTTTCACGGATTTTCCTGGTGTATTGCAGTTCACTGGAGATCAAAGTTTGACATGGAAAAACGTCCGCCTTCAGTGCGGAAACTCTTGTGGGGAGGTACATGGTGCCGACCACCTGAATAGGCCAGTTGGTTTACAACTCCAATAGGATTATCCCCCACTATGAATGGAGGTTTGAATGGAAAAATCTCATCAAACTATATTTCCATGGCGTTTTCCAGCAAACCATCTGTGATGATCAACAAATCTATAACAGTTGAATGGCTGCACAAAGCAACCACTTTCCGGTCCCCACTTTCTACATCACCTTCTTGATCCCCATGTTTCTTACTGGGTACCCAAGATTACATATTTCCACTCTAACCCCCCCCAAAAAAAAGGCAGATAAAATCCGTTTCTAAAATGGTAGTCAATTTATGTCAACTTAACCTTTTCCATCTTTGGTTGCTATATATATATATATTATATACATGGTTTTGGCCGCAGATCCTTTCAGAAACACCCGGTGCTCGCGTCATGGCAGGGGCACAGGAACAGTTCGTCACTGAGATTGGAAATCCTACTGGAACTCCAGGATGTCTATGCAGATTCAAAATGTCGATGGGCTATCCCCTGGCAAAACACAGCAAACTTGAAACACAATGGCCCAGTCGAAATACTTGATTTACCTTTAAGTCAAATTCTGATTTTCCAGTTCGCAAACTCTTGGTTTACCGGGTTTACTGGGTAAAGATGCAGTCAATGGCATGATCTTTGTCCTGGCCCCTCTGATAAGTGGCGCCGCGTCTCAAGAGGAGGAACTCCCAGTCACCCAGTCAGAGTTTCAAATACCAACATCAGCAACCAGTAGTAGAAAGTAAAATCATCCTAAAATATTTTTTGGGGTTCTAACTTTTTCATGGTTCCTATATATATATAATATATAAGTATCAACTGTGAGTACACCAATCCGGTCCCTCGCACATGAAATGTCCCGATCTTGCCCCATATGGGCCCCCCAATTCATGATTTCAGGCTTTAAAGCAGGAGGTTGGTATTATATTTTCATATGAGACAAAAGAAAAATGTGTGGCTTCAGGAGTGACTGGGGCCCGTGTTTTTTTTCGCTTGAGACTGACCCTTCACATCCGTCCTATCCCCATTACGGATCCAGTTTCAACGGATGAACTTGGTAACTTCACACCGCAAGTCGGCACGGAACGTGGAACGTGGCAGCTGGGAGATCTACGCGTTTTTGATCGTTTTTTCCCGGCAACACTATAAGTTTGGATTTGCTTAAGGAACCCCTCCATTTTTCTTTTTTAACTAATTCCCGATATAGATTCCTAATGTCTAGTGGAGTTCCCATTGGGAAAATGCAAGCAATCATCGACAAAACCCAAATCCAGGTACGTGGAAACTGCTGAAACCACAAGTTCGATGTGCATCCCACTTAGTGATAACCCATAGCTGGGGTATGACATGGTTATTCTCCAGCTACAGTACGTGCTGGAATACACCAGCCTTAACCGTTGGTGGTTGACACAAAGCATTTGGTTCCAACTTTCGATTACACCAACATTTACCATTCCAATGACACTGTATCTATACTCACCACACCACTTCTGCAAATATGATATGCGCCACGGTCGTTAAATTTATGGTTTCTGTCAAGTGCGTCATCAAATAAGTGAGTCCCCTCTCGTATACATGTGTATATATATATATGGACAGACATACAAATATATATATACTGTATATATATAAATAAATGTGTATATATATATATAAATAAATAAATATGGGGGTTGTTCGAAATCCTGATTAGATTATCATATGATTCAAGGCCTTGCGCTTCGCCCTTGCACGCTCTCTTGAGCGCCGTTGTGGGTACACAGGCTACTGGATCTTGCCCCCAGATGTGGCTGAAACTCCTCGACGACTTGATACATTTAAATGATATACCATTTAGTCACCATTGAAGTGTATCAAAAAGTCAGCATTTATCCAGATTATCCAGGATTCATTGGTGAAATCACATGTTTTCATGATTTTTCAATGTTTGTGCTGGGGTAAACTAACATTTGGGAAATGGATGGAAATGGATGAAAATGGCATCATTATAAAATACCACAAAATACCCATATGCTCCATGGTGCTGGAATATTGACCTACATGTTCTCGCTATTTTGGGGGGGTTAATGTAGGTAAATATTCCATGCATCTGGGATATTCCGAGCTATTGTTGGATGAGTTCCCACATCGCTGTAGCATCGCAACTCCCAACGCCCACTGCCGTGCCCGGTGCGAAGGGCTTTGTACAAAGGTCGCCGACCAAGGCGCAACGTCGACTTGCGCCGTTGCTGGCAACATGTGGCCTGCGGCGATACAGCAAGGTGGTCCACTTTTGTTGGGTTGGTGTATATAACTCCGGGCAAATCAGAAGAATTCATTGGAAAACTGAGAAATGCACCTTAAATAATGATAAATAATGCACATGTTGGGAGAATCCTACCCGAAACAAACCATGATGGTTGAAACCACTCAGAATCCTCCATAAACTGAAGCCCGAGCAGCACCTCAGTTTGCATCGAAGAAGGCTATAGCTTCCTGACACGAACGTCTCGTGTTGGGTCGGACCGCATTTCTGGTGAATGCTGAAGGATGTTTAGTTCGAATACTTACTTACATTTGAGATGAATATAGGAGGTCAATGTAAAGGTAACCATTCCAGCACCATGGAGCATCTGGGGTGCATATATTGAATGATTCTGTTCTGATTCTTCATGATTTTCGACTCAGAAAATGCTACAACTTCATGAACTATGCATAGCCGATGTTTTTCATTGACACATCCGATAAATCGGTGATGTTTGCTCACCATGACTGTGGGAATATCAAGCGCACAGGGGCAGCACGGCAAACATGGCCAAAATCGTTGATGCAAAAATTAAAAAAAAGCGATGTTGACCCCTGAGGCGGAAGGTTTGATCAGTTTGAAGTATCAAGATTTTTCAGACTGTCCTGAACAAATATATCAAGATTTGGGAAACTAAGTCAAGTTACCAAGTTACCGAGTTTCTCATTTTATTATGCGCGGCTACCGAAAATCAATGATGATGAATCACAGAGTTTGAGTTTGATAGATGTTTTGGGGGTCCCCTGTTGGTTTTCCATGCTTGACCCCATACAAAAATATCACCCCCATGCATCTTAGAGCGTGGGTCAAGTTTTATATAATTCACAATAGCAACTGACCAAACAAGCTGGATCAGTGCTAAACCATCCAAATTTGAGGGGTGGGCAACTATTTAGACCCACAAATGGATAAGCGTGGTTTCTCAACCTGAATTCCCATGGTCTTTTGATGTGTTTTGTTCATCCCATCAATGCCTGAATCATGGATCCCACACGGATGTCAACGTGGAAAATCTCAAGACAACGCAATCGATTTGTTTTGGTTACCCTCTGGTTATTTAACATAGCCATGGTACATGGCCCTAATCGAAATAGATGGGAAAAACCGAACTCAAAAATGGGATTTTCCATGGCGAGCTGTTAGTCATAACCAGATGGTATAACACACAATATGTACCCTCTGGTAATTTCTAACAGTTTGCTTTTGAAAATGGCCATTTATAGTGGATTTTCCCATGAAAAATGGTGATTTTCCATAGTTATGTTGAATTACCAGAGGGTAACACACAATATGCAATCGAGGCTTTCCCATTTAACAAAACTAATCCAATGATATCCGTAGATTATGTGAAGCATATGTCTACGGTACAATCAACTGTATTCCCATAGTATTGATGGGTTGAAACAAAATATAACTTCCGGGATACAGTTGATGATATAAATGGTGTAAATTAACTTCCGAGACGAACAAAACAAAATCCTTCAATCTCCCTCGAAAAAAACCGTCTGGATTTTTTTTGGAGTCATCTCCAAGGGGAAAAATCCATCATCAACTCAGCTCCAAGTTACAAAAAAGCTAGATTTTCCACTCCAAGTGACAAAAAATTGATCTATTCAGCTGATGTACCAATGTAGCACCATTAAAATATCATTAAATTTATGATCTACCATATTTTTATGATATTTTACCACAGATCTATGGTAGATCTACTGATTTATTTGATCACCACCATATCGACTCGGCAAATCCAGAAAAGATCCTACCCATGACGGATCCATGGTGCTGGTATATTAATGCTAACATGACTGGGGTATATTGATGGGATCCATGGAGCACCATATATAGCAGCACCATGGATCCTATGGGCTATGAAAAAAACCGTGGAAAAAACCTAAGAAAAACATGAACGAAACATGTAAAAAACAAAACATGGTGGTGTCTGAAAATAGTGTACCCCTAAACCCAATGGTTTTGCTGATCATTATCCCGTTTTTAAATGGCTAGTTCATTGGGAATATTAACCCAACATTTTCAGACAAACCCAAATGGTGGTGTCCAATGTTTACCCTCTGGTAAACTAACATAGCTATTGAAAATGGCCATTTATAGTGGATTTTCCCATTAAAAATGGTGATTTTCCATAGTTATGTTAAATTACCAGAGGGTATAAAATAGCAAAGCGTATATAAAAAAAACATCACCAGCCTCCCAAAGCTCTGGTGGGAAGCGACTCGCAAAGGTTGGCAGGCCCGGCACCTCCAAATGATTTTGTCGGACGGCGCTCGGACTGAAAATCAGGGGGCCATGACTTACCCTCTGGTAATTTCTAACAGTTTGCTATTGAAAATGGCCATTTAGTTGATTTAGCCATCAAAAATTGTGATTTTCCATGGTTTTTTGTATGTTTACCAGACGGTAACAATGGAAAATATGAGATGTTCATGGATCATGGCTATCTGAGAGGGGATTTGCCCTGACAAACATACTTGAACTGAATTTACAACCATCAAAAGTTGGATTTTTGGACAAGTTCAACATGAAAAATTGGATTTAAGCTCTGGATAATTTTATTCTAACCAACCATGGAAAGGTGGATTTTACCGTACCCCCAAATTATGACGATTTCGATAGGAGATATCATGTTCCAAATCATGGCATATTGGGAAATACAAGGAATTTAGTGGCATTCAATGAAATTCTAAGCAATCATAACTGGAAGATGTACGACCAACAATAGATAAACACTTTTGGAGAAAAACACGTCTCGGAAGACCAACATTAATGCTGATCTAAACTCAGCTGACATGGGGATTTGACTGCAATCTAGTCAACGGCCATTTCAGGAACCTAAATTGGAGGTACCTACCATATATAAGGGCTATGTAAGGCCTATGTAAGGGGATATACCCCCAGAATATGGCCTTATATGGTACAGTACCTCCATTTTAGGATCCTGGAATGACCATTGATCTAGTTAAACATTATGATTCATTCGAAGTAAACTAGTACGGGCCGTACCCCATCAAACTACTGTCCTTAGGGAAAGGTCAGGCGGGCTACGATGCAACTATGGCTATTTGGGATGTCCAAAAGAATCAATGGTTCTGGGAAAGGAATACTGAAAAAAAATGTGTCAAAAGTGGTGAACTGGCTACACTTAAATAGTTGTAGTTAATACTTAATATCAGTTAACCATGGGTTAATTATGGTTAATTAATACTTAAATGATTATAGTTAATACTTAATTAAACGTGCTTTTTTTTGTTAACTGTTATCCCAATATAAACACTGGAATTCACTGGCTATAAATATATGTGTACATTCATGGAATCATCCCAGTGAATTCCTGGTTGAAAAAAGGCTCAGCCCCTCGCCTGGTTCAAGGCCTGGTTCACCTGGATTTGAAAAATTCGAACAGTTTCGAAAATAAAAACCGGGTATTTGTACACCAAAGATACCTGTTAAATCTTCCCAATCATGGGTCAAAACAATATATAATGCTGTAATATAAGCATATAAATACCATAAATAACATAAATACCATATATTAACGTTTCTTGATAGACACCCACTGGCCGCCAGATTAAACCCATAATGGGTAAACGTTTACCGCGTCCAATCAATTTTTGACTTTTGTGACTCCATTGATCTCGGTAAATGGGGATAATTCCCCTTACTAATCATCATTCCAGGGTTCGGGAGAACAATGAGGTCGTTATGATTTAGCAAGATTATACATTATATCCCATAATATTCCCATTGTACCACTACATTGTCTCATTAATCCCCATTGATCCCCATTCATCAGTATAAAACGCCTAATATAGTGTTCATGACTCAATTGATCTCCACTTCGACATACTTAGATACACCCAAACCGCGGCCTCCTCTCCACCCTGAAGATTCATCTGACTCGCCAAATAGCTGCGAACCAGCGACATGTTCATCTCAGACCTCCACAACGTTCTAAAACCACGAGGGTGGAGGGTTCAATGCGAACAAAGGTGGGGGTACTGTCAATCTATTGAAATCGAGTGACAAGTCAGATTGGAAATTTGAAGATATCAAGAATTTGGAGTTTTGTTTTAGCGATTTGGCTGTGGGGTGGCCTTGCGATAGAACTATGGCACTGACAGTAGAAGTCTAGCATGCGCGCTCGCGGATGAGCCCCAGGTTATGGCATGGTCTCGTATCATTTCGGTCATGGCCTTCAAAACAAAATCGGTCATGGCCCCAAGAAAAAATAAAGTTTTTTGTGAATTCTCCCAAAAAATCATTGGGATAAACACCCACTTCCGCATCTTTTTTGGGAGGTACCCAATTCCAAGATGGAAAACATTGAGACCTTCTGGGTAGTTGAACTACGTGGGGAAGATATGTGTTTAATCGTCTTTGGACATCCTGGGGATTGTACCATGTTGTGCCCATACTTCCTAGATATGACCTGACACGTAGCAGCAACCAACACCCTAAAGCTGCACGCCCAAGACGAAAGCCTACATTCTCAGAGTGAAACTAGGGGAGATCAGTCAGCAGAGTCATCAAATATGTAATATCGATCAATATTGGTCAATAAACTGTGGATACCCTCTGGTAAACATACAAAAAACTGTGGAAAATCACCATTTTGAATTTGGGAATACTCACTATTTCTATGGCCATATAGCTATGTCAGCTATGTAACAAATTACCAGAGGGTATGCAAATATTGGTCAATCAAATGTGGATCTAACCTGGGTTTGTCTTAAAATATGCTACCCCAAATCCCAAATCCACGAGTCGTCGTTCGCCCATGGGAAATTTCGCCAATGGCGAATGGGAAGCCCATCTTGATAACCCTTGGCCATGGTGGAACGTTGGATTGCATAATTATAGCATATTATAGCTATATACATACAATCCAACTATATTATTCCATTACATCCCTATGGATCATATCATATGATTCCATGATAGGTAATGGTTAGTTGGATGATTTCCCTATGCTTAGAGATGGGATGGGAATAATATGCAATAATATAAATCCACCTAACCATATTACCGTATTCATTACATATATATATACAGTATATTATATATACCCATGGATTCCCATGATTCATGTTACATAAATGATTCATGTAAATCCATCAAATCAATCATAAATTATACATGATTCATACATGATGGATTTATTCATACATGTTCATTATAACTCATAAATTCATACATAATCCAACATGATTCCATCATAGATTATGTTTGGATTCCCCAAGCCGCTGGAAAAACTCAGCCTCATTGAATAGGCAGATCTGTAGGATCATGGATTTTTTTGGGGGGATCCCAAAAATGGGTTACCCGGTCAATATATGGTTAATATTTGGTTAATATATGGTCATTATATGGTTAATATTTGGTTAATGATGGTTAATAATAATCTGGTTGGTGGTGCAATAACCATCTTGAAACATATGAAACATATGAGTTCGTCAATGGGAAGGGTGACAACCCATATATGAAATGGAAAATAAAAGCCATGTTCCAAACCACCAATCAGGCTATGTTTGTGAATTGGCTATGATTGATATTGACTGCAATTCTTGTGAGTGCTATCATGAAAAGTCAGCGTGCTGACGTACTGAAATCACTCTTTATATCTTTATTTATATATATGACATATACTGCATATATATATGACATATATACTGCATACATATATATATATATATGTAGAATTACATATAATTATTACAAGATCAGCATCATCATCGCTATTATCAGTTAACATTATGCACCATAATTGGTCATTGACTCATCATTGTCACCAGCCGGCCAAGTCCCGCCTCAAAACCTCGAGATTTTGCTCGGATCTGAAACCTGGAGCAGGGGCCGCAAGGATGGTGTCCTGGAGCCCCAGAATTTTTCGGATGAAAATCCCACAGAAAATCCCACAGATTGTCTGGTGCCCTAGTTTTCTTTGGTGTTGGACGATGGTTTTTACATGTTTTTACGCAGTTCTAAAGCAATTTCGCTAAAGCGATTTATCTATAAATCATCGAAAGATCATCTATCATCTACTGTAAACCTACTAAAAGAAAAAATCTTTGCCACAAGCCATGTCAAGCCCACCCGTGCCAGTCTGGGCTCCGCACAAGAGGCCAAGATGGTGGGAAAGAGGATGGACTTGCCACGCTCGTCCATGAAGTAGTACAACGGCCTCAGAAAATCGCTGGGATGGAAATGTTTGTTCACCTTTTCACCTTCCCACGGGGTATAAAAATTCAACCACCAAGAATCTGGAGTTATAGGGATATGATGGGAACATGACAGGGAGAATAATGGGATGTTCATGTGATATTAATAGGATATGAACCGGAAAATCATGGATTTACATGGATTTACCCTCCACCAATCAAAAACATGGCTGGTTGGAAAATCCCTGAACCAAATGGAGGCGGTACCTCCGGGATGATCCTTATCTCTGGTTGGTGGTTTGAACCTAGCCCTCTGAAAAATATGAGTTCGTCAGTTGGGATGATGATGAAATTCCCATATTATTGTGGACAGTCATAAATTTCCATTGTTCCAAACCATCAACCAGTCAAATATGCAATTATTGGTCAATAAACTGTAGATCTAACCTGGTTGGGAAGTCATAAATTTCATGTTCCAAACCATCAACCAGATACCATATCTTCTAATTATAATAGTTCCCGAAGCTGAAAATAAAACATGTTGTGATCATATGGCCATTTGGGGATGATTCTCCGTATACGAAACAAAACATCATTCCAGTGACGAAACGACGTGAGGTCATGGTAATTCATCCAAATTATCATAATCCATGATATTTATGTTCATTACATCCACATTAAACCACCATTAAAACCCTATTACAACCCCATTAAATCTCATAACAAATTGGATTTGCCATCTCTATATCCCCTTTAGGCAATTGTGGATACCAGTGACGACTGGGGGGTTGTTAGGGCAATAGGTTACCAATGAATCCAGAGATTAATCATTATCCCTATATAAATTGAAGGGAAGATCTGAAGGAAACCACGACTTTTACAGAGAATTTTCTGGGCGATTTCCTGCAGATTTGCTTCCCACCTCTGGGATTTATATAAGAAGATATTTGGGGGGGATAAAGAAACAAAAATGGAATAGTTTCATACATATCATATAGTTTCTATAAAAATAGTATGATAGTATATTTTTTTATCCCCATCAGATATATATATATAGTATATATACAGTATACAGTATACGATAGGATTTTCAGAAACACCAAGTGCTTCAAGCCTTGGGGATACGCTATGCATAAAGAGACTTGGGATGGATCAAATCCAAACAAATCTGATGCAACATAGCTTCTTCTTGGCCGCAAGATCTTTATTTTGGGTGGGTAGAATAGTATGAGTCAGTATGACCAATAAGATTGATATAGATTCACAATGATCCATGCATCTCTGGGCCAATATCATTTCTTGATGGTCAACTTCCTCTTTCAAAGGGTTGTCACGACATTCACAATTTCATGGTGGAAAATTCAGTGGTCAAATTATATCATCAAATATCCCGATGGTTTATGACTATGATCTTTGCTTGTAAACTTCCCAAAAATATTTTGCCCACCGAGGAGTCCCTTGGCCGTCCCTTGGGGCCCGGCAGCGAAGCGAGTCGCGCCAAGAGCGCCTGACCCTCGCCGTAGCACAGGATGCTTTGATTTTCCGGTTCCTGCAAACAGTAGAAACCTCGGCTGAAAAGACGCTGCCGAAGAATAGGAAACTGCTAAAAATGGGTTACCCTCTGGTAAACTAACAGTTTGCTATTGAAAATGGCCATTTATGGTTGATTTAACTATAAAAAATGGTGATTTTCCACAGTTATGTTAGTTTACCAAAGGGTATTTTCCGGGTCAAGAAATTAATTTACCAGAGGGTAATATCATATTCGTGTCAACCAACGGTAGAAACTTGGGGCAGCAAAGTGCACAGGGAAGATCCACACTGGGGAAGGGGAAATATATGGGAAAACAATGGGAATGGATGCGGATGGTAATGATATTACACACAGTAAGAAACCCAGGGCAGCAATACACTTGGAAAAGATGATCCTCACCAGAAGAACAGGTTATGATGAAATTTGCCGTTCAGTCCCTTTCGCTGACGGACTTCAGAGAGCCCCATTGCCCGCGCCTTCTCTGACAAGTATTGAAACGTTTGGTTTCGGTTGGTTTACAAAGTACCATCGACAGTACCTATAGATATAATATATGTCCTAATTACTTTTTTTGATCCATTGATCTAATCCAATATCTTCTATATAAACTATTCTTGATTTGATATGGTAGTATATACATGTGATATACTGTTGTCTATTACTAGATCAGAGTGGTTGCCAAAAGTCAGGGCGAATACCCCCTCTCTTTTCGTAGTGGAACCAGGACATCTTGTGAGTTACATGTGTGTTGGATCTTATCGTTCTGACCATATAATTATATATATGGCAGTGTGTCAAAACCTTGTACCCCTGGTGAACATCAAAATAGCTGGTAAATGGATGTTCATCCCCCTCAAAATGGTATGTATAGGTATTGATCCATAGCCATATAATGATTATATTGAGTTACCATGAGGCCATGAGTTATGTTTATCTCGCTATATAAAATCCGCCGACCCCAGCCATCTGCAGGGGGAGCGCGCCCGAGAAAAAGTGGCTTCGCGGCACCTTTTCTTCTGGTTTCAGAAAGCGACGTTAGGTAGTAGGCTGCCGTTAAACGCTTCCCG